>OIYS01000039.1_pt1 | contig 88594 bp, 87 predicted proteins | sample 1588271 | NCBI WGS metagenome assembly OIYS01 (sample SAMN03283286) | human gut metagenome | biome: human-associated habitat; material: feces | host: Homo sapiens | place: Peru | collected 2012 | reverse complement strand
TTATTGTGCTCTTTGTTATCTCGAAAGAGCATGTAAATTGTCATTCCTTCAAAACATAAGGTCTCCTGATTATTTATATTTAAGTCTACCATTATAAATCTATTCGTAGTATTTTTTCATTAAACTAATAGTTTAAAACTTATTTCTACAGAGCGCTAAGTGCACTTTTGGCATCCTGAAATTCTTTTTGTTGAAATGCACAAAGCATTACATTAATGTCATAATCAGGAAAGTCCTGAACGAATTTTCTGTAAGCTCTCCCGCACTGTTTTGCAGATTCACCTGCAGGATTTGTAAGCTTACCGGCAAATACTCCTGAACTGATTAATGGAAAAGAAATGCTGTGCAAATTGTTATCTTTTAAAAGAATTAGTGAATTGTAGTATGCATTAAAAAGTTAGAGAAAGGCTGTTGGTGTAATTCTAAAATCTGGACCGACTGCGTGAATAATATGCTTTGCATTTTTCATTTTGCAGGCAGATGTGATTACAGCGTCTCCGTCTTTTATCGGAGTTTGAAATTTCGAACATTCCTGTGCTAATTCATTAGAACCGCATTTACTAAAAATAACACCGCAAATTCCACTTCCTTCCCAGAGTCCTGAGTTTGCGGCATTTACTACTGCATCGGCTGTTTGATCGGCACAACTGCCGTGGATAAGTTTTAGGTTAGACATAAAAGTTGATCCTTTTTTTATTTAAGTTATTTCAATCCGAGGTCGGAAACTAGTGTAATCTGATTAGGCTCATTTGTTTACTAGGCTAGAATTGACGAATACGTGAAGATAATAAATTCATGTGCCAATCGGCAAGTTTTTTCTGAAAATTTGAACATAAATAGATTCTAGACTTTTTTCATTAAATAGAATATTCTTTAACGATTTGAGTGCTAATCTTGAATGGTAGGTTTGGGGCATATTTTTATTTATTGGAGTTGCTATGTATTCTTATGTACCCAAAAACGAAAGCCGAAGATTCAGAATTTTTTGTTCTGATAAATTAAATCAGCTGAAACAAGATTTGAAAAACAAAGGCTACGAAGTTGATTTCTATCTTGTCGGTAGCGGGATGAAAAATCTTGTTACAAGAAATGAAAATGAATCTTTTGACCTCGACTATAACATTGAATTTCTAAATGTGTCAATTTCGCAGTTAAATCCACAAGAACTGAAGAATTACATAATGTCATTTTTGAATAAGATCACTGTTGAAAATGAGCCTGTTTTTCGAAATTGCCAAGATTCAACATCGGCAATTACATCTCGTCTTGTATTTGGTGGAAAATTGCAGTTCAGCTTTGATGTCGTTATATTAGCGAAAAACAAAGACGGAGACTTTTGCAGATTAATTCATAACAAGAAAGCAGATGAAAACTCATATCACTGGGATAAAATTCCTAAAAGCAAGAAAGTTTATAAAAGATTTGAAAAATTGAAATCGGCGGGTCACTTTAATAAACTTCGTGATACCTACTTGGATAAAAAGAATTTTTATTTAATCCATAATGACTATTATCACTCTTCATTTACAATATTCAAGGAAACTATAAATCAGACATGGAGTAAGTATTACAGAAGCTGAAATTCTCAGTGAATCTTGGTCAAAAAGTCAGTAAGTTTTTTTAAATTCTCACTGACTTTAAAAAAATTCTCAGTGAGAATTTTAGCTTCTACCTTAGGAAAGATTTTTCTCGCTTTTCTCCCGATTTCGTGAGATTTTATTTAAAATTTAAGAGAAACATGGTATAATCCCCTTGTTGGAGAATCAGAATGGCGGAAGTACCTGTAAAAGACAAAATTGAATATACCGTTGCTCTCGTAAGCGATTTCGCAAAAAAATATTCGCTTTCCACCACACAGGCATTCAACTACCTAGATCGATTTAATGCCATTACGCTTTTGGAACAGCACTACAATATAGCCCACACCCTTGCATATTCGGAAATGGTAGATACATTAGCTTCTTATTGCAAATACCATGGAGGAAATGTCTGATGTTTTTGTATCATGGTTCAAACGCTTGTAAACAAAGGACTCTGCCATGAATGATGTTGAATATCAGATTGAATGTACCACACGAGACCTTGCGACATATCTCGTAAGAGATTTTTCTTTTACCGTGGAACAAGCCTTGCGTGCCGTGTACAACTCAGAACTCTACCAGAAACTCTGTGACCCAAAGACAGGACTTTACTTTCAAAGCCCCCTTTATGTGTATGACTATTTAAAGACCGAAATCAAAACAGGAAAACTACAATGAGTGCAAGTTACAAAAAACTCTGGAAAATCCTAATCGACCGCGACATGAACAAGAGCGACCTCATCCGCCAGGCAAAAATCACCAGCAACATCGTAGCCAAAATGGGCAAAGGCGAAGATGTTTCCATGGAAAGCCTCAGGAAAATCTGCATTGCGCTTGACTGCGAGATTGGGGATATTATGGAAGTGAATGCGGGTGATGGAGAGTGAAAAATGAGTGATATTTTTGACATAAAAGACATGACAGAAGAAGATATAAAACTCCAATATATTACACCAGCCTTAACATCCAAATGGGAAATTAAAAAGATTACTATGGAGACTTCTCCTGCCAACAAGTTTACAGACGGTAAAGTTCATATCAAAGGTAATATTCCAAGCCGTGATAAAGGTAAACGTTGTGACTATGTTCTCTGGTATAACAAAGGAACCCCTTTAGCAATTGTAGAAGCAAAAGATAATAATCATTCATCTTCATTTGGAATGCAACAGGCAATTACTTATGGAATTATGATGAATGTTCCTTTTGTTTATACTTCTAATGGTGACAGTTTTTTTGAACATGATTTTACTACCGGTCTTGAAAAAGAATTCCCTTTATCTGAATTCCCGACAGCAGATGAATTATATACACGATGGAAAGGTGTTGATGCTCAAAAAATAATAGAAGTTGAAAACCATGAACGATATTACATTGACGGAAAATCAGCTGCATATGATGTTCCTCTTTGTTTTGAAGAGAAACTGATGAACACACCTTTCTATTCTGGAGCAGACTGTTATCCGCCACGTTATTATCAGCGTAATGCAGTAAACAGAACTCTTGAAGCAATTGCAAAACATCAGGCTCGTATACTCATTGCAATGGCAACAGGAACTGGAAAAACATATACAGCTTTTCAGATTGTATGGCGTTTGATTGAATCTGGAACTAAAAAGAAAGTTCTTTATCTTGCAGACAGAAATAATCTTGTGGATCAGTCTATTCAGCAGGACTTTAAGCCGCTTGATAAAGTAATTCACAAAATCAATTTTCAGAAAGAAGACAAATCTAAAATCTCAGCATATCAGGTTTACTTTGCTTTGTACCAGCAGTTGGATTCTGCAAAACATCATAATGACGAAGAGGAAGAAACAGAAGAAGAGATTGAAAACGAACTTTCAAAGTATAAAGAATTCTTTACTCCTGATTTCTTTGATTTGATTATTGTTGATGAGTGTCACCGCGGTTCCGCAAAAGCTGACTCACGCTGGCGTAAAATCCTTGACTACTTTAACGGCGCTACCCAAATCGGCATGACCGCCACTCCAAAAGAAACAAAATATGTTTCTAACATCGATTATTTTGGAGAGCCTGTTTATTCATACAGTTTAAAACAGGGAATTGAAGATGGATTCCTTGCTCCGTTCAAAGTAATTAATGTTCATACAAATATAGATGATGGCTGGCGGCCAAGAAAAGGACTGAAAGATATTCACGGTAACGAAATTGAAGACCGTGAATATAATCTTTCTGATTATGATTACAACATCATTATTCAAGACCGTATTGATGAGGTTGCAGCTGAAATTACAAAGTACCTGAAAGAAACAGACCGCATGTCTAAAACAATTGTATTCTGTCCTACAGAAGATGCCGCAGATAGAATGCGTGTTGCATTAAACAATTTAAATACTGACATGGTTCTGAAAGATAATCAGGGAAATGTAAAGGAACAGTATGTTGTCCGCATTACAGGAAGCGATAAATACGGAAAAGATAAACTTGATTATTTTATTTCTGTTTCACAGCCTTACCCGGTAATTGCAACAACTTCAAAACTGCTTTCTACCGGTAGTGACTGTAAAATGGTAAAGCTTATTGTCATTGATGAACTTATTAATTCAATGACAGAATTCAAGCAGATTATTGGTCGCGGAACTCGACTTCGCTACGATGATGGAAAAACACATTTTACAATTATGGACTTTCGCAGAGTAAGCCGTTTGTTTGCTGACCCTGAATGGGATGGCGAAATTGAACAGGATGAAGATTTTGATCCGAAACCAGAACCTAAAATTCCTCCTGAACCAAAAGACCCAAGAGATGATCCAAATGATGATCCAAATGATGATGGAGATGGACCTGATAATGTTGATCCTCCTACACCTAATCCAAAACCAATTATTGGAAAAGGTGGAGTTAAAGTAAATGTCCTTCAGCGTTTAGTTTCGATTTATGATACAGACGGAAAACTATTGAAACAGGAATCTATTGAAGATTATACAAAAGAAAGTATTCTTGGAACTTACCAGACATTGGAAAACTTTATTCAGACCTGGAACGGTGAGCAGAAAAAAGAAATCATCCGTAATATGCTAAAAGAAAAAGGAATTGACCTTGAGCTGATTAAGAAAGACCAGAACATGACTGATGTAGATGATTTTGATTTTATTTGTCATATAGCATTTAACCAAAAACCACTGACAAGACGAGAGCGTGCAGAGAATGTAAAGAAGAGAGATATCTTTGGAAAATATGGTGAAGCTGCCCGCGAAGTAATAAATGCACTTTTGGATAAATATGCCGAACTTGGCATTTATGATATTGAATCAACAGAAATTCTGAAACAGAATCCATTTACTAAATATGGAAAACCAGCTCGCATTGCTGCTTTGTTCGGTGGAAATGACAAATACCGCGCCGCTTTGCGTGAGCTGGAAAACGAATTGTATAAAGTGGCATAAGGTTGTCACACGGCTTGGATTTGCGCCTTGAAGCTTCGCTGGCAATAAACGCAAAATCTTGGAGATATTTATGTTAATGTTAAAAGAATATACTGCAAAAATATTAAACGCTTGCATGGAAGTTCATAATGAATTAGGAAATGGATTTCTTGAACCTGTTTATCAGGAAGCATTGCTGAAAGAATTTGACCTTCGACATATTCCTTATGAGAGAGAGAAATTGTTACCGATTGTCTATAAAGGACAGAAATTAGATAAAGAATACTATGCTGATTTTGTTTGTTATGATTCGATAATTGTAGAATTAAAAGCTGTGACAAACCTTGTAAAAGCTCATAAGGCTCAGGTTTTGAATTACCTAAAAGCCTCAAATCTTGAAATAGGATTGCTTGTTAATTTTGGAGAAAATTCTTTAAAATGGCAGCGAATAACGATGTTTAAAGAGGCGGCGTTAGCCGACTCGAATCCGTGTGACAATAGGATAGAGGAAAAATAAATGAGCAACTTAAGTAGTTTTGTAAAACGCATTCGTGATGTAATGCGTAACGATGCCGGTATTAACGGTGATGCACAGAGAATTGAACAGATAGCCTGGATGCTTTTCTTAAAAGTATATGATGCTAAAGAAGAAGACTGGGAATTTGAAGATGAAAAATATGAATCAATAATCCCAAAAGAACTTCGCTGGCGTAACTGGGCACATACAGAAAATCAAGGTGATGGTCTTACTGGTGACAAACTCTTGAACTTTGTAAACAATAAGCTTTTCCCGACTCTTAAAAATCTTGAAATCTCACCTGACACACCAATCCGCCAGAGCATTGTACGCACAACTTTTGAAGATGCAAACAACTACATGAAAGACGGTGTTCTGCTCCGCCAAATTGCAAACATCATTGATGAGCTGGATTTTGGAAGCTACGAAGAAACTCACGCCTTTGGTGAAATCTACGAAACTATTCTTAAAGAGCTCCAGAGTGCCGGAAGTGCCGGTGAATTCTATACACCACGTGCTGTAACTCAATTTATGGCAAAAATGATTAAGCCTCGGATTGGCGAAACAATGGCAGATTTTGCCTGTGGAACTGGTGGATTCCTTTCCAGCTGGATTAAAGAACTTGAAGAACTAAAAGACGCAAAGGGCAGCATTTCAAACGAAGAATCAGAAAAAATCTACAACTCAATTTATGCTGTGGAAAAAAAGCAGTTCCCATATATGCTTTGTGTTACAAACATGCTTTTGCACGGCTTGGACAGCCCGAAAGTTTATCACGGAAACTCACTTATTTATAAACTTTTAGACTACACTCAGAAAGATGCCTTTGACGTAATTCTTATGAATCCACCTTATGGCGGAAGCGAAAAGGACGACATCAAACAGAACTTCCCGGCAGACTTGCGTTCAAGTGAAACTGCAGATTTATTTATGGCAGTCATCATGTACCGTCTTAAAAAAGATGGCCGCGCAGCCGTAATTGTTCCAGACGGATTCCTGTTTGGAAACGACAATGCAAAAAATAATCTTAAGAAAAAGCTCCTTACAGATTTTAACCTTCATACAATTGTGCGTTTGCCAGGCAGTGTATTCAGTCCATACACAAGCATTACAACAAACATTCTTTTCTTTAATAATGAAGAGCCGACTGGAAAAACATGGTTCTACCGCGTAGATATTCCAAGCGACCGTAAGCACTTTAGCAAAACAAAGCCGATGGAATTAAAGCACTTTGACGATTGTATTGCCTGGTGGAACGACCGTAAAGAAATTACAGACTCAGAAGGAACTCCAAAAGCAAAATGCTATACAGCGCAGGAACTTATTGATTCAAATTACAACTTTGATGTTTGCGGTTACCCACACGAAGAAGAAGAAATTTTGAGTGTTGCAGAAACAATTCAGAATTACGAAGAAAAGCGTACAAAGCTTAATGCTGATATAGACAATCTTCTTGCTCAGATTACAGAGCTTCATCAGAAAGCGCAGAAAGGAGAACTGTAAACCCATCGAATTCGAGGGGGTTAACTGTAAATGTATAAAAAATCTGCTATAATATATAGGAGGACTTATTATGGATCAAAATGAATTGGATTCAACTTGTGGCGTTTCAGACGATGAACTTACCAAACGTTTTATTGAAGCCGTAAGCATAGAAAATGAAATAAAAAAAGCAAAGGGAACTCCAATTTCCTGCTACGACTCAGCAACAAACTCCGCTTATTTGCTTTATTCTGATGGAACGAGAAAATATGTCCGATCAAATTAAAAAGCAAGGCTACGCCAGTTATAAACGTTCTGAACTTCTCTCAATTCTAAAACCTTTCCTCGGAAAAATTATAAACATTCAAACCGGAATCGAGGCAAATCTTTCTAAGCACTCAGTCGACAAAATGACGAGTGCAAAAGCTTTGGAAAAATCAAAAGCAAATGGTTTTACTCTTGCAGAACATTTTGAATTGGCTGCAAAAATCAAGCCTCTTTATGAAAGCGCAATACTCGTAGCCTCTCATGGAAATCTTAAAAATCCTGATGACCCAAATGTTGTTTCAATAAAAAGATTTGTTTCTGCCGCAATTTTACAAAGTGGTAGAAAGGCTGATGTATTGATTACTGTAAAAGAAAGTATTGCAAACGGACACAGAATATATTCAATAGAACTAGATGAAATAAATAAAGCCTCCGAAAGATTCGAAGGCTTGAGTGACGCGGCTGAAAAATCAGCGAACAGGGCAACTAAGACACCTCACGTCGATAATTCAAGTATAGCAGATAAAACTGAAAAGTCAAGCGAGGAACATAAATGACCGCAAAAGATTTGAAAAACGCACTTTTACAGGAAGCTGTGCAAGGAAAATTAGTTCCTCAGATTGCAAGCGAAGGCAACGCAAGGGATTTACTGGAAGAGATACGGAAGGAAAAATTGTCACACGGATTGGATTTTGCTAACGCAAAATCTGGAAAAAGGAAATCAAAAAAAGAGACAGCGTTAGCTGGCTCGAATCCGTGTGACATTACAGAAGACGAGATTCCGTTTGAGATACCAGAGAATTGGTGCTGGTGTAGATTGGGAGAACTTGGAAATTTCGTCAGAGGTAGTGGAATCAAAAGAGATGAAACAACAAATACAGGTTTGCCATGTGTCAGATATGGTGAAATGTACACCACTTACAAAATAAAATTTTCAAAAACAAAATCATTTACCTCTAAAGATGTTTTCGAAAAATGTCATAAAATACATACAAATGATATTTTGATGGCACTGACAGGAGAAAACAAGTGGGATATTGCTCTAGCAGCAACTTACGAAGGAACTGAAGAAATTGCAATGGGTGGAGATTTATGTAAGTTTACGCCAATCAATTGTAATTCACTATTCCTTGTTTATTTAATTAATTCTCCGTATGGAATAGAATATAAGCGTAATACTTCAACAGGTGATATTATTGTTCATACATCTACAACAAAACTCGGAAACCTATTAATTCCTCTCCCTCCCCTTGCCGAACAAAAACGCATTGTCGCCGCAATCGAAAAGTTCATGCCGCTTATAGAAGAATACGGCAAAAAAGAAATACAACTCAAAGCCATTAATGAAAAAATCGGCACACTCACAAAAAAAGCAATCCTGCAGGAAGCCGTACAGGGAAAACTTGTTCCACAAATAGCCAGCGAAGGAAATGCACGGGATTTGCTGGAAGAGATACGGAAAGAAAAATTGTCACACGGATTGGATTTTGCTAACGCAAAATCTGGAAAAAGGAAATCAAAAAAAGAGACAGCGTTAGCTGGCTCGAATCCGTGTGACATAAAAGAAGAAGAGATTCCATTTGATATTCCAGAAAACTGGTGTTGGTGTAGGTTAGGAGAAATTTGTAATCTTTATACAGGCGATAGTATTAATGAAACTGAAAAAAAATTGAAATATACAAATATAAAAGAAGGTTGGTGTTATATAGGAACAAAAGATGTAAATTTTGACCAAACTATTAATTATGATAATGGTATAAAAATTCCTTTTGAAAAGGATAATTTCCGTATTGCTCCCAAAAATACAGTTTTGATGTGTATTGAAGGTGGTAGTGCTGGAAGAAAAATTGCTTTTACTAATCAAGATGTATGTTTCGGAAATAAACTTTGCTGTTTTAATTCTTATAAAAATGAAATTGAAAAATTCATATTTTATTTCTTGCAAAGTACACTCTTTACTGATGCCTTTAAAGATAATATCAATGGCATAATTGGTGGTGTAAGTATTAATAATTTAAAAGGAATGCTTTTCCCATTACCGCCACTTGCCGAACAAAAACGTATAGTTGATGTAATAGAAAAAATGTTGCCACTGTGCGAAAAACTTGGAGAATAACAAAAACTAAATTATGGCTACACCTTCGTACATACAATGGTTTGTAAAATCCCCAGAAGAATATAAAACAAAAGATGGAAAAAATGTTGAAGTCTGGGAATTTAAGCACAATGATGATGAAACAATTTTAAAAGAATGGGCTTGGAATTTTAGACAAAACTATATTTCTGATGAGGAAATTAGCTTACTTATAGAAGATTCATATTATGAAGGAAGAAAACAAGATTTTTTAAGAGAAATAGTTTTTCCAGATGAAAAAACTTTTTATAAAAATAGAGCCCCTGAAGATAATATTGTCAGAATTGGAGATTTTGCAGAATTATTAGTAGCAGATTTTTTTCAATTTTGTAATGAAAAAAAATATTGGATACCCAGAACTAGATATGATTTAAAGGATAATCGGAATTTTTCAACAAAAGGAACTGATATTTTAGGTTTTAAAATAGAAGATGATACCTTGAAAAATACAAACGATACTCTACTAACTGTAGAAGTAAAGGCAAATTTTGGAAAAACACGAAAGAAAAAAAAATTACAAGAAGCTATTTGTGATGCACAAAAAGATGGAATTAATAATAAAGACCCAACAAGGGGAGCAGAATCATTATTTGTTTTACAAAAAAGATTTTTTAAAGAAAAGAAATATAAAGAAGCTATGACCGTGAAACGTTTCTTAAATCATACGGATAATCCATTTAAGCTACAGCATTGTGCTTCTGCAATATTTACGGATTCAAATTTTAATAAAGATGTTATCGAGGAGATTGATACTTCTGAGGATAATTTAAATTTAAAACTTATTGTATTTCATGGAAATGAATTAATGACTTTATGCCAAAATTTATACGAGAGAGCAATAAATGAAGCCTGAAAAAGAATCATTAAAAACCTTACAGTATACACAATCTGTAGCAAAAACAATTGAATTTGAAGTTCCTAAAGAAACTAGAGAAATAATTGAAGCAAAGTTCTCTCATAAGCCAGAAGATATTTTTGATATTGTCATTACATTATTAGGAGAAATTTCAGATATTTATAGGAATCCTGATTCGACAAAAAATGATATTAGAAATGGTGAAGAAAAACTTCGGTTCTGTGCAGAATTTCTTGATAATTTCAAAAATACAGGAAGAATATCATCTTTAGATAATTATTGTTTACTAATTGGGGCTGCCGCATATTATTTATCAAATTTACCAGGGAGTTCACAAGTATTAATAAAAGCTATAAATTATGATTTATTAAATATAGATGGTGATGGTCTAGAAAATCTCTTATATTGTTTATTAGCAGAAAAACCTCTTAAAACTGAAAATCTTAATAAATCAAAATATATTGATTATTTAAAAAAAATATCAAACACATTAGAAACTTTTAATAAGGATGGAATCGATTACGGTTTATTAAAAATATCAAACGCTCTTGAAGATTCTGCATTTAAAATAGGTACTGATCGAGAAATATTTCTTTCAGATATAATTTTTTCAATTTTATATAAAAAAAAGTTAATCTCATCATGGATTTTGTTACCAAAATTTACTGAACTTTCGCGCGATATATGGAAATCATATTTAACTACAGAAAAATCTATAAAAACTCTATGGCCTTCGCAAATATTACTTGGAAAAGCAGATGTTTATAAGGGAGAATCATGTGTTATACAACTTCCTACAAGTTCTGGAAAAACAAAATCAACAGAATTAATTATTCGAAGTTCTTTTTTATCAGGTCGAACTAATATTGCCGTAGTAATTGCACCATTTAAGGCTTTATGTCATGAAATAAAAAGAGATTACAAAAAAGCCTTTAAGTCTGAAAATGTAAGAATTGATGAAATAAATGATATTTTAACACAAGATGATTTAAATGAATTTGTAACAACAGATGATAAAAAATCAATATTAATTCTTACACCAGAAAAATTTTATTATCTTATTCATTTTGATACTACATTCATAAAAAATATTGGATTAATAATTTTGGATGAAGGACATCAATTTGATAACGGTGAAAGAGGTATTACTTATGAACTCCTTATTACATTTTTAAATCAAAATTTACCAGAAACAACTCAAAAAGTTTTAATATCAGCAGTTATAAGTAATGCGACAGAAATTTCATCATGGTTAAATAATAATGATAATGTAATTACAGGTAATTCATTATTGCCTACAAAAAGAAATATCGGTTTTTTTATTAACGAATATCAAGGATATCTCCAATTTGTTGATTATATGATACCCCAGAATAAAAGTTTTTTTGTGCCACGAATTTTCAATATTACTAATTTGCCTTTACGAAAACGAGAGAGTACACCGCGAGTTTTTCCTAATTTATCAAAATCGAATTCTGTAGCTTTATATTTAGCAATAAAAATGAGTAAAAACGGTATATCTGCTATTTATTGTGGAACTAAACGCTTCGTTAATGCAATTCTAAAAATCGTACCTGAGATTTATACAAGATTGCCTGATTATCCAAAACCTTTAGATTTTTCAAATTATCTTGAAATTAACAAAATTTCAAGATTAATTGAAAGAAACCTTGGAACCGAATGTACTCTATTTAAGGCTGCAAAATATGGCATTTTTTCACATCATGCAGACATACCTACTGGCATAAAATACACTATTGAATATGGATTGCAAAAAGAAAAAATAAAAACAATAGTATGTACTTCTACTCTAGCACAAGGAGTAAACTTACCAATAAAATATTTACTTATTCCAAATACAACAAAAGCAGATGATTATATTTCAGTAAGAGATTTTCAAAATCTTATTGGTAGAGTTGCACGTGCAGGGAAAATTACTGATGGTTGTATAATTTTTACAAAAGAAGATTCTTTTTTTAATAAGCATAATTATGATTTATTAGATGCAAATAACTCTGAACGATGTTTAAGTTCTTTGCTAGAAATTATAAAAGAGCCCAATCCCTTTTATCATTTTTCAAACAAACAGGATTTAGTTGATTTATATATTGGTAGAATTACTATTGATGAAGGAATTAAAAGATATCTTGGTAAATTCTATGATGAAATTGATTCTGATACGAAAGATGATATAAAAGATAAATTTCAAGAAAAATTACGATATATAGCTAAAATAGAAAGCTTTTTCTTATTATACGGAGAAAATTTAAATAACGACACAATTAAAAATTTTGTTGAAAACACTCTTGCTTATAAATTATTAGAAGAAAATGATAAAGAAATTTTATTATATATCCTTGGCGAAATCGCTTTACATATTCAAGAAACAGTTGAATCTGACAAAAGAATTCCACTAGCAAAAACTATGCAAGGAATACAAACAACACTTAAACTTTCTGAATTTTACAATGATAACATAGACAATATATTACATTGTTCTTCTACTATAGAAATTTTAGAATTATTTTGGCCATTTTTACTAGAGAATAATATTGTTTATCAATTTTCATATATTGAAAATAAAGATTTATTATTAGAATCTATAAAAAAATGGATACATGGAGCGAGCTATTATGAATTATGGAATATTCTTAAAATAAAAGAAAATGGCAAAAACACAAGATTTAGTAAGAATATAGAAAATGTCGTAAATCTTTTTGATTCTGGTATCAATTATAATTGCTGTGTAATGGTAAATGCTCTTGCAGAATTGATAGGTGAAAAAGATGAACATACAACAAATATGTTGAAACTTCTTCAACGACAATTGAAATATGGTTTACCAACAAATAAACTAATCTGCATATACGAACTTGGATTTTGTGACAGATGTTTAGTACAAGAACTGGAACAGTTTGTCAATGAAGAAATAGATATTGACTTAATAAAATTTGATTTATTTAAAAGTAAAGAATCTGTATTAGAGGTATTATCGAAATATCCTTCGTATTTTGAAACAGTTTTTGAAAGATTAAGTTATTAATAATAACAATAACTCGTAATAAATTTTAATGCAATTAATGGATTTAGAAAAACATGGATCAAAAATTCCTAAAACGCCTTATTTCAGAATGTCCTCTTACAGATTTTTCACAAAACGGAAACGTTACTGAAAGAGAATTGCAGCTTGATAAATATTTAGAACAATTCACAGACTTCCTTTATTCAAATGAAAATCAACTTATCCAGCATTTCTGGCAAGAATATATTGCATCTTCAGAAATTGTATTGCTCCAGAATTCAGGAATGCTCAGAAGGTGTTTTATTTTTCTGGATTGTGCTGCTGCAATTTATAACTATACGGCAAGAAAAAGCAAAGGTAAAAAGAACTCTCAAATTGCAGAACATGTTTCTGTACAACTGCAAAATGATTTGAATCAATATAAAAGTATTCTGCTTCTTGCAATGAATGGCTGCTTTAATAGCGTGATTGTAGAGTATCGTTCGCTATATGAAAGTTTTGTAATTGGACAGTATCTCGTTCAGAATCCAGATTTAGTTCCTGTTTATAAAGATCATCTGCAATTTCTAAGCTATCATCTTACTCAACTTGTTGGAAACAGCACACCAGAATGGGATAAAATACACGATGAATATTTGAATAAATATGGTTCAGAGTTTGCAGAAAATTATGGTTGGACAAAAAGCAAAATTCCAAATAAAAAAGACAGAAAAATTGGAACACTTGCAAAAGAATGTAATTTGGAAAATTCATTCACCGTTCTATACAAGTATTCTAGTAGTTATGTTCATTCTTCGGCCTTTTCAGTATCAACCAGGACAGATTTATCTCAGATAAAAATATTCTTTCAAGCGGCTATGCACTTTATTGAATCAGAAATAACTGATTATCTTCGAGAAAGTAAGCTTCCTGCAAAAGATGCAGTTATTATGCGGAATATCCTGGTATTTTTATATCAGAATTTTGAAAAACTAGATAAAAATCTAAAAGAAGATTTATGATAATGTCCAAAGAAAACAAAAGCGAAATCATAATTTTCAAGACCTCTGATAATACTGTTTCTATTGATGTCCGATTTGAGGGCGAAACTGTTTGGCTTACAATAGATGACATGGCCTCCTTGTTTGAAAGGTCCCGCTCAACAATAAATGAACATATCTTGAATATTTTTGAGGAAGGAGAGCTTGACAAAGAAAGCTCTGTGAGAAAAATCGGAATTTCCGATTTTTCTACTAAGCCGACTAATTACTACAATCTTGATGTAATTATCTCTGTAGGTTATAGAGTAAAGTCGTTAAGAGGTACTCAATTCCGCCAGTGGGCGACTAAGCGGCTTAATGAATACATCCGCAAAGGCTTTACGATGGACGATGAGCGGCTCAAGCAGGCTGGCGGCGGTGATTATTGGAAAGAGCTTTTAGCCCGCATCCGAGATATCCGTTCTTCTGAAAAAGTGATGTATCGCCAGGTTCTGGACTTGTACGCGACTAGCGTGGACTATAATCCTAAATCGTCAGAATCAATTGCTTTCTTTAAGATGGTTCAGAACAAGCTTCATTATGCGGTGAATCGGCAGGACATCTCCACAGTTTATAAAATGAACCCTATCTGTTGAAATAATAACACCGTTCTGCCAGTATCTTAAAGGGTAGCCGAGTTGTATTTAATATCTGTGGAAATAAATACAGGCTGGTTGTCAAAATCAATTACAAATTCAAAATCAATTACAAATTCAAAATCATATACATTAGATTTGTTGGAACTCATAAAGAGTACGACAGTATAAACGTGGAGGAAATTTAATGGCCGATATTAAACTTATAAAGACAAAAGATGATTATGAAAAAATCCTCAAACGTATTGATGAAATTTTTGAAGCAGAACCAGGAACTCCAGCAGGTGACGAACTGGAACTCCTTACAAAGCTTGTAGAAATTTACGAAGATGAAAAATATCCAATGGATCTTCCAAGTCCTGTTGCCGCAATCAAATTCCGCATGGAACAACAGGGCCTTAAAAGCAAAGATTTAATTCCCTACATTGGAAGTAAATCAAAAGTTTCAGAAGTATTATCCGGAAAAAGAGCTCTTAGCCTTAATATGATTCGAAAACTTCACGAAGGATTAGGAATTCCCGCAGAAGTTCTTATTCAGGAATCTGGAAAAGAATTACCAGACTCTTCTATCATGGAACATGGAATAAACTTTCCATTTACAGAAATGTATAAACGCGGTTGGTTTACAAACTTCTTTGACGGAACTCTGTCTCAGGCAAAAGAATTAAAGGAAGAACTGATAATTAAATTTATTGGAAACTTCAATATTCAGGATGTTGCTCTTTGTTATAACAGAAAGTCAGAAAATAAAGAATCTGAAAATCTGGATGATATTCTCATGGCCTGGCGAATAAGAGTTATGAATCTTGCAGCCGCAGAAAAACTTCCAAAGTGGAATAAAGATGTTCTTTCAGAACAATTCTTTTCACACCTTGCAATGCTCAGTGTTTTTGACCAAGGTCCAAAGCTTGCAAAAGAATTGTTAAATAAAGTAGGCATCCATTTTATTATAGAAGAACATCTTGAAAAATCACACCTTGATGGTTCTTCAATGCTTATGCCAGATGGTAGCCCCTTAATTGCTCTAACCTTACGCTATGACCGCCTCGACTCTTTCTGGTTTACACTTTTCCACGAACTTGCACATGTAAAAAAACATCTGTCAAAAAACAATGCCGCCTACTTTGATGATATTACAAATGAAATGAGCAAAACAATTGAAAGAGAAGCCGACACATACGCTGTTAATACCTATGAATATCTGGAAAACTTCGGGCCTGACAATTTCTTCCACTCCAATTGCAATAAGGAATTTTGCAGAAGAACAGCATATCAGCCCCGCAATTCCTGCCGGCCGTCTCCGTTTTGAGAACAAGAAATATACCGTTTTCAATAATTTAATTGGAAACGGGGTTGTAAGGAAGATGTTTAAATGAAAAAAATTTTAAAATTATTTGATGAATCAAAAACTTTGCAAATTATTTTAGATAAATGCATTATCGGAATCTTTATTTTGTTAGCAGCTTTTATTATAAATATAAATCTTGAAAATGCAAAAACTAAAAATAAAATTGCAGAACTTTCAGTTTCAAGATTTATTAATGCAACGAATGACATTTGGAAAAAGATAGATGAAGTCGAAATGTTATCCTCTGAAATATGTAGTGATGCGTTTGTTTATACTCTTGAGGAAAAGTCTTTTGATAAATATTCATTTCAATATCAGTCTAGCTTTTCAGAGCAATACAAGTTGTATGAATTAAAAATGAATGAAAGTAAATTGTTTATAAGCCAAAATGAATATATTCTTGGACACGATGTTTCTCATCAGTTTTATATATACCTTGAATATCTAAGAATGCAAACAGATACGAAAATAGATTATTATTTATCTGGTACGAATAATGATAAAGAACGGAATCTTAAAGCTGAAGAAGAATTTTCAAAAGAAAAGAACAAATATAAATTTAATTTACTAGATGCTCAGGAATTTGCAATAAAAAGATTCTTAAAATAACAGCGACCACAAATAACTGTTCCATTTGAAATATCTTCTTACCATCGTAAAACCTTTTCGGATGTATTCATTCAGCCGCTTTGTTGCCCACTGACGGAACTGCGTAGCAATCTTGGATTTTATTCTGTAACCAAGAGAAATAATCATATCGAGGTTGTAATATTTTGTCTGATACGACTTTCCATCTGCCGCAGTTGTTCGGAAATTCCGAACAACTGAATCTTCTTCAAGCTCTTCTTCTTCAAAAATATGCTTTATATGTTCACTTACATTGCCTTACTCGAACCATACAAATCCACCAGCTGAGCCTGAGTAAGCCAGACCGTTTCGCCTTCAAAACGAACATCAACAGAAATCTTTTCGTCCGCTGTCTTAAAAATCACGATTTCACTTTTATTATCTGCTGGCATTGTTGTACCTCCGATTTTTTATAAGTAGGAGGGGAAAGTCTTCCCCTCGCTCCCAAGCCAAGTCGCTCCACGAATCGCCCCTGCAAGCAGCGCCGGTTCTCTCCGCTTTGTTGGCTTGTCCGCTACCCCTTCTGCGGGCTCAAGCGCCGCCCGCAACGCCTGCTAGAATATATCTAATGAATGTGTATTGTATACAATTCCAGAAATAGTTTTGTTTTCGGAATCATGAGGTTTTTCTTTTGTTGGTAGCATAGTCATATAATCATACATTTGTCCATCTTCCGATTGAAATTCTTGTATTATGCATCTTTTATCATCTGGTTCTTTTACCATGGCAATATGGTTGATAGCTACATCTGTTATATTAATCCTTTTGCATATTTTTCCATTGTATAAATATTCTTCTATATGTTCACATTTTTCGAGCGGTTTTCCACAAATTGAACAAGTTCCTCCCTTAAATAATAATCCGCTGGAATTATATAATGGAAATACTGGAAATAATGTCTTTTCACAATCCATAAAGAACTTTTGCAAGTCGTTGATACCTGACATCTGTTCTTCAACTTTTTGAGAATAAGCAATATAATCAATCGCATCTTGTAAAGAACACCATGCATCATAATTTTTTCCTTCTTTAAGTTTTATCCACATATTCAGTGATGATTTCACTGAATTCATAACACATTGAAAATGGAAAAATCTATTAAGAAAAAAATCGGGAGCACCTTTCTGTTCTGCTTCAAATTTATTTTGATGTATTGCTAAGATATAAGATTCTAATTCTTGAACTGTTTTTTCTTGTAATGTTTTATCTCTTACAAAATGATTATATTTTAATGCTTCATTTATTACCTCTATGAGTTTATTTATGTATTCGTCCATTTTCATTTTAAGCCTTCATTATTTTTTCAATTTCTTTTAAGCCAGAAACAGGTCCTTCATATTCGATTTTCTTCTTTTTTTGTTTATCTTCATATAAAAATGAGCAATTAATTGAAGGATCTTTATTTTTCCCCTTAAATAAATCATAAACATAGTTTGAAATTATATTCAAACAAAAGCTCACAATGTTTGGATTTTGAGATATAACCATAAGTGGTATAAATATTGTCGGACCAAACCAGTCAATGCTATGATTTTCAACAAAAACGCAGTCATCTAGATTTGAAATTGCAAAATCTGCATCTAATTTTTCTTTTTTAAATAACTTATAAATTGGCAAGCTCGATGCAGTATATGAAACCTTTGATAATCCATTAAAATCAGAATTTGTATCGTAGGGTATAAATAATAATTTGTCATTTGTTGAAAAATCATCAACATCGTAGTCTGTTGTTTTTATATTCATTTTTTCTCCCAAATCAAAATAATTTCGCTTGAAGTAATTCACAGCTCTTTATTTGTCTATCAGTTATTTTATCATCCGGATTTATTGTAGAACACAAAATTGGGCTGTTTGGATCATAAACGGTATTTACAGTTTCTTTCCAATTTGCATAACAATATATACATCCGTTTCTGCATGTGTTGTAACTACCGATATCAATACTCTCAATACAGCCACAAGCCTGACGTTGAGATTTATCTTTCTTGAAATCATATTGCAATGGACAAATTCTATTTATTAATTCTGCATTTATACAATGTCCGTGTTCAATACCAACACTTGATAAATCAATTTCCTCACAGCAGGATTCAACTTTTATATCATACTTATTACCAATAGCTGAAAGATAAAAAGCAAATTCATGCATTTGTTGTTCTTGAACTTCTGGAATACCATTAAGAATAAGACGGCTTCGAATCTTCGAATAATAATCCAAAAAACTAATTACACATTTTTCTGTATGATTTTCTAATTTTGCTGCTATGTATTCAAACCATTTTTTATGATAATCAAAATCATAATGTTCATTAAAGAAGATAGGATCATATCGCCAGATAACTTTTTCTTTTCCGATTTGATTTGATAGTTGCTTAAAACGTTCCATTAAAATAGTTTTTTTTGGAATATTTACTTCCACTTTTTGATCATATGAAGTAACAGAAAATTGAAAGTAATAACGATATCCAAGGTCATTTATAATTTTTAAATCTTTTATAAATTTTTCAGAGGGATTTTTTGTCCAAAAAACAATACATTCTATTTTTTCCGGAGTCAGAGGAATTTTTGATACTTGATGTATGTTCATTGGATTTCTAACATACACAAAACCTTCTTTTAGGCGATTGATAAACCAATCTCCATAAAAGGCAGGAATATCTGTTCTTCGTGATACACTCAATATCATATATTACCTCTTCTTTATCAGAATGAAAGCACTACCACAAGAGTCAATACTTATTTGATATTTATCATAAGGTGAACTTTTTTGATAAACTAATGAAACATCTTGCATAATTGTATTATTATGATTGAATCTTGCATATGGCTTATCGGGATTAGGATATAAACCTGTTATTAAACTACTAGCTTTTTGGCTTTGACTTCTTGTCCACTTTTCAATTTGATTACGACCAAGATTATAAGAATTTGTATCGTTTATTAGTAAAATAGATCTGGAAGGCATATTATCAAATATAGGTGAAATAATTGTATTTAAAAATGATTCAACTGCTTTTTCTCGTATAGACTTATCAGATGTATTAACATGTTTATGAATATGAGAAACAACATAATTAAGAATCAATAAATCTGTATTTTTTAGAAATTGATTATCAGGTAATAATACTTGATTAAAAAAAGTACAATTAACATTATAAGAATTATAAATTCTACCCAGTTGATTTTGGCAACTTGACCATATAGAATTTGTATCAAAACCAAAAAAATTAATAATCCCAGTCGGATTCATTTTATGATAAATAGACTCAAATCCTACTAATTCTGTGGCTGGACCACATCCTAGCGAAATAATATTCACAACTTGCCTTTGGGTAAATTGTGCTTTTTCAAACAAGTGATATATTTCTGATGCATAACGATTCAAATATCGTAAAACATAACTGTAAGTAATGTTCTCACATGAATATTCTCTTAATCTCGAAGTAATAGAATTGTCATTTGTGAGAATGTCATTTAAGCAATCAATACAATAACCGTTTTTCTTACAGGTGTGGCTGCAATTCACATGTGTGCATGGTGTATTACCAAAATGAATACAAGGCTTTAAAGAAGCAAGCGCAAAACGTAAATATTGTTCATATGGTGTAAGAATCCGTCTTTTCAATAATGCCATTATTTATACCTCAATTGCTCCATTCATCAACTTTGGTAAAAGTGAATCGCAGAGGAAATTTAATTTTTTATTTTCTTTTAAATTGTTTATAATTTGATTAAACATTGGTGAGGTTGTTTGTTCAAATTTAGTCATTAATTCTGGGGATGGAAGCGGGAACTCAAAATCCATAAAATCTTTCTGGTATAAGTGTGGTATGACGCTTCCTTCTGTACGAGCAATGATAAATGAATCGAATAGTTTTGATTTCAGCAAATAATAAATAAAGGTAGTAGAAATTACACTTGGATTATTATTTCTAATTACAAAGATTCCTGAGGCAACTGATGTTGGAAGTTCGAGTTCATCGACATATCCGATTTTTCCAATTGTTCCGTCTTTCGACAAAAGAATATCACCTATCTGTAACATTATTTCTGGAGATTCTGTATAACGTTCTTCAGAAATGTAACCGGCTTTGTTCCAATCTATTCCTGATTTTGTGAGGGTTTCACCATTAATAATTCGATAGTTTGATTCTGAAAGATATTCATTTTTCTTAAGTCCTTTCCAGCCAATACGTCCTTTTATGTAAAGATAATCTCCAAGTTTTACAGAAGTTGTTTCTCTTTTTGATAAATAATTTAAAAGAAGAGCTTCAATTTGCTGTTCGAGGTTGGTGTTTATTTTGTTGTTCAGTTCGATTTTGTCGTCGAGGGATGAGAGGATGTCGGCGATTTTTTGCTGGGTGGGGAGAGGGGGAAGTTTTATGATTGTGTCGGCTATTGTATTTGTTGAAATATTAGCTTGACTTGCACTGCCTGTAGCTTTTGAGGCTAAGGCATAAAAGTTCTCCCACTGTCGAAAATAGTAGTACAAGAATTGATTATCAATTTCATCAGATTTTTTTATTTTACAGGTTCGTTGATTTAACAAAGCATTTTCATCGCTTCTATAAATCGATACTCTTCCTACCCAACTTAATGGATTAGGTTTACTTACAGGGTCTCCAGTTAAAGCGAAAAGAACATCATTTCGGTAGATTTTATATTTTTCAAATTCTTTAATGTCATGAATATCTACACTTGCAGAATCATCGAAAAATTTAACAAGGCCATCTTTTAGTTCTTTGATTTTGACAATTTTATATTCACCATTAGTTTTGAATTCTGAAGATTTAAATGCGTAACCGTTTTGAAAATCACAATAATCTCCAAGTCTACATTCTTTCCACTCTTCCATCCCATCCCTCCTCACACATACTCAACCGGCAGCGAAATAACTTCATTGCTCAAATACAGAGGATTATCGCACTGGCAAATAACGCAGCCCTGACCAACAGAAACTCCAGCGATTTTAGACAGGACAGAGAAATGCTTTGCCATGTCTATTGTCGGGCGGGCTGATTTTTTGATTTCGATTGGGTAGAGGATATTGTCTTTTTCGATTATCAAATCTATTTCTTTTTTGTCTTTGTCGCGGTAAAAATAGATTTTTTCGGTTTCGTGGCCGGCGTTGTAATATGATTTGATTACTTCGCTTACAACAAAGTTTTCAAAAAGACTGCCCGACATTGCGCCGTTCATTGCTACACTTGCAGAAGACCAGCCTACTAAAAAGCAGACCAAGCCTGTATCCATAAAGAAGACTTTTGGAGTTTTTACGGCTCTGTTGGATACATTTTTTTCATAAGGCTGCAAAAGACGGATTACACCGGAAGATTCAAGGATGCTTGTCCATTCGGAAATTGTTTTGCTTGTAACGCCAACATCACGGGCGATGGAATCTGCGTTAAACAGTTCTCCAACCCGAGCTGCAAGGCACTGCATAAAGTTATGGAACTTTACCAGATTTTTCTGGCTTATTATATCCGCCACATCGCGGTCAAGATATGTCCTTATGTACGAGCGGTAAAATGGTTCCCATTCGATTGACTCATCTGCCAGCTCCGGCATACTTCCACGCCATATATGATTCCATAAGTTTTTATATGGCTTTATTTTTTGTTTTCGGGATTCGATGTATTCAGATGTCGGTAAGAATTCTGTGTTAAAATCAATTTCGTATTTTTCTCTAAGCGAAAGAGATGTCATATTGATGATGCAAACACGTCCTGCCAAAGAATCTGCCGCTTTACTCAAGAGCCTATAGCTTTGTGACCCTGTAAGAATTAATTGTCCTTTATTTTTTGTGCCGTCTGCAAGAAGCTTTATTTGCAAAAACAGGTCTGGGGCTCGCTGTACTTCGTCAACAATAACAGGAAGCGGATGATTTTTGAAAAACAGAGCTGGATCTTTTTGTGCTAATCCAAGTTCTGTAAAATCATCTAGGGTAACATATCCATAATCCGGGAGAAGTTTTTCTTTTAGCAAAGTAGATTTTCCGACTTGACGGGAACCGATAATTAAGAGAACTCTGAACTGTTTTTTCATTCTGTGCAAATATGGCAGAATGTGACGGTTTATATACATAAAGCCCCCTTTTGTGTAATCCGACTAATTTGGAGTATAACTCCGAAATAGCCGAAAATCAAGCGTTTTAAGCGTGAGGCTATGGAGCCCCTTGCCGACCGCAGGATGCCCGAATGGCAGCCGAGGACGGTGAGCGTTAGCGAAGGGCGGAACAGCCGATAAACTATGTATGAAAAAATACGTATTTTGTTTTATGGCATCTTTTTTTGTTTTAACAGCGTTATGCGCAAAACAGGCGAAACCTTTGTATAAAATGCAGGAAAAATCAAAAGCGGCGGAAGAAGTTTCTCCGGCCGGTGAGTCCAGAATTTTTATTGTAGGAACGAGCAAGGGTCTTTTTAAGCTTTCGAGAGGAAACTCATTTTTTCCGGTTTGGACCGAAGGCTCTGTTGAACAGATTGTGCGCACGGAAATTCCTTCCGAAGATGGAAAAATAATTGAAAACTGGTATTTCCGCACCAGCAAGGGAATTCTTTTTAGTTCCGACCTTGAAATTTTTGAATACAGAAATTCCGGGCTGCCGCTGTCTACAATAAAAAATTATGACGGACAAAATACTGAATTTGAAACCCGGGTTCAGACATTAAAAGATTTGTGCGCAAATCCCTTGAATCCGCAGCAGCTTGTTACAGCCACAAAAGATTCCGTTTATTTGTCTCGGGACGGCGGACGGAACTGGAAAAATCTTGGTTCAATGAGCATGGCTACACCTGGTGTAAAGGCATGCGCGGTCGGCTCAATGCCGGTTACGCTCAGCGATGGTTCTACAGGGACAGAGCTTGTTGTTTTTATGAGCCATCCCATTTTTGGTCTTTCCTATATAAAGCCGGATGCCGCCCGTCCTGCGTGGATTGATGTGGCAAAAGGCTTTGAGATGATGCCGAGCCTTACTAGCCCTGACGAGATTGCGGATATTCTTCCGGTTCTTGTTCAGGATGAATACGGAACTTCTTATGTTGATATTTATTTGAGCCAGAGTTTTATTCCGCGCATTTATAAATTTGACTGGCCGAACCGCCAGGGCGAACTTATTTATAAAGGCGAAGAGCCTGCCGAAACCATTGACGGACTTGCAGTTGCAGGCAATAAACTTGTTTATTCAAAAAATGAAACCCTTGGAGCATTAAACCTTGAGGATTATACAAATCCTGGCATTCCGGGAAAACTCTCCGAATGGAAAAAAAGTTTTGCCTGTGTTCCGGGCAGCGTGAATTCTGCATGGATTCCGTACAATCGCAGCGGATTGAAACGGGGAATTCTTCTGAACGAGCTATGGCTTTTGTATCCAGGCACGATAAATTCTCAGTACGGAAAAAAAGCGCTTGGTCAAAAAAGTATTTATGTCTCGGCGTATCAGTGCAGGCTTCAGGCAGGAATTGATAAATTTAAAAAAATAATAAAGGACAACAATCTTAACAGTCTTGTTATAGATATGAAAGATGATTACGGACTTCTTCGTTATGACACTAAAGACGAGCTTGTAAAGTCAAAGGGAAAGGTTACTCAGTATGCGGTCGACCTTGACCATTTTGTAGAAGAATTTAAAAAAGACAATACATATCTGATTGCCCGGATAGTGGTTTTTAAAGACCGGAATCTTGCGAAATTCGGCGGTTCAAAATATGCGGTCTGGAATTACAATACAAAATCGCCGTGGGTCGGCATAAAAGAATATGAAGATATTGTGGATGAGGAAACCGGAGAGGTGACTGGAAAAAATCCTGTTTACTATGACGAAAACTGGGTTGATCCGTATTGCCCGGAAGTTTGGGAATATAATGTTGCGATTGCAAAGGAACTTATTGCCCGCGGATTTGATGAAATTCAGTTTGACTATATCAGGTTTCCTACGGATGGCTATAATTTGCGGCAGGCAAGCTACCGCTGGAAGAGCGAAGGCATGGATAAGGAAAGCGCGTTGGTTTCGTTCCTGAAATATGCCCGCGAAAATATAAACGCTCCGATTGGAATTGATATTTATGGCGCGAACGGCTGGTATAGAAGCGGCACCCGGACCGGACAGGATGTGGAGATGATGGCTGAGTATGTTGATGTAATCGGTCCTATGTTTTATCCAAGCCACTTTGAAAACGCTTTTATGAATTTTCCGCCGGCGGAAGACCGTGTCTACAGAATTTATTATTATGGAACTTACAGAAATTCAGTTCTGGCCCGAAACCGTGTTGTAGTACGACCATGGGTTCAGGCTTTTTACCTGAACGTAAGCTACGACCGGCAGTATTACGGCAAAGAATATGTTTTAAAGGAAATATTTGGCGTGCGTGATTCAGTTGACCACGGCTATATGTATTGGAACAACTCTGGAAATTACGAAATGATTTCGCCGGATATTGCAAAGGACGAGCCTTTTATTGGAACTTGTCCGGAATCCAGCCCGGCGTTCAGAAAACCGGCTTTGGGAACACAGGAAGCGCCGGAGTTTACAAATGAAGGCCTTTCCCGCGCTGATAAAATTTTTAACCGCGAAAAAAAACGCTGGCACTCAAATGATTCCGTCTTCAATCCGCTCTTGCAGATGAAACTTTTTAATAAGAAGATTGAAAAAAAATAACTTTTCAGCCCTGGTACTATTAAATTTTAGCCAAGGCAGAAGTTGACGCAGATTTTTCAACAAATTTTATAGAACTCAAGGTTGCGCACTAGACAAAATGCGGGGGGGGGATAGAATGTCCTATCTTATTTTGAAAGGGGACAAAAATGAAAAAACTTCTTTTTGCATTTTGTGCGGCAATCGCATTGTTTACAGGCTGTCAGAATGATTCGTCTGATGATTCGGCGTCTGTTCAAATCTCATTAAAAGAACGTATTAATACGGCAAGGGATGGTGATGTAATCGATTTGGGAAAGGCGAATCTGAAAATTGATGAAAACGATTCTTATACGATTTCAAAACCTTTGACAATTAAAAACGGAAACGTAAAAAATGCGACATTTACAGTAGAAAGCGATAAGGTTGTTTTTGACAGTCTTATGAGCATAAATGGCGTAATCGTGCACGAAAGAGTGGGAGACGGTGACTTTACATTGCAGAACTGCTATAAGGTTAGTGAAGTCTATGTAAATGGTGGCGGAAGCAATTCCATTCACATTGCAAAGACAATTGTTGAAAAGCTCATTGTAAATAAGAAGGGAGTGCGGGTAGCGCTTTCAAATGATGGTTCTTCAAAAGTTACTAAGACTATGATTTTTGAAGACTGTAAGCTTGATTCAGAAAATGAAAATAACTCTTTTGAAAAAGTTATTGTTGAAAAAGCTGTAAAAAATCTTAATCTTGCCGGAAAAACAAAAGTAGAAAGAATTGTTTCTACTGAATCGCCTGATTCTGAATTGCCGTCAATTAAGATTATCGTCAGTGTTGAAGTAAAGGTTGTTGCGGCGGACAGTACAGTAAAAAAATCTATAGAAAAAACAGATGGCAATGAAGCGTTTAATAAAAACGGATCTGATATAAATGATACGGAAATTTCTGCTGAAGAAAAAGCGGACTTGGAACAGGAACAGGAAAAAGTTGAAAAACCAGGCACCTCAGAAAAACCTGGAGAAACAGGAAAGCCTGAAATTCCGGCTCTTGAAAATCTTGATTTTATTGTTGCGTCTAAAGATAAAATTTCCGAAAAACTTGATGCCTTTCCGGATTTTGCTGTTGGGGCAATCAGTGAAATAAAAGTTGAAAAGACCTCTTCGGAAGTTATTGTTACAAACTCTGCTGCGTCTGAAGATTATTCAATAAGCTGGGATTACTGGCTTGTTTCAAAAACTCCGGTAAAAGCAGAAAAAGGCAAGAACTATAAAATCAGTTTTGACCTTAAGGCGGACAAATCCTCAGGAATATATCTTGCAACGCTGGATGCGGTAACGTCGGAATATTCAAAATATGTTGAGCATAATGTAGGAACAGAATATAAAACATATTCAGTGGAAACAGGAACTATACTGACCGACCGGTCGGCAGAAGTTCCCCTGCTTGCAATTGGTTCTGTTTCAAAGCTTTATATTAAAAATTATAAGATAGAAGAAACCGATCCAAAAATTGGTTATGCAATTTTTGGATCAGATAAGAATGATTCCATTTCCTGCGAGGCATCGGCAGACGACATAAGCGTAACCTTTGGGGAAGACAGAATATCAAACATTAATATCTATCCGCTTGCTCTTGAAGTTGGCAAGTTGCACAAAGTTACATTCGATGTAACTTGCGACAAGGAAGTTTCTGATGTAGCCATTTTTGCAAGGGCAAATTCTAATGAATGTGCCACAGCAGGCAGTGAACATTTTGATTTTAATACTGAAAAAAAGACCGTTACATTGTATGTTCCGGTGTATCAGAAAAACAATGAAACATTAAGAACCCTTCTGGTTTGGGTTGACTCAGAAACTCCATGCAAACTTACATTCTCAAACTTTAAATCCGTGGAAACGGACTTGAATTCAGTGCTAAAGGAAAATAAAGGTCTTGGGCTTTACTTTGCGGGTGATATTTATCTTTCAGAAGCAGAAGGTAAGCTTTGGAGAGTTCTTCCTGCGGACAGGCCGATTCAGCTTTCTCCTGGCTCAAGGGTAGAGGGGCAGGTTCTTCTTTGTGATTATGCGGCATGGGATTCTGTGGTGACAAGTTTTAGAATGATTTCAAAAGACTCTGGAGCTACAAGAGAAAATGATAATATTGTTTTTAGCAACAATTCTTCAAAAACAGTTTCACTTAGTTTTTCAATTAATGATAAGCTTGAAGCTGCGGTTGCTTGCACGGAAACAGAGCTTCCAGACTGTCTGTGGATTGAAGGTTTTATAAGTGAATCGAGTGCGACAGGTGGCCTTACTCGTGGAAAATTTAAAGTAATAGATGCAAATACTCAAGAATTTAAATTTAAGTACGACGAAGCAAATCATACTAGCTGGGGCAGTAAAAGAGGCACTATATTTTTTAAGGTTTGCGCTGACGAAACAGGCTGGCGTTTGAGTTTTGGCGGAACTTACATGCAGGAATTGTCTGTTTCATTGAATGGGGGCTTTGTTCCTCTTTATGCCAGTGGCGTAGATGAAAATTATTCTCCTGGCAATATTGTTGTAAAAAATCTTGCTGATGCAGAGGACTATGTTATTACAGTAGTTTACAATGCGTCTGTCGGGTTTATGAAGTTAAAAATAGAAGGCGCTGTTGGTGAATGGCCTGAATTGCCTCCGTTAAGACCTGGCTGGTATTATTATGATATTGATAAGTCAGTTTTGGGAGGTGCGGAAACCTTCAATATGATTTTTAATAAAGAAAATTATGGTGGTGGAGAACAAAGTGCGGATATAGTGGGTTTGAGTGTGAGCACAAATATCTACTGGTACGATTGCTGGCAGGAACCTCATGGTAAGTCAAATCCTTCTGAGCGCGAGGATAATCCGGGAACTGCTCCGGCGGACGGTTATATCCGCATATATTTCTATTCGGCGTTTTCTGACTCGGAAAATTTAAATCTTCATTATTGGACTGATGGCAAGCCTGTTTTTGCTACGGAATGGCCCGGAGTAAAGATGATTGAATTCCAGCCGTAAAATTATAATCTGAAGTTATGCCATTCCTCTTTTTTTTGGAGGAGTGGCTTTTTTCTCCATTCGGGCGGCACGGCAGGATTCCATAGGGAACCTGCCGTCGTGCTTTCCGGGGTCCGGCCTCCGCCTCATTGCTCCGCTCCTCTTGTTCTTCCGCCGCATCCGCCTCCTTCCTTTTGTCCGCTGGTCTTCCCATCCCCGTTCCGCTCCGCAACGCTCCCTCCAATCACTTCCGCGTCCGGGCCGTGAACTGAACCCAAAAAGTTAGACACTTTTGGAGGATGTTATGCAAAGAGTATTCAGTTTTGAAATACGGCTGGAAGCTGTAAGACTACATGAAGAAGAAGATCTGTCACCAGGAGCCATCGCAAAGAAAATCGGGACAGTTCATTCTGTCGTCGAAAGATGGTTAAAACTTTATAAATACAATGGAATCGAAGGCTTAAAAATCAAAGATTATAATCAACAATATGATGATGATTTAAAATCAAAAGTAATAGAACAAGTAACTGTTCAAAATATTCCGTATACAAGAGTTGCGGCAATGAACAATCTTTCACTTTCAACAGTAAAGCGATGGGTGATAGAATCAACCAAGGGGTTGAAATTGAACGGAAAGAAAAATCTGATAACCTCAGAAGAGGCAGCTGCAATTCGAGAGAAATTCAAGCATGTAAAGAATCCAGAAATCAGAAAAATCATGGAAAAGAATTACTGGCTTGAAATGGAGAATGAAGCATTAAAAAAATTGGAAGCCTTAACTCAGAATCAACAAGAGAAAAAGCAATAGCAATATCTGAGTTAAGGCAGAAATACAAGTTAAAGGATCTTCTTTTGATTTTTAATATGAAACGCAGTACTTATTATACTGCTATTCAAAATAAACCTGATAAATATGAATCAGAAAAAGAACTGATAAAGCAAATATTTCATCATCATAAAGGACGTTATGGCTACAGACGGATTACAGTGTTGGTTCGCCGGGCAGGTTTTGCACTAAATCATAAAACAGTAAAACGGCTTATGAATGAACTTGGATTAAAAAGCTATGTCAGACCTAAAAAATATCATTCTTATAAAGGAATTGAAGGAAAAGGATTCCCCAATATTCTTCAGAGGAATTTTAAGACAACTAGATTTAATGAAAAATGGGTTACAGATGTTACAGAATTCAATATTTGCGGCCAGAGAATATATCTTTCGGCGTTGATTGATTTATATAACCAGGAAGTTATTTCACATACAATTTCACATCGGCCGACATTAAACTTTGTCTGCAAGATGTTAAGTAATGTTTTTGAAAAATATAACAATCTTAAAGGCTTAATCATTCATTCTGATCAGGGGTGGCATTACAGAACTGAAAGATATACACAAATGCTAAAAATGAAAGATGTAACGCAAAGTATGTCTCAAAAAGGAAACTGTCTTGATAATTGTATGGCAGAAAACTTTTTCGGCCTGCTAAAAACAGAATTCTATTACATGAATAAATTTAGTTCTGTAGAAGAATTCAAAAAAGCTCTGGTTGAATATATTGCATATTACAATACAGAGCGTATTAAAATTGGATTAAACGGCTTGAGCCCTATTGAATTTAGAGCTCAATATGCCGCATAATTTTGTCTATAAAAAAGGGTTCAGTTCACCGATGAGGTCTTTGCTTGCTTCGGTGTCGCTCATGTCCATGTTGGTGAATACGTCTACTACGTTTCCAAGAACGCGTTTGTCCAGTTCGGGGTTGGCGTAGTTTTTTGGAAGGACGCCTTTGAGGCTTTTGTTGTCGGCTTCTATGGCAATCATGGCTTTGTCTAAGATTGTGCCGATTTCCGGTGTGTGGGCTGCCTTTGCAATTTCTGACCAGCGGGCTTCCGGAGGGACGAAGAAGATGTTTTCGGCCTCATAAGCATCCGGGTCATCTTCAAAGCCATCGCCTTATTCTACAAGTTCCTTGTATTTCTTTTCAAATGCGGTAGAGATGTATTTTAAGAAGATAAGTCCTGTAAAGATTTTGCGATAATCTGCAGCAGGGATATGTCCCCAAAGTTCGCAGGCTGCATCCCAAATCTGCTGTTCAAATCCGATGGTGGCGGAAGATGATTTAGATTTCTGGGATTTTGATTTTGCCATGATGATGTCCTTTTGTAAAATAATGATTGATTATATCATTAAAAAGGCATTTTTACTAGGAAAGCGACTGGTGATTGTGTCAGACGGTGGCATTTTTACCGGTGTTTTTTTGTGGTTCCAACATTGCCAAAGTCGGTAATCTTATGAAGCAGTTCCAGTGTTGAACTTTCAAACATCTCCCTGATTTCAGCAGCTCCGAAGAATCGTTGTTTTCCGTAGGATGTTTGTTTTTTTTATCCTTTTCTACTTTAACTCTTCAATCTCCGTCTTAATACGAAGCACAATCTTATTTTTCTGCATAAACTGCTGCTGAGCAATTTTATGAATTGATGGGACGAATGGTCTTCTGGAATTGCAAAGATAAGCTCTTTTGTTTTCGTATTTATTCAACTCTTCACCAAAAAAGCTTATTGTGTTTGTAAGCTGTTCCATCCCATTTATCTGTAGTTTTGTCATAACTTACAAAAGCTGGCTTTTTTCCTTCTTTATCGTCTGGATCAACAAGTCAAAATTCTTTTACTTGGTTTACTGTTGTGGCATAGTCGTAAAAATTTACTTGCAAAACTTAGCCTCCAGTTCAAGAAGATCTGAGAAACTGTCGTTCTGTTCTTCCAATGCCTTGTTAAGTTCGTTGTCATCAGAAGGAAGATTTTCATACAGTTCAAGAAGCTTGATAGAACCATCTGCTTTTGTTTCATAAATATGAATCATTTCTCCTGGTACAGCGGCCTTTACAGGAATAATCTTTTCTATTTCTTTTTCCGGAACGCCCTTTGTCAACAATTCTGCTGCTTTTGCACTCTGAGTAAGATAAGCAAGAATGTATGGGCTGTGGGTTGTGATAAGAAGTTTGTTTTCATCATTGTTATTTTTACATTCAAGCAGTTCGTACAGTACTTTGTTCTGAGATTGAGGATATAAGTTCTGCTCTGGTTCTTCTACAATATTTATAAAGCAAGTGTTGAAGAAGTAATGAAGAAGTAATGAAGAAGTTTTTCTATGTCTTTTGCAATATTTTCATTCAAAGTCTTTCCATAAATACTCCAAGTGGGAAGAACTCATGCCGAGTATTCAGAACTTTAAGAAATGGACCAAAGAGCACTGTAAAGATGCCCAGAGAACCTACCGGGATGAACAGCTGGAGCCGATAGTCGATATGTTTGTTGCTGCTTTTGCAAACTCAAACAAGGCAATCAAAGACGGATATGACAATCAGATTAAGCAGTATGACCACGAGCTGAACGGCTACACAAAAGAGACAATGAATGGCAAAAAGCGATTCTTTGGGGCTGCCGAGATAAGCCAGATGTTAGAAAGTGCAACACCAGAGCTGCTTCGTAAGATTGCAGGAGTTATTGCAGAACACGGTTGTAAGGACGTAAAGGAATGGATGCAAAAAAGTCCTTGGTACAGGGAGTTTGAACTGGGCCGGGAGGTGGAAAGGCAGCTGCGAAGAGAGCGGGAATGGGAGAGGTAACTAGTTTTGAAAAAAATCTATAATAGTAACCTTCTTTGTCACTGTCATCTGTTATAATCTCTATAAAACTATAGAAAATCTTGCTATAATACACTTTAACAAAGTTAGGAGTTCTAAAAAATGATTACTGGCGAAATAAAAACAAAATAGATTCAATCTGGGACGACTTTTTCAGTGCAGGTATGAGCGAATATCTTACTGTCATCGAACAGTTTTCATACCTTATGTTCATACATTCTCTTGATGAAGTTGAAAACGAAACTGAACAGTACGAAAAAATGTCAGGTGAAAAGAAGGAACACATTTTCCCGGAAGATAAGCAGAAATACCGCTGGCACATTTTTAAGACCTTCGAAGAAAACGAACTTTTCAATTTGATGAATAAAGAGATTTTTCCGTTCATCAAAAAAATCAACGCAAACGAAGAAAGCGCATTTGCCCGCTACATGAAAGATGCAGCATTCTCTATTCCAAGCCCGCAAACCTTAAAAGACGTAATCACAAAGCTTGATGAACTTTTTGAAAATCCAGAAGTTCAGACCCGCGACATGCTTGGTGATATTTACGAATATGTCTTGAGCAAAATTAATTCCAGCGGACAGGTAGGAATGTTCCGTACTCCAAAACAGATTCGCGACATGATGGTTCAGCTTATCCGCCCTCAACCAATGGATACAATCTGTGACCCGGCATGTGGTACAGCCGGCTTCCTTATTTCAAGCGCTGAATTTATCCGTGATACTTACGGAAACAAAATGGGTGACAAGGAATGGGAGCATTATTCAAAAGGACTTCTTACAGGTTTTGACACAGGAAGTACAATGCTCAAAATCTCCGCAATGAACCTGCTTCTTCACTCAATCCACGAACCGCACATTGCTTATCAGGACAGCGTTAGTAAGAACAACGAGATTGAAGGTCAGTTTGATGTTATCCTTGCAAATCCGCCGTTCACAGGAAGCGTAAATAAATCAACAATCGCAGAAAGTCTTACAAACGTTTGTTCTACAACCAAAACCGAGCTTCTTTTTGTTGCCCTCTTTATCCGAATGCTCAAAAAAGGCGGCCGCTGTGCATGTATCGTTCCGGATGGAGTTTTGTTCGGTTCAAGTAATGCTCATAAAGCGCTACGTAAAGAGCTGGTGGAAAATCATCAGCTTGCAGCAGTTATCAGTATGCCAAGCGGAGTATTTAAGCCTTATGCCGGAGTAAGTACTGGTATTCTTGTTTTCACAAAAACAGGTGCAGGTGGAACAGACAATGTCTGGTTCTATGATATGACGGCTACTCGCTTGATGATAAACGCCAGCCAATTGAAGCAAATGACATCCCTGATATTATTAAGCGATTCCAGAATCTTGATAAAGAAAAAGACCGCAAACGTACAGAACAATCATTCTTCGTACCAAAATCAGAAATTGTAGAAAACGGATATGATTTAAGTATAAATAAATACAAAGAAGTTGTTTATGAAAAAGTAGAATATCCTGCTCCTAGTGTTTTAATAAAAGAAATAAAAGACTTGCAAAATGAAATTTCAAATGATTTGTCTGAATTAGAAAAAATGTTGGGAGAGTAATTGATGGATAAAATAATAACAAATCAAACTACAGGTGATATTGTAATCTATCAAACTCAAGATGGTCTTACTCAAATAAATGTTAAGTTTGAAGATGAAACGGTTTGGCTTACACAATCACAACTTGCAGAACTTTATCAAACAAGAAAATCAAATATCAGTGAGCACATAAAACATATTTTTGAAGAAGGTGAATTATCCGAACAGTTCAAATTGAAGGAAATCGTGAAGTGACTATAAGAGCAAATGGCAAACGGTAAAATATAAGGAAATAAGATGACTTTTGCAGAAACTGAAACAACAGAATTAAAACAGAAATTCTCAGACTCTTTGCCAAAAGAAATTGTTGCTTTTTTAAATACAGATGGTGGAACAATCCCTTTTGCCTTTGAGTTGGAAAGTGAACCCCAAAGGGATTCAAAAATTAGGGAAAAAATCATAAATGAAATTAAGAAAAATCCAAAAATTACAAAAGAAGACCTTTCTAAAAAGTTTGAACTTTCTCTTTCAACAATAAAACGAAAACTTTCAGAGATGAAAGATATTGTTTACTTTGAAGGTGCAAGTAAATCAGGTCATTGGGTCGTAAAAGATAATGAGTAAGGAAGAAAATATGAAAAATAAATGGCAAACGGTAAAACTTGGGGATGTGTGTGAAATACAATCAGGAGGAACTCCATCTCGAAGTAAAATTGAATATTGGAAAGATGGAAATATACCATGGGTAAAAATTGGTGATTTTTCAGATAAATATATCTCTAAAACATCAGAATTAATAACTCAATTGGGTTTAGAAAATTCTTCTGCAAAATTATTTACAAAAGGAACTCTATTATATTCAATTTTTGCAACTCTTGGTGAAGTTTCAATTTTAAATATTGATGCCACAACAAACCAAGCTATTGCAGGGTTAAAAATAAAAAATAACAACCAATTAGATATTAATTATCTGTTTTCATATTTAAAATCCATAAAAGATGAAGTAAATAGGATTGGACGAGGAGTGGCACAGAATAATATAAATCTTGGAATATTAAAGCAATTTGCAATCCCACTGCCCCCACTTGAAACACAACAAAAAATCGCCGCCGTTTTAGATAAAGTGCAAAAAATCATTTCAAAAAGCAAAACCACCCTAGAAAAATACGACACTCTAATCAAATCCCGGTTTATCGAGATGTTTGGGAATGAGATAGTTGAAAGCGGAAAATGGAAAGTTGAAAAACTAGAAGATGTTTGCGATTTAATTACTGACGGAACGCATAAAACTCGAAAAATTCAGGCAACTTAGGGGAAATTCGGAAATTATGCTAAAAAATAAACGAGTTTTCGCGGAAATTCACTAAAATATGATAGAGTTTCTGTAATAATTTTCTAAAACTCCACATCCCTTAGATATTGCTTGAGTAAAAATGAACAGAAACAAGGGAAAGTATGAATATTGTTTTCAAAACCTATATTTCCATGTATCAATTTTATTCCTGTAGTAATGTCAGGATAGCATTCTCCATTAATTAGAATTTTTAAAGTTTTTGCATTGCCGTTTGTTGCTTTTACTTCTACCGGGACAAGAGATTTTTTAGTCCGAACAAAGAAATCCTCTTCAAGGGTTGAATTTTCCTTCTTATAATAAAAGAGTCCGTAGCCTTGTTTGCTTAGGGCTTCAGCGATTATATTTTCATAAAGAGCACCCTTGTATACATTCATGTTTTTATTTGCCCTTAAATCCTCCTGGGACTCTTCATCAAGACTTGCAATTAAAAGACCTGTATCTTTAAAATATACTTTATACTTGTCATCTTCATAATTTCCTTTTAACGGAAGGTCCGGAGTATGGAGACATTGGCAGATATTTATAATTCCGGAGTCATTAAGCCATTCAATGCAACCCCAATAGTCCTTAAATTTAGCCCCTTTTGCAACTTTAGAAATCTGGAATTTCTTATTTTCCTTTGCCAGCTGTACAGGGATATTATTAAAAACATTCAGGACTTTTGTTTTATCAATACCTTTAACGTACTTTTTTATATCTTCCTTGTAATCTTCAATCAGTTCTTTTTGAAGTTGCAGAGTTCCTTGGAATTTTTTTTGTTCAATATAAGTGCTGACAACTTTCGGCATACCGCCAAGAATACAATAATCCAGAAAAAGTTCGTTCATAACATTCATCGTAGCCTGATTTAACGGAGTTGAATTTCTCATATGTTCCAAAAGTTCATCAAGTAAATCCTGCCCGTAGCCTTTTGCCCATAGAAATTCTTCAAAATCCATGGACTGCATTTCAAATTCAGACTTATAGCCTACACTATTGCTGGCAATTTTATTATAGTTGATTCCGAGCATCAAACCGCTGCAAATTATGAAAGTTTGGAGTAAACGTGGCCGTTGAATGATGCAGAATACAATTCCTGCTTTATTTGTAGACTATTACATTTAGCTTAACTATGGCGGCAGGACTTTTTTTTATTTACAGCCACTAAATCAATGAAAAATTTTAACCGTATTTAACCGCTTTACGAAACGGTTAAATACGGTTAAAATATAAAAAAAAGAGGTTTAATATGCAGGATAATAATGCTTTGGAAAAACAACTAGCCGAGTTACCGTCAGGTTATATTACTCACAGAACCATAAACAATAAAACTTATTATTACCATCAGGGAACAAAAAACGGACAACAGTTCAGCATTTCTGTTTCAGAAAAAGAAGCAGAAGAACTGGAAAAAAATATTGAGCTCCGTAAATCCCTGGAAAAGAAATTAAAAATGCAGATAAAATCAACCTCAAAAAATTCAGAATCCGCTCTTTCAGCCTCAAATTTTAATACCAGTGTTTCTTTTGGGAAAAACTTAAGAACTTCAATTCAGCAGGCTGCAAGATTCCAGAAGCGTGACTGCTACGCAACAATTGAAGAATATCTTTACAGTGAAACGATTGATAAAGTTTGTGTAATTTACGGACTCCGCAGAACCGGGAAAACGACACTGTTAAGGCAGCTTATGCTTTCATTCAGCGAGGAAAACTTTTCAAAAACCGCTTATATAAAATGCCAAACAAGTGACACAATCGCGAATTTGAATAAAGATATAATTCTTCTTCAGGAAAAAGAATTTAAATATCTTTTCATTGACGAAGTTACTCTTATAAATGATTTTATAGATTCTTCATCTTTGTTTTCTGATGTATTTGCAGCCCAGGGAATGAAAATTGTTCTTTCCGGCACAGATTCACTTGGTTTTAACTTTGCCATAAATGATGAACTTTATGACAGGGCTGTAATGGTTCACACCACATTTATACCTTATAAAGAACATTCAAGGCTTTTGGGTATTAATGATATTGATGATTATATCCGCTACGGCGGAACTTTGAAAGCTGGAGAAATTGACTTTGAAAGCAAGGAAATAAATGCAAAGGATGCTTCTTTCAGAGATGATGAATCAACACGTTACTACATTGATACAGCAATCTGTTCAAATATCCAGCACTCTCTTGAATGTTTTAAGAACGGAAGATATTTCCGCCACCTGAAAACTTTGTATGAAGCAGATGAACTTACAAATGCAATCAACAGAATTATAGAAAGCATGAACCATGATTTTGCAGTAAAAATCATCACGCAGGAATTCAAGTCAAATGACCTTCGTTCTGCAGCCCAGATGCTCCGGTCTGCAAAAGAAGATTCAAAACGCACAAATATTCTTGACACAATTGATACTTCATTTGTTCTGGAAAGACTTAAAAATATTCTTTCAATTAAAGAAAAGGATCAGCAGACAATAGGAATTACTCCGGTTCATACTGAAGAAATAAAAGAATACCTTGCGGCTCTTGATTTGATTGAAAAAATCAATATTGAGACACGTTTTGCAGACAAGCCCCAGTTAAATGCTTCAGAAATCTATTACATTTTTACCCAGCCCGGAATGAGGTTCTGCCAGGCACAGGCTCTTGTCTATTCTTTGATGAATGATCCCCAGCTTGCAGATATTGATGTCACAACACGTAAACTTATTTCAGACAAAATTTTTGATGATGTCCGCGGCCGGATGCTTGAAGACATTGTTTTGCTTGAAACAAAAAAATCGCTTGAAAAAAATTGGAAAAACCAAAAGAAGGTTTTTAAATTAAGATTTCAGTCAGGCGAATATGACATGGTTATTTCAGATTTTGAAAATTCAACCTGCCAAATTTTTGAAATAAAACATTCTGCAGAAATAGTTCCGAATCAGTACAAAAATCTTGTAAACACAGAAATGACCTCTCTTACAGAAAAGTTTTTCGGAAAAATAACCGGAAAGACTGTAATTTACAAAGGTCCAGACAAGACAACAGAAAATGGAATCGAATATAAAAATGCAGAAGAATATCTTTGCGGTTTGGAACTATAAGTCAGCCTCACTCGCCCACTCTTCTCCATTCCTGCCAGCCGCCGGTGGGAGTTCTTGTGTATATGGCAATTTCTTCTGCGGTGAAAGTTTCATTCAGATTCAGTTCTGCAAAATGCTTTAATGTCTTGCCAGAAAAACTCCTCCGTTTTTCTTGAGCCATTTGTCCCACTTTTTGTATTCGGGATAGATTGAAATCACTTCATCAAAGAAGGCTCTGGAATGGTTCATGTGGTGGCGGTGAACCAGTTCGTGAACAACTACAGAATCTAGAACTTCCGGCGGCATTAGAACAAGAAGGCAGTTGAAGTTCAGATTTCCTTTTGCACTGCAACTTCCCCAGCGGGATTTTTGCAGACGGAGGGCTGATTAATTACGAATACAATAATTTTTCCAAAGCCTCGAATACAGCTTCGATTACTTCATTTCTTGAGTTGTAGGATTTTTTACAGAATTCATTGTCGATGGAATATTTCCATTTGTCTGAATCTCTGAAATGGAACAGCACTACGATGTGATTCTTGATTTTGAGATATTCATTTCCCCTGCCAGACTTTTTCCAGGTTCTTTTCTTAAAATTGAATTTTCTGGCTTCCTTATTTTTGAAAGCTGACTCGCGTTTCTTCGCACGTTCTATATTTCCTTCAAGTTTTCCGGCACATACGCATCCGCAGTCAAGACTCAATCCAGAATCATGAACCATGTGATGGACATAACGGATTATCTGCCAGCCGCACATTTCACAAATTCCGACCGGAGCTCCAAGGTCAGTAACACCTGTACATGACCAGCCGGTTTTTGGAAAATTCGGGTCTTCCCAATGGTTAGGGGCAGCATCAAGCTTTGCCTTTAATTCAGGCGGGATTTCCTTTTCATCAGGAATTTCCTCTTCATCTTCTTCGTCTTCTGTAATTTCAATTTCTTCAACAGTTTCAGAAACGTCTTCACCGTTCTTTTCTAACTCAGGCATTTCAATGGTGAATTCTTCTTTATCAATGTCTTCGTCCCAGTGTGGAAGACTTCTGTATTCTTCCTCCTTTTCGGTTTTCTGTTCAAAAAGAGTTAATTTATTCAAATCATCTGTCGGCTGCAATGAATTGTCAATTTTCTGGGGAAGAGAATTTGATTCAATTTCTGGAGGAAGATATTCAACTTCTTTTTCCTGAGGAAGGGCTTTAATTACAGGAAGACTTTCATGTTTCTTAGAAAAATAATCTGCGGAAATACTTCTTGGCAGCGTCATATTTTCAAACTGGACTGTATAGACCTTCCGCTTTGTGTCAAAAGAAATAACTCTGCCTTTGCCGAAAATATGATGTTCCACATACAGCTCGCCGCTCTGCTGTTCCGGAGGAAGTTCTTCTGTTATTGAAAGGTCAAGTCTGTGCATATAACCGAAAGCCTCTCGTTCTAGGTCATCACTGATTATGCCGACTCGTTTGTAGTTCTGTTCACCTATTTCAAATAGAAAACGTGACGGAAGTTTCTTGATTCCGTTCTGTGACTGTCCTTCGCTGTCCATAAGATAAAGGGTTTCCTGGGCTCTTGTAATTGCAACGTAGCAGAGGCGGCGCTCCTCTTCAAGACCGAGTTTTTTACGCTCTTCAATTGTGCGGGAAGAAGGAAAAATCCCTTCGGAAAAGCCGATGATAAAAACTACCGGAAATTCAAGTCCTTTTGAGGCATGAATTGTCATAAGTTTTACTGCTTCTACTGGCTTGTCCGTGTCTTCTGTAGACATAAGGGCAATCTGCTGGAGGAAGCCTTCAAGATTGATGTCTTCTCCGAATCCGCTTTCAAACTCGTTTGCAATGCGCTTGAATTCAGAAAGGTTGTCCAGCCGTTCCTCATCTCCAAGTTCTCGGATATACTGCTCGTAGCCTGAATCAATGCAGACACGGTTTATAAGCTCGCTGATTTTAAGACGGTCTTTCAGAGCTTTCAGATTTTCTATCAAAGAAACAAACTGACCTCCCCCGCTACCGTTAAATGCCTGGTCTCCTAAATGTGTTTTTAAAACTTCATAAAGGCTTTTGTCTTTAAGATCTCCGTCAAAAAGATTTATTTCGTTATTTTCCCGGATTCTTTCAAGGGCTGCAACGCGGGTTCTGCCAAACTTTCGGCGCGGTGTATTGATAATTCTCTTGAATGAAAGGTCATCGTTGAAGGCGATAAGACGGAGGTAAGCAACCACATCAAGAATTTCCATGCGTTGGTAAAACTTCACGCCGCCATAGATTTCATAAGGAATACCTTCTTCAACAAGTTTTCGTTCAATAACACGGGAAAGAAAGCCTGAACGGTAGAGAACTGCAAAATCAGAATATGACTTACCCTTCTCTTTTTTTATCTTTCTTATTGTTTTTACAATCTCTTCAACTTCCTGATCTTCGCTTTTTGCATGAATATGAGTTACTGATGGTCCGGGGAGAGTCCTTGTAAACAAGTCCTTTTTAAGGCGGAGTGCATTCTTTTCAATCAGGGTGTTGGCACAATTCAGAATCTGGGGAGTAGAACGGTAATTCTGATTCAGGATAATAGTTTTTGTTCCGGGATGATTCTTGTCAAAGTCTACCAGAAGTTTAACATCGGAACCGCGCCACTCATAAATATTCTGGTCAGGGTCTCCGACAATCATAAGGTTCTGATACTTGCCGGAAAGAATATCAACAAGCTGCATTTCAATAGAAGAAGAATCCTGAAACTCATCAACCTGAATATAGTTCAGCCGTTCCTGCCATTTATTGCGGACTTCTTCGTCATTAGTCAAAAGGTAGATTGCATACATCATCAGGTCGGTAAAATCGAGTGAATAAACCGCTTTCTGGCGCTGCATATATTCTTCGATAATCTGGTCATCGAGAGTATTGATTTCTGAAAGAAGCTGAACCTTATCCGCCTGCGCCATTCTTTTTACATAAGAAATATCCTGCTTCTTCTGTGCAATTTTCTTTATAATACTCTGAAAGTTTGCCCAATCCAGTTTGAGTTCATATTTCTGATAGATTTCTTCAAGAAGAGTTTTCTGCTGGTAAGTATCGATAATTTGGAAACCTCTGGTAAGAAAAAGTTTTTCTGGATTCTCGCGGAGAAGACGGGCACAAAAGCCGTGGTAGGTGCAGATAAGGGAAGTGGAATATTCAGGTCCGATGAGTTTTGAAATACGTTTTTTCATTTCCCCAGCCGCCTTGTTTGTAAAAGTAACGCAGAGAATATTTGACGGGTCAATTCCATATTCGGTTACAAGGTAAGCATAACGGCTTACAAGAAGTTTTGTCTTACCGCTCCCCGCCCCTGCAATTACACGGACATAACCTTCAGTTTCCCGCACAGCCTGAGTCTGTTTGTTATTTAAGTTTACAAAAATATCCATTTTCAAGTTCTATCTTTTCAACAATATGAGTTGTTTCCGAATCGTAAATTGTTTCAGAAAAATCTCTCGGTAAGCATGGGAAAATATTGCTCAAAGCTTGATACAAAATATTTCTGACCATAAAGAAGCTTACGGGCAAATCCGGTTTTACTGCTGCCCGTTGGGCCTAAGATAAAATAATTTTTCATACTGCCTCCATGCAAAAACCGGCTGCAGGGAACGTAAATTTTAAAGGAGGTACTGCGCGTTTCCTGTGCCGTTTTGCTTTATGAGGTTAGTATAAGGCAGGTAGTATGACAAAGAGTGTCATAGTAAATATTTTTTTAGTTTTTTGCTTTTTGTCTTATTTTTTCTTAGATTATTTATTTTGGCTCATAGCACATAAGTGCTGAAAAAAAAGCCACTCTACACCGTATATGGATGCCGCCGGGGACGGCGGCAAAAAGAAGACAAAAATTAAATTAAGCTTTATAATATAATTCGACAATAAAAAGGAGAATTGAATGAAAAAGTTAATTATTTTTAGTGTTATTTTTTCTGCCTTTCTTGTTGGCTGTTCAAATTTTAACGACCTAGAAACAGTCGGCATAAACAATTCCAATAATAGTGAATCAAATGTTTTAAGAACCCAATTTAAAAACGCATTAGAAAATAATGCAGTTTCATTTTCCAGAAGTGCATCTTCTGTAACAGAATGCAATTCTGAAGTTCTTGAGGTGGCAGAAGATACATCAACATCAGATTTTCTTCTTGAAAATGAATTGATTTCAAGTGTTGCAGCTGCTTATATTTCAAAAGTCGAAAATATCATAAATGATGAGTCCTTATCTGTTGAAGATACAATTTCTAATATCGAAGAAATTGAAAATGATGCAAAATCGGCATTGTCGAAAGAAGAATATGAAGGCTTCATAAATTTCTCTGAAATGTCAATTGCCGCAATTGATTACTATACAGAAAATGATGAGGCGGCAAGAAGTATAGGCTCATGGCTTCGTAAGAAAGCAAAAAATATTTGTTGCGCGGCAATTTCTGATGCCATCGGATCATTTATAGGTTGGAAAATAGGTTCAACCATAGGAGGAATAACACTTCCGGTTATAGGCTACATTCTGGGAGGTGTCGTAGGAGCAGTTTCGGTAGGCGTTGCGTCAACAGTTGCCGACTGGAAGGCAGGTGGTATATCCATAAAAGTCAGCTGGAGCAAATAAATGAGAAACATAAAATTATTATTTTGCGTATTCTTTTCATTTTTTACCGTCAATTTCTTATTTTCACAGGAATCAAATAAAAATAATGAATCAATGGCAATGGACAACATAGATAATTCCACTGTTTTTTCAGAAACAAATGATTTTATAATCCACTACAAAAAATGGGGATTTTCGTCATTTGATACATTCCAATTTGCTGATTCTGAGGTTCCATTAACAAACAAAGAGTTGAATAAAATTTTACTTCCAGTTGAAGGAAATAAAAAATTGATGAAAAAAGCAACTTTCTGGAAATGTATTACTTATACCCTTATAGGTTCATTTATAGGCACGGGAATTGCAAGTTACTACTCCGAAAATGATTCTGATGCTAAAATTATAACCGGTTCATTGAGCTTAATATCTCTATTAGCCTTTGGAATTACAAATGAAGCCTCTGTATCTTACAGAATGCAGGCAATCGATAATTACAATTTATCTTTAACAAAATAAGAAGAACCATATAACTTCGGCTTCGTGTGGAAAGTGGCTATGCGCCACCGCATTTTAGGGATATATTTTTCACGTTACGGAAAGAAAAAAAAGAACATTACAAGTTTAAAATATAAAGGGGTGCCAAGAGAAAATCTCAAAGCACCCCAAAATCGGCAGCAAGTTTTATTTTTACGAAACAGACGGACTTTTTAATCCTTGCTGCTTACCATAATTTCATCATTTACAGGTCTTCCAACAGAAGCCTGGTTTTTAAGACAAAAGCAAGAGCTTAAGTATTCTTATCATATTACTATAAACATATTATAAAGCAAAAAGCTTTTTCACTTGTAAATTATAATCGTAAACAAAAAGCCTATTGCTGCTGCATAACAAATTTGTAAGAGCGTGGGTATCAAATCTTTGCCGTTCAGTAAGTTTACAATATGCCCCATGCCGAATGTGATACTTGAAATGAAAACTGCAAATTTTATATTATTAGAGCGCCTGAGCGCACACGTCAATAAGACAGTTGTACAACAACTGTAAGTTTTTAAGAACAGTGATATCTTTACCATTCTTAAAATACCTTTCTACAAGAACAGTTTTTTTTTGATTTTTTTTTAATTCTGAAATAAAATCTTTTACTTCTTTTAATTCAGAATAATTCAAAGAATAATGCGACCATTTTCCGTCTTTTCGGGATTTTACAAGATTACAATCCGAAAGAATTTTCATATAATGAGAAAGTGTCGGCTGCGTGATCGACAAGTCTTCAAGAATTTTGCAGGCACAAAGTTCACCGCTGGAAAGCAGTTTTAAAATTTTAATTCTGTTTTCACAGAAGCAGCGTCATGTATATCGGAAGAAAAATAATATCTTCTTTTATTGTAAAATCTTCAGGATGAATTACATAACAAGTTCCAGCGTATTCCTTATATTTTGTTTTAAACTTTTTCAAAATCTTTTGTTTTACGAAAAGTATCTACAACTTTAGGCATTCCTCCAATAATTAAATATTGACGGAATAAGTTCATTACCTTTCTATGTAATGCCTGACCCAAGGGTTGTTTTTCTGCGAAACATTTTTTAATATATTCAAATAGCTCCTCACAAATATTGATTTTTCTAAACACAAATTTAACATAAATATCGATTTTTAACAACTTAAATTCAACATAAATATTGAATTTTAATATGCGCAATTCATTTCATCGTGCAGACAATTCTTTTACTTTTTCTTCTATTATATTAATCACTTTTATAAACTCTGTGTCGCTTTTGCCGGTCGGGTCTTTGAGTCCCCAGTCTTCGCGTACACAAGAATCTACATCCCGCATGTCTTTTCTGGCAGGTAACTTTTAAAGAAATAATCAACTGCAATTTATTCAATTGAAGGACTGCATATCGATTATTCATAATGGCCTTTGCACGATGCAATTTTCCTGCCAGTACAGGTAGTCTTCCCATGTTTTATCAAAACAATTTTTTTCACTATTCAACTCTATGGAAAAAAATTGTATATATTAATTACATTTTATAAAGACAGTATCTGTTAAATTCTTTAGTAATCTATATATAAGTTATCTATCTTCAACAAAAGATAGCCTTCTATATTAGAATAACCATTATAGAACTGATTATTCAATTTCAGACGGAAAAATAACTTATTATGGTTATGCAGAAGATAAAATCGGTTTAAATAAGGAAGACACAATTACAGCAACTTATACATTAAACGAAGACGGAAATAATTCAACAGTTACAATCAAATTTACTTCCGGAGATTTGAAAGATAAAGAATATACTCTAAAACTCAATCTTTCATCAGATATTTATTCCTATTCAAAAACTACTAACTAATTAAAACTTTGCTAACGCATTGTAACATTTATTTCAGAATCTCACTACCGAATAAACATAATCAGTAATGAGATCCTGAATCAAGTTCAGGATGACAAAATATCAAGATAAAATTACTCGTCATTCCAGACACCGCTCCAGAATTTCTTTCTGCACTACTCTATTTTTTTACTTTCTTTATCTAATGAAGATTTTTTTCTATTGTATTCAAAAAGGGAAAGTCCTTGTTGATTTGCGGAACGGATTTTTTTTAGGTAATTGCTGTTCGGGCAAACTGATTCAGCTTCTGAAAGCAATGAATTGCATCGTTCAAATTCTTTTTTTTCAAACAAAAGTTGAGATAAAAAAATATCTGCAAAATACTTTTGGGAATCTGTAACGGCACATTCACGGGCTTTTTCAAAATAAGATAAAGTTTTTTTCTTTGAACCGCCGGCAATTCCTGGAGCAAAATAATACCATTGGCCAATGTTTGTTAAAGCGTAAGAAAGATTCGGATTGCATTCTAAAGCTTTTTCATAAAGCGGCCGAACGCTTGTTCCGTATTTTAAAACATCGCCGACGGAATAACCCATGTAGCATGAAGTTATGTCTGCCTGTGTGCAAAAAAAGTATGCGTCATTTATCTGATTATTTTCTACAAACGATTCAATTTTTTTAAGCTGATTTCCTAAAATCTCGTGCTGAACTTTTGCCTGACCTGGCTTTTCGTATAAATAATTATACTTTTCCATTATTATAAAATTTTCTAGAACAATAGTTTCCATTTCAGAAAGAACAGAAATTTTATCTTTGTTCTTAACTGCAAAAGAATCAATTTCAGAATTTATTTTATCAGTTTCAGATTCTTCTATTAAAGAAAGATTCATTCTAAGATCAAAAAAAGAATCAATTAAAGCAAGTGCATTTTTAGTCATGTCTTGCGAAAAAGAAAAAGTTGTATTCAAAAAAAATATCGATAAAAAAATTGTCTTAAATATTTTCATGATTTAATCTTCTTCGTATTTAAGAGGAATTTTGTATGTTTCTTCGTAAACTTTTTTCCAGACTGAATAATTTTCGTTCATCATGTATTCAACATTTTCTGAAAGTGAAAGTTCCGGTTTTGGGAAAATCGGTTTGCAAATGTGAATTGTATATTCCTGAACAAAAAATCCGTCTGAATCGAGAATGTCGCTGTCCTGCATTGTAATAAATACCGGAAGAACCGGTCTTTTGTTTTTTACAGCAAGTGTATAAGCTCCTTTGCGAAGAGGTTTTGGCTTTCTGTAGTTCCACCACATGCTCTGTTCTGGATAAATTAAAATGTAATTTCCGTCTGCAAGAAGTTTTTTTACTGCCTGAAGGAATTCATTCATTGTTCTGTGGCTTGAACTTAGAGGAAGAGTGTTGCAGTTACGCATTAACATTCCGTAAAATCCTGGGAACGATGTGTAATTTCCTTCCTTTATAATGCGGAAGAATTTTCCATGTTTTGTTTTTTTATGAATTTCATCGTAAACAATTTGAATCGCAAAACTGTCAAGAGCGTTAAAATGGTTACATGTAATCATTGCTCCGCCGGTAAGCAGATCCAAATTTTCTTTGCCTTCAACAGATTTGATTATCATCTGTTTTGACTTTACCATTTTTCGAATAAAATTTCTTGCAGCTTTAAATGCAAAATAAGCTTTGATTCTGCTTGAAAGTTTTTTCTGCTGGTAGTCGACTTCACCAGGTTGAATTTGTCGTGAAGGTGGATCATCTTCTACATCTTCTTCAAAACGGCCGGTTTTTTCGTATTCTTTAATTTTTGCAAGAACTGCAAGTCGCTCCGGAGATTTTTGAACGCCAGTATTTACTGTTGTTTCTGAAGATTCTACAGTTTCTTTTTTCTGTTCAAAAAGTTTCTGACGGTTAAGATAATTGTCTTCGCGGTTTGCTTCGTCGATTGCCATCTGTGCAAGACGTTCACCAGAAGCTTTGTCATTTGCACGCTGTTCGTCTGTGTATGCGTCCAGAACTGCAACAATCTGATCGTAAACAGGTGTCTGTTTTGCGTATTCCCAGAAAAATTCCTGATGGCGACAATCTCTGTAATGCCACGGTTTTGAAGTCATAATGTAATGAATGATTTTAAAATCTTTTGGCTCGAATAAAAGCTTTCCAAATATTTCGACGTTCCAGTTATTTTCGATCCAGAGAACTTTGTCTTTGCAGATTAAATTCAAATAGTCTTCATCCTGCGTTACAATAAATGAATATTCGTGAAGAAGTTTTATAAAGCGTTCAAGCAGATTTTTTTCGCGGAACTGCTTGCAGTTTATTAAAATCATTCCGGCGTTAAAGAATTTGTTGCGGCTGATTCCGAGACATTTTTCTACGTAATTTCCGTAGCATTCTTCCTGGACCATTGCCTGCTCGTTACAGGCACCGACGTAATTGTCGCCCAACTCGTGATTGTACAATTCTGAAATATCGCCAAGAATAATCATATCACTGTCGACATAAAGTGCCTTGTCCAATTCTGGGAACATTTCGGAAATAAAAAGGCGGTAATATGTTGTCTTTGAATAATAGTCGCGGACATGAAGTTTGTAGTTTACGCTCTTTAAATAATCTGTAACATCGTCAAATGTAATGTTGAATGTTTCGTCAGAAAGCGTGAGCGTAACTTTTTTCATTTCTTCACTCATCTTTGTGTAAAGAATATGGATGTCGTAAATATAATCTTTTGACGCATTTGCTTTTAATGAAGTAATTGCAACAATTGTGAATTTTACAAAGTTATCGTCGCAGGCAAAAAATATTGGTATTCGTTTATTGTTCATCATTTTCTTTTATTTCCTTATTAAACTTATTAATCTGATAAATATATTCAAATAAAATATCGTCAAACTGAAAGTATCTGAATATTTTATGAATCTGTGTAACCTGCCACTGCTTGATGTTTGCAACATGCGGATACGGCAAATAGAAAAGTCTCTGCGAAAAATGTCTTACAACTGTCCAACTGTGAAGGAATTTCTGGTCGTTGAATCTTTGCGGAAGAAGTTTCTTTTTTGTTGTACTGCGGATTAAAGCACTTTGATCTGCAAATACAAGTTTTTTTGTTTTAATCAATTCACGCGCTTTTTTAAAAATATCTGTTGTTCTGCATTTTTGCATATTAAATAGAAGAACACCTGCGTTTATATATCTTGGGTGAATTAAATATTTTCCGTAATGGTCATTTGCTGCAGCATATTCAACATTTGAAATGTCTATATCATAAAGCAAAGTTATATCTCGGTTGAACAACAAGTCTGCATCAAGGTACAAAAATTTTTCCGGCATTTCCGGAATTAAATCTGCAAAAAGACGAAGCAAAGTGTATGGCGAACAATAACACTGCTCGTTGGGACTTCCGCGGAATTCTGTGTTGTAAATTGAAGTTACATCAATTTTTGTTACTTCATTCTGCGGATTATATTCTTTTAAAAGATTGTCCAAAAACTTGACCTGCCTGTCAGAAATCGGAATATAATTTTCTTTTAAATCCCGTAAATCCATTGTATATATGAAAATCTTAAACGGTTCTGTTGTCTGTGTTCGCTTTACTATGGAAAGTGTGCAAGTTATTATTCCGTCAAAAACTTTGTCATTTCCACAAAAAAGTATATTTCTCATTTTTAATCCTGATTGCCGCAAATTGGAGATGACGGCGCTGTTTATTTATTAGACACATTAAATGTGCTTTGGTTGCATATTTTACTTTATTTTACAGTATTATCTTCTTTTTTTATATACTTTATTATTTCGATGTTATTCAATTTTGAACGTTCTGTCATTGCGTTAAAAACTTTATTTCTTAAATCTTCGCGCTGTTCTTTTGTTGAAAGATTTTTGTCCGGATAAAACGGTCCGTCAACATAAGTTATAATTTGCGGCGACTTTGAAAACTTGCGCTTGCGGTATACATTTGTAAAGCAAAAAGTCGGAACTTCATATTGAACCGGATACCGGAACGAAAGAGATGTAAACGGTCTGATTTTTGTGTAAAACGGCCAGATGTGCGCTTCGGGATAAATTGTAATTACTTTTTTCTGGCGTACACGGGTTTCGATACATTTTAAAAAGTTACGTGTTGAATCCATATCATCAGGAAGCGGAATTGCACCAAGGCTCGGAGTTATTGCGCCTAGTACCGGCATAGAAATATTATTCGGATGAACGATTACATGAACGCTTTTGGGAACAGAAACCATAGTCGGAATAAGAGCATCACACATATTGTGCGTATGATTTCCGTAAAGAAAAAATGCAGTTTTTTTTGCCTGCTTGATTAATTTTCGGTTTACAATTTTATGTCTGTATGCAAGTTTTAAATAACAAAACGCAATCGGAAATGCAAAAATTCTGTACCAGAAAAAACGCGTAAACTTTTTCCAAATTGAATTGTAAACGTATTTGTATTCAGCACCGATTTTGCGAGGCTTTATGTTATCAAAGGCAAACTCGTCATTAAGTTCGTCTTTATAATAAATAACTTTTTGTTTTAGTTTCATTAGTTTATTCTATCTTTTAAAGGAAAAATTTTCAATATATAAAAAAGATTGTGAAAAATAAATGCAATATACTTTATATTAGTTTAGGATAATTCATCTTTCCATTAAAAATTCTCATTATCCAAACATTATTTTTTTCTTCTGTTTCATCAATTAAATATAGAGCAACATAATTTCTATGAAATATGAATCTATGATATCCTTCTGCTTGCAATCTGGCGTCAAAACTTAACGGATACATATACGGATTATCTGAAATATTTACTTTTTCTTCCAAAAACTCTTCAAGAATTCTACTGGCAGCTTTTGGATTTTTTAATTCTTCTGAAATGTAAGTTACAATATCATCCAAATCTTTTTCCGCTTTACTAGTAATATGAACATTATAAGCCATGTTTTTCCTTGATTCTTGAAACAGCATCTTCTACGGAAGAATATCTTTTATTTTTAATATCGTCTTTTGCTTCTTCTAGTTTTCCGTAAATATTACTTAAATAAAGGGCTTTTTCATATGTTTCCATACTCATTAAAACCATATCACCATAACCGTTTTTTGTAATAAAAATTGGTTCATTTTTTTCATGACAAATTGCTGAAATTTCCGCTGTGTTTTTTAAATCTCTGATAGGCATAATTTGTGGCATAGGCAACCTCCTTGTGGTTCTATTATACCACGAATTAGGGCTTTTTGCAAAGATCATATTTTATTCAATCAACAAGCATTTCTTTTATTACATTTTTTACTTCTGTGATTTCTTTTTGTTTTATTGAACCAAGCTTTTTTACCAATCAGAATTAGTGATTATTTGAGATTTAAAATTATATTTTATTTTGAATTAAAACCTTTTTTATATAATCTGTTGTATTTTTGTTTAATTTTACTTCTTGAGCATAATTTTCAAATTAATTTACTACAGTTGTGATTTCTTGAATTGTTCTTTGTATATTCCGGGTTATCTTCAAGACCATAGTCACCGTTTTTTGAGACATTATCAAATTGCATTAACCAAATCTGTTAAATTCTTTAGATAAATTTAATCTTGACGTCACTCTGACTTTCATTATAAACTTGATTTATGAAAAACCTATTTGGTTACGAAATTATACAAACACTTGGACAGGGCAAAACCGGAACAGCATATCTTGTTGAAAAAAATAATTCGCAGTTTGTCTTAAAAAAAATGAATGAACAAACAGAAGATCCCCAAAAGACACTTGAAATTTTCAACGGCGAAAAATATTGTTACGAGCGTATGTCAAAAATAGGCAAAGGAATTCCAAAACTTTTTGAATTTGATGAAAAAAATCATTACCTTGTAAAAGAATATATTCAGGGAGAAACTGCCGCAACTCTTGCAACTCGCGGTACATTCTGCAAAGACGGACTTACAGAAAATCATTTCAGGCAAATTCTTGATATGAGCAGGCGGTTTAAAAAAGTCGGAATTCACGTTGACTACTTTCCGACAAATTTTATTTACACAAACAGCGGCGAACTTTATTGCATTGACTACGAATGCTACGATTACAACAGCGAATGGGATTTTGAACACTGGGGAATTTATTACTGGCTAAACAAAGACGGAATGCGTGACCATCTTGAAAAAGGCGGAACGTCAAAACTAAACAAACCCGGAACATTCAAACCATTCGACAAACCTTTTGAAGAACTAAAAAAGCGCGTAATTGAGTTGATGTAAATAAATCTACATTACTTTAAATTTTCAAATTCCTGCACAGTTATTGCTGTATCAAACCCTCCGATATATTTATCGAGTTCCTCATGGCGATTAATTCCTGTATAATTTAAACTTGAATTTTCATAGCAACGAAATTTGAAAATTGCATCGTTCATAACAGGGCCGTTAAAAACATTTAAGCTAACAAGTAACTCAAAATCTTTTACGGTAAGACCTGTTACTTTTTTAAAGAGTTCAGGTTCAAGTTGGGTAATAACATCTCTTAAGCAAAATTCTCTAAAGTCTGTTAAATACATAAAAACAGGAACCCGTGTTGCAAATTTTATCAATTTTTCCTGAATTTGTTTTCGCTTGCTTTTATACTCCTTTTCTTCTTCGGAAAGTTCTCTTTTTTCTTTCTGAGTCATTTTTCCTTCTTTTTCTTTCTTTGCTTTTTTTACACTTTCACTTTTATTGATTATTGTTTCTATCTCGCTGTTAAGATTTCTAAAACCTTCTATTCTCATTAACGCATCCATTGCTTCAGGATTTGCCATAAGGCGAGCTAAAGTTTCGTTATCAACATTTACAAGCAGAGCACTTTCCCAGCGTTTGGCAAGAAGTGTTGCAGATGTTCCACTCATTGCAATGTCAAGAATTTCACTTGCAGAAATCTGTTTCATTGTTGAGCCGTCATACGCTAGAACTGGAAGAAATGAAATAAACTCTTCAACAAGTTTCTGTGGATTATCTTTTAATGGATCTGTATTCAAGTTGCGGCTATAATCGCTGATTTGTTTTAATGCACGGTCCAGCGCAAAGTCAAAAACATAACACTCCCGTTTCATAATGACGGACTGCCCCAGTTCATTTTTTATTTCCCAAGGACTCTGTACACGGAATGCACTTTGAAAATAGGTTTCAGGGCTTTTCAAATTACAAAGCATAAAAATTCCCGTCCAGGGTTTTACAGTTACACCAGTCATTAATTTACCACAGGAAAGGGTAATTGTTTTTGTAACCAGAGGATTATCCATTTTTTCCTGTACCGGTTCAAGAGCTTCAGATCCAATTCCTGCTCCGGTTCCTGCACAGACAATTATTTTGTAGTCATGAAAAAATACATTCTGTTTTTCTTTAAGAAGATTCGCCATCGCAAAACAGGATGCAACTCCAGGTAGTAACCATACTGTATGAGAAAGAACATTCAGTAAACGCGTATCGCTGAACGGCATAGGAGGCTTTTTATTTGAACCAAGTTTTAAGTCATCTATTGTTGACGGAAGATAAGCCCCGCGAATTAAATCCAACCATTTTTGAACGTGTTCCTTCAATTTGAATTGAGCATCTTCTCCTGTTCCGTCAGCACTAAAGAATTTATTCAGATCAAATTCATTGAATTCTCCTCCTTTTGCTATTTCTTTAATGCTGTCAGGAATTTGATATGTCATCATAACCATACGTGGAAGTGCTGCATATGGATTAGGAGCATTTTTGTTTATTTCAACATTGAATATAGTTTCAGGCCAAATTTCTTTTGCTCTTTGTTCATCAGAATAAGTCCAGCTGTAAATTTGTTCTTCAATAAATTCACCGCTATTCAATGCACGGAATGGAGTTCCGCTTAAAAACAAATATCGTTTTGTTGAAATAGGAAGAGAAGTTTCATTCTGAACATTGCCGGCTTCTTCCCTGTTATATTTTTCTGAATCAAAGCTATCGAGATTCTCTTCATCTTCCTGTTCAAAAAGTTTTTTTGCATTTTCACGCCATGCTCCAAAGTGATATTCGTCAAAAATAACCAAGTCCCAATATGTTGTATGAACCCATTCATTGCGTGCTTTTATACCGCCATTTTCATTTGTTCCCAAAAAATCCTGAAAACTTCCAAAACAAACAATTGGTTTATTTTTATCACAGTCTTCATAAGACATTCCATTACGGCTTACGAACTGCCAATCTTCAAAATAAACATGATTTTGAAGGTCTTCCTGCCATGCAGTCTGAACAGCCGGCTTAAATGTAAGAACAAGAACTCTTTTACAATTCATTTTTTTTGCAAGCAGATAAGAAGCAAATGTTTTTCCAAAACGCATTTTACAATTCCATAGGAATTTGGGAACAAATGATTTTGGTAAAATTGATTTATTTTTTTCGTTTTCGATTTGTTCAAAATAAGAATATGTTTTATCAACTGCAGCTTTCTGTTCCGGACGCGGTTCAAAAGTTGCACCTCTAAGTTTTAAATTCAAATTCTTAAGTTTAACAGCAGTTATTGCATTTTTTAATTTATCAACACTGCATCGATACCATTCACTCTGTTTATTGTCTTCTGTACGAACCGGATTAATTCCCCAATATTTCAAAACATTGTGAACCTCGTGATCCATAAATACTGAGCCGTCATTTCGAATGGCACTTTCTATATATTCAACTTTCCATGATTCTCCGGGAGTAAGAGTCGGGTAATGCTCCTTCATGCGGATTTCAATAGGACGCTCTGTATAACCGATTTTAAGCATTCCCGGAAAACGAGAATCTGAGTAAGCATAAATAATTGGTTTTGATTTTGGTCTAGGTGGAAAAAACTCTTGTTTTGACATAAATTACTCCATAAAAATGATATTTTGATTGACAACTGGTACTATTTGTATTAAATTTTGAATAGATAATATAAAATGGAGGCAAATTATGAGCACTGTTTCAACAAATATCAGGATAGATTCCAGTGTAAAAAAACAGGTTACAGAAATTTTTAACGGACTCGGAATGTCACTTTCTGAAGCCGTAAATATTTTTTGCAGGCAGGCGATTTTGAGACGGGGACTTCCATTTAAAGTAGAATATCCTCCTAAAGAAAAAGAAGTTGAATACAAACCTACAAAAGAATTACTCTTGGCAGTTGCAGAATCCAATGACATAATTGCCCATCCAGAAAAATATAAAGGATATGACAATCTTGATAAGATGTGGAAAGATCTGGAAGTATGAAATATACAGTCTATCCTTCTTCGAAGTTCAAGAAAAGTCTTAAGAAAGCAAAATTGCGTGGTTTTCCAATAGAAAAACTTAAAAAAGTTATTGCAACTTTGGTGGATGATATTCCATTGCCTAAAAATAATTGTGATCACGAACTTAAAGGTATTCTCAAAGGAACGCGCGAATGTCACATAACTCCTGATTGGCTTTTGGAATATAAAAAAGACGGAATAAAATTGATTCTGACACTTGTCGATACAGGAACGCACAGCGATTTGTTTGGAAAATAAAGTCACGAACTTACTCCATTGGACGGATCATTGATTCGATAAACTTGATTTCTTCTTCAGAAAGTTCATACTTTTTATAAAGTTGTGTGTCTATTTCTGGAATTGTCTTTGACCAGTCGATATCGGAAGAAGATGTAAAGTCTTGAAGAGGAACAAAAGAATATGTGCTCTGAGTCATATTTTTCCCTTTTCTAGCTCCAACAAGCGCTCTGAAAAACTTTGTTTCCATATATTTCTGAGCATTTTCAGTTTCTTCTTTATTATTAAATGGTCCAATTCTTAAAAATGTTTCCGTACAAGCTGTATTAGGCTCTCCTATTTCAGACCTTCCAATAATTCTTGCAGGAACAGGATAACCAATTGAACCTGCTGCACCGTCTGCTTTTGATATATAAAGTCTGTACTTTTTTATTTCCTCAAAATTACGATTGATTGTAGCTTTGGGAAAAGATAAATATGTTCTCGATTTTTCTTTTATACCAAGTATCCTAACAGAATCACCTGATGCCGTTTTAGAAACAAGAAATTCTTCTTTAAAATTATACGGATTTCGAGGACTAACAATTGTAGAAAAACTAACTTCTTTTTTATTCAATACCTTCCGAATAACACTAATAATTTCATTTTGTCTGATAAAAACATCTGAACCATTTTCAAGAAGAGGTCTTTCAAACATTGTTATATTGCCATCTGTTGAATGGGAATAAACTTTGCATAATCCTTTTTTATCCCTGCTCCATAAGAAATAACAGACACCACCTTCAATTGCAACACTAGGAAAACAATCCCCTGAGTTACCAAAATCATGTAATTCTAAAATTCTATTATCGTTAAGCATTGTTTCTCTAAAACTATCTAAACCTTTTCCTCCTACAAACCATCTTGCAGGTATTATCATGGATAAATATCTTGGATTTAATTTTTTTGCACTATTAACAAAATATTGATAAATAGGAGTTGCACTTGATCCAGTACCTCCACCGTCTCTCATTTGGTACGGTGGGTTCCCAATAATTACATCGAATTTCATATTTTCTAATTCTCCAGGAATTGCATTGTGAATAAACTGATAGGCATGCGTTTCAAGACCTTGTCTTTGTTCTTCACCATATTCTTTTTGACTGGCACCGCAATGAAGACATTTTCCGTTTATCCATAAATGTTTTGCCGGCTTGTAAAAAATATTTCCTTCAGGGTTTGTAAATTCTGTTACGCTGTATTTTCCGCTTGCATCTTTTGAACAATAAACGCTTCTTCTGGAAAGCAGACTTGTAAGTTCGGTTATGGCAATCGCAAATAATTGTTTCTTAAAAATATGGGTAACTCTTTCCTGTAAATCAGGTATTTCTTTTTCCAGCCCTACAAGAAGGCGTTTTGCAATTTCGCGAAGAAAAACACCGCTTTTACATGCTGGATCAAAAAACTTTGCATTTTTATCAGAAAAGATTTCTTGCGGTAACATATCCAGCATTGCATTTGCAACTTCTGGCGGAGTAAATACTTCATCGTTGCTTAAATTTGCCAAACAACTTAAAACGTCAGGATTATAAGAGGATTTCTCTGTCTGTTTTTGTTCATCAAAAATTACATCTTTCATTCCTGGTCTCCTACTTCAAGAAAATTGCATATTGGAAATTCTTTTATAGGTTTAGGAATTAATTCTTTAGAAACAGGATCCGGCATCCAGTAATTTTTATCCATTGGCGAATTATCAAATAGGTCAGGCGTAGATTTCCTAATATCTTCTTTTGCCAAAAGAACGTCCAATCGAAAATCACGGCGTTTAACCATTCCGGGTTGAACAAATGACCATTCTGCAAAAACAATCGGCTGCTCCAAGTCTTTTTGGTTTTTATCCACTTGTTTTAACGTGAGCGCATTCCCGCAAAGAATATTTTTTGAAAGAATAAATTTTATACAATTTTCCAGTTCCGTCGGTATTTCTTTTTTTATAGTTTGTTTATAAAATTTTTTATATTGGAGAAATAAACGTTCACGACATTCTTTTGCGTTGTCTGCCAGCAATTCTACGCCGTAAATACTTGAAACAGCCAAAAAAGAATACTGTTCAAAATCATTTATATTTTTCCTGTAAAGCCGTTTAACTGATTTTAATTTGCGGCCGAGAATTTCTGCTAAAAAATTTCCGTTTCCACAGGCAGGTTCCAAAAAGCGACTTTCTATACGATTGCATTCATCTTTGACTAAGTCGCACATAGCTTTTACTTCACGTTCTGCAGTAAAGACTTCACCGTGATTTGCCACACGTGTACGAGATTTTACTTGAATATTATCACACTGTTTTTCCGTTATTTTCTTGGTTTTAGACATAGACATTCATTGTAATATAGTTAATTCTAAACGTTTTTAACGTGAATTTCAATATCCTAATTCTAGTATTCACCGTATTCTCGTAAAAGTATTATTTAATTCGATGTCACAATGAAGGTATGAATAACATTAGAGAATTATTTATAAAAAATTTAAAATACTTAAGAAAACAAAAAGGAATAAACCAATTAACCTTGAGCACCGAAATTGGAAAAGGTGTAAACTATATCAGCAATATAGAAACAGGAATAGTTTTTCCTCCTCCAGAAACAATAGATGAAATTGCAGAAGTTTTAAAAATAAATTCATCACAACTTTTTGCAGAAGATTCTTCACCTCAAAATGTGATTGAACAAACTCGTGATGAATTGGCAGAAATCATAGCAGAAAAAGTTACAAACACTATAAGAACAACAATAAAAATGCATGTAAAAAGCGAAGTAACTAAGGCATTGAAGGAAATTTAGGCTAATTGAAAATATTCGGCATTTCATACGTCCCACTCCCCCTAATAAATCAGGTAAACCTTCCTTGACTTTATATACCGTTTAGTATATAGTATACCGTATGGTATATAATGAAACCGACAACAAAGAAAAGATTGCGCGTATTGCAACTGAATTGTTTGCTTATAAAGGATACAACGCGGTTTCTGTTCAAGAAGTCTGCGAAAAAGCAAAAGTTACAAAACCAACTTTGTATTATTATTTTACAAACAAGAAAGGTCTCTTGGAATATATTACAGATACTTACGGTAACGAATTGATTTCTTCTATTAAGGAAGCTTTGCTTTACGAACATGATTTTATCAAATCGCTTACAAAAGTTTTAAAAACCGAAATTCAGTTTGCAAAGCAAAATAAAGATTATTTTTCGCTTCATCTGTCGCTTTTAAACAGTCCTGAAGATTCCGAAGAACGCGAAGTTTATAAAAAAAAGATTTATAAAATCAGAAATATTTATAAGGAATTTTTTATTCTGTCTGCAAATGAATTCGGAAATATGCGTTCAAAAGAAATTCTTTACAGCGAAATGTTTCACAATATTGTAATTTCTACTTCAATGATGATTGCAAAAAGACAGATTCCTGATGATGAAAAAACAATTTACCAGATAATTCACAGTGCAGTTTACGGATTTGCAGATTAACCGGATAGGAGAAACAACATGAATTTATATCAAAAAGAAATTTTTTCTGACAAAATATTTTACCATGTTTATCCGCTTGGATTGGGGAACTGTCCAAAGCAGAATAATTTTACACAATGTGCGGGAAACTTTTTTGAAACTTTTGCCGGTGATTTGGACAGAATAAAAAAACTTGGCTGCAACGCAATTTATCTGGGACCAATTTTTGAATCTACAAAACACGGTTATGACACAATCGATTATTATCACGTTGACAGACGGCTCGGCAACAATGAAAAGTTCAAAGCGTTTGTTGAATGTGCGCATCAAAAAGGATTTTCTATAATTCTTGATGCAGTTTTTAACCACACCGGAAGAGATTTTTTTGCATTCAAAGATTTGCAGAAGAATGGATTCAATTCTGAATTCAAAGACTGGTACTTGAACATAAATTTTTCAAACAAAAGTCCGTACGGCGATAATTTTTCTTATGAAGGCTGGGCAGGCTGTTACGATTTAATAAAACTGAATTTGAAAAACTGTGATGTTAAAAATCATATTTTTGGTGCAGTTAAATTCTGGATTGAAGAATTCAAAATTGACGGCCTACGTTTTGATGCAGCAGATGTTCTTGATAAAACTTTTATAGAAGAAATTTCACAGTTTACAAGAAATTTAAAAGAAAACTTTTGGCTTATGGGAGAAGTTGTTCACGGAAATTACAACGACTGGGTTTCCTGCAACCGACTTGATTCTGTTACAAACTATCAGCTGTACCGTTCTATTTTTGCAAGCGTTGACCAGAATAATTTTTTTGACATTTCATATAATTTAAAACGCGAATTCGATAGTTCTTCGGGATGTTACAAATTTGCGCCTCTTTACAATTTTTTGGACAACCACGACATAGACAGAGTTGCATCCGTTATCAAAAATCCAAAAGACGATTTGTATATGATTTACGCACTTTTGTTTACAGTCCCGGGAATTCCTTCAATATACTACGGAAGTGAATTTGCACTTTACGGAAAACGAAATAATTCCGGAGATGAAGATTTGCGTCCAGCCCTTATGCCGTTTGCAGAACCAAAAGCAGATTTGATTCCTCAATTTGATGCAGGTTTTTTAGCAGATGCAATTTCGCACTTTGCAAAAATCAGAATGAGCTCAAATGCAATTCAAAAAGGAAATTATGTTGAACTGCTTGTTAAAAATGAACAGTTTGTTTTTGAAAGAAATTTTTACGATGACCAGAATAACTTAAAAGAAAAAGCTATCGCAATTTTCAACAATTCCTCAAAAGAAGAAACAATTTCTGTTCTGCCAAAAGATTTTCAGAATTACAAAGACATGATTTCCGGCGCAAATTACAACCCTAACGATTTACAAAATTTAACCCTGTCTGCAAAAAGCGTTATGATATTACGAAGCTGGTAATTCAAGAGGTTCTGAAACAAGTTCAGGATGACGTACCTGTCATTCCGAATTTATTTCGGAATCTCTCTTATCATTTCATAACATCTTTTACTTTTCCGCAGAAATTGCTGAATTAATTTTTTTTACTGCAGCCAACTGGTTAAAATAAATTCCAATCCAAATAAGTGTGTAATTAAAAATAAATACGCCGGCCTGAATAAAAACTGCGCTCAACTTATGTGGAATAAAATAGCAGAACCAGGCAATCACAATATATGCAGAAAAAATAATTGTAAAGTGAACGACTGTTGCTCTTGTGAGGCTCCATGAATCAATCTTAAAGCTCTCATTTGCAGCAGCATATACAAAACCAAATACCGTCAGTAAAACATATTCTATAACTACGGCTTTTACTTCAGAACCATATACGTTTATCATTGCAGATGCAGTCGGAATAAATTCCTCACTTCCGTTTATTACACAAATTATTAATGCAATTATAGAAGATATAGAAATCAAAATTGCACCCGCCAACATTCCGTGAATAAAAATTCTCTTGAATATCTGTTTCATTTTTTTCTCCTATAAATATTATTTTAAACCAAGCGAAGTGCAGATTTTTTTTACATACCTGCGCGAAACAAAAGTCCGTTCGCCGTTCTTAAAATGAAGACCGATTGTTCCAGTTAAGCTCATATCAAATTTTTCTACAAAATCAAAATTCACTATTTCTGAATTTGAGATGCGTATAAATTTGTCTGAACCCAACTGCGGAATAAGTTCTTCAATTTCGTAAAGTCTTTGCTTAATTTCAAAAATTGCATCTTTTGTCTGGGCATACACTTTTTTATTTACACTGTAGATGCACATTATTTGCGAAGGCAAAAGTTTTACTGCAAAATCTTTGTCATAACCGCAAAGTCGTAACGGAACAAAATCATTTTCAATCAATTCTTTAAGCCGTGAAATTTCGCTTGTTACACTCTGCGCATGAATCTCTGCAAACGGAACCTTTAACGATTCATCCAAAATAATAGAAGTTTTCATATCTAAAAATAGTTTCGGCATCCGAGCACAAGCACTTGAAATCCCTGACCGGAAAATTTATTTTTTGTTGAAGGAATATATCCACCGCCACCATATTCAACTAAAAATGAAAAATTATTTTTGATTAGAAATTCAAAGCCACCACCTAAAGAAAATTCAATAAAAACAGGATTTTCAAATATTCCATTTTGGCTTGTAGAAAAAAGCATTCCTCCAACCTGAGCAAAACCATACGAAATAGCAGAAGTATTTCCCAAATCGATTTTTGCTCCCAATTGAATTTTGTCAGCAACCGAAAATCCTCCGCCATACAATTCAGTTTTATGAAGCCCCAGACCCTCTACCAAAATATAATTTCTTACAACAAAATTTCCCGGCGAAATCGTAACTCCAAATTCTGTACCACCGGACGAGCGCAGACTGTCTGCCCTCCAAATTCCACCAAATGAAAAACGTTTTAAATCATTTTCCTGAGCAAATAAAATCTGAGCCGAAAAAATAAACACCGCCGTAAATAAAATAAAAAATTTCTTTTTCATACTTCCCCCTGAAATACATAAAATAAATTATGCATTCAGTATACAGGGAATTTTAAAGGTCGCAATATTTTTTGAGATAACTGGTTGTATTTTGTGACAAGTGGTTAACAGATTCCGCATTTACTCCAGGATTGTTATTTCTACACGGCGGTTCAGGGCTTTTCCTTCGGGAGTTGAATTGTCGGCGATCGGTTTTGTTCCTCCGCTACCTTTGCAGATAAACTTCTGCGCAGGAATTCCTCTTTGGACAAGTGCCTCGGCTATTGCATGTGCACGCTCTTTTGAAAGTTTCATTTCACCGCTTGCAAAACCTACACTTGCCGTATGTCCTTCTACCAAAAACATTTGTTCACGCGCCTGTTTCAAAACCTGCGCAATCTGGTCAAGCCGCTCTTCTTCTCCGGGTAAAAGCTGCGCGCTGTCGGGTTTGAACTGCAAATTCTGTATCGTAAGACGCAGCCCGGCCGGCGTTTCGTCTACAGTCATACTCTTTGACACAGAAGATTCAATTTTGGGTTTTGTGCGGCCGGGTTGTTTTGTACCTGAAGTTCCTGCAGAAGACGAGCCGGCGACAGCGCTGTCTGTACTATCGGATGCGCCTTTAGATTTACCGCCGAAACTTTTTTTACCACCGCCGTTGCTTTCAGACCCCTTATTCGCTGCCGCATCTTTCACATCTGCAATGCGTGCAAGAGAGCGAATAAGACCGTCCCTGTCTACCGCCGGCGGATAATGTGTAAACAATGAAATTGTTCCTTTAAAAGAAATTTTGTTCCCGTCTGCATATTCAAAAGTTTCGTCAACCGCATCTCTCACAACAAGCGCATTTCCTGTAGCCGCACTTACAAACATTGTGGCACTGTGACTTCCGAACGCGCCCTTAAGCTGTGCATCGCCTGCAAAATCAATATAAGAAATTCCGTAACGCGTTGCCCACTTTGCAGAAAGAACAAAAACTTTTTCTCCGTTAAACACATCGTCGCGCAGATATTGGTATTCTACATAAATAGGCATTTTTGTAACGGTGCCTTTGTTGAGCGGATCGACTGCACGTTCAGCTTTTGCCTGCCACTTGTCACCGGGACGAATTTTTTGTTTTGTAAAGGCAGGAAAACTTCTGAAGCTTGGGTAACCGTTGTCTTCTATCATTACAAGTTCACCGTCAGAAGTAATTCTGAATGAAGACGGAATTGACTCGTTGATTCCCATTTTTACATCGTGGGAATTTCTTTTTGTCGCTTCGATAATATAAAAACTTCCGTCGTAGTAAGTGTCGCCGGGAGCAGCATATTCAGGAGAAGATGACTGTGCAATAAACGAACGCACTTCGCGGCTTACAAGACCCGTGTACCGCCCGTTATCGTAACGACGCAAATCTGTTCGTTCAACCAGCATGTAACTTCCGTTACCATGATAACGCAATTCGGTACTTTGCGTCTGCGGCTGGCTCTGTGAAAAACAAAATAATTCTGTTGCAAAAAATGCGGTTAATAAAACAAATCTTCTTAAATATACTCTCATACTATTTTATCGGTCGGGGGCGCTGTTCAATTTACAAAAACATCAGACAGAATGCCTGTTAGTTTTGCAATTGCTATTCCGTAATTTGTCATTGGGATTTTGGCTTTTTTTGCGGCGGCCTGTCTTTGCAGAACATATTCGCGGTTAAACATGCATGCACCACAGTGAATTATCAAACTGTAGCGTGCACTTCCGTCGCTGTTCACAAGTGATGAAGGAAAATCTGTTCCGCGTACAAAATCTATTTTTACACTGGGACATTTTTTTCTGAGCAGGGCCGGAATTTTTTCGCGCCCGATATCTTCTTTCTGCGGAACATGCGTACACGCTTCTGCAATAAGTATGCGGCTTTCGGAACACAAATTGTCAAGCGCAGCAGCGCCTTTTATAAAATCATCTATGTTTCCTTTTTCGGCCGCCATTAAAATTGAAAAAGATGTAAGCTTACTTTCCTTTGGACACAACTCATGCACTTTTGAAAAAAGCTGCGAGTCGGTTATAATCAGTTGCGGTGCTTTACACAAAGAAGAAAGCGTCTGTTTCAAAGTGTCACCGCTACATGAAACAACAATGCATTTTTTGTCGAGCAGTTCGCGCATTACACGTACCTGCGGAAGGATAAGCCGTCCCTTCGGAGCCTGAATATTCTGCGGCATTACAAGAAGAACCGTATCATTTTTTTTGCACAAACCGTGCGTTAACGCAAACTCTTCTTCATGACCGTGATGCGTGGCTTCACCGATTTTTTTTACAAGTTCGGAAAGGCCTTTTTTTGTTACCGCGCTGAACAGAACAGGTTCAGTTTGTGTAACCGAAAAGATTCTTTTCTTCGCGTCTTCAATTTCTTTACTGTCTGCGCAATCTGTTTTGGTAAGAACACAAATCAGCTTTTTTCCTTTGCCGGATATTTTTTTTACCCAGTCAAAGTTTGTTTCTTCGCAGGAAAATACCGCAAGCACAACATCGCTTTTGTCCAGAACCTGCAGTGTCTTTTCTTCGCGCAGTACGCCAAGTTCACCGTCATCGCAAAAACCGGCTGTATCTGTAAATAAGACCGCGCCGGTTCCGGGAAGTTCCATGGCTTTTTTTACGGGATCGGTCGTTGTTCCCTTTTTGTCAGAAACAATCGAAAAGTTCTGGTCCGCAATTGCATTGAGCAAAGAAGATTTGCCGCTGTTTGTGCGCCCGAAAATTCCTATAGCAATTCTCATCGAATCCGGTGTCTGCATTTTTTCGTCCTCCTTCGCGCATTTTAACTTTCATTAACAAACATACATAAAAACGCATTTTTTATTAAGTTTCAATAAATGTTAAAATGCTTCCAGTCAGCATAGTTTCGAAGTAACCAGTTACTTCGAAACAACTAAAAGTCAAATCATTTCGTGATTCTCCGTCCTCCTTCACGCATTTTAACTTCATTAACAAATAAATCTCTATATGTATTGTTCCTTAAAATCTGAAGTCGCGCTTACCGAAGGCCTCTTCACGAATGTAAGTTTTTGCGCGCTCACGAATTTTTTCGTCAGGAATTTTATTCAGCTCGCATTCAATCAATTTTTCACCAAGCACTTTTGTTTTGTCACAGGCATAATCTTCAAGATATTCCTTTAGTGTCATAAGCGCATTCGGGTGACAGCAGTTTGCAATCTGACATGATTTTACCAACTGCATAAAACGGTCACCGGTTCGCCCTGCCCTGTAACAGGCTGTACAAAAACTCGGAACATACCCCAGTTCCATAAGCCATGCAACAACTTCATCAAGGGAACGCGTGTCGCTTACGTCAAACTGTGTTGTGTCATCGGGTCGTTCACTTTCGCAGTAACCGCCAACACTTGTTCTTGAACCGCCCGAAATTTGGGAAACTCCGAGTTCAAGAATTTTTTCCCTTGTATTCTGTGACTCGCGCGTAGAAACAATCATTCCCGTATACGGAACAGCAATTCTTATTACCGCAACAATTTTTGCAAACGTTTCATCATCAATTGCATCGGGAAAAGACGCAGGATCAATTCCGTCTGCTGCGCGTATTCTTGGAACACTTATCGTATGCGGACCAACACCCTTTGCGGCTTCGAGATGTTCGGCATGCATTAAAAGGCCTGTAAAATCATAGCGGTAAAGATTCAGTCCAAAAAGTACTCCTATTCCGACATCATCTATTCCGGCTTCCATTGCACGGTCCATTGCCTGTGTGTGCCAGTCGTAGTCACTTTTTGGTCCGGCCGGATGCAGCGTTTTGTAGGCAGCACGGTTGTATGTTTCCTGAAAAAGAATGTATGTTCCGATTCCCGCATCCTTAAGCATTTTGTATTCTTCGTGTGTAGTTGCCGCTATGTTTACATTCACGCGTCTTATCGCACCATTTTTGTGCTTTACGGAATAAATTGTATTTATGCTTTCAAGAATATATTCAATCGGATTGTTTACAGGATCTTCACCTGCTTCGAGTGCAAGCCGCTTGTGTCCCAAATCCTGCAGTGCAATTGTCTCACGGTATATTTCTTCCTGTGTCAATTTCTTGCGGCCTATGTGTTTGTTGTGAACATGATAAGGGCAGTAAGTGCACGAGTTAATGCAATAATTAGAAAGATAAAGCGGCGCAAAAAGAACAATTCTGTTTCCGTAAAAACGCAGCTTGATTTTTTTTGCCAGTGCCTTTATTTCGTCATTCAGCTGGGGAATATCGCAGTCCAAAAGAACAGCAGCCTCGCGGTGACTTATTCCCTTACAGAGCGCGGCTTTTTCAAGAATAGATTTTATCAAAGGCGCGTCACTTTTGTGTTTTGCAGAATAATTCAGCGTATCAAGAATTTCTTCATCATTTATAAAATCTTCTGCACGTGCAGACTTAACATCATACATTTTTATCTAACGCTCCTGTATTTATCAGGCGGAATATAATTTCCCGCTTCACTGACAATCTCGTATCCAATCCCCGAAATTTTATTTTTTAACAATGCAAGATTTTCCGCAGCTTCGTCACCGTCATATTTTTTATTATTATACAGTTCATATTTTTGTCGCGCATAAAGAGGAGAAACATTCGGCATAATTACATTTGCACCCGAAAGAATTCCGTCTTCATGACCTGTGCTGCTTAAAGTTGCAAGAGCAGTTGTTGCCGGAATAAGCGCATTGGGAAAAATAGTGCGCAACAGTGAAATCAAAAAAAGTGTAAGTTCTGTACTTCCGGCTGCAAAATGCGCAAACGGTGTGTCCCTGTGCGGAATAAAAGGACCTATGCCAATCATCTGCGGATTCAGATCCTGAAGAAACATAATGTCATCGGCCAGATTCTGCACTGTCTGAAAAGGGGAGCCGACCATAAAACCCGAGCCTGTCTGAAACCCAAGCGACTTTAAATTAAAAAGACATTCTTTTCTTGCAGAGAGTTTCTGTTCCTTCGGGTGAAGGCGCTCATAATGTTTTGGACTGGCAGTTTCATGCCGTAAAAGATAGCGGTCGGCTCCGGCTTCTTTCCACGCACGGAATGTTTTGTAAGGCCGCTCGCCCAAAGAAAGTGTCACTGCACAGTCAGGATGTGCAATCTTTATTTTTTCAATTAATCCGCAGACGCGTTCTTCGCTAAAGGCAGCATCTTCACCGCCCTGAAGAACAAATGTTTTAAAACCAAGCGCGCTGCTTTTGTTACAGCATTCCAGAATCTCTTCGTCTGTCAGCCTATATCTTTGTGCAAAAGAATTCTGCGCGCGTATTCCGCAGTAGTAACAGTTTCTGACGCAACAGTTTGTAACTTCAATAAGAGCGCGCAAAAAAATTTTCTTTCCGTAACAGTCATCGCAGAGCGCGCGGGCTTTTTTTTGCAAATCCACACGGTATTCACTGCGATGTTCAATAAGTTCAATTATACTATTTTTGTCCAGCAATTTTTTGCGCGCCAAACAAGTTTATTTTGCAGCCGATGTATCTTTGTATGCAAATTCAGAAATTGACTGAAGTTCATTTACAGTCGCACCGAATTTTTCTGCAACAGCGTATACACTTATTCTTACAGGATTTCCCAAAGAATCATTTTTGTAAATTTCGCGTGTGCAGAGAACATTTGAAGCATTGTAAGTCTGAACTTCGCTCAAAGCCCCGGACTCGTCGTAACGGTAAACGTACTTTCTTACAAAACTATCTGTCTCGTCAAATTCTTCGATTGAAGAAACCGTTACTGCATCAAGCCATGTATACACTTTTTTAAGAGAAAGGCTTCCGTCTGCAAAATACTGTTTTTCTTCTGCAGGTTTGCCGTTTTCGCCAAGAATTGTGATTATGCGTGAAAGAAGTTTTCCTTCACCGTCATAAAAACTTTCGGTAACTTTTGCGTCTTCGTATTTGTAAATTGTTTTTGAAGCAAGAGTTCCGTCTTCCTTGTATTCTGACTCGCTCTTTATTTTACCGTTGCTCTGGTATTCAATCTGGGTTTTGCAGATAACAACACCGTCGGCACCTGAATAAACTGATTCCACCAGATTGCGGCTTACGTCATACTTATATGTAATTTTGTCTACAAGTTCATCGCGTGCAGTGTAAGTTGCACTTTCAGAAACAAGACCGTCGGCACCGTAAACATAAACATGCTTTTCGTTTACAGAGCGAAAGTAGTCACCGAATTTTGACGTTACATTGTAGTCCGTTTTTGTATAGGAAGAAATGCTTCCTTTAGGCGTAAACGAACCTGAATCCAAAGCAAATGCGGCCGTTACAGCCGTAAAAAGCGCGAATGCAAGAATACTCTTTTTCATATTTCCTCCAAAAAAGCTGCAAAATCAATTTAACTTAAATTATAGCGTAATTTTTACAAATTAACCACTTATATTTTCGGAAGTACCAAGCCTTATGTTGACCAATATCTTCAATACTTTTAAAATCAGTGAATGGATTTTTTTGAACTGAATGCATTTTTGGCCCTTAAAGAAACACTTCATTTTGCAAAAGCCGCGCAAATTGTCAACTTAAGCCCTTCTGCCCTGAGCCGCCTTGTTGGAAGACTTGAAGAAGAAACAGGCGCCGTACTTTTTGACCGCAACAACCGTGAAGTAATTCTTACCACGGCCGGAATGAAATTTGCTGAATTTGCAGAATCCTGCGTTAACGGGCAGCATGAATTAATGGAAGATTTTTCAAAAAAAACCGATGAACCCGGCGGAACTCTGCACGTTTTTGCAAGCGTTACGGCGTGTTACTCAATAATGCCGCCATTTATAAGACATTTGTCCGAAAAATATCCCGCAATCCACCTTTCTGTAGAAACAGGAGACCCGGCTCTTGCAATGAATACGGTAAGGGAAGGACGTGCCGAACTCGCGGTTGCCGCCATTCCGTCTGCCGCATGTGCCGAATTTGACTGCATTTCTGTTCTGACAAGCCCGCTCGTGTTTGCCGCAAGTGCAACAGGTCCCTACACCACCGTAAGCGGAAGCCCGCAGGATATTGTTTCATCAGTGCCGCTTATTTTACCAAAGGCCGGCCTGGCCCGGCAGCGGTTTGACTCCTGGACAAAAAGCCGCAACGTTAAGCCGGTAATCGCCGCAGAAACAGAAGGAAACGAAGCCGTTATGGCACTTGCCGCGCTTGGTTTGGGCATAGGACTTGTTCCGCGCATAGTTTTGGAAAACGGCCCTTACCGCGAAGGATTTATTTCGCACAGTGCAGGAAACGCGCTGGGTTACTACGACATAGGTTTTATTCAAAAGACACAGATAAGCGGCTCAGAAAAACTCAAAAGAATGCGCCTCGCCGTAACAGACATTCTTCACAACACACCGTGGACTCAGGAATTTGCGCGTTAAGAATCTAAACCGTTCCAGCGACAGTACGGCCGCCCCACTCATGTGAATTGCGCCGCTCACGCTCCATAACAGCGTCAAAATCTGCCTGCGGGCTGCAGTTTTCTTCTATTTGAAGTGCAGTTTTATGCAGACGATTTATACATTCAGACTTGTCCTTGTAGCCAAGCTTTGACTTTTCTATTGCGTCACCAAGAATACGTATACTTTCGTCATAAATACGCAGCGGAACAGGAAAAGGATGGCCGTCTTTTCCGCCGTGTGCAAAACTGAATCTGGCCGGATCCGAAAAGCGCGACGGCGTTCCGTTTATGACTTCGCTTACAAGTGTAAGAGACTGAAGCGTGCGCGGTCCAAGCCCCGGAGTAAGAAGCAGGCTTTCAAAATCAGAAGGCTCGCTTTCATAAGCCGCCGCAAGAACACCGCCAAGCCTTTTTAAGTCAACATCCTGTGCTTTTACATCGTGGTGCGAAGGCATTATACAGTTGCGTGAACCGTCTTCTTCGCTAAAAGCAAGTTCCCCTGCAAAAGCATCTGTTTTTTCAATAAGTTTTACTTCCCGTAAAATTCTGTCGGGATTTTCTTTGGAAAGATTCAGTATAGAATTTCTTGTAGAGCCTGCATTTGTGTCGGTAAGATTCAGAATAAGACCGCGGTTTTCCCCGGTAACACCCGTGTGCGGTTCTTCTACAAAAGACTTGAGATTCTGCGAACACCAGTGGTAGCGTCGCGCAGTTTTCTGTTCAGTATTCATTCCCTGCTGAACAACGGCCCAGTCTCCTTCATCAGAAAGAATAAAATTGTGCTGGTAAAGCTGGAATCCATCCTGAACGGCAGTACTGTCTATTTTTGCACAGAGCCTGCTTGCTTTGACAAGAGCATCGCCGTCCATTCCGGTTGCGTCACTCAGATACAAAAGTTCTTCGGGTGTGCGCCTGGAATATTTACCCCGACCGCCGCAGATGCAAAGACCAAATTCCCTGGCACGTGCATTTATTCCGCGCTTTAAGGCATACATTACGCAGGTCGTTATTCCCGAAGAATGCCAGTCCATTCCAAGTACGGCACCAAGTGACTGAAACCACAGCGGGTCACTCAACCGGCGCAATACTTCTTTTTTTCCGTATTGAATAAGAAGAGCTTCAACTATTTGTGTTCCAAGATCGCGCATTCTGTCGGCAAGCCATTTTGGAACAGTACCGGTATGAAGCGGAAGATCTGCATGTCCTGTACGGCGGATCATTTTGTGTCTTCGTGTCTGCTTTCTATTTTGTTGACTGCACCGCTTTCGACGTATTTTTCAAGCTGAATTTCTGCGGTTTTTACATTGGTAATTACTGAAGGACCGGCAATGCAGCCTCCCTCGCAGGCCATTACTTCGATAAGGTTCGGGCAGTCCTTTGGGGGTTTGAGCTTACCGCTGTTGATCATTCCGTACATGTTGAGAGTTTTCATTCCGGCTTTGTTAAGACCGTTTATTTTTGCAGGTTTCAAAATTGAATCGTCACTGAGCCTTAGTTTTACCGCTTCAAGAACACCACCGCTTTTTGCAAAATTGCGTCCGCTTGCTGTAGGAATTATGCTTTCTTCTGCAACATCCATTTTTGGAACTTCAATTTCCTTTGCTATAAAAAGCGCTTCAATTTCTTCTATAGAAACAACGTAATCCACAAGCTCATCGTCAAAACCTTCGCGTCTTTTTGCCAGACACGGGCCTACAAATACCGTTATGCAGTCGGGGTCGGCTTTCTTGGCAATTTCTGCAGTGTAGTGCATGGGACTTCTTGTTGCCGAAACGCATTCCTTAAGTGCCGGTACATGTATATTGACGGCCCTTACATATGCCGAACAGCATGAAGTCGTCATCATTTTGTCACCGCGCGCCATTCTTTCTTCAAATTCATGTGCTTCGTTTGTTGCACAGATGTCTGCACCGATTGCAACTTCCCAAACTTTGTCAAATCCTGCCTTAAGAAGAGCTGCTTCGAGCTGCCCCGGAACTGCGCGGAACTGTGCTGCTATTGAAGGAGCATACATTGCAACAATTTTTTTGCTGCCGTCCATTATGTGCTTTATTACGTCTACCAGCTGGCTTTTGTCCATCATGGCGCCAAAAGGACACTCGCGCATACAGTTTCCGCAGAAAATGCATTTATCGTAGTCAATGCTTTCGTGACCTGACGCGTCTTTTGTAATTGCACCTACAGGACACGCTTCTTCGCACGGAACAGGAATTTTTATTATTGCGTGGTACGGACAGTTCTGCATACAGATTCCGCAGTTAATGCAGATGTCTTCGTTGATGTGTGCACGGCGGTCTATGCTTATTGCTTTTTTGGGGCAGTTTACCATACACGGACGTGCATAACAGGCCTGGCAGGCGTTTGTTACCATATAATGCGAGCGTACACAGGCATTGCAGGCATCGTGCAGAACAGTAAGCATTGGCCACGTGGGCTTTTCTCGTTTAAGTGCTTCCTTTGCAAAAGAAGCAAGCGTTCTTTCTTCGTCGATATTTTCTACAGACCATCCCATACGGGCAAGAGTGCGCATTCTTAAGATTTCGCGGTCGTGGTAAATGCAGCATCTCATGGGCGGCTTGTTGCGGGGTGCCATTTCGCGCGGAATAAAGTGAACGCCCTCTTCGAGTTTTCCTTCCAGCTGAAGCCGTGCTATTCTTACAAGAATTTCCCGTTTGATGTTTGCAGTATTGTTGTTTATGTTAAGCAATTTGCCACTCCGTTAAAACAGTCGGTTTGTATTCAGTCCAAGTCAGCCCCATTTTTTTGAAACTGCCTTTCCCTACTACACTATTTTAACAGAAAACGGCTTTGCTTGCTAGTTGAGACAGGCCTCGTAAATCTTTTCTATGTCGGCCGCATACAGTTTCTGCCAGCCGTTAACACAGTCACCGCCGCCGCATTCAGCCGCTTTTTTTGCCATGTCAGAAAAATGTTCACGCCCAATACCAATTTCAGAAAGGCTTTTCTTTAACCCAAGTTTTGAATAGAAAAATTCTTCTACTTTTTCTACAGCCATTTCTGCGGCCTGATTTTTTCCTGTAGAAGGATCAATTCCGAATACATTTACGGCAAATTCGTAGAATTTCTGCGCACGTGTTCCCTGTTCATCGTCATTGGCAAGAACATAACGCATCCAGCGCGGTGTAACGATGGCAAGTCCCAGTCCGTGTGTAATGTCGTAATATGCCGAAAGCTGATGTTCAACAGGATGGCAGCTCCACGGTGCCTTATTGCAGCCCGAAGTAAAACCGTTTATTGCCCAGGAAGACGTCCACATAAGGTTGGCGCGGGCTTCGTAATTGTCAGGCTCTTTCATGGCAAGAGGTGCATATTTTATAACAGTTTTCATCATTCCTTCCATGCATCTGTCCAGCATAAAAAGATTCTGGTTGCGGTTAAAATAAACTTCCATAAGGTGGCTTAAAATATCGGCGGAACCGCAGGCGGTCTGGTTTGCTCCTACAGAATAGGTAAATGTCGGGTCGCAGAATGATGCCTTTGGAAAAAACAGCGGCGAACTCATGGGCGATTTTTCGTTGGTCTGCATATTGCTCAAAACTGCAGTCGGATCCATTTCTGAACCTGTAGCAGAAATTGTAAGAACAGTTACAATAGGAAGAGCTTTTGTTACAGAAATCTTTTTGCTAACAATAGTCCATATATCTTCATCAGAGCAGGCACCGGCCGCAATAAATTTGGAAGCATCCATTGCAGAACCGCCGCCGGCCGCAAGACAGACATCTATTTTGTTTTTCTTGCAAATCTCAATTCCGCGCCTTACAGATTCTACCTTGGGATTGGGCTCTATTCCCGAAAGTTCATATAGTTCAAGACCGGCGCCTTTTATCTGTGCAACAATCTTGTCATAAACCCCTGTCTTTTTTATTGAACCACCGCCGTAAACCAAAAGAACGCGGCTTCCGTAAACAGAAAGTTGCGCACCAAGATTTTCTACCTGGCCTTCACCAAAAAACACTTTTGTGGGAATATCGTAAACAAATGACACTTTGCTGCCTCCAATTTGAATGTACAAATTATTCTGAAAGTATACACAAAACAGGCATCTTCTTCTTGTACAAAACGGACAATTTCTTTTTTTAAGTTAAAATAAAAATATGTTATAACCGAAGAATTTATTTTAAAAACGTTTGACATTTTTTGTGCCGTAATGTATATTATAAACAGCTTATAAAGCTGATAAAACTCTCTCCTTTAGTTCGGGAAACCGAACGTTCTGCCCCCGGAGCAATCTGGGGGCAGTTTCTTTTTATGGGGGAATGTATGAAATACGACGTAATTATTATTGGCGCCGGTCCCGGCGGTATCTTTTCGGCTTACCAGCTTGTAAACAAAAATCCTTCGCTTAAAGTAGCTGTTTTTGAAGAAGGCGCTCCCTTGCAGAACCGCAAGTGTCCAATTGACGGCGACAAGATAAAATCCTGCATAAAATGCAAGACCTGTTCAATAATGAGCGGTTTTGGCGGTGCCGGAGCCTTTTCTGACGGCAAGTACAATATTACAAACGACTTTGGCGGTACACTTCACGAACATATCGGCAAGAAAAAAGCACTTGAACTTATGCGCTACGTAGACAGCATAAATGTTTCACACGGCGGCGCAGATACAAAAATGTATTCCACCGGCGGAACCAAATTTAAAAAAATATGCATGCAGAACAAGCTTTTCCTGCTTGACGCAAGCGTAAGGCATCTGGGCACTGACATAAACTACGTGGTTTTAAGAAACATCTTTGACGAACTCAAAGATAAGGTTCAGTTTTTCTTTAACACGCCGGTTCAGAAAATACAGGTTTCAGAAAACGGCGAATTCCGTGTATTCCACGACGGTCACGCAGATGAATGCAAATATTGCATTGTTTCTGTAGGACGCAGTGGAAGCAAATGGATGGAAACAGTATGCCGCGACCTTAAGATTCCTACCAGATCAAACAGGGTTGACCTTGGTGTGCGCGTGGAACTTCCTGCAGTTATTTTTTCACACCTTACAGACGAACTTTACGAAAGCAAAATAGTTTACCGTACAGAAAAGTTCGAAGACAATGTGCGCACTTTCTGCATGAACCCAAACGGAATTGTTGTAAATGAAAACACAAACGGAATTATCACCGTTAACGGACACAGTTTTGAAGACGACGGTAAAAAGACAGAAAACACAAACTTTGCTCTTCTTGTTTCACAGACATTTACAGAACCATTCAAAGACAGCAACGGCTACGGAGAAAGCATTGCACGCCTTTCAAACATGCTGGGTGGCGGTGTAATTGTACAGAGATTCGGTGACCTTGAACGCGGTCGCAGAACAAATGCAGAACGCCTTGAAGAAAGCCGCGTACGTCCAACACTTTCTGCAAACCCGGGGGATTTAAGTCTTGTTCTTCCAAAGCGCATTCTGGACGGAATTATAGAAATGATTCACGCCTTGGACAAAATTGCGCCCGGTACAGCAAACGATGACACACTTCTCTACGGCGTTGAAGTAAAATTCTACAATATGGAAGTCGAACTGGACGAAAACCTTGAGACACGCTACAAGGGACTTTATGTCATTGGCGACGGAAGCGGCGTAACACACTCTCTTTCACACGCGTCTGCAAGCGGTGTTTTTGTTGCCGATAAAATTCTTGAACTTCTCAAAGACTAGTTGTAAGGTGTTCCAAAAGCGCGGTACAGCCTTTTAGTACATCGTCGTATGTTCTGTCAAAGTTTCCAGTATACCACGGGTCAGCAATGTCGCGCGGACAGTCGGTAAAGTCAAGCAGCAGTTTTACTTTGTCCTGCGGATCGCTGCCGGTTATGCGAAGTATATTTGCATAATTTGCACGGTCCATTCCTATGATTAAATCGTAAGAAGAATAATCGCTTCGATTCATTTGTTCCGCGCGATGTTTGCAAACAGGAATTCCTTCTTGTCTCATTTTGGCAAGTGTTCCTGCGTGGGGCGGGTTCCCTATTTCTTCTGTACTGGTAGCCTTTGACGCTATGTAAAATTCGTTTTCGAGTCCGGCCTGTTTTACAAGATGCTTCATTACAAATTCAGCCATGGTGGAACGGCAAATATTTCCGTGACAAATAAACAGTATTTTTACCATTCGCCTATATTAGCAAATTTATCTTTTTTGGTGTAGAATGGCGGCAGAGGCAGAACATGATTTTTACACTTACAATTAATCCTTCGCTTGACTATGTTGTTGACTGCAGTAATTTTTCACTCGGAAAAGTAAACCGCACATGCTCTGAACGCATTTTTGCTGCCGGAAAAGGAATAAATGTTTCTGTTGTTCTTTCCAATCTTGGAATAAAAAATACAGCGCTTGGCTTTACGGCAGGGTTTACCGGCCGCGAGATAGAGCGCCGCCTGGATTTGATGGGGATTTGCACTGATTTTATTGAGCTTAAAGCGGGCGAGTCGCGTATTAACATAAAGCTCAGGACAACTGACGGCAACTTGCAAAATGCTGCGGCAGAAGAAACAGAAATTAACGCCCGCGGTCCGTGTATAGACGGCGGCGCGGTTGAATGTCTTTTAGAGAAACTGGCCGGCCTGTCACGCGGTGATTTTCTTGTTCTTGCAGGAAGTGTTCCGCCTTCTGTACCGCAGTCTTTCTATGCTGACTGCATGGCCGGCCTGTTAGCAAAGGAAGTGAATGTCGTGGTCGATGCCGAACAGAAGCTTTTGCTTGAGGCACTTAAGTTCAGCCCTTATTTAATAAAGCCGAATCAGCATGAACTGGGCGCTCTTTTTGACACACAGATTCTTTGCAAAGAAGATGCTGTTCCGTATGCGCAGAAATTACAAAAGATGGGTGCAAAAAACGTGCTGGTTTCTTTTGCAAAGGATGGTGCGCTTTTGCTCGATGAAGCGGGTTCAGTCTGGTTTTGCAATGCTCCAAAAGGTAAATGCATTAATTCTGTGGGAGCCGGAGATTCCATGATTGCAGGCTTTCTTTGCGCAGTGTCCGAAGGTCTTAAAGGAAAAGCCGCACTTAAAAAAGCCGTATGTACAGGATCTGCCAGCGCTTTTTCTGAAACTCTAGCCACAAAAGAATCCGTAGAGGCGCTGTTCAACTCACTTGTTTAGCACTTTTTTTGCGCTTTTGTCGGAATAACTGCCCGATATTTGAACATTCACGCATTTATATGTATAATTGAAACATGAAGTCTGTTATTCTTTTGGGCATCAAACATTGCGGCAAGTCATCACAGTCGGTCCTTCTTGGAAAAAAGCTTGACCTTGATACATACGATACTGACCAGGTTATTGTCGACATGACAGGCAAAAGCGCCAGAGAAATTTATACCGAGTCTGGGGAAGAAGCGTTCAAGGCTGCTGAAGCTGCGGCATGTACGTTTGTTTCTGACAAAATTTCCGGCTGCGGAAGGAGCGCTATTATTGCAACAGGCGGCGGCATTTGCATGAACCCGGCGGCTCTGCAAATTCTGCGGCCGCTCGGAACATTCGTTTTTTTATGCGCAAAAGAAGATATTGCTTCAGAAAGAATTGTCAGAGAAATAAAGATAGATGCCGAAGGTAATCTTTGCAACCTGCCTGCCTATATTGCCAAAAGAAATCCGCGCTCAGAAAAAGACGTGCGCGATATTTTCCATGAATTTTATATTGACCGGGACAGAATGTATTCGGGCATATCTGACATTAAGGTAATAATGGATAACGCACCCAAAGCAGTAAATGCCGACCGCATCATAGCCGCCCTGCAAAAACTGGAAGCCAGGGTTTAGTTCCTCCCGGCGGCTTGTAGCGCACGTTTATATGTTTTTTATCAAGATTTTGAACAAGCGTGATGAGTTCTTCTTTCTATTGGCAAAAATAAAATCGCTTGATAACGGTATGCGCTTTTCAGAACTGAAAAAAAGTTCTTGAAAGTTACGGCTACACGATGCACCAGCCGAAATCGGACAGCAGCCATTATACATTCAGAAAAGCCGGTTGTAATCCTATTACAATACCAAAACATGAGCCGATAAAAACGGTTTATGTCAGAATGGTAAAAGATATAGTCGAGTCGGAAGAAGCCAATCAGAAGGAGGAAACAAAATGAAAACTTTGGAAGAATATATGAAACTGCCTTACAAACTGGAAATTGTTCCTGATTCAGAAGAAGACGGCTTTGTTGCTTCTTATCCTGATCTCCCGGGCTGCATAACCTGCGCATCTTTAATCTCTGAAGCGGTTGCAAATGCAAACGATGCAAAAAGAGAATGGCTTTCAGCCGCAATTGAAGACGGCATAGAGATTCATGAACCGGAAGATTTGGACGAATATTCCGGCCAGTTTAAGCTGCGTCTGCCAAAAAGACTTCATAAAACACTTGCAGAAGATTCTAAAAAGGAAGGCGTTAGCATGAACCAGTACTGCGTATATCTTCTGGCAAAGAATTCTGCAGAAGAACATATCGCACTTTCAGCTGCTGCAAGATAAGTTTTCAATATTAAACCTCAGTTTAATTAACATTTTAAAGTTCCCCGGAAAACCTGCCGATATTTTAAAAAATGCTGGGATATATATAGTAAGCGTCAAACTAACCAGACATACCCGGCATCCCAATTCTTGAAAAATGGAGAAGTCAGGAAGTAAAAAAGGTGCAATCAAAAATAGGACATGCCTTAATGATACTTAACGAAAAAAAGAAAAACTGACATCTCCTTTCAAATCCTCAGCGAATCCCGTAATCTTGTCGTGTAGCAGGGGTTCAGGTGCTTGCGCATCATCTGCCAGCCGTCGGTGGTTACATAGACCGTAACAAAACGGGCTGCACTGCCCTGCTTGTATAACTTTTCTTCGGCAAGCTGGGTGTATTCGGCTGTGGCACATTCAAGTTCCTGCAAAGTCTTTACCTTGTGACCGAACATTCTTGAGCAGTTGATTACGTCCCGCTTGTATTTTATTTCACGTTCATGGATAATTATGCCGTTCAGTCTCTGGCGGTGGCTTCCATATTCACAGTAAAATTGCTTTTTACAAGAGCGGGATCCATATGCTTTAACTGAAGCGCATTGCAGATTCCAGGCTGTTCAAGTTTGCGGCGGCTTGCCGCCCCTACACAGATTGGCATTTTTCGATTTCGGGAAGTTCAACTTTTAAAATAAAGTTATGCTTTAAGAAAACTTCAAATATTTCTTAAATTCCGGTATCTTAATGCACACATACATCAGCTTTTCCAATTCCTGATATTACCATTTTTTTTACTCCTGATAACTTATTAAATAAATCCTTTGTCAAGAAGGAAATGAGTAATTCTAAACTTAATAAAAACATGCATGTTGTCTCAAAAAACGGTCCTTTTTTTAGACAAGGCAAGCTTTCAAAATGAACGGTATCAAACAAAAAGTTTCCGGATGGAATTTACAGGAAAGCATAAAGCCGTTTTCCAAACTCACAGATGAAGATGTTATTAAAATTGTTAATTCTGCGCTTCTGAGTAACCCAAAACGAGCTACAAGTTATAAATTTGCTTTTTTTAAGTCAATTCTGGATAATCTTTTTAATGTTGACCTGAACAGCATGCCGGAATGTTTTTTAAGTTTTGATTCTATTTCCATGCGCTTTACAGAAATTTACTGGAACCTGGTTTTAAAGTTCGGGCTTTCACAGATGCCTCAAAACCAATATGAAAAAAAAACAATTGTAGAAACAAAACTATTTGACTTTTGCAAAAAATACGGGTTCAACTTTCCGGACATAAGTTTTCCTTTTGAAAGTCTTAAGCCTTCCCTTCAGCTTGAAATTGCAAAAACCATTCAAAAAACTGTCGTAGAAAAAAATGTACTCGGCGCATTCTGTAGTGACACAAATTTTGAATTCTATCATTTTTCAAAAGCGCAGAAATGGAACGGAATATATTTGAATCATGACGCTTTTGTTACCCTTGCAAAATACAAAAGTGACTTTGAAAAAATAAATTATTTTGAATGGATAAAATATCTCGAAAGTGTAAATACAGAAGAGCAGTCATACCAACTGGCAAAAAAACTTGACGCTTCTACTGAACGGCAAAATCTTAATCAGTATAGAAATGCACTTTTTACATTCGGGCAAACAACCTGTTTCTACTGCGGAAAGCCTCTTTCTGAAAATGCCGTTGATCATTTTATTCCATGGAGCTTTACAAAAGACGATAAAGTGTGGAATTTTGTACTTTCCTGTCCATCATGCAATTCCAAAAAGTCCAACCGTCTAACAACACAGCACTTTTTGCAGTCCATTAATCTGCGGAATCAAAAACTTTGTAATGTTGATCTTCCTGTTGTCAAGGAAGATTTCAAAACTTATACTTACTCAAAACTTGTCCTTATGTACAGCAATGCCATCTTCAACGGATTTACTCCGGACTGGCAGCCGTAAGGCAAGCTTTATGCTGCAACAACTTCGTGCAGTTGTTTTACAAACTGTATTACTGGAACAACGTTTCCTTCGAAAAGCTCACCTATAACCTTTCCCCTCTCACCTTAAAAAAAGCGAAGACCGTTAGGGCTGAGCAAATCCGTAGTGTTTAAGATTCTTTACCCCAATCAATTATATAAGCCGTTTGTTAAGTTTTTCATCAAAAGAAAATACTGGTACACCCAACACATTATGTTTTGCAATAATGAGGCAATCAACAAAATCAAGTGAATAATTTTCAAATAAATCCAAAGCATAAAGAACAGAATCTTTTTGCTCAATTTCTACTTCTAAAAGTACAGCCTTTATTGTTTTAGCTGCTTCAGGTTTTGGCATTTTGTAAACATTTCGCAAAACATAGGACACTTCGGCCAAGATTTCAACGGTTGTAAAAGATCCTTCATTTATAACAAGAGATGCTTTGTCTGCCATTTCCTGAATATCATTCAAAACATAACGGAGAATAACATTAGCATCAATCAATGTCTTCATATTTTTCTCCAAATGCTTTTGACATTACTTCATTTTCTTTTTCTATTAAAGCTGGATTTGCATACTTTGCAGCGATTCCCCTGGCACTTTTTTTTTCCTTGTCTTTTACAGGTGGTAAAGAATCAATATAGGCAGAAACAATATTGATATATTCTTCAGGCAAAGACATTATTTTTTGTTGTAAAACTGCATATGACATAAATACCTCCATCTAAATTAAATATACCACACAAAACACTTTTCGTGTAGTTTTACAACCGGAATTGCCTATTTCTACAGAACTCACGAAAATTTAAGGTGAAAGGTAAGATTTGAAAGGTGAAAAGTTTTTAAATCCCTCTCATTTCTCACCTCTCATCTATAACCTTTACCCTGGAGCGGCAACTGTAACAAGAATTCACGATATTCTTACACTGCATTGTTGATTTTATTTTAAATATTAGATATTATCTACATAGCGTTATTGAATCTATTCAGTAATAGTCTGAAGCCGTTTTCAGATTCTTTATAACAAATTAGATTAAAAAGGAGATATTCAATGTCATTAAAGAAATCTTATTCAAAAGACAAGAAAACCTGCAATGTCACATTTTCTGTTTCACAGGAAGCCGCTCACGGAGCCGAAAAAGTAACTATCGCCGGCGATTTTAACAGTTGGAGCAGCACAGAGACACCGCTCAAGAAAGGAAAGGACGGTTCTTTCTCTGTAAAGATTCCGCTTGAACCCGGTAAGGAATACCAGTTCAGATACCTTCTTGACGGAAAGCACTGGGAAAATGACTGGGCAGCAGACAAATATATTCCTGCTCCCTTCTCACACACAGACAATTCTGTTGTTATCTGCTAACAAAAAGGGGTATCTTTTGGTACCCCGTTTATTTAAAAACAAGAACGGCTGCCCTAACATTTTGGACAGCTGTGTTTTTTTTACCTATGTACCCCTGAACAAAAGTTCGGGGGTTTTTATTTGTCAGAAGCCTACTCTTACACCTACCATGACCTGGGCTCCAGTAAGGCTCCAGGTTTTTGCAAAGTCGGCACCGCTTGTGGCAACTTTTACATCAAGTTCTGCTATACGCAGGTTAAGCGCAAGACCAAACTGCTGTGAATAAACCTGATTTATGTATGAAGTACAGAAATCCAGTCCCAGAATATACAGAAGGCGCATTTCGGCAGACAGACTGTACTCGGGGAACATGCTGTACTTGGGGTCAAAGTCTTCGCCAAACGGGTTGCGTGCTGCAAGAGCAAATTTTGGTCTGAACGTAAGCCATTTTCCAAACGGCCGCCATGCTGCTTCAAGTCCCACTCTGAGCGGAGTGCAGACAGAATAGTCAGAAGCTGTTGTTCCGTTGAATTTGGCAGAATAATCTGTTGTTACTTCTGTAGAACCGCCGCTACTCATTGTGTCAAGGAGCGGTGCCATTTCGGCGGCAAATTCTGCGGTTACAGAAGACTTGTACTTAAGATGCCCCGGAATAATAGGAACATCTGCATAGGCTCCAACGTCCAGTGTGTGGAACAGCGGGAGTTCTGCCCCGAGCCCCAGTGTAAAACCACCGCTTGAAGCAATTTTGTCCTGTACTTCGGGTGACTGCATTGATTCTATCAAAGCATCGGGTCCAAGAAAAGCCATGTTTTCGTCAAACATAAGCCCTATATCTACAAGCGAATAAATGTCTAAATTGGCAGATGCTTTGGCAGCAAACAGATGTTTATCATCCATAGTTACGCTCAGCGGGACTTCTGTACGCGGCACATATACTATCGGAACATAATATGTAGGTGTTACGCGCAGTTTGAAGCTTCCAAAACTGAACTTAACAGGGGCGCCGACTTCGACAAACATATCCATCTGGGTGCTCATCGTTGTTCCGAAAGTATCCGACGTATTTCCGTTGCCCAAAAACTCAAAAAGTCCCTTTCCTGTGCTTACCCTTGCAGAAGTTTTTACATCTGTAAAGACACCAGCACTAAAAAGCGGCGTGTTAAGGTTTACAAACGCTTTTGGAGAAAAGGCAAGATTCATTACGAATCCGTCTTCGCCCATTGACTGTGCATATTTTGAAAAATCTATTACCAGGTTTTCTACAAGTATGTCACCCGCACTCAATGTATTCTGGTCAACCTGTACTGTAGCATCGACACCGACTTCAAAGTAGCGGCTTGAAGGATACAGTTCTGCAAAGGCCGACGCTGCTGCAAGGGCCATAGCCGTTATTACCGCAAGCTTTTTCATTTTTTACCTCCCCAAACTGTTATAGGAGTGTCGCCGTCCATCTTAATCTTAAGGCCGACATTTACCCCGATTTTTGGAGTTTCTGCCGCATCGTCTGATTTTATAAAGGCCGAACGCTTTATTGTTATTGTGTTTGCCGGAAGTGTCAGCTTTACCGACGGGTGGAACGGATAAGTCGTAAGAATACTCTTTATTTCCTCTCCTTTTATAACCATTTCTTTCTGGCCCGAGCCAATTACAGAAACATTCTTTGACAGTCCGCTTGCTTCATCTGTTATGCTAAGGCCAAGTTCTATTCCGCTTATGAATTCTTCTACATTCATCCTGTACGACATTGTAAAGCTTTCAAGAGAGTCAATGTAGTCTTCATATTCCTGGTATGTGGAAGCATCCTCGCGGTTAAGAAGGTCTTTCTGTGCGTTTGTTTTGTTCCACTCTGAATCTGTAAGTTCCATTATGTCGAGCGAAATGTCACTGCCAATTTCTATGCTTAACGGAAGAATCGCGGCCATGTCTATCTTAAGGCTGGTTGCGCTTTCTGTTGTTGTAACAGAACCTTCTGTAACACCAACCTTTGGTATCATGCTGGAATATACAGTTATTTCTGAGGCTCCGCCGTTGTTTGTAAGACCTATGCTGTACGTAAACTTAAGGCTGCTCGGGAAACTGCTTATAATTTGTGCAAGGCCGCCGGCGTTTGCATCAGTAAAGCTGAAGCTGTAGTTACCGTCCTTTGTGAAAGTACAGTTTGCTGCATCGATTGTAGATCCTGAAACAGGCCATTCTACAGCCTTAACAGTATTGATTGATTTAACATTACCGTCTGCGTCTTCAAGAAGATTTACAGTTTTAGTTTCTGTAGTTTCTATTCCGTCTGCAGAAGTTGTAGTTGTATCGTAGCTTATGCTCACATCGCCCGAAATTCCTATTTTGCCAAGAAGATTTCCAAGTGCACTGCCGTCATCTGCCGGTGTCTTCTGTGCATAGAAATATACAGGAAGCGAAGGTATTCTAAGTTTTTTGATGTCGTCTTTGGCAATTCCCATTCCGCCGAGCATAGTATTAAGGTCAAAGCCTTCAAGTGACTGCTCTCCGGAATATGCAAGGTCTGATGTATTGAGCACAACACTGTCAAAGTCGTAAAGCATTGACTCGAGTTCAAAGCCAATCTTGTAGCTTGTACCCATTACAACGTCCTTCAGCTTAAGTTCGTCGTTTTCAAAAGCAGCTGTAAGCGACATGTCTACATAGTGGTCAACGTTTTTGTCAAGAGCAGAAAAATCTACTGAAGGCCATGCTTTCCACGTTTCTTCCTTGTAAGTATCGCCTGTATTTCCCGGAATAGAAATTGCAATCGCGTTAGCCCCGATAAGATTGAATACAGCAGAAGAAAGCGTAAGGTTTATGTCTGACTGGAGCGGCAGTGTATTTACAAACCTTGCCTTTATTCCAAAACCTTCGCTTACATCTGTTTCTTCTGTAGAAAGAGTACCATCTTCCTTATGCTTGTAGTGCTTGCCGTCTGCAGCAAGTTCACCAAAGCCGATTGACTTTACGTAATTGAGCATTTCTGAAGGCAGTTTTACAGAACCTTTTGAACCGTCTGTCGGAAGACTGTAATTGAGTTTTTCTTTGATTACAGAATATTTGTCGCTGTTAAGGTCAATTACTACGGAATTAAGCTTTGTTATAGACGCTTCGTAACCTATTTTAAGATCACCCGAGCGCAAGTCAATTGTTGCTCCAAAAATCTCAAAACCAACGCTTCCTGTAACAGTAATTTCGTTTCTTCCAAGCGAAAGATCTATCTTTTTGGCGCTAAGATCAAGCTTTTTGTCAATAAACTTTGAAGAAGGCTTAACATCTGCAATTGCAAGGTTTTCAAGTCCTGCGCCGTCTATGTTTATTTTTGCTGTTGCGGTAAGATTCTGCCAGCCGGCCGGAAGTTCTGCAGAAACTGCAAGGTATCCTTCACCAACTTCTGCATTTTTGAAAAGACCTTCAAGTTCTGCCAGAGAAACGCTCATATCCTGAATTGTATAGGACTCAATTCCCAAATCTGCAGAAGATTTTTCAATGCCGGTAATTACTGTAGGTGTTGTTTCAGGAGTAAGTGAAACCTTCATTGAATATGCGTGTGCATAAGAAGTGTCTGCCGGGTGGCTGCCTTCTACTGTTCCGTCTACGAAAATAAAGAAATCACCCGGAATGCCGCCCGTAACATCAAGAGGCAGCAGAAGTGTACCGCCGTCCCTTGCGTCTACGTTTGCAGAAGAAAGCGCTTTTGTCTTTGAAGTATCATCTTTTGCGTAAATTGCTGCCGAAAGACTGAATTTATAGTCATCAGAAAGAGCGTTGTAATCGACTCTGGAAATGTCTATGCATATTGCCGATCCTGTCTCGTATTCGATAGTCTGCGCAGGTGAATCAACGGTTATTTTTTCTGCACCGGCTGCTCTTAATATAGAAGAAATTGATGTATTCTGCTCCATTCCTGGAATAGAAGGAAGACCTTCAGGAACTGCAACCTTGTAACTTGTACTAAAGTTTTCAGAAACAGATTCCTTTATTTTTGAAGCCACGTCAATCTGAACAGTCTGGCTTCCTGTTTTGGTAACTTTGGGAATTGAAACTTCCTGCGTAAAGTTAAGTCCCATATCAGAACTTTTAAGGATTTCGTCCAGATTAAGGTTCTGAAGATAAGACTGAATGTCAATCGGAACTTCGTAAACCGGGTAACGGATCATGTAAGTAAGAACGTCGTTACCCTCATTGTAGTCGTAAATTCCAACCTGGGAGCCGAGCGCTTCCTGCATTTTCTTTAAAAGCGCGTCTGAACCGAAATTTTTTGACAAATCATAACTTGCTGTTCCCATATTCGCCTTGAACTGGGCGTCTGTTGCAATAGAAACTGACTGCGGAATCTGAGGATTTGTGAGTCCGCCGCAGGAAACCAGGCAGACAACCGATGATAATGCCAAAAGGATTCTGAAATTTTTCTTCATAATATCCCTCCAGTAAAGGTTTTACAGCAAAGAATCACTGTATATTTTTTACTCCAATACCCAGAAACAGGGCCTTCCCTTATATTATAACACACAGTTTGCAAAAAAAACAACATTCGCTTGCAAAGAACATATATTTTTAATAATATACACATGGGGAGCTGGTGCAAGGCCGGCTGAGAGTAGAACACGTTTGTTCTTGACCCATAAACCTGATTTGGATAATGCCAACGTAGGGAATAAAAATTATACTGTCTTTACGCGGAGTGCTGTTCAGCATGATGAAAACAGATGTGTATAATAGAATTCTTTTATCAAGTATTTTCAAACAGGCCCATATTTTTTTAGTGAGGCTGTTATGTTCAAGAAAGATTTTGACAATGTAAGAAAATCCTGCCCTTTGGTTCACAACATTACAAATTATGTTACCGTAAATGATGTTGCGAATGTAATTCTTGCCTGTGGTGCAAGCCCGATTATGGCAGACGACAGGGCTGAAGTCGAAGAAATTACGTCTATATGTTCTGCACTCAACATTAACATTGGTACACTTAACGAAAGAACCATTGAGTCCATGCTTCTTGCCGGAAAAAAGGCTCAGTCACTGGGACACAAAATTGTTCTTGACCCTGTTGGAGCCGGAGCAAGTGCACTTCGTACAAACACGGCAAAAGAACTTATACAGAATATTCAGTTCAGTGTAATACGCGGAAACATTTCTGAAATAAAAACAATCGCTTTGGGAAACGGAACAACAAAAGGTGTTGATGCCGACATAAGCGATGCAGTAACAGAAGATAATCTTGAAAAATCTGTTGCCTTTGTTAAGGAAGTTGCGCAGAAAAACAAATGCGTTGTTGCTGTAACCGGCGCTATTGACCTTGTTTCTGACGGAACAAAGTGTTTTGTTATAAGAAACGGCCGCGCAGAAATGGGCAAAATTACCGGAACAGGATGCCAGCTGAGCGGAATGACAGCGGCTTTTATTGCAGCAAATCCTGACGACACACTCACTGCATGTGCCGCTGCTGTATGTGCGATGGGTCTTGCAGGAGAAATTGCGTGGAAAAAAATGGCAGACGGCGACGGAAACTCTACTTACAGAAACAGAATTATTGACGCTATCTGCAATATGACCGGCGATACTCTGGACGAAGGCGCAAAATATGAAATTAAATAATTCGCTGTTGCTTTATGCAATTACAGACCGGCACTGGCTTAACGGAAAAACGCTTTATTCCCAGGTTGAACTTGCTCTCAAAGGCGGTGCAACAATGATTCAGATTCGCGAAAAAGATCTTGATGAAAATGCGTTTCTTAAAGAAGCAGAACAGATTCAGTCTCTGTGCGCAAAATATTGTGTTCCGTTTATTGTGAATGACAATGTGGAACTTGCTGTAAAAATCGGCGCAGACGGTGTTCACGTTGGGCAAAGTGACATGGCGGCAAAAGACGTTCGCGCTCTTATTGGCAAAGATAAAATTCTTGGCGTTTCTGCACAGACAGTTAAACAGGCGATTGAGGCACAAAAATGCGGCGCCGACTATCTTGGAACAGGTGCGGTTTTTCCTACAGGTTCAAAAGATGACGCGCAGGTTCTGGGAGTGCAGACTCTTAAAGAAATATGCAGTGCGGTAAATATTCCGGTTGTGGCAATCGGCGGTATTTCTAAAGACAATATTCTTGAATTGAAAAAAAGTGGAATTGCCGGCGTTTCGGTTATAAGCGCAATTTTTGCACAGAACGATATTGTTGCGGCAACTGCAGAATTAAAATCTTTGGCGGAACAGATTGTATGATTAAAGGCTGCATCTTTGACATGGACGGTACACTTTTGGACTCGATGAAATTCTGGATCGACTGCGGAAAAAATTTTGTTCTTAAAAACAATATTGTTCCCGAAGAAGGGCTTTCGAAAAAACTTTTTTGCATGAGCCTGAATGACGGTAACGCTTATCTTCAGAAAAAGTATTTTCCTGATTCGAGTGCAGAAGAAGTCGGCAAAGGTGTGGCAGCAGAAATTGCAGATGCGTACAAATATGCAGTTGAACCCAAGAGCGGCGCGCGGGAACTTTTGGAAAGACTGTATACTAAAAAAATAAAATGTGCACTTGCTACGGCGACCCCGCGCAATCTTTTTGAACCAGCGTTTGAAAGACTAGGACTTACCAAATATTTTTCTGTAATTTTAACATGCCCTGAGCTTAACACGCACAAAGATGTTCCGCTTATATATGAAAAATCAGCACAACTTTTGGGAACACATCCCGGCGAAACTGCGGTTTTTGAAGATGCACTTTTTGCCGCAACAACAGCTGCGCGCGCGGGTTTTTATACTGTAGGCGTTTTTGATGAACTAAGCGCAGATGATTCTTTTGAAATGAAAAAGATTTGCAATGAATACTTAAAAACGCCGGGAGACTTTGTAATATGAGCGACACTCAGAAAATGAGAACCGCGCTTTCTATTGCAGGAAGTGACTGTAGCGGAGGAGCCGGGATTCAGGCTGACTTGAAAACAATGCTTGCAAACGGTGTCTACGGAATGAGCGCAATTACTGCCCTTACTGCACAGAACACAACAGGTGTTTTTGACGTAATGGAAGTTACACCGCATTTTCTTTTTGAACAGATTAAAGCCTGCGCAGAAGATATTTTCCCCGATGCAGTCAAGACAGGAATGATTTCTTCTCCTGAACTTATTGAAGTCTGTGCAAAATGCATTAAGGAATTTGGCCTTAAGAATATTGTTGTTGACCCGGTTATGGTTGCCACAAGCGGAACCCGCCTTGTAAGTAAAGAAGCAGTGAGTGCGCTTTGTGATAATCTTTTTCCTCTGGCAGATGTTATTACACCGAATATTCCAGAAGCAGAAGTTTTGTGCGGACAAAAAATTTTGAGTGAGCGTGATATGGAAAGTGCAGCGGATATAATTTTGAATAAATTCGCTGGCGCTGTTCTGTTAAAGGGAGGACATTCACTTAACGACGCAAATGATTTTCTGTTAACGGAACAAGGCGGCAGCTGGATTAAAGGAAAAAGAATTGATAACCCCAACACACACGGAACAGGCTGTACTCTTTCGAGTGCCATCGCCGCAAATCTTGCGAAGGGATGCGATATAAAAACCGCGGTAGAAAAAGCAAAGTCATATATTTCACAAACCCTCGCCGCCGGGCTTAACTTGGGTAAAGGCAGCGGCCCTTTGAATCACGGGGCGGGACTGCGCGCGGGAGCGCACACGTAAATAAGACAGTTGCGCAGCAACTGTCATGATTAACATGTACTCTCTTGCGTACGAATTTCTTTTCCATTTCCATTTTCATCATACCAGTATGTTTTTCCTGTTTTATGATCCAGCATATAGCAGCCTTTTGGAATTGAATATCTCTTTAAATTTTGGTCCTGCAAATTTACATCCTGAGGAAACCATGTTTTGTCATCTTTAATTTCACAATGAAGCTGATTTGAATTTCCCATTCTCATTCTGTACAGTTCTTTTCCGGTTGCTTTTGAATAAACTCCGGTTTCCAGTCCTGTAAAATTATTACCGTACAAAACTCTTCCTGTTAAAAATATATTTTCTTCATTTTCTGAAACTGTACAAATTGCACGGCTTTCTTCATTCTGATAATTTATTCCTGTATATTCGACTTCAATTTTTGAAGATGTCCAGTTTGTTATTTTAAATATAAAACGTGCTGAATATATATTTTCATTGGTATCTCCAATAAGACTCAATTCAAGATATTCATTATTGCTTGTTTTAAAAGGTGTCAAAGAACAAGAAAAATTATTAAAATTATATTTTAAGTCATTTAATACTTCTTCGGTGAGTATAATATTCAATGGAAAACTATTTACAACTTTTTCATTGATTTTTATTATTTTAAAATATTCTTCCTTATTTGTACGATAATTATTAATCGCCCAATCAAAACTTCCTAAAATATAATACTCATCATTAATATAGTTTATAAATTTTAATGGTGAAATACATAAACCCCGGTATTTAATTTTCTTTTCACTCAAAAAATTTCCATTTAAATCATATTGCCAAATAGAAAAACCGTCGTTAGGTTGACAATAATTCATACCCCATAAACAACCGGAGCAATTTTCCCAGCTTTTATTTATACTCATTGAATATATATAATCTTTCTGATTTATATATTTAACTTGTCCGGTTGGCAC
>OIYS01000038.1_pt1 | contig 90487 bp, 78 predicted proteins | sample 1588271 | NCBI WGS metagenome assembly OIYS01 (sample SAMN03283286) | human gut metagenome | biome: human-associated habitat; material: feces | host: Homo sapiens | place: Peru | collected 2012 | reverse complement strand
AGGCGCTGTAAAAGCTAAAGCTTGATTGAATACCCCTCAGTCGTGCATACGCACGCGAGCCGCTGACGGCGGCGGTCCCCTCTATTTGAAAACGCAAAAAAGGAGCCAAAGGGGTGCAGTGCCCGCCGTATAAAGCCGCAACCGTTACCTTTGAAATAAAAACGTCACGATTATTAACGATAAATTCATATATTTGAATAATGAATGTAATAATGCCGTTTTAAAATATAATCAAACCAAAGGAGGAACGTTTTATGGACGATTATAATAACAAACAAAACGGCGAGCTTAACGGCTTTGACGAGGCGACAAACGAAAACGGCTACACCGTAACGCCGGACGGCGGATTTTACACAAAGAGCCGCGAGGACATAATTCAGGATGAGGCATATTCGGCACCCGAACAGCCGAAAACCGAAACCGAATCCGAATCCAAAAATGATGAACCGCAGGGCGGAAGCAATGCCGGCGGATATTATCAGAGCGGCAGCGGCAATTATAATTACGGCGGGTACAACAGCTATGGCGGAACCACATTTTCGGTAAAGCCGCCCAAGCAGAAAAAGGCTAAAAAGAAAGGCAGATACGGCGCGGGCGTGGTAGTTGCGGCGGCGTTGCTGGCGGCGGTTGTAGGCGCAGGCAGCGGCATAGCGGCGGTAACGCTTACGTCAAAGAACAGCAATACCTCAACCCCCATAACCTCGAATGTTTCGGGCAGCAATGTAAATATAAACATTGACGAAACGGCGGAATCGGTAGTGGAGGCGGTTGCCGAAAAGGTGACCCCCAGCGTTGTGGGAATAAGAACCACCACGTCGGTTCGCAGCTTTTTCGGCGGCAGCAATGAATCGACAGGCGAGGGGAGCGGCGTTGTTTACTCGGCGGACGGATACATTATTACAAACTATCACGTTATTTCCGGCGCGGTAACAAACAAGAGCGGCTCTAAAATCGAGGTGTTTACCGATACGCTCGATTCAAAATCATACGAGGCAACCGTGGTAGGGTATAATATTTCCACCGACTTAGCGGTTATAAAGATTGACGCTAAGGGCTTAACCCCCGTAGAGTTTTCCGATTCTTCCAAACTAAAGGTCGGGCAGTATGTTATAACCGTGGGCAACCCGGGCGGCCTTGAATTTATGGACAGCGTAACCTACGGCGTCATAAGCGGGCTTAACCGTGTGGTTTCTTCAAGCTCCGATGTTAAGCTGATTCAGACCGACGCAGCCATAAACCCCGGCAATTCGGGCGGCGCGCTTGTTAACACAAAGGGTCAGCTTGTGGGAATAAACAGCTCTAAAATAGTTTCCGAGGAATTTGAGGGCATGGGCTTTGCGATTCCCTCAAACACCGTTGCCGAAATATGCAAGAATATTATTGACAAACAGAACGACCCCGAGCCTTATGTCGGAGTTACGGTAAGCGAGAAATATACTTCAAGTGTTCTGAAATATTACGGGTATCCGTCGGGCGCGGTAATTGCGAGCGTGGCGGAGGGCAGCCCTGCCGACAGCGCGGGTCTTGCCAAGGGCGATATTATAACCGAGTTCGGCGGCACCGAAATCACCGAATACAGCATGCTTGAATCTCTTTTGCAAAAGTGTAAGCCCGGCGATCAGGTAAATGTTAAAATCTACCGCAACGGCAGATATTATACAACCACCGTCACAATAGGCTCTAATAACGCAGTTGGTTAATATAAAATAAATAAAGCAATCCGTCAAAAAAGGTCAGGTTTTTACCGGACCTTTTTTGACGGATAATTATTTTTTCTTTGCCGACCCTGAAACAGGGCTTAAATCAACAAAGAATTATTCCTCTGTGTTTTCAGCGGCTGCGCCGTTCTCTTCTTCTTTCATTTTCGCAAAGCACTCGCTGCAATATACGGGGCGATCATCACGCGGGATGAACGGTACCTTAGCAACGCCTCCGCAAGCGGCACATACTGCCTCGTGCATTTCTCTCGGAGCTCTGCCGGCATTTTTACGCTTATCGCGGCAGGGCTTACAGCGCTGCGGTTCGTTTACAAAGCCTTTGGATTCGTAAAACTCCTGTTCTCTTGCAGTGAATACGAATTCCTCGCCGCAATCCTTGCAAACTAACGTCTTGTCTTCAAACATGTTTTCTACCTCTCTGATGATTAATTTAGCCCCGGACGGAATCGCACCGACATCTTTGGTTTCAACGCTCTGCTTTAAGCTACATGGGCATATTTATAAAAAGGGAATACGGTTATTTTCCCTGTTTATCCTTTAATTTTTTACGGATTCTCAAAAGCGCGTTATTTACCGATTTTTCGGAAATACCGAGCTCGTCCGCAATATCTATGTATTTTTTCCCCGAAAGGAAAAGCTGTAAAACCGCAAATTCCAAACCCGATAATTCAAGGCGGATATTGTGAGCAAGCGCCTTGTAAGCCTCTTTATCGAAAAAGATTTTTTCCGGGCTGTTGCAATCCGGAATACTTACATCCTCTATCGGCTCCAAAAGCTCTTCGGGAATACTTTTTTTTCTGTTCGTCCTTTTCAAGCAATCAATGACCGAACGCTTTATGCAAAGCGAGGCGAAAGAAGAAAAAGCCGATTTGCTTTTATCGTAATCCTTTACCGCGGAATACAGCGCAAGGCTTGCTTCCTGCGATGCGTCCTCGCGGTCGCTTTCGCGGCAGTACTTATCAACATAATAACGTATCTGTTTTTCATATCTGCCGAAAATTACGGATATAAGCTCATAGTTACCGCCGCGTATTTGAGCGACGATTTCTTCGTCTGACACATTCTTGTAATTTTCGACAAAAATATTCTTCATTACTGCACCGACATAGTATTACTTGCTAATATAATAACCTATTATTCCCCAAAAGTCAAGAAAAAAATTAAAATTTTCTGTAATTTTTGGTAAATTGTGAAAACTGACAAAAAAAGACTGCTGTATTTCTACAAATAAGCCTTGTGTTTTTTCACAAAACATTTCTAATTAATTTTATCTGTGATTACCACTGCCTGTTTTCCGAGCTTATTATACCTGCTTTCGGCAAGCGCCTTTGGGTATTTTACCGTCTTTCCGACATAGGGGTCGTTAAAATAGCAGCTTTCGCTGTCGTAGCCTATGAGCAGCATACAGTGCTCGTTTGCGGGCCAGTAAAAATCCTTTCCGTTTTCAAGCTTCCACTTTTCAGCCGGGTAGGTATCAAGCATTGAAATTGTTACCCAGGTTATTACCGGCATACCGTTTGAAATATAGCTTTCGCAAAGCTCGGTCAACGTCATATCGGTGGCGTTAATAACCGCTTTACTCTTTCCGAGATAATCTGTCAGCGCTTTTTCAATAACCGGTGCAAAACAGCCGTAGCCGCCCTCGGAGCGCGGCGAGCCTATAAATGTTTTTTCGGGGTCGGGACCGTAACGCACCCCGTCTTTTTCATTAAAGCCGTCGCTTTGTGGCAGATAATTATCGATAAACTGCACCGCCGTTATATTATATCCCGCATATCTCAGCGCCATTATCGCGCTGACCGTCTCGCAACCGGTGGGATATTCGGGCATTTGGGAAAACGTCGGCACATTTTTTATAATATGCGTTTCCGTCTTTTCGGGCGTTTCGCCGTTTGCTTCGGTTTCAGTCTTCGTCTTGCCCTTGACCGACTGTTTTTCAATACCGTTAATATCATATATCCCGAAGTTAAAATCTTCCTCGCCCTTTTCGGTTACAATAATTCTGTCGTTTTCGTCGCCCGCACAGTTTAAAAAATTGCCGCTTGTTCTTATTTCGCGAAAGGCGTTATCTCGCGCACCGTATATACGCAGAATGTCGGTATCGCTTGCCGAAAGGTAGGTTACAATCCCGTTCGGAATAACGTTTACCACCGTTTCGTTTATGTTGCGGCGATATATTTTCTCGGTTTTGTCGGCGTGCTTTCCGTCAATATACAAAAGCTCTCTGCCCGTGCCGCAGCCAACACCGCCGTTTTGGGTGGCAAGGCTTATATCAGTAGAGTCGAATGCGGTTATAAGCTGTTTTTTTCGGGTATTTACCGAAAGCATACAGCTGCTCCCCGAGCGTATGTAAAAATTCCCGTTGCTGTAGCCTGCGGATTCGGCGCTGTCGGTAAATTTACCCGTAACGTATTTCTTACCGTTCGATAATTCATAAAGGTATATTTCACAGCTTTCGGGCAACGCGTACATTAAATATTTTCCGTCGTAGCTGACGTATGAGGTCACGAAAAAATCCGCGTCGGTTTTAATTTCCGAGTTATAGGTTTCGGTGCCTAAAAAATCGAAAAAACGAACGGTTTTCTTTGTCTCATCCACCGCGAAAAAACCGTTTTTAATATTTCCCGTGCTGAAAGCTCCGCTGCCGAGGTTCACTCTTGCGGTTTCCTTTTTTTCTGTAAGGGAATAAATAACCGCCGTAATGTCCGCCGCGTCAAGCCCCGGGTTTATTAAATCAATTTTCGCGTAATCGCCGTTCAGCTCTGCCGAGGCGGTTTCCGTTTCGGCTTTTAGGCTGAAACTTGCGTTTTTTACCGTTGCGGTGCTTTCGCCGAAACAGGCGGAAAGCGATATACAAATAAGCGCCGCGCACAAAATAAGCGCCGTATACTTCCTTTTCATTAATTTACCTCTTTCATAAACGCCCCTTTCCGACCGCACCGACGGTCAAAAAGGGGCTCTTTGCAAATATTTTCAGCTGTTCTGTTTATTATATTCTTCCTCGGTAATAAGCATACTCGAAACGGCATAAAGCGTTTGCCCGTTGTAGGAAAGGCGAGTCCAGCCTTTGCCGCCGTTGGTTGCAAGGCGCTCGGCAAATTCGCCTTTTTTTAGCTGACAAACCACATTATCCTCCTTACCGTTCGGCGAGGAACGCAGGTTGACAATATCCTTTGCGGTAACTTTGCCTGTTGCGGCAACAAATTCATCCGCCGCGCTCGGTGTTTCGCTGCTTGCCGCAGGCTTTTTAACCTCGGTTGTAAGCAGGCTTGTTTTTGCGTACACCGTTTGTCCGTTATATAAAAGCCTTGTCCAACCCTTGGGGCTTTCGCCCGTTTTTTCCACAAACTCGCCGTTTTTAATGGTGGCTATCAGCTTTCCGTCGGTCGAAGGCTCGGCGCGCAGGTTTGTTTCGTCCTTAGCCGTAACCTTTCCCGCAGCGGCGGTAAAGCCGTCGTCGGGCTTACTTTCAGGCGCTTTTGCGCTTAAATCTGTGGTTAAATAGCTTGTTATGGCATAAACCGTTTTGCCGTTGTAATTTATTTTAGACCAACCGTTTGAACCTATGCCCGTGCGGTTTAAAACCGTTCCGTTTTTAATATTTGCGGCAACGTCGCTTTTTGTGGTGGCGGCGGTGCGCAGATTTACCTCAATTTTAGGGGTAACCTTATCGTTTGCGGCGGTATAAATTCCATCTTCCTTGCTCGGCGCGGCGGCGGTACCGGGTCTTGCCGATTTATTTTTAGGCTCTGCCTTTTGCCTTGTAAAATACGCTACCGACATATCCACATTGCCTTCAATTCCCGCAACCGTGCCGTTATCGGTGTATTGCCACATATCGTACTTGCCCGAATAATCGGGGTGGGCGGTTTTGGGGTACGGCTCTGCCGGGTAGCGCGCTACCCAAACGGAAAAGGCATTTTCAAGCCTTGCGGTATCCCAGTAAGCGGAGCCTGACAGCTCCTTTACAGCGGAATACAGCATACCCTCATAGCCCTTTGCTTTAATGCGGTTAAGAAAAGCAAGGGCGTTATTTGTGCGCTGTGCATTGGTAACGCCGTACATTCGGCTGTTCGAATCTCTGAAGCCCTCGCAATCGTATACCACGGGGTAAGAAATCGAATAGCCCGCAACAGCGGCGGCGGTGAAATCCGCTTCTTCCTCCGCCTCTTTTTCGGAAAGCGCGGTTGAAAAGAAATAGACCCCGCAAAGCACGCCTGCCTTTTCAGCCTGCTGCAGGTTATAATCGGCGGCAGAGTCCTTATAAATCGTTCCGTTTTCTCCGCGAAAGCCTATTCTTATAATCGCAAAATCCATGCCGCTTTTTTTAACGGCGGTCCAGTCTATTTTGCCCTGCCATTTTGAAACGTCTATGCCGTTTGCCATACCCTCTTTAACGGTAAGGCTTTCAGCATCTGCTTTCGCACCCTTTTCATCGGTAATATCGGTGTTTTCGGGGTCTTGCTTATCGTCCGCGGTAAGCGCTTTTACCGTCGGCGCAGGTGCGGCAGACGAGCTTTCGGCAGCCTTCTTTTTACAGCCGCAAACGGAAAGCAGCAAAGCCGCTACCGCCAAAAGGCATAAAATATTCCTTGATTTTAACTTCATAACCGCGTCCCTCCATATAAATAACGAAAAAGCGGTAAAAAAGGGTTACAAAAAATCAGTTTTTGCCCGAAATGCAGTCGGCAACGTAAATACCCATAGCGCCCGACTGCGATAAGCCGCGGCAGATACCGCTGCCGTCGCCTATTATATATACATTATCGGTAAGCTCAAACTTTTCATTCATAAATACCGGGCGAATTGAGTAATACTTGCTTTCGCAGCCGTAAAGCAGCGTATCGTCGTTAGCGGTGCCGGGGGCTACCTTATCAAGCGCGTAGATAGTTTCTATAATGTTGGTAAGAATACGGTGCGGCAGCACAAGCGATATATCGCCCGAGGTGGCTCTCAGTGTGGGTATAACGGTGTTCTGACCGAGCCTGTGATCGTTGGTGCGCCTGCCGCGTACAAGGTCGCCGAAACGCTGAACAAGCACGTTACCCTTGCCTATCATATTGGCAAGGCGCGAAATGCTCTCGGCGTACTCGGTAGGCTGGTCAAACGGCTCTGTAAAGCGTATGCTTGAAAGAATGGCGAAGTTGCAGTTATCCGTTTTCTTCGCGGGGTCGGCAAAGGAGTGACCGTTCGCGGTTATAATTCCGTGGTTATTCTCAGCCGAAACAAGCCCGCCCTTATTAAAGCAGAACATTCTGCAGCGGTCCTCAAATGTCTTGGTTCTGTAAAGAATTTTCGGCTCGTAAATACGGTCGGAAAATTCGCGCCAGATAATATCCTTCATTTCAACGCGAACGCCTATATCAACATAATTCGAGCGCATTTTAACGCCGAACGAACGGCAGAAATCGGCAACAAAGTTAGCGCCGCCGCGACCTGTGGCTATTATCACCTTTTCGGCGTCAATTTTCTCACCGTTGGTGTAGTAAAGGGTGTAGCCGCCGTCATGCTTTTCGACCCTTTCGCAATCGTAAAAGGCGAGCATTTCAACCCCGTCGTCAGCCAGCGCGTGTATGAGGTTTTGCATGGTGAGGTAGTTTTTATCCGTTCCCAGGTGCTTAACGTTCATATCAAGCAGTCTTAAATTGTTTTGCAGACATTTAAGTTTCAGGCTCTCGTTTGATTTATAAACTGTAGGCTCGCCCGAGGTGCAGTATTCATTGAGGATCTTATCAACCTCATCAATATATTTATTCGCGGTATCATCGCCCAATTCTTCGCCCAGCGTGCCGCCGTAGGCGGTGCCGAGGTTGAACTTACCGTCCGAAAATGCGCCCGCGCCCGCATAGCCGCTGGTTATAGAGCAATGCTTGCAGTGAACGCAGGTGTTATTTTTTCCTGCGGGGCAGTGCCTGTTTTCAAGGGTATTGCCGCGCTCGGTTATTACTATTTTAACATTCGGTATATTGCGGCAAAGCCTGTAAGCCGCCATAAGGCCGCCTATACCGCCGCCGATAATCGCAACATCATATTTAGCGTTAGACATAATAAGCTCATCCTTTTAATTTCATTACGCAGAAAATCAGGCTGCGTTTTCCGTTTGGAAAACACAGCCCTTACTGCTTATCTATTTTATACTATAAGCGCACGTTTGTCAAGTTATTTTATGCTTGGCAGACAATAACTGCCTCGCTTGTGTCAGACATTAGATATTAGACGATAGATTTTAGAAAATACCCCTCAGTCTCGTTTCACTCGACAGCTCCCCTCTGTTTCGGCAGAGCCGAAAAGAAGGGAGCCTATGGGTGCTTATTTTATGCTTTCGTCCTTTGCAACCTTTTCCACGTGCTTTAAGATTTTATTAAGCGCCGAGGAATTTATTTTGCCCATTTCAATGCCGTCAATGCTGTACTGGTATTTAGCCGCGCCCGACTTTATAAACTTAACATTGGTTTTGGCGCGCGAGGTATCGGAATAGGTGAAAACAATTGTCATAGCGGGTTCGCCGCTCACCTTATCCACCGTGAAATCGGAGCAGGAAAGGGAAATACATTCCTGATAAAAGCTCTGGAAGTTTTCGGCGGTGAGCTTTTTGCCCTCATAGGTTATAACGTAGGTTTCCTCCGCGTCCTCAGCGTCATCATAAACTATATCAAAGCTATAAGTCTTTTCAGGAGTTTTGATAGTGAAATTTGAAAGTTCATTGATAGATTGCAGGCAGACCCACGAGGCGTAGTAATTATTGACCTTATAGTCAATAAAGCTGAGACTTGACGCTTCAACCTTTTTAATAAGCTTTGCGCCCTCGTACCAAACGGCATAGGCCCCGTCCTCCTGCTTTTTAAAGCTGTAGGTTTGATTTACAGAGCCTACCTTAATTTCGGCGGTAAGCTCGGGGTTATCAAGCCCCAGCTTTTTACGAGAAGCTGCGGAAGTATCAAACGAATATGCTCCGCTGACTGAAACGCCGCTTTTGAAAAACCCGAAAATACCGTCCACATTATCGGCAATGCGCTTTGTGGGCGAGGTGGTCATAAACGCCGCATAGGTTGAAAGGTTTTTATCGGTGTTCGGCGCTATTACCAGCTTTTCGGGGAAATTAGAGCCCGTAAGGGTTATTGAATCGAAAGATGAAAGGTCGCCGTTGTCATCCTTATAATCTGATGATAAATCGGAAGTGGGCACACCCGCAATAGAATCGGTTGCGGCAAGGCTTAAAGCGTCAAAATCAAGCGACGAATCAATCGAGCTGTCGTTAATATATATCTTTTCATCGGTTGAAAGCTTGATATATATTCCCGTGCCGTCGGGCGATTCTCCGCCTATAAGGAGCGAAAACTCCGCGCCGTCCTTTGTTACAACGTCCGCCTTAACCGTCGGTTTTTCAAGCCCGCACTCGGCGGCGGATTTAGCAGTAACCTCTCTTGAAGCGGTAACGCTTGCGACAGAGCTTACAATGCTTGAAACAGACGAGGAATTTATAACGTCCTTTGCATAGCCGTCAAGATACCATACTGTTTTAACGGTACTGCTTGAAGTGTCAGAAGAAGTGGAGCTTTCGTCCTTTTCCTCCTCTGAATAAAGTTTAAATGCGCCGTTTTTATTTGTAACGGTAACGGTTTTAAAATCGTCCGAGCTTTTATCGAGAACCTTAATTTCCTCAATTGAGGGGGTGGAGGTATCGTCCTCACGCTCGGGGATAAGTTTTATTACGGCAACCGTGCCGCCCGCAAGAATTGCCACAGCCAGTACAGCCGAAATAATTATGGGTAAAAGCGAGCGCTTTTTTTTGACGGCGGTCTTTTTGTGGTCGACGGGGTCGGAGAAGACGGTGGAGGCACCGTCCTCTCCCACATCAATATTTTCTGTATTTTCGTTTAAATTATTATCCTTTTCGGGAAGGTCACTCATTACGCATTCTTTCTCCTGATAAAGATATAAATACCCGCGGCAATGCACGCTATGGGAAGCAATCCCATAAATATAATTCTTATAATTCCGGCAGAACTTTCGCTTACGGAATCCGCAAAGCTTTCGTTGGTTATCGTCTTTGAAACAAAGGATATACCCGTATCCTCAGCGCCCACCGCACGCTCCGCGCAGGCAAGGGTCAGGTTTTTATTGGAAACCGACGACTGCTCGTTGTATTCCGACTGAATAAACTGCACGCTGTCAAACGCGAAAACATAGCTTGTTATCTGCTTATTGTCGTCGTCATATTCAGATTGCGCCGCCTGAAGCACCGCAGGAAAGCTTTTCTTGGTGTAGTTATCCGCTCCGTTCCAGTTTGCAGCAGTGCCCACGGGGGCTGCCACAACCGATTTAAGCGAGCTCATAAGCGAGGTTACGGTTATGCTGTTTTCGCTTTCAAACGCGGCTGACATAGGAACATTGTAGCCCGTAATGCAAAGCTGCATACCGCTTGTAAGGCTCTCATCGCTGCTTGTGGGATAAATTCCCATAGTCATGGGGTCATCGGGAATATGGTTGTTTGAATTGGTTTCAAACAGTATACCTTCCTCTATTGCAATACCCCACTGGCTCAGGAAATCGTAAAGATTGGTAAGGTAAGGCGCCGATGCGTCCGCAAAGAACAGCAGACCCTTGCCGAGCTTTCCGTCGTTATCGAGGAAGTCGGAAAGATTATCAAGCTCGCTGCCTATAAAATCGGTGGTGGGTCCTGCGATTATAACCGCGTCAAAATCAGACGATATTTTACCCACGATATTATCCGAAATAGTTTCTATTTCATAGTTATTAGCCTTTAAAAGCTTCTGATAATCGGCTGTGTAGTCGGTCTTGGAGTGACCTGTGAGCAGCGCAACCTTCTTTGTTTTGCTGCTTGTAACATACGCAATGGCGCTTGTAACCGCGGTTTCAACGCTGTTTCCGCTCACGGTTGACTGGCTGTAGCCGTAAGCGGCGTAGGTGCTGTCCTCTGAGAGCTGATAAACGTCCTTAAAGCCCAAAACCTTGTAGCGTTCGTTATTATCCGAGCCTTTAGCGGAAACAATTATATCGCCGTAGGCTAACTTTTCGTTGGAATATTTCTGCGAAATCTCGGTAAATTCCGAGCCTTGAGTATCAACATATTTCAAGGTAATCTTGTTGTTATACGCCGGGTATTTATCAAGAAGCTTTAAGGTCTGCTCAAAATACTTAGATGCGTCTGATGATACACCGTAAAGGTTCTGCGCGTAATAGTTCATATAGCCGCCGGTATATCCGTCCTTTTCGGCACAAACGGTTATATTTACCTCCTTGTCAAGGTCCTTTAAATATTTGATATTGTCGGCACTCATTGAGTTTTCCTTTTCGGTGGACATATCAAATTCCAAAACAAAGCGGTTTGAAAGCGCGTTTACCAATACGTTCAGCACAATAAGCCCCGCAAGCACCGCGGCGGTTATTGCAACGGAATAGCCGCCCCTGCGCAAAAGTGCCTGGTTTTTAAGCTTTTTAGGCTTTTTCGCCTTTTTTTCTTTTTTGGCTTTCTTTTCTTTTTTATCACCGGTCTGCTCTGCGGCGGTCTCCTCGGCGGGTGTATTCTCCGCAGCGGTTTCTTCCGCGTTTTCCGTTTCGGGAGTTAAATTCTTATTTTCTTCCATTTTGCTCACCCTCCTTTAAGCCCATCTTCTCTTATCAAGCGAGCGGATGCACAGGAACAAAAACGCCGCGCTTATGCTTACAAAGTAGAGAATATCCGCAACAGACAGTATATTTTCGCCGAAATTTTCAAAGGCGCTTATAAACGCCGCTTTTTCCACTACCGTAGCTATCCATGAAACCTTTATCATACTTGCAAAGTTGGACATATAAAGCACAAGTATATTGATTACAAGGGTGAGTATAGCGGAAATTACCGGACTTTCGGTAAGCGATGATATAAACATACCTATTGCAATCAGCGCGCTGCCCAGCAGCAGCATACCGAAAAGCGCGTATATATACGACATAATGTTTACGCTGACATATGAAGCTACGATTATTTCAAAAATAACCGTGGGCGCAAAGCCGATTGCGAAAACCGCAAGCGCCGCGAAAAATTTGCCCAGCACAATGGATGTAAGGCTTACCGGCGCCGTAAGCAGCGCCTGATCAACCTTTTGCCGCCTGTCCTCGCTCATAAGGCGCATTGTAAGCACCGGCATGGTGAAAACAATAACGGTGGACATTGCAACGATTACCATTGCGGTGTCGGGGCTGCCGTAGCCGTATATCATTGAAAAATACAGCCCCAAAAAGAAGTAAAACGCCGCTATAACAATAAAGCCTATGGGCGTTGTGAAATACGCCCTGAATTCTCTTTTAAATACCGCGCTCATTGCTCTGCCTCCTCTGCCTGCTCTGTCTTCACGGTAACGCTGCCGTCATCCGCTATTTCAACGCTCGGTTTTTCCGCCGTTTCCGTTTTTTCGGTTATTCCGAGCATACGCTTTGCCTCGTCGTTATCGGCAGCCTCTGTAAGCCGCAGGAATATCTGTTCGAGTGACACCTTGTTGCTGGTAAGCGATAAAAGTGTCTTCCCGCGGGATACTATGCGCTTAAATACCTCGGCGCGCACATCCGCACCATGCTCCGGCTCTATAAGGAAATCGAAAGAGCCGTCTTCTTTTCTGCCGAGGGATGTAACCGATTTTACGCCTTTGACCGTGCTTAACGCGTCAATCATTTCCTGCTCGCCAGCAACTATGCGCGCAATAAGGGAGTGGTCGCTCGATAGCTTGTTTGAAAGGTTTTCGGGCGTATCGTCGGCAATTATCTGCCCCTTGTTTATAATTATTACACGCTTGCACACCGCCTGAATTTCGGAAAGTATGTGCGATGACAGAATAATCGTGTGGTTTTTACCGAGACGTGCTATAAGGTTTCTTATCTCGATTATCTGCTTGGGGTCAAGACCGACGGTAGGTTCATCGAGAATAAGTACGTCGGGGTTGCCTATAAGCGCCTGGGCAAAGCCTACACGCTGGCGATAGCCTTTTGACAGGTTCTTTATAAGACGGTTTTGCACATTGTCTATCTTAACAAGTCTTAAAATCTCGTCAATATGCGGTTTTTTCGGGAATTTAACCTTTTTAAGGTCATAAATAAAGTTTAAATACTCGCGCACCTTCATATCGGTATAAAGCGGCGGTATCTCAGGCAGATAGCCTATTCTGCGCTTTGCGTCCTCGGGGTATTCGGCAATATCGTAGCCGTCAATTTCCACCTTGCCCTGTGTAAGTGAAAGATAGCCGGTAAGTATATTCATTATTGTGGACTTACCCGCTCCGTTTGGACCCAAAAAGCCGATAACCTCGCCCTTTTCGATGCTGAAACTTACATCCTTAACAGCGAGATAAGTACCGTACCTTTTGCTGAGTCCGGTTACTTCGATCATTTATATTCCTCCAAGCATAAAATTTGGTTCTAAACCATAATACCAAACAAATTTACAAAATTATTAAACAAATTGTGAATAATTGCAATTGCTACGCCAAAATCTGCGCCAGTGTTATAACCGCCGGCATTGTAATAATTGATAAAACCGTGCTGAGCGATACCATATCGACCGAAAGCGCAGTATCGCCCCCGCCGAATTTTGAAGAAAACATCGTTGTGACTGCCGCAACCGGCGCGCTTAACGATATTATTACAGAGACGAGCAGCGTGCCGCGCACCCCCAAAAGGTACAAAACCCCGAGAGACACCAGCGGATAAACAATAAGCCTTAATAAAACGGCAATTATGCACTGAAAATCCTTAAAGGCTTTAAGCACGTTTGTTTTGCTTAAATGATAGCCGATTATAAGCATGGGCAGCGGGGTGTATATTGCCGCAAGGTAATTTACGGTAGATGAAAGCACCCGCGGCACCGGAACGGAAAACACGAAAATTATAAGCCCTATAAGCAGCCCCGCAATACCGGGGTTTACAAAAAGCTTTTTCGGCTGTATGTAGCGCTTGTCGCCGCTTATAAGGTAAACGCCGTAGCTCCACACCACAAGGTTGAACATTATAACATAGGCAGAGCCGTAAAGCGTGCCGTCATCCCCAAGCATTACCTCCTGTAAGGGTAAAGACATAAACCCGCAGTTTGCGAAAATCGAGCCGAAGCGCAGGGTTCTCTGCCGTTTTAAATCCTTTGAGCGTAGAAGCAGCGTGCCGAGGGTAATCATAAGCACCTGCACCAAAAGGGTTAAAGCAACAGCAAGCAGCAGCGATTTCATAACCGCCGCGTCAAACTTGCGCATAAGCGATTTTATAATAACGCAGGGCGTTGCAATTATAAGCGCAATATCGGTGCAGCAGGCGGCTCCCGCCTCGGTCATAATTCCCGCCTTTGCCGCAATAAAGCCCACCGCTATCATAAGCATTAAAACGGACACCTGGGTGAAAACGGTTATGAACATTTATTTACTCCCGCGGCGAATTTCAAAAATGCGTCTCTGCCTTCATCCGTGCGCTTGAAAACGCCGGCGTGCTCAAGCACGCGCGAGAATACAAGACCTATTTCGTCCCTTATTATTCCGCTGATATTGCTGTCGTTCAGCTCGCCGTATTTTCGGCATATCTCGTCTGCCCAGTCCGCGTGCTTTGCAAGCGCCTTGTCTTCCCGTATATTTTTATTTTCGAGCATTGCCCTTTCAAGCAGCGCCATTTCGTTTTTAAGGCGCGCGGGCAGCACCGCCAGCCCCATAACCTCAATAAGACCTATATTTTCCTTTTTAATGTGGTGCAGCTCCGCGTGCGGATGGAAAACGCCGAGCGGGTGCTCAGCCGTTGTAATATTGTTGCGCAGCACCAAATCAAGCTCAAACTTGCCGTTTGCCTTTCTTGCTATCGGGGTTATTGTGTTGTGGGGCGTGCCGTCGGTTTCGGCAAATATAAAGGCGTCGGGGTCGGAATATCCGCGCCAGCAGGTAAGTATTTTATCGGCAAGCTCAACTAACCTTTCGGTATTTTCCGAGCGCAGGCGTATTACCGACATAGGCCACTTAACAATACCCGCCTCAATATCCGAAAAGCCGTCAAAATGCAGCTCGGTCTCAATCGGCGCTTTCGCCATTGCAAAGGTGTGGTTGCCGCCTTGGAAATGGTCGTGACTTAAAATCGAGCCGCCCACAATAGGCAGGTCGGCATTTGAGCCTACGAAATAATGCGGGAACTGCGTTACAAAATCGAGCAGCTTTTTAAACGACGCGCGGTTTATAGCCATAGGCGTGTGCTTTGCGTTAAATACAATGCAGTGCTCGTTATAGTAAACATAGGGCGAATACTGTAAGCACCAGTCGCTGCCGTTTATCGTAATGGGTATAACGCGGTGGTTCTGCCTTGCGGGAAAGTTTATTCTGCCCGCGTACCCCTCGCACTCGCGGCAGAGCATACATTTGGGGTAGCCCGCCTGCGGTGCGTTTTTGGCGGCGGCTATCGCTTTCGGGTCTTTTTCGGGCTTTGAAAGGTTTATGGTAATTTCAAGCTCGCCGTAGGGCGTTGCGGTCAGCCACTTAATATCCTTTGCCACGCGGTAGCGGCGTATGTAGTCGCTGTCCTGACTCAAGGTATAAAAGTAATCGGTAGCGGCCTTGGGGGATATAGCGTAAAGCTCCTTAAATTTATTCGTAACCTCGCTCGGCCTCGGCATTAAAGCCCCCATTAGCTTTGTATCAAATAAATCGCGGTGGGTGGTGTCGTTTTCCGTCAGTCCCTTTTCGGCGGCGTAATCAAGCAGCGCTTTCAGCGTTTCTTCAAGGTCAACAGCCGAAAAAGCGGTATCGCAGTTATATTCGTCAAGCTGCAAAATTTCAAGAATACGGTTGGTAACGTATATCTCGTCACGCTCTGTGAAAAGCCCCCTTTCAAGCCCGTAGCAAACTAATTTTCTAACCTGTTCGTCTATCATTTTTTATCAGTTCCTTTACTGAAAAGTAATATTGCAGCCTATCTGCTGCTGGCACTGCGTGAGCCCCGCCGCCACAATAGCCTTGGTTCTCTCGTAGGATTTAGCCGATTTCGTCGCCGCGGTGCCCGAAAGCCCGAATTTCGCCGCGCCGTCGTTTGCGTTTTCAAGCGGATATATGGTATATAAAAATCCGTTATGACCCGTTTCCTTATATCTGTTCACCCAGGTCGGCACAATTTTCAGGTCTGAAAGAGCCACGCCGTCCTTATTCTTTTTAAGGGTGAAATCAAACAGCAAGCCGTCCTCTGTGTGACCCGAGGGGCAGCTGTCCATTATTTCCTGACGCTGGTTTGAAATGCAGTTTCCGGTTGAATAAAGGCATATCGTGTAGCCCTCGCCGCCCTCGGGGTGTATAAGCTCCACCGGCTGAATAACGTGCGGGTGACTGCCTATTATCATATTAACGCCCAGGTTTGAAAGCTTTTGCGCTATAGTTTTTTGCCATGTGTTGGGGCTTGTCTGGTACTCGTTGCCCCAGTGCATATAAAACACAATAAATTCGGCGCCCTGCGCCTTCATTTCACCTATCACCTTTTCAGCCTCGGTGTAAAATTCGTCTATTCTGTCGTATGAAAAGCTGTTTATAAGGTTATTAGCCTCTTGCGCGATAATAGCACCATTGAGGTATTTCCTGCCGGGGGTCTGCCCCGAGGTTTCGTAGGTGTAATCAGCAAGCCCTATTTTTATGTTGTTTATCTCTTTTACGGCATAAGCGGGGTCGGTTTCAACCTCTTTTGTGCCTATAAACTCAATTCCCTTTTGCTTTAAGACCTGCGCCGTGCGCTTAAGCCCGAAAAGCCCCGTATCGTAGGAGTGATTGTTCGAGGTCACAAGGAAATTAAGCCCCGAATCCTTTATGGTATCGGCAAGGCTGTCGGGCGTGTTGAAAGCGGGATAACCGCTGTATTTACCCGATTCTGTGCCGCCGAATGTAACCTCAAGGTTTGCAACGGCAAGATCCGCCGCCTTAAAGTACTGCGATAAATGCTTGAAATAGGGGCTGAAATCGTACTCGCCCGATTGTGTTCTCGCCCCGTCTATCTGGGTGGAGTGCGCCATAATATCACCTGTTGATATTACCCGCGCGGCGGTTTCGGGTATTACAACACTTTCTACCTTTGAAGAATCGGTGCTCTGCGAATTTTCGGGCTTCTTTTTATCGCCCGATTTTAAAACCGCGTTTACCGAAAACGCCACAAGCGCCGCTACCGCCAGCAGCACCGCCGCGCAGCAGGTTAAAAAAATTCGCCGTTTTACAATCGCCTGCTGTCTTTTTGTTCGTGTTTTTGCCATTTAAACATCACCCTTATTTTTATTCTTTGAAAAGCCCTTCAATTTCCGCCCGCTCGGCGCACACAGTGCCCTGCCTTATGCCGTTTCTGCCGCCGCCGCGGGTATTAAACGCGGCTTTGAATTTCGCAAAAAATTCCCCGAGCGCGGTTTCTCCGCCGCATATTGCAAAGGCAAAGCTGCCGCCCGCTCCCGAAAAAGCGCCGCGTATGCCGCCCGCCTTTTGGCACAGCGCATCGGCTAATAATTGCAGCTCCTTAATATCAAGCCCGTTTTCAAAAACGGCGGTTTTATCGGTATCGGGTGCAAAGCCCGCCGCCTTTTCGGCAATAAGGCGCTTTTTAAGCGCGGCTGCCGCCGCTTTTTCGGCTGATAACTGCCCGTTCAGCCGCACAACCGCCGATGATACCGTGGGCTGCTTGGCAGAGAGCAAATTTGATATTTCCAGCACATTTTTGTACTTTTCGCGGTAATCGCGCAGCGCGTCCGCCCCGCACTTTACAAGCAGCCTTACGCCGCCCTTGTATTTTTCAAAATCAAGAATTTTTATAACGCCTATTTCGCCCGTTGCCTTAACGTGCGGCGCGCAGCAGGCGCAAACGTCCACGCCCTTTATTTCCACTATGCGCACGTTTTCCTTTAAATCCAGCTTGCTTCTGTAATCAAGGCTTTTAAGCTCTTCGTCGGTCGGGTAGTAGGCTTTTACAGGCAGGTTTTCATACACCGCTTTGTTTGCAAGTTCTTCAATTTCGTCAAGCTGACGTCTTGTAAGCTCGCCGTCAAAGTCCATTGTCATTTCCGCTCCCAAATGAAAGCCGACGTTATTAAAGCCGTAAATGCGGTGCACAATTCCCGAAATTATATGCTCGCCCGAGTGGTTCTGCATATTGCGAAAGCGAAAATCAAAATCCAGCTTACAGTCATATGCTTGTCCCACACTCAGCGGCTTATCGGCAAAGTGCAGTATTTCGCCGTTTTTTATCTGCACGTCCGCTATATACGCGTCGCCTATATATCCGCGGTCGCTCTGCTGACCGCCGCCCTCGGGGAAAAACGCGGTTCGGTTTAAAGCTACGGCATATTTTTCCCCCGTTTTTTCGCAGGATAATACCGTACCAGTAAATTCCTTTAAATGAGAGTCCTTATCGTATAGCTTTTCGGTCATTCGGCGTGCCTGCCTTGTATAATGTGCGCCGCCTTGTAAATATCGCCGCCGCCCATTGTAATAACCAGGTCCCCCGGGCGGGCAATTTCTTCAATTTTATCGGCTATATTTTCAAACCCGTCCACTACGCAGACATCGTGTAGCCCTGCCGCTAAATCCTCACTTTTAATGCCGTAGGTGTTTTTCTCGCGCGAACCCATAATCGGGGTTAATATTACCTTATCGGCAATAGAGAGCGCCTTTATAAAATCGTCCTTTAAAAGCGCGGTGCGCGAAAAGGTAAAAGGCTGAAATACCGCTATAACGTTATTGTAGTCAAGCTCCTTTGCGGCGGAAAGGGTGGCTTTAATTTCGGTCGGGTGGTGGGCGTAATCGTCCGCCAGCATAAAGCCGTCGTACTCGCCCAAAAATTCAAAACGTCTGCCCGCGCCCGTAAATTTTTCAATTGCGCTCTTAATTCCGTTTGCCGAAACGCCCATATCAAAGCACACGGCAAACGCGGCAAGCCCGTTTAAAACATTGTGCTTACCCGGTATATGCATTTCAATATTTATTATCTTCTCATTATTCTTTATCACGTCAAACGCGAAACCGCGCTTGCGGCTTTCTATATTTTCGGCACGGTAAAAATTATCTGCGCCGAAGCCGAAGGTAATAATATCCGCCTCAATATCCTTTGCGGCGGTTAAAACGCGGCTGTCGTCCCCGTTTATATACGCCGTTTTTGCCATTTTCAAAAACTTGTGGAAAGAGAGGGTCATATTCTCCATAGTCTTGAAATAATCGAGGTGGTCGTTATCAATATTAAGCAGCACCGCAATATCGGGCGAGAGCTGCAAAAAGGTATCAACAAACTCGCAGGACTCGCAAACCATTGTTTCCGATTTGCCCGAAATACCGTTTGAATTTATAAGCGGCAGCTTTCCGCCTATAACCGCGGTAGGATCCATCTTGTTTAAAATTAAAATTTGTGTTATCATAGAGGTAACGGTGGTTTTGCCGTGCGTGCCGCATACGCCTATAACATTATCAAAGTGACGGGTCAAAGCGCCTAACATATGCGAGCGCTCCATTGTGGGTATGCCCTGCTCGCGCGCAGCTTTAAGCTCGGGGTTATCGGCTGCTATTGCCGCAGAGTACACCACAAGCTCCGCTCCCTTTATGTTTTCAGCCCTGTGCCCCATATAAACCTTTATGCCGAGGTTTTTAATTCTTGCTAACGGGTCGCTTTCGTTATTATCCGACCCCGTAAGGATGTACCCCTTACCGTGCAGTATTTCGGCAAGCGGGCACATTCCGCTGCCGCCTATGCCTATCATATGAATATGCTTTACCTGTGTTATGATTTTATCCTCATCGCGAAGCTGTTTCATAATCGGTCTCCTTAAAAACATTATTACTTACTATTATATTGCTAAACGGCAAAAAAATAAACCCTTTTTTGAAAGGAAAATAAAAATTATGCTATTTTTACCTAGCGACACCGAATATATTATTGAAACCTTGCAAAAAAACGGCTATGAGGCGTATGCTGTGGGCGGCTGCGTGCGCGATATGCTGAACGGCGATACCCCGCACGATTTTGACATTACCACCTCAGCCGAGCCCGAAACGGTTATATCGCTATTTGAAAAAACCGTGCCCACGGGCATAAAGCACGGCACGGTTACGGTTATTATAAACGGTGTGCCGAACGAGGTTACTACCTACCGAACCGACGGCGAATACCGCGACCACCGCCGCCCCGACAGCGTAATTTTCGTAAAAAGCCTGCGCGAGGACCTTGCCCGCCGCGATTTTACCGTAAACGCAATGGCATATAATAAAAAGGACGGCTTAAAGGACTTTTTCGGCGGAAAAGAAGATATAAAGAACCGTATTCTTCGCGCAGTGGGCGAGCCGGAGCGCAGATTTTGCGAGGACGCGCTGAGAATTTTGCGGCTTTTCCGCTTTTCCTCGGTTTTGGGGTTTGATATTGAAGAAAGCACCCTTAAAGCAGCCTTGGAGTACGCCCCCACGCTAAAAAACGTGAGCGCCGAGCGAATTTATTCCGAGCTTTTAAAGACCGTTTGCGGCAAAAACCCCGCCGCATTAAAACCGCTGACCGATATTGGCGGGCTTGGCTTTTTAGGGCTTAATACTGCCCCCGATTACGGCACATTGCCGCTTTTAGGTTCGGCTGACACAAAACTCTTTGCCTTTCTTTATTCGGGCGGGGCGGAGGTTACAGCCGCGCTGGACTTTTTGAGAGTGCCGAACAAAACCAAAAAATCCGCGCGGGATATGCTTACACTTCTTAATATGCCGTTTCCGAGCACGAAAGCCGAAATTAAGGAAATGCTTTATTTAACCTCGCCCCTATCGGTCGAAAATTATTTCGATTATAAGGAGGCTTACGGTGAAAACTGCGAAAACGCGCGAAATATGCTATCGGAAATAATAAAAAACGCCGAGCCTTATAAAATCTCCGACCTTAAAATACGGGGCGAAGACCTTAAAAAGCTCGGCATAAGCGGCAGGGAAGTGGGGGATACACTTGAAGCCTTGCGAAGACTTATAATAAACGACCCTACGCTTAATACGAAAAAGAGACTGACCGAGGCAATCACCTTTGAACAAATTAATTAATCTTCGATTACAGATTGAAAAACAGGGGAAAATAAAGGTCTTACGGTAATAATAACGGGCTGCCGATAGAATTTATCGGCAGCCCGCAAAATTATTTTAATTTTTGCCGTTTTCCTCGGGCAACAGGTCGGTCATGCTTTTTATGCTTATGCCAAGTGTTGACATATTGTGCAGCAGCGCCGAGGTTGTAGGCTGAATTACACCCGTAACGCCGCAAACTATAAGCAGAAAATTAAACCCGACAATAAAGCGGTAGTTTCTGTTTATGCGGGACATAAGCGCCGCCGAAATTTCGCGCAGCTTTAAAAGCTTGAACAAATCGTTTGAAGAAACGGTTATATCCGAAATTTCCTTGGCGATTGCGGCGCCCGTATTTATGGCTATGCCCACATCCGCCTCGGAAAGCGCGGGAGTATCGTTTACGCCGTCGCCTATCATAATAACGGTGTGCCCCGCCGCCTTTTCGCGGCGGATAAACTCCGCCTTATCTTCGGGCAAAACCTCGGCGCGGTATTCATCCACACCCACGGCGCGCGCCACTGCGGCGGCGGTTTTTTCGTTATCGCCCGTCATCATTACAACCTTGTTAATGCCCGCCTTATGCAGCGCCGAAACAACGGCGGCAGCCTCGGGGCGCAGCGGGTCGGCAATGCATATAACTGCCCTTAAAACCCCCGAAACGGCGAGGTAAAGGTGGGAGTATTCATCCGAAATACCGTCAAATTTATCTCTTTCGTCCTCGGGTACGGTGCAGCCCTCATCCTCAAACACGAAATGATAGCTGCCAATAACTACCTTTCTGCCCTCAACCGTGCTTGAAATGCCGTGAGCCACCACATATTCAACATTTGAGTGGTATTCCTCGTGGTTAAGCCCGCGTTTTGCCGCTTCTTCTACAACGGCGTTTGCAAGCGAGTGCGGGTAATGCTCTTCAAGGCAGGCGGCAAGCCGCAGCATATCGTTTTCATTCCGTCCACTGAAAGTTACGATTTTTGCAACACGCGGGGTTGCAAAGGTGAGCGTGCCTGTTTTATCAAAGACAATTGTATCAGCCTTTGCTACCGCCTCTAAAAATCTGCCGCCCTTTACCGAAACGTTGTATTTATTGCTTTCGCGCATGGCGGATATTACGGCTATGGGCATTGAAAGCTTTAATGCGCAGGAAAAATCCACCATAAGCACCGAAAGCGCCTTTACGGCATTGCGCGTTAATAAATATGTAAGCGCCGTTCCGCCGAGGGTGTAGGGTACAAGCCTGTCGGCTAAGTGCGAAGCCTTATCTTCAGCGGTGGATTTAAGCTTTTCCGACTCTTCAATCATATGAACAATGCGGTCATAGCGCCCGCCGCCCATGGTTTTTTCAACCGAGATTACGCACTCGCCCTCTTCAACAACCGTTCCGGCATATGCGTAGCTGCCCGCGCTTTTTTTAACCGGCAGCGATTCGCCCGTCATTGAAGCCTGGTTTACCATAGCGTCGCCCGCTAGCACCTTGCCGTCAAGCGGGATAAGATTGCCCGTGCGCACTATTATTTTATCCCCCGCGGAAATATCGTTTATTGAAACCAGAATTTCCTGTTCGTCGGTTTTAAGCCAAACCTTGTCTACATTAAGCGACATAGCGCCCGCGAGGTCGGAAACGGACTTTTTATGCGTCCATTCCTCAAGCAGCTCGCCCAGTCGCAGCATAAACATAACGGACGAGGCGGTGTCAAAATCACGGCGCAAAAGCGATACGGTAACCGCCGTGGCGTCAAGCACCGATACGGAAAGCCTGCCCTTTATAAGCGCCTGTAAGCCTGCCTTTATATAGTGCAGCGAGTGATAAACCGCTATTGCCGAGCGCAGCGGCAGCGGCAAAAACAGCTTTAAAGAAAATCGTTTTAAAACCGCCGAAACCAGCTTATCCTCAAACTCGCGGTTGAGCGCCCGCGCAGTGTGCTCGGGTATAGACACCTCGGTTTCGGCTTTTGCGGGTGAAAACGCGGCAAAAGCCTTTATAACGTCCGCCCGCGCGCCGCTGTATGCTACCACGGCGTCACATGTGCGGTCGTAAACCTTAACGTCGGAAATGCCCACAACCCCGCGCAGATAATACTCCAGAACATCGGCGGAATGAAGACTCATTCTGTTTATACATAAATGCACGCGCAGTCTGCCCTGCGATTCGTGCAATACCAAGCATTTCATAAAACTGCATCTCCGAAAATTTAATGCAAATAAAAATAATGCTCCCTCCGTGGAGGGAGCTGAGCGTATGCGAGACCGAATGAGAGGGAACTACTCTCAGCTGAAATTATTTTTCGGTTTCTTCCGCGGCGGTATCTTCAATAACCCCCGCTTCCGCTTCGGCAGCGCGCTTTTCGTTAAGCGCCTTAGCGTCGGCAAGAATATCGCCCGCGTTTTCCTTTACGGCGGTAACAACCGTCATAACGTCCTCTTTAGCGCGCAGCGCCGCAGCAGCGGTGTATGTATAGGCTTTTTTAGCCTCTTTACTGCTCAGAATTTTAAGGCCGGCCGTTCCGAAAAGCAGTCCTCCGGCAAATAATCCGAGCTTACCCCATGCACATTTCATTTAAAACAACCTCCTTTTTTCTTTTTCCGCTATATTATAGCACTGTTCGACAAAAAAATCAATTGCGATATGCCGAATTAACAAAAATTTCAAATTTAGAAAAGTCCCGTAATTTTTCCGTTTTCATCAACGTCAATATTCTCTGCGGCGGGGCGTTTAGGCAGCCCGGGCATGGTCATAATATCGCCCGTAAGCACCACTGTAAAGCCCGCTCCGGCGGAAATTTTAACATTTTTAACCGTTACGGTAAAGCCCGTAGGCGCGCCAAGCAGGGCGGGGTTATCCGAAAAGCTGTACTGCGTTTTCGCAATGCAGACGGGCAAGCCGCCGAAACCCAAAGCGGTAAGCCTTTCTATCTGCTTTTTAGCCGCGGGCAATACGGTTATTCCGTCGCCGCCGTAAACCTTTTTAACCACTGCCTCAATTTTTTCCTCTATGCTGCCGCTAAGCGAATAGCTGAACTTAAAGTCGCCCTTTTCTTCGCTGCAAAGCCTTACCACCTCGCGCGCAAGCTCTTCGCCGCCCTTGCCGCCGTCCGCCCAGACAGTGGAAAGCACTGTGTTAACGCCAAGCTCACGGCACTTTTCTATTATAAAGTTTATTTCGCGGTCGGTATCGGTCGGGAAGCGGTTTACCGCCACAACGCAGGGCAGACCGTAAACGTTTTTAATGTTGTGTATGTGCCTTAAAAGATTGGGTATGCCCTTTTCAAGCGCGGCAATATCCTCGGTATCAAGGCTTTTTTTATCAAGCCCGCCATGCATTTTAAGTGCGCGCACCGTAGCCACCATAACCACGGCGTCGGGGGTGAGACCCGCCGCTCGGCACTTTATATCAAGAAATTTTTCCGCGCCGAGGTCAGCCCCGAAGCCCGCCTCGGTTATTGCGTAATCGCCCAATTTCAGGGCAAGCTTTGTAGCCGTTACGGAGTTGCAGCCGTGGGCTATATTTGCAAAGGGTCCGCCGTGTACAAGCGCGGGCGTTCCTTCTAAGGTCTGCACAAGGTTCGGTTTAAGCGCGTCCTTTAAAAGCGCCGCCATTGCGCCCTGTGCTTTAAGGTCTGCGCAGGTTACGGGCTTATCGTCATAAGTATAGCCCACAATTATGCGGGAGAGCCGCTCCTTTAGGTCGCTTATACTTTCCGATAAACAGAGAACCGCCATAATCTCGCTTGCAACCGTTATATCAAAGCCGTCTTCTCTCGGCACGCCGTTTGCAACCCCGCCGAGACCGTCCGTAATATGCCTTAACTGGCGGTCGTTCATATCAACACAGCGTTTCCAGGTTATTTTGCGCACGTCAATATTAAGCTCGTTGCCCTGCTTTATATGGTTATCCAGCATTGCGGCAAGCAAATTGTTTGCCGCGCCTATTGCGTGAAAATCCCCCGTGAAGTGTAAATTTATGTCTTCCATGGGCACAACCTGGGCATACCCGCCGCCCGCGGCGCCCCCTTTTATTCCGAAAACAGGACCTAAAGACGGCTCGCGCAGCGCAACAACAACGTTTTTGCCTATGCGGCTCATACCGTCGGCAAGCCCTATGGTCGTGGTGGTCTTGCCCTCGCCCGCGGGGGTGGGGGTTATAGCCGTAACAAGTATAAGCTTGCCGTTTTCGCGGCGGTTTTCTTTCATTACCGAAAGATCTATTTTCGCCTTGTATTTGCCGTATTGCTCTATGTACTTTTCGTCAATACCCGCTTTTTTCGCTATTTCGCTTATGGGCTTTAATTTGCACTTGCCCGCAATTTCAATGTCGGATAAATATGCCATATACAACACTCCTTTGATACTATTTTCTTAGATATGCCGCGATTTGTCAAGTTTTTTTAATTATATATTGATACTTTTCTTCAAGTGTTATATAATTAATAAAAACTTATATGACGGTGAGGGTGTTCGTGTGAAGAACCTTATTGTAAATATTTACAAAACGCTTTTCTTTTTTGATTTATCAATAGTTATAGTTTATTATCTGCCGAATATCAAAATCCAAAACGCCGCGCTGCTTAATTTATGGCGCGACGGTATGTTTTTTGCCGTTATGCTTATATTTACCCTGTTTTTCAAAACGGCGGTGGAGCGCAACAGGCTTAAAATTTTCAACCCGAAAAATAAGCTGCGGCATTACAGCATAGGGCTTATAACGGGGCTTGTGCCCGTTGCAATTACTCTGCTTTTGCTTATCCTCATACGCAAGGTCAAATTTTCGGGGATAAATCATCCGGGGCATACGCTTTTGTGGCTTGCGGCAATTTTCTTCAACGTATTCGCAACCGAGCTGTTATTGCGCGGCTATCTTTTCAGGCTTTACCGCAAATATTACGGCTTTACCGTAACGGCGGTAATAATAACCCTGCTTTTTATATCCATGAATCCAGGCATTTTAAAGCACGGCGTAATTTATCCCGTAAATATGCTGCTTAACAACCTTATTTTCTGCCTTATTGCGGAGTATTCCTACTCGCTTTTAGCGCCTGTTGTGGCGCATTTTGCCTATAACGCCGTAAGCTCGCTTGTTGCGGGCAGTCTCTCGCTTTATGTGGAAAATCCGTTTTTGCTTAAATTAACGTTCAGCGGCAATAAATATATTTCGGGCGGCAATATGAAACTTGAGGGCAGCGCGGTTATGCTTGCGTGCCAGCTTGCCGTTTGCGCATTCTTTATTTTGCGGCTGAAAAAGCGCAGAAAGTAAATAAGGAGCGTGGCGATTTTTTCGCCACGCTCTTTATTTATTTTTTCTTATTGTTCATATATTCAACGTATTCTTCAAGGCACATATTCAGCCTGTTCATTTCCTTAGCGTTGTTTATACCCACAAAGCGGTAATGCCACGATTCATAGATTATTCCGGTTATTTCCTGCTTATCCTTGGGGAAACGCAGCACAAAGCCGTAATCCGCCGCGTGCTCCTGCATCCATGCAAACGCAGGCATTTTTTCAAACGAATCGTCGGCGCAGTTAAGGTCGGCACAAAAACCGGTGTTGTGCTCGCTGGTGCCGGGGCGGGTAACTACGGTTGCCGCCTTTGCTTCCGCTTCCTCGCTTGAAAGTCCGTCTTCAAGCCATTTTTTTGTTTCTTTGCTGAAAAGCCACTTTTGCGTAGCATAAGAGCGGTATGGCGACCAAACCTTTAAATTAACGCCGTCTGCATTTGCAGCATCAAGCATAGCTTGCAGATAAGGCCATACGTCTTTATCTATTTGCTTTAAAGATCCACCAATATACTTATCGGGTATGGTTGTAAGGTTGCCCTCGTAATCGTAATTTTCGGGCAGCGGGTTTTGCGCGTTTACAAGCAAAAGCTGCGAAAAATTCGCGTCCAGCCCGTTAGGTCCCGTTGCAGGGTAGCTGGGCGTGGGATCCTCGCTCTGCACATCGGATACCGATTCATTTACCGTGCTGCTGCCCTGTGAAGCGCCCGAGCTGCCGCCTTTTTTGCCGCCGAGCGCCGACTTTACAACAAACGCTATAAGCACAGCCAGTGCCAATAAAACGCAAAGGCAAACCGCAATAAAAATTCTGCGCTTTACTATTGCCTTATGTCTTTCTGCTCTTGTCATTTTTTATACTCTCCTTATTCGTCAAGCTTTAATACCGCCATAAACGCCTCTTGCGGAACTTCAACCGAGCCTAAGCGGCGCATGCGCTTTTTACCCTCTTTCTGCTTTTCAAGCAGCTTTTTCTTTCGGGTTATATCGCCGCCGTAGCACTTTGCAAGAACGTCCTTTCTAAGCGCCTTAACCGTTTCGCGCGCAATTATCTTACCCGAGACCGCCACCTGTATAGGCACCTCAAAAAGCTGGCGCGGAATGTAATCCTTCAGCTTTTCGGCAATGCGGCGGGCTTTGTTGTAAGCATTATCGGAATGAACTATAAACGAAAGCGCGTCCACCACGTCGCCCGCAAGCATAACGTCAAGCTTTACAAGCTTTGATTTTTCATAGCCCTTTGCCTCGTAATCGTAGCTTGCGTAGCCCTTTGTGCGGGATTTGAGCGCGTCAAAGAAATCGTAAACAATTTCGCCCATAGGCATTACATAGTGTATATCCACCCTGTCGCCCATATACTTCATATCGGTATACGCCCCGCGGCGCTCCTCGCAAAGCTGCATAATTGCCCCCACATATTCGCTCGGGCTGTAAATATGCACGTCCGCCACAGGCTCAAGCGCCTCGGCTATAACCGCCGGGTCGGGGTAGTTTGTGGGGTTATCCACCGTTACGGTCTCGCCGTTTGTAAGCAGGAATTTATACTCAACGCTCGGCGCGGTGGTAACAAGGTCAAGGTTATACTCGCGCTCAAGCCGCTCTTCAATAATTTCCATATGCAATAGCCCCAAAAAACCGCAGCGGAAACCGAAGCCGAGCGCCTTTGAGCTTTCGGGCTCGAAAAGCAGCGATGCGTCGTTAAGGCTCAGCTTTTCAAGCGCCTCGCGAAGATCGGGGTACTTTGCGCCGTCCGCCGGGTAAATTCCGCAGAACACTACGGGGTTTACCTTTCGGTAGCCCTCAAGCGGAGCGTCCGCCGGGTTTTCGGCAAGGGTAACGGTATCGCCCACGCGCGCCTCGTCCACCGTTTTGATTGACGCGGTAAGATAGCCTACCTCGCCCGCCTCAAGCGTATCGCACGGCTCCATATAGGTTGCGCGCTTTCTGCCTATTTCAACCGTATCAAAATCGGCGCCGGTCGCCATCATTTTAATTTTATCGCCGGTTTTAAGTCTGCCGCTTATTACCCTGAAATAAACCACAACGCCCTTGTAGGGGTCATAGTAAGAGTCGAATACAAGCGCTTTAAGCGGGGCTGACCTGTCGCCCTTGGGCGCCGGAATATCGGTAACAATGCGCTCCAGCACCTCTTCAACGTTAAGCCCCGTTTTGGCGGAAATCATAGGCGCGTCCTCTGCGGGAATACCTATAACATCCTCAATTTCCTTTTTCACCCGCTCCGGCTCTGCCGAGGGCAGGTCGATTTTGTTTATAACCGGCAAAAGCTCCAGCCCGTGGTCAACCGCTAAATAGGTGTTGGCAAGGGTCTGCGCCTCTATTCCCTGCGATGCGTCCACCACAAGCACCGCGCCCTCGCACGCCGCAAGCGAGCGCGAAACCTCGTAGTTAAAGTCAACGTGCCCGGGGGTGTCAATAAGGTTCAGCTCATATTCGTTGCCGTCCTTCGCCTTGTAGTAAAGCGTTACCGCATGGGCTTTTATGGTAATGCCGCGCTCGCGCTCTAAATCCATACTGTCAAGTATCTGTTCTTCCATATCGCGCTCGGCTACCGATTGCGTAAGCTCCAAAAGTCGGTCGGCAAGGGTCGATTTGCCGTGGTCTATATGCGCCACAATGCAAAAATTTCTTATGTTTTCAAGCGGAAAAGCCACTGTTGTTGCTCCTTATAAAATATATTCTTTTATATTATAATACATAGAGTGTATTTTTTCAATTATTTTCGCATAAAAAAGAAGACCCGGTTAATCCGAGTCCTCATTTCGATTCGATATTACAGCCTGCAAACATCCTTTCTCGGGCGTTTAAACCATTTTCCGTTTGTAAAATCGGGCATTATCTGCGGTGCACCGCCCTGCTTTATTGACATTTCCGAAAGCACAGCCACCGCCTGCCACGTAGCGGCATCGTACACATCAATCGGCATTTCCTCACCGTTTATAAGCGCGTCGGTAAAGGCTTTGTAGGCAAACCAATCCATTCCGCCGTGACCGGCTTTCAGCGTTTCCTCGGTAACGTTTTTCCAAATTTCGGGTAAGTATTCGTCTTCAAATTTAACAGCGTTATTAAGCGTCTTTTCGTAATATTTCACCGGCTCAAACGCTTCCTCGTCTCCGTCAAGAAATACCGAGTTTGTATCCTGCATATACAGCCCCTTTGTGCCGCGAACCGTAAAATCACGGCTGTAGGAGCGCGGCAGGGTAGTGTCAAGCCGCAAAAGAACGGTTTCGCCGCGCGCGCAGGTCAAAACGGTGGTAATAATATCACCCTGCGCAAAGTGAGCGGCTTTCATTTCATCGGTTGCGTCGTCGCGGGTTTTAATATATTCGCTAAGCCCCGCGCTTTTTGAGGCAAATGACGAAACAGTCATTATTCTGTTGCCGCGGTTAATGTCAAGCAGTTTTGCAATGGGTCCAAGCTCATGCGTCGGGTAGTTATCGCAGCAGCGGTTAAGGTAGTTGTCAAAGCGATAGTGGCGTGTAACATGACCGTAGGCTATTTCATTGCGCAAATCGTGCGCATAAGCGCCCGCGCAATGCACTATCGTTCCGAAAACATTTTTTCGCGCCATTGAGGTTGCAAGCAGCTCTTCTTTACCCCAGCAGCAGTTTTCAACAAACATATAGGGGGTTCCGGTTTCTTCCCTTGTTCTTACAAGTCTTTGGCAGTTTTCAAGCGTATATTCGCACCCGACCTCGCTTGCAACGGCAATGCCCTTTTTCATAGCGTAAACGGCAATTTCCGTGTGGGTGCTCCAATCGCTGAATATAAAAACGGCGTTAAGCCCCTTAACCGAAAGCGCCTGCTTATAATCGGTAAAGCCCTCGGGTTCGTTGCCGTATTCCTTGATTTTTTGAGCGGCGTGTGCCACCCTGTCCTCATAAATATCGCATACGGAAACTATTTCAATATCCGTATTCTTCAAAAGCACATCGCGTATCAACCCATAGCCGCGGTTTCCAAGCCCCGCAACGCAAGCCTTTATTTTAGCCATATCAAACACTCCTTTTTGAGTATATTACTCCAAACGGAGAAAAAACACAATGTTAAAAAAGAACATAAAACTGTCTTTTTTTATCATTTACTTTTTTTAGTTGTTGTGCTATGCTTTATAAAGAGGTGCTTTATATGTGGAATTTTATCAAAATACCGTCATATTTCGGGATAACGAACAACATCGGCGACAGTACGGTTTTGGGGGTAGGGTATGATAATTTTAAAGTAACCAAGCCGGAAATGCATTTCAGAATACAGACATTTTTTACATGGCATTTTATTATTTCCGGCAGCGGTACGCTTGAGGTGGAAAAAATGAAATTTGAACTCGGCGGCGGGGATATGTTTTTTATTCCGCCGAATGTTAAAATGAGGTATTACCCCAATCCCGCCGACCCGTGGGAGTATGTCTGGTTTTCGCTGAACGGTAACGCTGCCGGACGCTACGGTGAATTGGTTGGATTTTCGGAAAACACATTCACGCTCAAAAACCGATACCGCAAAATAACCGATGAAATATTAAAGAACATTTTTGAGTCGCTTACGGAAAAGCCTAACGAGTATTTCGGCTTGCTTTCGGCATTTTATAAAATAATGGATATATGCGTATCCAAGATTCCGCCCGGCAGCATAAAGAATATAAAAGAAACTATTGATTGCGGCTGCTTTTCACAGTTTTTCTGTATAGAAAGCCTTTGCAGAGACGCGGGTGTAAGCCACGCGCACCTGTTACGGCTTTTTAAGAGGGAATACGGAACTACCCTTATAAGCTATATAACCGAAAAACGGATAGCGCATGCCTGCGAGCTGTTGGAAACAACAGATTTGCCTATTGCGGACGTTGCTTTTTCCTGCGGCTTTTCGGATGAATTACATTTTATGAAAACTTTTAAAAGAAAAACGGGAGTCACGGCATTAAAGTACCGAAAGAGCCGTCAGACCGCTTTACTGCCGGATAACTCTAAATTTTAAGTTAAAAGAGGCACGGATTTTGCTCCGTGCCTCTTTTTAGTAATTGATATTTATTACTTGTTGAAGTAACGCTTGAGCAGTCCCTCAAACGCTCTGCCGTGACGGGCTTCGTCCTTTGCCATCTCATGCACCGTATCATGTATAGCGTCAAGGTTAAGCTCTTTTGCAAGTTTTGCAAGCTCAAATTTACCCATTGTGGCGCCGTTTTCGGCGTCCGCGCGCATTTCAAGGTTTTTCTTGGTGCTGTCGGTCACAACCTCGCCTAAAAGCTCGGCAAACTTTGCGGCGTGCTCCGCCTCTTCAAAAGCCGCCTTTTCCCAGTAAAGCCCGATTTCGGGATAGCCCTCTCTGTGGGCTACGCGCGCCATTGCCAGGTACATACCCACCTCGGTGCACTCGCCGTTGAAGTTTTCACGCAAACCGTCGATTATTCTCTGATCAGCGCCCTTGGCTATGCCTACAACATGCTCAGCAGCCCAGGTTTTCTCAGCTGCCTGCTCGGCGAACTTTGAAGCCGGAGCGTGGCAGATGGGGCACTCCTCGGGAGCGGACTCGCCCTCATAAACATAACCGCAAACAAGACATACAAACTTTTTCATTTTTTATTCCTCCAAAAAAATTATTTTTGTTTTTTACACTCTTCACAGACGCCGTATTCGATATAAACCGAGGTTTCCGGCTCAAAGCCGTGCTCGCGGGCTACATCAGCCAACGGGTCGCCCTGCATCGGTGCGTCGGCAATTTTGCCGCAAATGCGGCAGTGCAGGTGCGCGTGCGGCGCGGGATTACCGTCGAAATGCTCGAAACCGTCGCCCACCGAAAGGGAGAGTATTTCTCCCGATTCGCTGAGAGCCGCAAGATTTCTGTAAACGGTGCCGAGGCTAATATTAGGTATTGCCTCTTTAACCCGCGAATATACCCACGCGGCTGTGGGATGTGTATCGGTAGAGCGGAGAACCCGGATTATTTCTTCACGCTGCCGTGAAAAGTTTTTCATTGTATCACCTAATTCAGTAATGATTACTATTTTATTATAACAGATAATTCTTATTTGTCAAGAACTTTTTTTCATTTACTTGACATTTTTTTCACAAAGTATTATTATAGAAGCAGTAATAACCCGGAAAGGGGAGATTGGAATGGGCAGTAATATTTCGGAGTCGGTCATAAAGCGCCTGCCGCGTTATTACCGTTTTTTAGGTGAGCTTAAAGCGGGCGGAATGACGCGTATATCCTCGCGCGAGCTTTCCGAACGGATGGGGCTTACCGCAAGCCAGATACGGCAGGATCTGAACTGCTTCGGCGGATTCGGTCAGCAGGGCTACGGCTATAATATAGAGCTTTTGCAATCGGAAATTGCGCGGATACTGGGTATCGACGCACCTAAAAGCGCCGTTCTTATAGGCGTAGGCAACCTCGGCAAAGCGATAACCATGCACGTTAACTTTGAGTCGAAAGGCTTTAAGCTCATAGGGCTTTTTGACAGCAAGGAATCGCTTGTCGGTCAGATGATAAAAAACCTGCCCGTTCGCAGTATTTCAACATTGGATGAATTCTGCCGTGAAAACCGCCCTGAAGCGGCGTTTTTATGCATACCCAAAAAGGCGGCGGTTCAGCTTTCCGACCAGCTGGTAAGGCTGGGAATAAAGGGTTTTTGGAATTTCAGCCATTATGACCTTGCGCTTAAATACCCTGATATAAAGGTGGAAAACGTTCATTTCGGGGACAGCCTTATGACTCTTTCTTACAGGCTTCATAACGAATAAATAAAACAATCGGCAGAGACATTTTTGTCTCTGCCGATTGTTTTGCAAATTTTAAACGCGGGCTTTATTTCTTCTTTTTGGAATTCTGGTATTTTTCATTTATCAGGCTGCGCACCTCTTCAAGATCCGCTTTCGGGAGATTGCGGAGGATGGTAAGCATGTTTTCCTCGTTGCGCGTAATTACAAACGGCGGGCGGGAAGAGGGGGTGAAAGTCGGTTCGCGCAGAACGGTGGGTGCCGGTTTTTCGGGGGCGGGTTCTGCGACAGGCGCAGCGGCGGGCTGACTTGACTGAAGCTCCATAGGGTCGCGAAGCAGAACGGCGGGGCTTACGCCGAAAACCTCGGCTATTGCCATAAGTTTATCTACGCTTATATTTCCCTTACGCTCCATTTGCGAATATGTGCTGCACTTCATTCCGAGGCGCTCGGCAGCCTCAGTCTGGGTGAGGTTTGCCATTTTTCTGTATATAGCTACGCGTTGATTAATAGTATAACTCATTTTAAATTCCTCTTTTTTTATTTTTTTCTTGACTAAACCCAAAAAAATTGGTATAATCAATTAATGTGAAGTTGCTGAAGTGGCTCAGTTGGCAGAGCAGCTGATTCGTAATCAGCAGATCGTGGGTTCGAGTCCCATCTTCAGCTCCACCGATTTCGCGGCAAAACTGTTTGCCGCGATTTTTTTATATTAATTTTATGCTTTTATTATACTCCGACTGTCGAATAATGTCAATGGTGTAATTGTAAAAAATTTATGTATTAAAATGTTAAAAGTTTTTCGCGTGGACGGGGAAATTTTTAAGTACAAAAAGGGCATCTGTCATATAACAGATGCCCTGATTTCCTGTTGCTTTCCCGTTAATTGTGCGTTTACCGCTGCGATTGCACCCGAAAACGGAAAGAGCCGGCGGTAAGACAGACACCGAAAAAACGGAATAGTTCCGAATACAGATAAGAAATTCCTTATCTCTTTGAGAACTGCGGTGCACGGCGAGCGCCTTTGAGACCGTACTTCTTTCTTTCCTTCATACGCGGATCGCGTGTGAGGAAACCTGCCTTTTTAAGCTCTGCGCGGAGCTCAGCATCGGACTGGAGCAGCGCACGGGAAATACCGTGGCGAACAGCGCCTGCCTGACCTGTAACACCGCCGCCTGCAACGCGGCAAACAACATCATACTTATCGGCAGTGCCGGTGAGTACGAGGGGCTGACGAACGATGAGCTTGAGTGTTTCAAGACCGAAATAATCGTCAATATCCCTATCGTTAACGGTAACCTTTCCGGTACCTGCATAAAGACGAACACGGGCAACAGAACTTTTTCTTCTGCCTGTTCCGTAGAAATAAGGCTTTGCTTCAAACATTGTTTCTGTCTCCCTTCTTAAAATTCAAGCTTTTCGGGCTTCTGGGCAACCTGAGCGTACTCGGTGCCGCTGTAAACGTGAAGTCTGGTAAGAGCCTTGCGGCCGATTGTAGTATCCGGCACCATACCCTTAACGGCAAGCTCCATAGCGAGCTCGGGGCGGGTCTTCATAAGAGAGGAATACTTAACCTCTTTAAGACCGCCGATATAGCCGGTGTGACGGCGATAGAACTTCTTATCCAGTTTTTTACCTGTTAAAACCGCCTTATCAGCGTTGATAACGACAACATGGTCGCCGCAATCGACATGGGGAGTAAACTCCGGCTTTAACTTTCCGCGAAGAATATCCGCAACCTTGGTAGCGGTACGTCCGAGCGGTCTGTCGGCAGCGTCGATTATATACCATTTACGCTGAATTTCAGCAGGTTTTGCCATAAATGTAGACATAATTCAAAACCTCCAAAAAATCTTTTAATAATTAAACAGCTAAATTATAATACCACAGCCGGGAGGTAATGTCAACATAAAATTTCGGAAATTTTAATTTAATGTTCGCAATCTCTGTTTTTCTTTAAAATGCTCCGTTTTTCTCTTATTTTCTCATTTGCCATTTTTAAATTATTTTAAGCCCAAAATCTTTTTTACCTGGGGCAGACGGAAAATAATTGCTGCGGCAACAAGGGTTATTACAAGCTCGGGGAGCATATAAGAGCCGTTGTAGGCTGCGGAATACAGCCATACGTTGTTGAATTTATCCGCCCATTTTTCGGGAATACCGAAAAGAATAGCGCCCGAGATAAGGTGAGAAACAAATCTCAGCACAAAAACAAGCGTGATGCCGGCAAGCGTTCCGGAATAGCCTTTTTTTGCAAATGCGCCCGCAAAGCCCAAAACGGTAAAGGCGATTATGTAATCAAGAAAAATAGTGCCTACAAGGTATGCGGCGGTAAGACCCCAACCGAGCAGGCCGTCAAGCGTTATTCCGAAGAAAAGCTGAATGAGCGAGTAAACGAATGAAGAGCCTATGCCCCATTTAAGCCCCAAGGAAATAGATATAACTACTATCGGCAGCATGCTTAAAAGGGTTACCGCGCCGCCCAGCGGCAGCTCGTAAATCTTTATAAGGCTGAGGGCGGACGCCAGCGCCACCATAACGGCGCTGAAGGTGAGTTTGTAGACGGGTTTGTTTTTTGTTTCCATTTTTCAACACTCCTTTTATATATCGCAATTACCCGCGAAAAAAGCCGCAGGCAAAGACCTGCGGCAATACTGTTAGCGTATTTCCCTACGACGGCATTATCCGTATCAGGTCATAGGTCGAAGTCATAGCGAAAAGCGGACTTCCTCTCAGCCTGAGTTTCATCAAGCTCCCTAAATTGCAAAGCTATTATAGCATTATGTTATCGGTTTGTCAAGTAAGCGAATATTTTTCGGCGTACATATTGAAATCGTCGACAAACGCGCCGGTTTCGGCGTTTTTGATTTTTGCAAGGTACTTGTGCGCGTCCAGCTTATCGCTCGGCAGCTGCATGGTGTAAACCGCAACGTTTGAGCAATGGTCGGAAACGCGCTCATAGTTGGTTAACAGGTCGGTAAACACAAAGCCCAGCTCAATGGTGCACTCGCCGTTTTGAAGCCTTGCGACATGGCGGGCTTTAAGTTTTTTATTGAGCTTATCTATAACCTGCTCAAGCGGCTCAACGTGAGAGGCAAGCTCTATATCGTCGTTTATAAACGAATCCACCGTCATATTGAGTATTTCGGTAACGGCGTTTGTTATAACGGCAATCTCTTTTTTTGCCTCATCCGAAAAATGAATGTTTTTATTGTGCATTTCTTCGGCAACCTTGCAAATATTGAGCGCGTGGTCGCCTATTCGCTCAAAGTCGCCTATACTGTGGAGCATACGGGCAATTGAGTGGGAGGTGTTTTCCGAAAGCTCGTTGTTGCTGAGCCTTACTAAGTAAGTGCCGAGCTTGTCCTCATATTTATCAATAAGCTCCTCGTTTTCGCGGATGTATTGCGCGGTTTCGGCTTTGTAGGACGATATAAGCCCGATAGCCTTTGTAAGCGAGTCTCTTGCGTGCTCCGCCATTTCGTTTGTAAGGCGGTGACATTCGGATACCGCAAGAGCGGTGTTGTTGAACAAACGCTCGTCCAGAAAAACGGTATGCGTTTTATCGTTATCGCCCTTAACGGTAAGCTCGCACAGCTTGTAGATAGCCTTTTTAAAGGGAACAAGCACTATTGTGTTAACAAGGTTAAACAGCGTGTGGATAATTGCAACGCCGAACATAGAGACGGTCATTGATAAAACGCCCACGCCCACGGCTTTGAGTATGTAAAGAATTATCATACATACAACCGAGCCGAGAACATTTACGTATATATGCAGCGCCACAACTCGTTTTGCGTTTCTGTTTGTTCCGAAGCTTGAAAGAAAGGCTGTAATGCAGGTGCCGATATTGGCGCCGAGCACCAGCGGTATTGCCATTTCGTAGGTTATGGCACCCGTAAGCGCCAAAGCCTGAACTATACCTATAGTGGCGGCGGAGGACTGAATTATTCCGGTGAAAAGAATCGAGATTAAAAGCGCTATTATCGGGCTGCTGAACGCCGTAAGCAGGCTTTGAAAGCCTTTCATATCTTGCACGGAGCTCATAGAGTTGCTCATAAAGTCCATGCCGGTCATAAGAATGGCAAAGCCTATGAAAATAAGCCCGATATTTTTCTTCTTTTCTTCCTTTGAAATCATTCTGAAAAGAATACCGATAAACGCAAGCAGGGGGGCAAAGGTCATGGGCTTTAGCAATGTCAGGAAGAAATTGTCCCCGCCTATTCCCGCAAGGCTTAAAAGCCACGCGGTAAGGGTGGTGCCCACGTTTGAGCCCATAACAACGCCGAAGGTATCGCAAAAATCCACTATGCCCGAGTTTACAAGACCTACAAGCATAACCGTCATAGCGGATGACGACTGTATTGCAATGGTTATGCCTGCGCCGAGGAAAAAGCTTAAAAACGGGTTTCGGGTGACCTTTTTCAAGGTTTGCTCCAAGGTGCCGCCGGTCAGATTTTCAAGCCCGCCCGACAGCATTGACATTCCGTAAAGGAAGAACGCAAGCCCGCCGAAAAGCTCGGCTACCATTAAAAGTATAGTAGTTGAAGACATATTTTTACCCCTGTTTTAGAATTTAACAGCCTCTGCAATGTACGCTTTAAGCTCGGTTATCGGTATGCGCTTTTGCTCCATTGTGTCGCGGTCGCGAACGGTAACGCAGTTGTCCTCTGCTGAGTCGAAATCGTAAGTTATGCAAATAGGCGTGCCTATTTCATCCTGGCGGCGGTAACGCTTGCCTATTGAGCCGGCATCGTCAAAGTCAATCATAAAGTCCTTTGAAAGCTCCGAGTATATTTCGGTGGCTTTATCCGAAAGCTTTTTAGAAAGCGGGAGCACCGCGGCTTTAAAGGGGGCGAGCGCCGGGTGGAAGTGCATAACGGTGCGAACATCTCCCTTTTCGTCGGTTTCCTCATCGTATGCATCGCAAAGGAAGGCGAGCAGCACGCGGTCAGCACCGAGCGACGGCTCTATAACATAGGGTATATATTTTTCGTTGGTTTCGGGGTCAAAGTAATCCATAGGCTGACCCGAGTGCTCAGAGTGTTGGGTTAAATCGTAATCGGTACGGTCGGCAACGCCCCACAATTCGCCCCAGCCGAACGGGAAAAGGAACTCAAAGTCGGTAGTAGCCTTGGAGTAGAAGCAAAGCTCATCCTTATCGTGGTCGCGCAGCCTTAAATGCTCTTCGTTTATTCCCAGGTCTAAAAGCCACTTGCGGCAGTAAGCGCGCCAGTACTCAAACCATTCAAGGTCGGTGCCGGGCTTGCAGAAGAACTCAAGCTCCATTTGCTCAAACTCGCGAATACGGAAAATAAAGTTACCGGGGGTAATTTCGTTTCTGAAAGATTTACCTATCTGCGCCACGCCGAACGGTATTTTTTTGCGGGTGGTGCGGGCAATGTTCTTAAAGTTTACAAAAATACCCTGCGCGGTTTCGGGGCGGAGGTAAAGGGTAGATGTGCTGTCCTCGGTTACGCCCTGAAAGGTCTTGAACATAAGGTTAAATTTGCGTATATCGGTAAAATCATGACCGCCGCAGTTGGGGCAGGCAATGCCCTTATCCTTAATATACTGCATCATTTCCTCGTCGCTCATAGCGGCGGGGTTATCGCTGAGGTCGTTCTCTGCCACATAGTCTTCTATAAGTTTATCGGCCCTGTGGCGGGTTTTGCAGCTCTTGCAGTCCATAAGCGGGTCGGAAAAGCCGCCTAAGTGACCCGATGCCACCCATGTTTCCGGGTTCATAAGTATCGCGCTGTCAAGCCCTACGTTATAGGGACATTCCTGAACGAACTTTTTAAGCCACGCCCTTTTAATATTGTTTTTAAGCTCAACGCCCAAAGGGCCGTAATCCCACGAGTTTGCAAGCCCGCCGTAAATTTCACTGCTGGGGTAGACAAACCCGCGCCCTTTTGCAAGAGATACAATAGTATCCATACTTTTTTTTGAGTTTTCCAAAGTGAATTCCTCCATAAACCCGAAATTTCTACAAATACTATAGTAAATGAATTTTGTCAAAATGTCAACACTTACTTGACATATTTATTTATATGGATTATACTTTTAATATAGCATTAAGAGGAGGCTTGTAAAAATGGATAACGGAAAAATTCAACTTCACAATGTGGACTTTGACGATTTTATAAAGGCAGTTGACGAATGCAAGGGCGATGTTTACCTTGAAACAAAGGACGGCGATGTGCTGAACCTTAAATCAAAGCTTTGCCAGATGTTAGGACTCAGCACCATTCTTAAAAACACCGAGGTGACCGAGGCGACTATTCGCTGCACCAATCCCGAGGATGAGACCATGCTCTTCCGCTTTAATCTTTACGGCGAAATTCCGGGCGAGGATAAGAAATAAGGAGTAAAAATGGCAGAAAACAAATTTTTGAGTTATAAGGGCAAGCCGCTTGTGCGCAGCGGGAAAGAAATTTTCTACGGCGATATGGCGGACGCTTATGTGATAAAGTTCACGGTGCTTACGGAAACAAAAGAGGATAAAATTCCCGAAAGGGTCACCGTTCAGCTGCTTAAAAGCGATACCCAGCTACCCGATAAGGACAGAGTGGTTAAGGAAACGGTAAAGGAAAGTTTTTTTGACGCGCTTGATTTCGGCTTTGTATGGCTTGAAAGAGCGCTGAAAAATTAAGGGCTTGACATTTTTTAACCGCAGCGTTATTATATATGTGTTAAAACGTTGAAAAGGACAGTAGCTTTTTCAAAGCGAATTTAAAAGAGAGCGCGAGCCGTCGGCTGAAAGCCGCGTAAATTCCGGAAAAAGCGAACACCGCCTTTGAGCGCCGTGGGTTGCAACACGGACGTTTTACCCGCGTTAAGGGTAGTAAAGTGCCGTTTTTAAAAAAACGGAATGCGGGTGGAACCGCGGAGTACAGTTTAAATTTGCTCCGTCCCTCTTAACCGAGGGGCGGAGCTTTATTTTTTCGGAGGTATAGGTTATGATAAAGGTTACTTTAAAGGACGGCAGCGTAAAGGAATTCCCCGCCGGAATTTCCGCTTATGAAGCCGCAAAGGAAATAAGCATGGGGCTTGTGCGCAACGCCTGCGCTGCCAGAATAAACGGCAAAAACGCCGATTTGCGCGATACGCTGAACGAAGACTGCGAGCTTGAAATTTTAACGTTTGAAGACGATTACGGCAAATGGACATTTCGCCATACCGCTTCGCATATTATGGCGCAGGCGGTAAAAAGGCTTTACCCCGAGGCAAAGCTTGCAATAGGCCCCGCAGTTGACGACGGATTTTACTATGATTTTGACGTAGAAACCAAATTTACGCCCGAGGACCTTGCGAAAATTGAGGCGGAAATGAAGAAAATAGTAAAAGAGGATATAAAGCTTGAGCGCAGCTATAAAAGCAGAAACGATGCGGTTGAGTTCTTTAAGGAAAAGAATGAGCCTTATAAGGTTGAGCTTGCAGAGGATATTCCCGAGGGCGAGGATATAAGCTTTTACACGCAGGGCGAATTTACCGATTTGTGCGCGGGCGCGCACCTTATGAGCACGGGTGCGGTTAAGGCGTTTAAGCTTACTTCCGCCACGGGCGCATACTGGCGCGGAGATTCCTCAAAGAAAATGCTCTGCCGCGTTTACGGCACGGCTTTCCCGAAGGCGAGCGAGCTTGAAGCGCACCTTAATATGCTTGAAGAGGCTAAAAAGCGCGACCACAACAAGTTGGGGCGCGAATTGGAGCTTTTCACAACCGTTGATATTATAGGTCAGGGCTTGCCGATATTGCTGCCCAAGGGCGCTAAAATAATTCAGATTTTGCAGCGCTTTGTTGAGGATGAAGAGGCGCGCCGCGGCTGGCAGCTTACCAAAACCCCCTATATGGCAAAGCGCGAGCTTTACAAGCTTTCGGGTCACTGGGATCACTACCTTGACGGTATGTTTATTTTGGGCGACCCGAACGACGAAACCAAAGAGTGCTTTGCACTGCGCCCCATGACATGCCCGTTCCAGTATCAGGCATATTTAAATCGCGCGCGCTCTTACCGTGACCTGCCTCTGCGTTATAACGAGACCTCAACGCTTTTCCGCAATGAGGACAGCGGCGAAATGCACGGTCTTATAAGGGTTCGTCAGTTCACAATTTCCGAGGGTCACTTAATGTGCACCCCCGACCAATTAGAGCAGGAGTTCCGCGGCTGCCTGGAGCTTGCAATTTATATGCTCAAAACTTTGGGGCTTTATGAGGATGTTTCCTACCGTTTCTCACAGTGGGATCCCGCTGACCGCGATAAATATATAGGCACGCCCGAGCAGTGGGACGAGGCGCAGGGAGTTATGAAAAAGATACTCGACCACCTTGAAATCCCCTATAAAATAGGTATCGGCGAGGCGGCTTTCTACGGACCTAAGCTCGATATTCAAATAAAGAACGTTTACGGCAAGGAAGACACGCTTATCACCATTCAGATAGACCAGATGCTCGCAGAGAAATTCGGTATGGAATATGTCGACCGCGACGGCGTGAAGAAAAACCCCTATATTATTCACCGTACCTCTATCGGCTGCTACGAAAGAACTCTCGCGTTGCTTATTGAAAAGTACGCGGGCGCGTTCCCGATGTGGTTAGCCCCCGTTCAGGTAAAGCTTTTAACTATTGCCGACCGCCACTGCGACTACGCGTGCGATATTAAGCGCCGCCTTGAAGAAAAGGGTATTCGCGTGGAACTGGACGACCGCAACGAGAAGATAGGCTATAAAATCCGTGAGGCAAGGCTGCAAAAGGTGCCCTATATGCTCATAATCGGCGATAACGAGGTGGAAAACGGCACGCTTTCGGTTAGAGAGCGCGGCGAAAACGGCGACCTTGGCTCTATGACGGCGGATGAGTTTATTGAACGCGCAGTTTCGGAAGATAAAAGCCGGGTAATAAAATAATTAAAAAACTAAAGCGGCAGAACCGAGTTCTGCCGCTTTAGTTTACTGCCTTTTCGGGAAAGGCATATTTTCGGGCAGACCTAAAATATAATCTGCCGATACATTATAATACTTACAAAGCGTTACTAAATGCTCCAGTGGCAGGGGTCGTTTTCCGTTTTCATATTCGCTGTAGTACTGTTGGCTTGTACCGAGAATTTTTGCAATTTCCTTTTGATTTGTTTTTGGTTCTTTATCTTCTCTTAATTCCCTTAAAATCTCATAATATTTCTTCATATTTCCCTACCGCCTTTTTTTAAAATTATATCATACATCATAAATAATGTATTGACATTACATCATATGTAGTGTATAATTTAATAGTAAATATTATTAAGAGAGGGTAAAGATATATGGAATTTTCAAATATGTTAAAAAGGTGTAAGTTATCTGAACTAAGCGATTATTTTTTAGACTTAGGGCAAAGTCTTATTGAAAAGGAAGACCTTGACTATGAAACCGCAATAAGAAATATGGAGTGCCGCACCGAAAGGCTTATAAATTCTTATTTTAAAAATGAAGATGAACGCGATAGATTTTATAAGGAAATTGCAAGCCGCGATGCTGTAATAAGAGATACATACTTTCAGCTCGGATTTATTGCGGGAGTGAATTTTATGAAAGAGCTTGAAAAACGGGGGCAGGAGCTTAATAAACAACTCCGCCGCGGTCAGCGGTTAGCGCCGCCGGGCGACTGAGGGGTATTTATTTAAGGTCTAATATCTAAGTCTGGCTTGTAACAACCCCTCCGTCATAGCTCGCGCATGACACCGTCTCGGCTGCCGCCTCGGTCGGTGCTTCTGCTTTGCAGAGGTGTCCCCCGGACACCCGCACCCAAACACCGGGGAGGCAGGGTTTCTGCAAACCAAAGGCTCCCCTCTTTTTATAGAGGGGAGCTGTCAACGAAGTTGACTGAGGGGTATTCAAACAAGTCTTAGGCTATTGATTAGCTTTATTTTTTTACAATCCCTCAGTTTCGCTGCGCTCAACAGCTCCCTTTACACAAGGGAGCCGATTTTGTCGCTGCGCGACATTTTCTCCGCACTGTAGGAAAATAGACCCCTTACACAGGAGAGGCAAATCGGCTTCCGATTCTTATACTTATGATTTATTAAATACAAATCTTGCCGAGCTTCCCGAAAGCCACGAAGACTTAACATCAAGATCTATCTTTGACCAGCCTGACGGTACTTCAACTGCGTACCACCCTTCCATTCTTTTTCCGGCGGCTATTTCGCCGTCAAGAGTACCGCCGCCGAAATCCGCGTTTGCGGTTATTGAATATTCGCATTTCACATCATCCGCGTACGGATCAAACAATAATAAACTGCTTATTGACTGACTTTCATCGGATATATTTTCTATTACAAATTTTACACCTACAAAAACATTTCCTTCGTCCGGTCCGAAAAACTCGCCGCCGTTGGATTCTTTTATTTCCGTTGCGGTAACCTTTATGTTTTTAAAAACCGCGGTTTCGTTTAATTTGTAATCTTCCGGTTTTGCGGTCTGTACCGTAACTGATGAACTGTCGTAAGGCTCTTTTTGCGGCGAATCTTCAATATCGCATGCCGAAAGCGCAAAGCAGAGAAATGTAACCAATAAAAAAGACAGAATTTTTTTCATGAATTTAACCCCCGTGTTTAATATTTTAAATACATTATACTCAATCTTTGAGTATTTGTCAATACTCAATTTATGAGTAAATAAAATTGAAATATATAATTAAGGGGGTTATTATATGGATTACCGCACAAGAATAAGAAACATACGGGAGGATCACGATCTGACGCAAGCGGAAATAGGCAGGCTTTTGCAAAAAAGTCAACAGGGATATAATCATATAGAAACGGGACGGGCGGAGCTCAAAATTGAGGACCTGGTAATCCTTTGCCGTTTTTATAATATATCTGCGGATTACATGATTGGCCTTTCCGATACTCCTACGCCCATTAAAAAATAGCAATCACACACGGACGTTTCTTATATTAAAGCATTTCCCCGAGCTTTGGTACTAGTCAAAGCTCGGGGAAATGCTTTATTTCTGCTTATTTTGTACCGAAAATACGGTCGCCCGCGTCACCGAGACCGGGGACTATATAGCAGTGGTCGTTAAGGTGGTCGTCAAGTCCCGCGCAGTAAACCGGCACGTCGGGGTGAGCGGCGGTGAATGCCTCAATTCCCTCGGGAGCGGCTATAATGCACATAAACTTAATGCGCTTGGGGTTAAATTCCTTTATTCTGGTAACCGCGTCAATAGCGCTGCCGCCCGTTGCAAGCATGGGGTCAAGCACAAAAACATCGCGCTCGTTAAGGTCGGCGGGCAGCTTGCAGTAGTAATCAACCGGCTTGTGTGTTTCGGGGTCGCGGTACATACCTATATGACCCACCTTAGCCGCAGGAATAAGGCTTAAAACGCCGTCTACCATACCGAGCCCCGCTCTTAAAATGGGTACAAACGCCATTTTTCTGCCGGCAAGCTTTTTGGTTTTGGCGGTGGTTATCGGGGTCTTTATTTCAACCTCGGTAAGCGGCAGGTCTCTTGTTGATTCATAGCACATAAGCATTGCTATTTCGCTTACAAGCTCGCGGAACTGCTTAGAGCCTGTTTTTTCATCGCGCAGGATGGAAAGCTTATGCTGAATAAGCGGGTGGTCCATAATAAATACGTTATCTTTCATTGCTTATTACTCCCTTAAGAATTAGATTTTTCAATTTCGGTTATCATATCAACGCGGCGCTGATGACGCCCGCCCTCAAACTCGGTGTTGACAAAAATATCGCACAGCTCAAGCGCCGTGCCGATACCTATTACTCTGCCGCCGAGACATAATATGTTGGAGTTATTGTGAAGTCTGGTGTATTTTGCCGAGAAATGCTCGCTGCAGGCGGCGGCGCGTATGCCGTTCACCTTATTTGCCGCAAGCGACATACCTATGCCTGTGCCGCAAATAAGTATTCCCAGCTCGTTTTCGCCGTTTTTAATGCTGTTTGCAACCTTTAGCGCTATTTCGGGGTAATCGACCGATTTATTTTCGTATATGCCGAAATCCTGCACCTCAAAGCCCTCGGCGGTCAGGTGCTCGACTATTGCGTTTTTATGCTCAAATCCGCCGTGATCACAGCCTACTGCTATTTTCATAAGCTCACCTCTTTTTTCTTTTTAAGCTCGCGTTCTGCCTGGGGCAGCCTTAAATATACGGGCAGCAGCTTGTCCGGCGTTACGGATAAGCCGTTTTTAAATATATCCTCTGCCGCAAGGGCTACGGATACCGCGTTTTGATACCTGCGCTCGGGCGCCGATTTACAAACGCCGGGTATATTTTCGGCAAACGGGAAGAACACGTCTGTGCCGTCGCCCACTATTATAACACGTTTTTCTCCGTTTTGCGACACTTTTTTTAAATTTTCCGCAAGTTCTTCGCATAAAACCGCTCTGTCCTCGCACAGGCGGGTAATTTTGCCGCCCGAAATATCAAAAATCGCGTTGTATACCTGGCTGCAGCGCGCGTCCATAACCGCGCACACAATGCAATCGGTATCGCGGTAGTTAAAGGCGAGCGATAAAAGGGTAGATACCCCCACGCAGGGCAAATTCCGAGCGGCGGCAAGCCCCTTTGCGGCGCTTATGCCTATGCGCACCCCGGTAAACGAGCCCGGACCCGCGTTTATTGCCAGCCCGTCAATATCCTGCAAATTAAGCCTTGCCGCGGCAAAAAGCCCCTCTGCCATAGGCAAAAGGGTTTGCGAGTGGGTAAGCTTTACGTTTACAAAGGCGGATGCTATAACACGCCCGCCCTCGGTTATTGCGGCAGAGGCAGGACCCGCCGTACATTCAAGAGAAAGTATTTTCATTGTGTTTCAGTCTCCGTTAAATCAATATCATCCGCACCGTCAATATTTATCACGCGTTCGTTTTCGCCCGTTTGTTCAAAGCTGACGGTTACAGTGCCTGCGGGCAGGGCGTTTTCAATGTTTTCGCTCCACTCAGCCGCAATTACTCCGCCTTGCTCTGCGTACTCAAAAAAACCGGTGGAATAAAGGTCTTCCCAGCTTGATATTCGGTACATATCAAAATGATAAAGCGGCAGCCTGCCGCCGATATATTCGTTTATAAGCGCAAAGGTAGGGGACGTAACCGTGCCCGTAAAGCCGAGCCCGCGCGCAAGCCCCCGCGTAAAGCAGGTTTTGCCCATTCCGAGACCCCCGCGAAAGGCTATAACCTCGCCGCCGCGCAGGGTTTGCGCCAGCCGAAAGCCTATGCTTTCAGTTTCTTCGGGGGATTTTGTTGTGTAGCTTTTCATTTTTTCACCCTTATTTATACGTATCAACGGCGGCGCACTTTGTTTTTATAAATTCTTTAAAGAGGTTATATTTTATATCTGAGCCAAAGCATATTGCAGGCAGCAGATAAGCCTGCACCGAGTTGGTATGAATCATAATCAGCTTGTTTTCAACAATGCTTATTCTGTCAATTGCCGAATATTTGACTTCGGTTTTAATGTCTTCCGTTTCTTCTGTAAAGCAGTCCTCATAAAAGGTAAGCACCGAATGGGGCGAATAGGGTGGTTTTCCGTTTTATATCAGGGCTTTTATTTGAATTTTGGCTATCAGCTTAAAGAAAGGCACCAGTAACAGCTGTATAATTATAATCCACAAAATTCCGGGAATTATCGATTCCGCAGAAAAGCCCATGTCAAGCACTACCGACAGCGTGGGAATACAGCACAGTACCAGCAAAAAAATCCTTAATGTCGTCAGAATTTTTTTGCCGTAGCGGGATTTTGTCTGCCAAAAAATATTAAAATCAACATAATCCTTATCGGTCAAATCAATGTTAAACTGAAATTTCATACTAAACCCCTCCGGCTATTATTTTATAACGCGCATAGGGTTTTGTCAATATAAGCATTTTAAACTTGAAAATAATTCGGTTATATAGTATTATATAATAAATAATTATATCCTGTTTCAGAAAGTGAGTATTGAAATATGGAAAAAAAGGAAAGAATACTTCGCCCCGTGGGCAGAATTCACGGCGGAACGCTGCTGCCTCACCTAAAGGGCACGGCTGAGGCGGAAACCGTTATAATGCCGCCGCCCGAAAGCGTTAAAATACCTATGCTCCAGCACATAGGCGCGCCGGCGGAGCCGGTTGTTGCTGTAGGAGATAAGGTATATGTGGGAATGCTTATAGGCAAGGCGGGCGGCTTTGTGAGCGCGCCGGTACATTCAAGCGTTTCGGGAACGGTAAGCGCCGTGGCGGCGGAAAACGTAAACGGGCGCAGCGTTACATATGTGACTGTAAAATCCGACGGCGAGCAGACCCCCGACCCGAGTATAAAGCCATTTGAAGTAAAAACGCGCGAGGATATAGCCGCCGCTGCCGCCGCGTGCGGACTTGTGGGGCTTGGCGGCGCGGGCTTTCCCACGGGCGTTAAGCTGAATATTAAGGACGACACAAAAATTGATACCCTTATAATAAACGGCGCGGAGTGCGAGCCCTACATAACAAGCGACTACCGCGAGTGTATTGAAAACTACAACGACGTTATAGAGGGCGTTTATCTGCTTAAAGAAAAATTAGGCGTTGAAAAAGTAATAATCTGCATTGAGAGCAATAAGGAAAAGGCTATTACAAAGCTTTACACCATTGCTTCTGATAAGCGCGATACCGATGATACCGTAAAACTTATGAAGCTGCCCACAAGCTACCCGCAGGGAGCGGAAAAGGTAATAATTTATTCGGCAACGGGAAGAAAAGTGCCGCTCGGTAAGCTGCCGAGCGACGTTGGCTGCATTGTTATGAATATAACAAGCGTTGCCGCGCTTTACAGGTTTATAACCACGGGTATGCCGCTTGTTTCAAAGCGCATAACGGTGGACGGCACGGCGGTTAAAGAGCCTAAAAACCTGCTTGTTCCCATAGGCACGCCCATAAAGGACGTTTTGGAGTTTGCTGGCGGCGTGAGCGATACGGCGGCGGAAATAATGATGGGCGGTCCTATGATGGGAATAGACGTATGCAGCACCGACGCGGTTATTGAAAAGCGCAATAACGCCATAATTGTTATGGAAGAAAGAACAGCGCCCGATACTACGCCCTGCATACACTGCGACCGCTGCGCGGGCGCATGTCCTATGCGGCTTTATCCCGCAAATGTTGAGGCGGCGCTTGATAGCAAGCTTTATGACAGGCTTGAAAATCTTAACGTTAATTACTGTATGGAGTGCGGCAGCTGCGCGTTTGTATGTCCCGCGCACAGACCGCTCACGCAAAGTATGAGGCTTGCAAAGGCTGAATTAAGGAGGCGGACGGCGAAATGAAAGAAATGCTGACGGTTTCATCATCCCCGCACATAAAAAGACCCGATACCACGCGCGGCATTATGTCCGACGTGGTAATAGCCTTAGCGCCCGCCGCCACCTACGGCTGTATTCTTTTCGGGCTGCGCGCTCTTGCGGTTTTAATAACCTGTGTAGGCGTGGCGGTACTAAGCGAATTTTTATGGAACAAGGCTTTGAAAAAGCCTAATACAATAAAGGATATGTCGGCAGTTGTAACAGGGCTGCTGCTCGGTATGAATCTGCCGCCCACACTGCCGCTTTGGCAGGCGGCAATAGGCAGCGTTGCGGCTATAATCGTGGTAAAGCAAATGTTCGGCGGCTTGGGGCATAACTTTGCAAACCCCGCCATTGCCGCAAGAATTATGCTGCTTGTTTCTTTCCCCGCCGCTATGACGCGGTTTACAGAGCCTGTTTCCGACGCGGTGACCTCCGCCACGCCTTTGGCAGGCACTGCGGGCGTGCTTTCGTTTAAAACCCTGTTTTTCGGCATGCACGCAGGGTCGATAGGCGAGACCTCGGCATTTTTGCTGATAGTCGGCGGGTTGTACCTTGTTATACGCAGGGTTATAACCCCCATAATTCCCGTTTGCTTTATAGGCACGGTGGCGCTGCTTTCGCTGATTGCGGGCGAAAACGTTATGCTATCCGTTTTCGGCGGCGGGCTTATTTTGGGCGCGGTGTTTATGGCAACCGACTACACCACAAGCCCCACAACCCCGCTCGGTAAGGCGGTTTTCGCTGTGGGCTGCGGAATTATAACATTTGTTATAAGAAAATTCGGTTCGCTGCCCGAGGGCGTTTCATATTCAATTTTGCTTATGAATATTTTAGTGCCGCACATAAACCGTTTCACACTTTCAAAGCCGTTCGGTTTTGAAAAAGTAAAGGAGGCGGCAAAGAGTGAGTAAATTTATTGAAGCAATAAAGAAAAACCGCGAGGATATTATAAAGCCCGTGGGCGTTCTGCTTGCAATTTGCATTATAATTCCGCTGGCGCTAAGCGTAACAAATAAGGTTACGGCTAAAAAAATAGCCGAGCTTGAAAAAGAAAACAGCAAAAAGAATATGCAAAGCCTTGTTAGTGCCGATGATTTTGAGAAATGCAGCGACGGCGGAATAGAGTACTACGCCGCTGTAAAGGGCGGAGAAACCGCCGCCTACATATTTACCGAGAGCGCAAAGGGCTACGGCGGCGACGTTTCGGTAATGACCGCCGTAAAGCCCGACGGCACGGTTGCGGGCGTTGCGATACTCGACGTTTCAAACGAGACCCCGGGGCTTGGGCAAAACGCTGCTAAAGAGAACTTTTACTCGCAGTATGCGGGGCTTAAAAAGGGCATTTCTCTGCTTAAAAACGGCGCTAAGGCGGAAAATAACGAGGTTGACGCCGTAACGGGCGCCACAATAACCTCAACCGCCGTGACCCGCGCGGTAAATACGGCGCTTGATAATTTTGAAAAGGTAAAGGGGGCGACTGTCGGTGAAGAATAAATATTTAGGCTATTTTACAAACGGGCTCATTAAAGAAAACCCGACCTTGCGGCTGGTGCTCGGCACATGCCCCACTTTGGCGGTCACCACCGCCGCAATAAACGGCATAGGTATGGGGCTTTCGGCAACGCTTGTGCTTGTATGTTCAAACCTTGCAATTTCGCTGCTGCGCAATATTATTCCCGATAAGGTGCGCATACCCGCGTTTATAACCATTATAGCGGGGTTTGTAAGCGTTGTTCAAATGCTTGTAAAGGCGTTTTTGCCTGAAATTGATAAATCCCTCGGAATATACCTGCCGCTTATAGTTGTAAACTGCATAATTCTCGCAAGGGCTGAAATGTTCGCCTCTAAAAACTCGGTGTTGCCGAGCGTGCTTGACGGCCTCGGAATGGGAGTGGGCTTTACCGCCGTTTTAACCCTTATGGGCGCAATACGCGAGCTTTTGGGCGCGGGTTCGCTTTTCTCGCTGCCGCTTACCTCCCGCTTTATAAGCCCTATGATAATATTTTTGCTGCCGCCCGGCGGATTTTTCGTTTTCGGTATGCTGGTAGCAGCCTCAAACGCGCTTGCAAAGAAAAACGGCAAAAAGCCCGTGGAGCACTTAGGGTGCGAAAGCTGCCCGTCTAAAGGCGTGTGCGGCAAAAACGGCGAAAAGGAGGCGGAAGTAAATGAATAGCGCAACCTCCATAGCCTCAATTCTTTTGGCGGCCATACTCACCAATAATATGGTGCTTTCAAAATTTCTCGGCATCTGCCCGTTTTTGGGCGTCTCCAAAAAGACCGATACCGCCCTTTCAATGAGCATTGCCGTAACGCTTGTAATGGTGGTTTCCACCGCCGTTACCTGGCCTATTTACCACTTTATACTTTCGCCGAATTACACTTATCTTGAAACGATAGTGTTTATTCTCGTTATTGCGGCGATAGTTCAGTTTATCGAAATAGTTTTAAAGCGATATATAAAGCCCATATACAACGCGCTCGGCATTTATTTGCCCCTTATAACCACAAACTGCGCGGTTTTGGGCATTACAATGCTCAACATTACAAACGAGCTCGGATTTGTGCAGTCGCTTGTGAACGCGCTTGGCGCGGGGCTTGGCTTTATGCTTGCAATGCTGCTGTTTTCGGGCGTGCGCGAAAGGCTTGAAACCGCCGATATACCCGAATTTTTAAAGGGTCTGCCCATAACGCTTGTTGCGGCGGCGCTTGTGTCGCTTTCCTTTTTAGGCTTTGCCGGAATAGGGGGTTAAAAAAATGGAAATACTTTTACCCGTTATAATCGTCGGCATAATAGGTCTTATTGCGGGGGTGGGGTTATCGCTCGCCTCAAAGTTTATGGCGGTGCCGGTGGATGAAAAGCAGGAGAAAATACGCGAGGCTCTGCCCGGTGCTAACTGCGGTGCCTGCGGCTTTTCGGGGTGCGACGGCTACGCCGCGGCGGTAGCCGCAGGGGAGGCAACACCCGATAAATGCGCTCCGGGCGGCGCCGCTGCCGCCGCTGCGCTGGCTGAAATATTGGGCGTTGAGGTTGTAAACGAACCTAAAATTGCCTTTATAGCCTGCAAGGGCACGCGCGAAAACACCAAGCTGAAATACGCTTACAGCGGCATGCAAAGCTGTGCCGCTGCGGCGGCTCTTCAGTCGGGTCCGCTTGAATGTTCGTTCGGCTGCCTCGGTTTCGGCGATTGCGCCGCGGTATGTCCCTTCGGGGCTATAACGATTGAAAACGGCAGACCTGCCGTTTGCGGCGATATTTGCGTGGGCTGCGGCAAATGCGTTGCGGTATGTCCGAAAGCGCTTATATCGGTACTGCCGAAATCGGCTGAAATAAGGGTTGCCTGCTCGAATAAGGAAAAGGGCGCGCCCGTGGTTAAAAACTGCTCTGTTTCCTGCATAGCCTGCAAAATGTGCGAAAGGGCGTGCGAGAGCGGCGCTTTAAAGGTTATTGATAATCTTGCGGTTATAGACCGCACCCTCTGCACAGGCTGCGGCAAATGCAAAGCCGCATGTAAACGCGGAGTTATTGTATAAATCAATTTTAATTCGGTAGGTAATTAAGAATGGGAATGAAAAAATGGCAGACGGCGGAGCTTGATAAAGCTCTCGCAAAGGAGCTTGCCGAGGAATGCGGGGTAGACCCCATAGTTGCGCTTATAGCTTCCTCGCGCGGGTATACCGACCCCTCTGACTTAGAGGAATTTTTATCGGACGAACCCTGCTTTTCCGACCCGTTTTTGCTTGCCGACATTGAAAAAGCCGCCGATATTTTAAACTGTGCGGCGGAAAACGGCGTAAAAATTGCCGTTTTCGGCGATTATGACTGCGACGGCGTAAGCTCCGCCGCCATTATGTATACCTACCTTAAAGGCCGCGGGTGTAACTGCGTTTGCTATATTCCCGACCGCATGGAAGAGGGCTACGGTATGAATATTCCCGCGGTGGAAAAACTGGCGGCAGACGGCGTGGGGCTTATTATAACCGTTGATAACGGAATTGCCTGCATTAAAGAGGTTGAAAGAGCCAAAGAGCTTGGTATGGCGGTAATAGTTACCGACCACCACTTGCCGGGAGAGGTGCTGCCTGCCGCCGACGCGGTGGTAGACCCGCACAGGGCGGGCTGCCCCTCTGACTTTAAGGAGATATGCGGCGCAGAGGTTGCCTTTAAGCTTATTTGCGTGGCAGAGGGCAAAGAGCCCGAAGAACTGATATATGAATATGCCGATATTTTAAGCGTGGCGGTCACCGCCGACGTTATGCCGCTTAAATTTGAAAACCGCAGCATTGTAAAATTAGGAACGGAAAAGCTTAAAAACGCGCCTTCAAAGGGGCTTTCGGCGATAATGAGCGTGGCTGGGCTTGACAGAAACGATATGAACGCAACCCGCATAGCCTTCGGCATTGCCCCCAGAATAAACGCGGCGGGCAGGCTTGGCAGCGCGGATATTGCCTTTAAGCTGCTCACAACCGACAATATGCCCGAGGCGCTGGAGCTTGCAAACCAAATAGACGCGCTGAACGCAGAACGCCGCGGAACAGAAAAGGGTATTTTTGAAAAGGCGGCAGAAATAATAGAAAGAGAGGGGCTTTCCCACCGCCGCGTTATAGTGGTAAGCGGCGAAAACTGGCACCCCGGCGTTGTGGGCATAGTGGCGGCGCGAATTACCGAGCGCTACGGCAAGCCGTCGGTCATTATTTCCGAAAACGGCGATATATCCACAGGCTCTGCCCGCAGTATTGAGGGCTTTTCGATTTTTGAGGCTATAAGCTATGCCGCCGATTTACTTACAAAGTACGGCGGACATAAGCAAGCCGCGGGCTTAAGCCTTAAAACGGAAAATATAAACGCCTTTAGGGAGAAAATTAACGAATATGCCGAAAGTCTTGATTTTGTATGCCCCGTTTTAAGGCTTGATTGCAGATTAAAGCCCTCGGCGCTTACACTCGATCTCTCCGAGGCAATAAAGCAGTTAGAGCCGTTCGGCACGGGCAACCCGGCGCCTGTTTTCGGGCTTTTCGGCGTTACCCTTGCAAGAATTATGCCAATAGGCGGCGGCAAACACCTGCGCCTTATTTTTTCAAAGGATACAAATTCCTTTCAGGCGTTGCTTTTCGGCGTAACACCCGAGCGCTTTTGCTTTAAAGAGGGAGATATTTTAGACGCGGCGGTTACGGTTGAAACCAATTTTTACGCAGGTGAATATAATTTATCGGTTCAGATAAAGGCGCTGAGAATGAGCGGAACGGATGATGAAAGGCTTTTCAGGGAAATGGATAATTTAGAGCTTTTCTTATCCGGCAAGGATTTTGATACAAACGAGGTCTTCCCCACACGGCAGGAGACCGGAACGGTTTACAGGGCTATAGCGGCAGCGCCTACAAGTGCGGAGCGTATAAAATATTTGCTGCTTTCAAACCCCGGTTATGCCAAAACAGAGGTATCGCTGACGGTGCTGTCCGAATTGGGGCTTATTAAAAAGGGTGCGGACGGCGTTTTAAGAACAACAGGCGCTAAGGGCGACCTGCACAATTCGCCTACATACAAAAAACTATCGGAAAGGGGAGCGAAAGAATGACCGAAGCACAGCAAAGAGATTACGATAAGCTGTATAAACAAATGCAGGATTTCGGCGGAAAGTACGATTATAAACTTATAAAAAAAGCGTTTGAATACTGCGTTTTAAAGCACGACGGTCAAAAGCGCTGGACAAACGAGGATTACTATATTCACCCGTTTAACGTGGCGCTTATAATCGTCTCCCTCGGAATGGACAGCGAGTCGATAGCTGCGGCGCTTTTACACGATGTGGTAGAGGACACCGACGCTACGGTAGAGGATGTAAAGCGCGAGTTCGGCGACGAGGTGGCGCTGCTTGTAGACGGCGTTACCAAAATAGGCAGGCTTAACTTTACCACCAAGGAGCAGCAGCAGGCGGAGAGCCTCAGAAAAATGCTCATTGCAATGGGGCAGGATATACGCGTAATAATTATAAAGCTTGCCGACCGGCTGCACAATATGCGCACGATTGACGCAATGCCCGCGCAAAAGCAGAGGGATAAATCGGTAGAAACGCTGGAAATATATGCGCCGATAGCGCACAGGCTCGGTATACGCCCCGTCAAAGAGGAGCTTGAGGACCTTGCGCTAAAGCACCTTGACCCTGTTGCCTACAAGGAAATTGAAGACCTGCTGATGCTGAGAAAGCAGCACCGCGAGCAGATATTGGAGGAAATAAAGCAGCGCATAGAAAAGCGGCTGAAAGAAGAAATGCCCGATGTGGAAATGGCGTTTCAGGGCAGAATAAAATCAATATACGGCATATACCGCAAAATGTATGTTCAGGGCAAGGACTTTGACGAAATTTACGATATTTACGCCATAAGAATTATAACCGACACCGTGGCGGACTGCTACAATATTCTCGGAATTATGCACGATATGTTCCGCCCGATACCCAACAGGTTTAAGGACTATATTTCCACACCTAAGCCCAATATGTACCAGTCGCTCCACACCACGGTTATAAGCCGTGCGGGAATACCCTTCGAAATTCAAATTCGCACCTTTGAAATGCACCATACAGCCGAGTTCGGTATAGCGGCGCACTGGAAGTACAAAGAGGGCATTACCGATAATAACGCCAAAATGGAGCGGCGGCTTGAGTGGATAAGGCAAATACTCGATTCGCAGGCGGCCTCTACCGACGCTTCAGACCTTGTGCGCAGCATAAAGGTTGATTTATCGCAGGAGGACGTTTTTGCGGTTACTCCCCGCGGCGACGTTATAAATCTGCCCGTTGGCTCTACCATAGTGGATTTTGCCTTTGCAATACACTCGGCGGTAGGTACTAAAATGGTGGGCGCTAAAGTTGACGGAAAAATAGTGCCCATAAATCACGAGGTGAAAACCGGCGAGGTAATTGAAATTTTAACCACCAATCAGCCGGGGCACGGGCCGAGCCGCGACTGGCTGGGTATTGCCGTTACTTCACAGGCAAAGTCAAAAATACGCTCGTGGTTCAAAAAAGAAAAACGCGCCGAAAATATCGCCGCAGGCAAGCTGGATGTTGAGCGGGAATTCCGCCGCAACGGAATAGACTTGCCCGAAAATGAAAACACGGAGTTTATTGAGGATATTGCAAAACGGCTTAAATTTTCGGGAGCGGATGAGTTCTACGCCGCAATAGGCTACGGCGGAATACTGCTTTCAAAAATAATGCCCCGAATTAAAGAGGATTACAACAAGCGCACCGCCGCGCAAAAGCCGCAGGAGATAGTTACCGTGCCCGAAACGCGGCGCAGTAAATCATCCGAGGGCGTTGTGGTGGACGGCATTGATAACTGCCTTATAAAGCTTTCAAAGTGCTGTACTCCGCTGCCGGGCGATGATATTATAGGCTTTATTACACGCGGTCACGGCGTTTCAATTCATAAGCGGGATTGCAATAACGTGCCTGTTAATATTGCCGATTCCCCCGAGCCGGAACGCTGGATTCCCGCGCACTGGGACGGCACTCAATCGGAAAAGTTTATATCTACATTGCAGGTTTCGGCAATCGACCGCGAGGGGCTTTTAATAGACGTTATGAATGCGGTGCAGAATATGCGCGTTCCCGTGCACAGCATAAGCGCAAGGCAAACAAAGAGCGGCAACTGCTTAGTTATAATGTCGCTCTCGGCTGAAAGCGTTGAGCACCTTAAAAGCATTATAGCACGGCTTGAAAAGCTGCAGGGCGTTTTCGGCGTGGAAAGGATAAATCAGTAATGAAAGCGGTAATTCAGCGTGTTAAAAACGCAAGCGTGGCGGTAAACGGCGAAACCGTGGGAAAATGCGGCAAGGGGCTTTTGGTGCTTTTCGGCGCCGAAACGGGCGATACCGCAGAGGACGCGGCGCTGCTTGCCAAAAAAACGGCGGCTTTGCGAATATTCTGTGATGAAAACGGTAAAATGAACCGCTCGGTTTGCGATATAAAGGGCGAAATGCTTGCTATTTCCCAGTTTACCCTGTGCGCCGACGTTAAAAAGGGCAACCGCCCCTCGTTTACGGGCGCAATGGAACCCGAAAAAGCGAATAAGCTGTATATGCTTTACTGTGAGGAACTGCGGAAAAACGGCATTAAAAGCGTTGAAACGGGAATTTTCGGCGCGGATATGCAGGTATCCTTAATAAACGACGGACCCGTTACTATTTTGTTTGATACCGATATATGGAGGAAAAATGGAAATCAGAGCAATACACTTAGGACTGATTAAAACAAACTGCTACCTAATTTCAACCGATAAGGCGGCAGTGGTTATAGACCCGGGCTTTAAAACCGATATTACAGCGGATTTTTTAAAGGCGAACGAGGGAAAGGCGCGAATGATACTTATAACCCACGCGCACTTTGACCACATAGGCGGTGCGGAAGCGTTAAGAGATGAAACAGGCGTGGAAATAGGCATAGGCGAGCTTGACGCGCCCGCCCTTAAAGATACCGAGCTTAATTTATCGGATAAATTTCATGCGCATATAGCCCCCTTTTCAGCTGACCGCACATTTTGCGACGGCGAAAAATTCAGCGTGGGTGATATTGATTTTGAGGTGATTTTAACCCCGGGGCATACCGTGGGCGGCGTTTCCTACCTTTCGAGCGAAAACCTTTTTTCGGGGGATACGCTCTTTGCGGGCGCCGTGGGCAGAACCGATATGCCGGGCGGCAGCCTTAAAGCCCTTAAAAAATCGCTTAAACGGCTGATAGCCCTGCCAAACGAAACCAAGGTTTACCCCGGTCACGGTGATTTTACTACCGTGGGGTACGAAAAAGAAAACAATATGTTTGTGTGGTAAAAAATGAAGCTTTGTTTAATAGGTCACTCATTCGGCTATGAGCTTGAAAAGCTGATAAGAATTTTTCTGCCGTTTGAAAAAATTGAAATATGCGAAAGCAGAGATAATTCCGACCGCGCCGCCGTGACCGTTTTATCATGCGAAAACGGCGTAACGCGCCTGTCGGCGGAACTGATTTTGGGTGAAAATATTTATACCGATGAAAAAACGCTTGAAAACAGCGCGGATAATTATGAGAAAGAGTGCGAACGGCTTATAGCCGCGGCGCTTTACAATTGCTTTGTTGCGGCGTCTGGCTACACCCCGCCGTGGGGAATACTTACGGGCGTTCGCCCCGCCAAGCTTTTTTCGCGGCTTTGCAAGGCAGAGGGCGAAACCGCGGCGGAGCAATATTTTAAAAACGCGCTGTATGTAAAGCCCGCCAAAACAGAGCTTTGCAAAAAAACCGTTGCGGCGGAAAAAAAAATAACCGATTTATCGGGCAAAAGCTCCTACAGCCTTTATATTTCAATTCCCTTTTGTCCTACAAGGTGCGCCTATTGCTCCTTTGTTTCACACTCGGTTGAGCAGGCGCGCAGGCTTATACCGCAGTATATAGCCCTTTTATGCGAGGAATTAAGGCTTACGGCTGAAATAGCAAAGAAACTTTCTTTAAAACTTGAAACAATATACATAGGCGGCGGAACGCCTACCTCTGTAACCGCCGAGCAGCTTGAAGAAATAATGTCGGCAGTGGCGGAGAATTTTCCCGTACAGAGCGCGGCGGAGTACACGGTAGAGGCGGGCAGACCCGACACCGTAACAAGAGAAAAGCTGGAAGTTATAAAGCGTATGGGCGCCTCAAGAATCAGCATAAACCCGCAGACTATGAATGATGAGGTGCTTGAAAACATAGGCAGAAAGCATACCGCCGCGCAAACCGAGGCGGCATTTCGGCTTGCAAGGGAGTGCGGCTTTAAAAACATAAATACCGACCTTATAGCGGGATTGCCGGGCGATACGCCCGCAAGCTTTGAAAACACGCTTTCCCGCGTGCTGGCGCTTTGCCCCGAAAGCGTTACCGTTCATTCGCTTTCAATGAAACGCTCTTCCACGCTTAACACATCGGGGCTTTTTCCCGAGGCGCAAATGGGCGCGGCGGCTGCCGAAATGGTGGAACACGCCGAAAAAACGCTTGAAACCGCAGGAATTTACCCATACTATATGTATAGGCAGAGCAAAACCGTAGGTAATCTTGAAAACGTGGGCTATGCAAAACCGGGAACGGAATGTCTTTACAATGTTTACACTATGGACGAAACCCACACAATTCTTTCCTGCGGTGCATCTGCTGTTACAAAAATGAGAGAACCGGGCGGAAATAATATTGAACGCATTTTTAACTTCAAATATCCATATGAATATATCAGTCGGTTTTCTGAGCTTAAGGAACGGAAGGACGGTATTCTGAAATTTTATGAAAAGTACCCTGCAAACAATAAATAACTATGCCGAAACAAGCCCCGAGGAGTTGGTTCTGCGCGCCGAGCGGCACTATCGGAACGAAATATCCGCGGTGGCGGATAAAATAACACAAAATAAGAATATAAAGGTCATTGCAATAGCGGGTCCTTCCTCATCGGGAAAAACCACCACGGCGCATATGCTGCGCGGGTGCCTTGCCGAAAGGGGCGTTAAAACCGACGTTATTTCGCTTGACGATTTTTACCTGCCGCCTGAGCGTTTGCCGCTGCTGCCCGACGGCACGCAGGATATTGAATCGGTAAACGCGCTTGATATTCCGCTTATAAACAAATGCTTTAATAAGGCGCTTGAAAGCGGCAAAACATATCTGCCGCAGTTTGATTTTCAGGCGAAAAAGCGTATAGAAAACGCGCGCGAGCTTGATATTACGGGCAACAGCATTGTAATAGTTGAGGGGCTGCACGCCTTAAACCCTGTTTTAACAGGCATTATTCCGCACGAAAAGCTTTTCAGGGCGTATATAAGCGTAAACCGCAGCATTGAGAATGAAAACGACGAAATATTGCTTACAAGCCGCCAAATAAGGCTTGTGCGGCGCGTATTGAGAGACAGAATATTCCGCAGCACTTCGCCCGCAGAGACCCTGAATTTATGGAAAGGCGTAACGGCAGGCGAGGAAAAATATCTTTACTGCTTTAAAAATCAGGCGGATATACTGATTAAGACCCTCCATATTTACGAGCCGTGCCTTTATAAAAGCGAGCTTTCCGCTTTAAAGTACGAGACCGCGCAATGCGCGGATAACCCGTATTTTATGCAGACGCTTGAAAGCATTGAACGCTTTTACCCGATAGATAGGTCGCTTATACCCGAAAATTCGCTGATACGCGAATTTATCGGTTGAAAAAAGATTTGATATGTGATAAAATTTTAATTATAGGAGGTAATATTTATGGATTTTTTTGATGATGCAGTAAATAAAGCTAAGGAAGCGCTTGACGTTGCCTGCAAAAAGACAAACGAGGTTGTAACCACCCAAAAGCAGAGGTTTGATATAGCCTCGCTCGAAGCCAAACGCACAAAGGATTTTGAGGCGCTGGGCAGATATTATTATGCCGAAATTAAGGACGCCGAAATAACCGACGAAAAGGCGGCGGAATTGGTTACCGCCATAAACGCAAAGACCGAGAAAATAGAGGCTTTGCGCCGCGAAATAAACAACATAAAGAATAAGCGCGTTTGCCCTAAGTGCGGCGCGTCTATTGATAAAAACTCGATTTATTGCAATTTCTGCGGCGAAAAACTCGTTTTTGAAAGCGCGGCTGAGCCCGAAAAAGAGGATAAAACCGAGGAAGAATAATCAAATGCAGGAATACAAAAAAATCGGCATAATTGTTGCCGATGATGAAGAATTTAAGCCCCTTGCCGACCTTGTGACAAGGGGCGAATTTTCGGAAAGCTCTTTTCTGAAAAGAAGAATACTTAATTTCAAAACGGGCAAAGCCGATGTGTACGCCTGTTTTTGCGGCATAGGCAAGGTAAACGCCGCCGCTGCCGCCGCGCATTTTGTTGATATTGGCTGCGAAATAATGCTTAACTACGGCTTATCCGGCGGAATAGACGGCGTTCGCCGCGGGGATATTTGCGTTTGCTCCCGCTTTTTAGAGCATGATTTTGACTTGACGGGTATAGGCTACAAGCCCTGCGAAAAGCCGTGGCAGGAGTATATTTACAATGCGGACAAGCGCCTGAACAGCCGTATTTTATCGCTGCTGCCGGGGGCGGTAACGGGCACTGCGGTAACGGGCGACTGCTTTGTGACAGACGATAATTTGCGCGAAAGGCTTAAAAACGATTTCGGCGCGGTTTGCTGCGATATGGAGACCGCCGCTATCGCCTACGTTTGCTATTATGCGGGCGTGCCGTTTGCCGCCGTTCGCAGAATATCGGACGACGCGGGCGCGGGCGCGGGAGACGTTTACCGCGAAATGAACAACTCGGGCGATACCGTACTTTCGGATTTTATTCTTGAATGTGCGCGCTTAGCGGCAGAGCTTTGAGCGCGGCGGAAAATAAGCGCCGAAGTATGCAATACGGCACGGCGGTGCTGCTTATATCCGCCGTTATTGTAAAGCTTATCGGCGCGCTTTTTAAAATCCCGCTGTCATCGGCGCGTTGTCTCGGCGATGAGGGCTTCGGTTATTTTTCCTCCGCTTACGATTTATTTTCGCCCCTTTACTCCCTTGCAATGGCGGGGCTGCCCGTGGCAACAGCGAGAACCGTTTCGGAGCATATGGCGGCGGGCAGATACCGCGACGCCCGCTTATCTTACAAGCTTTCACGAAAATTTTTCCTTATAGCGGGAATTATAGGCACGGCTGTTTTCGCGGCTTTGGTAATTCCGTTCGTAAGGCTTACCGACGCTACGGGTAAAACCGCCCCCGCGCTTTTTGCGGTGGCGCCCGCGGTGCTTTTTTCCTGCGTTTTATCGGCGGAGCGCGGGTATTACGAGGGGCTTAACAATATGCTTCCTACCGCCGTTTCCGAGCTTACAGAGGCGCTGTGCAAGCTGATTTTGGGGCTTGGCGCGGCGTTTATAACGGTGCGGCTTACGGGCAGCACCGTATGGGGCGCCGCGGCGGCAATGGCGGGAATAACCGTCGGTACGCTTTTTGCGTTTCTTTACACCCGTATATATGCGAAAATTAAGGGCGACGGCATTACGGCTGAGATGCTTGAAAACAGCCCGGAGCCGCAAAGCGGCACGGACGCCTTCAAAAAAATGATATTGCTTACCCTACCGATTGCGCTTACCTCGCTTACCGTTAACATTCCGCCTATGATTGACGCATTCACGGTTAAAAGCGGGCTTGAAAGGCTTATAAGCAGCGGCACGGATCTAAGGGAAATTTACCGCTCGGTTTTTAAAAACGGCGATATGCCCGATTTATCGGCTTTTCCTGTTTTGCTTTACGGCATACGGGGTAAGGCTTATACCGTTTTTAACCTTGTGCCTGCCTTTACCTCGGTAATAGGCGTGGGGGCGGTGCCCGCAATAGCGGCGGCAGCAGCAAGGGGAAATACGGCAGAACTCAAAAAGAATATAAACACCGTGCTTAAAACCGCGGCGCTTATATCTCTGCCCGCCGCGTGCGGACTTATAGCAATAGGCGGCAGAATAACCGAATTTTTATACGATACCGAGGCTTCCGCCGTAATAGGCGGCGAAATGCTGACACTTTACGGCTTTGCGGCGCTTTTCGCGGGCTTTTTGGTGCCGCTGGGCGGCATCTTGCAGGCGCTGGGAAAGCAGAACGCGGTGCTTTTAAACACGGCGGCGGGCACGGCGGTAAAGCTGCTTGTAAATATTATTGCGGTGGCAGTGCCGAAAATCAACGTTATGAGCGCGGCGCTCGGCACGGTGCTTTGCTTTTTTGTGATTTTCTTGCTTGATATTGAGGTTTTAATAAAGGCGACAGGCTTTGCGCCCGATACCGCGAATGTCTTTTTAAAGCCGCTTGTTTCAGCCGCCCTTTGCGGGCTTGCGGCGCGGCTTACGGTAAGGCTCGGCAGCTCGCGCGGGGTAACTCTGGTTGCCGTTATAGCCGCGGCTTTGGTGTACGCGGCGCTGATTATTGCCCTTAAAACGGTGGCGGAAAGCGATTTCCCCGATTCTGACAAGGGGAAAAAGCTGGCTGAATTTTGTAGAAAACATAGAATTATTCGCTGAAAACGGGGGTTTAAAACGAGGTTTTTATGTTCTTTTACAGAAAAATCAAATTTTTAACGAAAATAGATTGATTTTTTTCTTAAAGTATGGTAAAAATATATAGTACAAGCTTTATGCTTGTGCCTAACGGATTTCAAACGAGAAATCGTTGAAAAATTTTTTTGGAGGTTCTTAAAAATGAACAAAACAGAATTAGTAGTATCAATTGCTGAAAAGGCAGCTATTTCAAAGAAGGACGCCGAAAAAGCACTTTCCGCTTTTCTCGACACTGTTGCTGAAGAGCTCAAAAAGGGCGAGAAGATTCAGCTTGTAGGCTTTGGTACCTTTGAGGTACGCGAGCGCGCTGCAAGAACCGGCATCAATCCGCAGACCAAGCAGACCATTGAAATTGCCGCTTCCAAGAATCCCGTATTCAAAGCAGGTAAGGCTCTTAAGGATTCTCTTTCTAAGTAATTTAATACTTAAAGCCGAGCCGCCCATAAGGGCGGCTCTTGTTTTTAGGGTGACTGTTATGAGACTTGATAAATATTTAAAGGTAGCGCGAATAATTAAAAGGCGCACCGTTGCAAACGAGGCGTGCGACGCAGGCAGAGTGGCTGTAAACGGCAAGCCCGCGCGCGCGTCGTATGACGTTAAGGCGGGGGATATATTGGAAATATCCTTCGGGGCAAGACTTTTCAAAGCCGAGGTCACATCGGTTGCGGAGACCGTGCGTAAGGACGACGCCGCAGGGCTTTACCGCGTTATTGAGTAATAAGCCGCCGCACCCCTCAATATATTTTATTGAGGGGTGTTTACGGTGGATGAGGTTATTCGCAGCAATCACAATATAATAATAGAGGACAGAAAAAAGCTCACGCTTTCGGGAGTAAAGGACGTTATTTCGTTCGATGATGAAACGCTGCTGCTTGAAACGGTGCTCGGCAGGCTGACGGTAAAGGGCGCGGGGCTTCATATAGTGAATTTTGATACCGCAAGCGGCGATTTATTCGCCGAGGGGAAGATTTATGCCGCGGCGTATACATCGGACGAGAAAAACGGCGGTTTTTTCTCCCGCGTTTTCAGGTGAGCTATGTGGGAAATAGATAATATTTCGCAGCTTATCGCCTTTTTGTTATCCTTGGCGGTCGGCTGCGTTTTCTGCCTTATTTACGATATTTTTCGCGCGGTGCGCAAAAGCTTTAAAAGAAACGCGGCGGCGGTATTTTTTGAGGATATTCTGTATGCACTGATCTGCGGCGTTATAGGCTTTTGCTTTTTGCTCAGCACTACGGGAGGAGATCTGCGCGCGTTTGCGTTTATAGGTATGGGTGCAGGTTTTTTTATTTGCCGGTTTACTCTGTCGCGTCTGTTTTTGCCCGCGTTGCTTTTTATTATACGCATATTGCGGCGGGTGTTCGGCGAAATTTCCCGCGTTTCGGCGGCGGTTTTTTCGGCAATCGACAGGGCTTTTTGCAAATGCGGGGGGAAAATGCGATTTTTTTTCAAATTCCTTGCAAATAGTTTAAAAAAAGGCTTGAAAAAGAAGTAAGGTTTGTTGTATACTGAGTTTATATCAAAAAAACGTTTGGAGCGCTGAAATTATGAAAAAGAAAAAGCGCAGGAATAAAAGCATTATCCTGCGGATTATGATTCTCGGCGTATGTGCTTATATGGTGTTCACATTTGCGGGGCTTTGGAAAACCTGGAATGACAGCACAAAGCAGTTAAACGAGCTTAAAGCGCAGTATTCCGCCGAAAAAAATGATATTGATGAGCTTAAAGCAATGCTTGAGGACGGCTCCAAAACCAAGATCATTGAAAAGGCGGCGCGCGAGCGCTTAGGGTACGTTTATCCGGACGAGCAGATATTTATTGATATATCGGGAAACTGAAATTTTTTGAGGAGGACATTCGGCTTTTATGCAGCTAACTATCGGACAAATTGTTGAGGGAAAAATAACCGGAATTACCAACTTCGGCGTTTTCGTGGATCTCGGCGAGGGAAAAACGGGAATGGTACATATTTCGGAGGTTGCCCGTACCTATGTAAACGATATTAAGGAATTTGTTAAAATAGGCGACGAGGTTAAAATGAAGGTATTGAACGTCGGGGAGGACGGGAAAATATCACTCAGCATTAAAAGAGCCCTTGAGCCGGAAAAAACAAGCGAGCCCAGAGAGCGCAGGGAAAGGCGCAACTCGCCCCCGCCGAAGATTGACGGCTCGTATACCTGGACCCCCAAAAAAGCGGAGCCGCAGAGCTTTGAGGAAATGATGAACCGCTTTAAGCAGACAAGCGACGAAAAGTTCTCCGATTTAAAGCGTAAAAACCCGGAGGCAAGGCGCACCAAGCGCGGCGCGGGTAAATAATTTTTATGGATAATATAAAGCTTATTGCCCCCTGCCTTTTCGGTGTTGAAAGCATAGCGGCTGATGAATTCCGCCGTATGGGCTTTGAAAGCGTTACCGCCGAAAACGGCAGAGTAAGGCTTTCGGGCAGCCTTAATATGCTGGCGCGCGCAAACATTTGCTCCCGCTACTCAGAGCGTATTATGATAGACGTGGGCGAATTTCGCGCTGCTACCTTCACAGAGCTTTTTGACGGCGTTAAGGCGCTGCCGTGGGAAGACTATATCGGCAAATTTGACGCTTTCCCCGTAAACGGCAGGAGCATTGATTCGGCGCTTTTCAGCATACCCGATTGCCAGTCTATAATTAAAAAGGCTATTGTTGAAAGGCTGAAACAGAAATATCACATATCGCATTTTGAAGAAACCGGCGCGGAATACCGCGTTCGTTTCTTTATTCATAAGAATATTGCCTCGCTTATGATTGATACCTCGGGCGATGGGCTGCATAAGCGCGGGTACAGAAGAAAATCGAACGACGCGCCGCTCAAGGAAACGCTGGGCGCAGCAATGTGCGACCTTGCGAGAATTTACCCCGATACCCTTATGTTCGACCCGTTCTGCGGCAGCGGAACGCTGCTTATAGAGGCGGCGCTAAAGGCTACCAATACCGCCCCGGGGCTCAGGCGTTTCTTTTCGGCTGAGCGCTTCGGCTTTATTCCCGAAAACATATGGCGCGATGAAAGAATGCGCGCGCAGGACCTTATTGTGCATAATATAGATTTCAGGGCGCAGGGGTTTGATACCGACCCGAACGCCGTGGCACTGACAAACGAAAACGCCGAAAAAGCGGGTATGAAAAAGTATGTTAAGGCGGCAGTCGGCGATATTCGCGATTTTACCGTGCCCGATGAAAGGTGCCTTGTTATTACCAACCCGCCCTACGGCGAGAGGCTGCTTGACGTAAAGGCGGCGGAGGAGCTGTATACCGTAATGGGTCAGCGCTTTAAAGAGGGCTGCGGCAGAAAATACTACATTATAAGCCCGCACGATGAATTTGAGCGTTTCTTCGGCAGAGAGGCGGATAAACGCCGAAAGCTGTATAACGGAATGATAAAATGCCAGTTGTTTATGTATTTTAAAAACAGGGAGCGTTAAAATTATGGGTAAGAAAAAAATTGATATTGTTGAGGGCATTAAAAGCAAAAAGGGCTTAATAGGCGAGTTTAAGGAGTTTATTTCCCGCGGCAACGTTATCGACCTTGCTGTCGGCGTGGTAATGGGCAGCGCGTTTACGGCAATAGTAACCTCGCTTGTAAACGATATGATAACCCCGCTTATAGGTCTTATTATGGGCGGTATTGATTTTTCTGATTTAAAGGTTACAATCCCCTCGGCAATAGAGGGCGTTAAGGATGCGGAAATATGCTACGGCAAATTTATACAGTCGGTTATAAACTTCCTTATAGTTTCGCTTGTAATATTCTTTGTTATTAAGGCTATGAACAGTCTTAAACACAAAAAGGAAGAGGTAAAGGAAGAGGAAAAACCCGCAGAGCCTACGGAAGATATTTTACTGCTCCGCGAAATCAGGGATTCGCTTAAAAATAATTAGACGATACAATCAGACTGAGCCTCCCCAAACATCGGGGAGGCTTTTTTATGCTGTAAACTTCCTGAAATCAAACCGGATTTTATAAAACAATTTTAGTGAAACGATTAAGATTAACTAATTTAAAAAAAGTACTTTACAAACTTTAAAACACATGATATAATAAAAATCACTAAAAGTAACATTTATATTTTTTTGAATATAATAAAATGCGCCATTAACCGTTTCACTAAAACGGACGGTAAAAAATATTTGTCAGCAATTGAAAACGTAAGGAGAAAAGACATGGACATTTGCCCGATGATAAAAGAGCATTTAGAAAAATACGAGAGTGTGATGAAAGAGTATTCTCCGAAGCTGGCAAGGCTTTACAGAAACTGCTATTTACATACATTTGACGCGTTTTCCCGCAGAGAGGACGGAACGCTCAGCGATTATTTGGTTTCGGGCGATATTCCCGCCATGTGGCTGAGAGACTCCTCGGCGCAGCTTTGGAATTACGTCTGTTTTGCAAATGACCCCGAAATCGGCGGGCTTATTCGCAGCGTTATAAAAAAGCAGTTTTCATATATAGCGGTAGATCCGTATGCGAATGCCTTCAACGAGCAGCCGAGCGACAGGGGACACACAGAGGATATTCCCCGCAAATCGCCTTGGGTTTGGGAAAGAAAATACGAGCTTGATTCGCTTTCATATCCGCTGCGGCTGATTTACAAATATTATAAGGTAACGGGCGACGGAGCGTTTATAGAGGAGGTTCTGCCGGGCACCGTGAAAACCGTACTTGATGTTTTGGAAACCGAGCAGCACCATTTTGAAAAATCGGAATACAGGTTTTCGAGGGAAACAGATAGGTATAACGATACGCTGCACAATAACGGAATGGGCGAGCCGGTAGGATATACCGGAATGACGTGGCAGGGTTTCAGACCGTCCGATGACGCGGTAAGCTACGGCTACAACATTCCCGGGAATATTTTTGCTTATGTGGTTCTCGGCTATGTAAGCGAGCTTTTAAAAAACTGCGCGCCCGAAGTTGCCGAAAGAGCGGAAAGGCTGCGGCAGGAAATACTTGACGGGGTTAAAAAATACGGTATTACAGAGCATGAAAAATACGGTAAAATTTTCGCCTATGAAACCGACGGGCTGGGGAATTACGAGTTTATGGACGACGCAAACACACCGAGTCTTTTATCTTTGCCGTATATAGGCTTCAACACAGCCGAGCTTGACGAGGTTTATAAAAACACCCGCAGGTTTATTTTAAGCGACGATAACCCATATTACTACAAGGGCAGCTTTGCGAGCGGGCTCGGATCCCCGCATGAATACACAGGATATATATGGCACATGGGGCTTTCGATGCAGGGGCTGACCTCGGAGGACGCGGAAGAAATGCGGAATGTGCTTGACACGCTGATTTCAGCCGACGCGGATACCGGATATATGCACGAGTGCTTTGATCCCGACGACCCGAAAAAGTTTAAACGCGAGTTCTTTACATGGTCCGACGCGCTTTTCTGCGAATTTGCGGAGCGCTGCGTTGAAAAGAAAGTAATTTAAAATCGGCGCGGCATGTACGGCGGCATTTGAAAAACAATTTATTAATCGGGAGGATTACGATGAAAAAGAGAGACAGAATAACAGCTTCACTTTTGGCGCTTATATTGCTGATTTGCGCGTTACCGGTTTCTCAGTTCGCAATGGCGGCGAGATCCGAAAGCGACGGCGTTTACGAAAACGACTTTGACGCCGCGGATTTGGCGGCGGCGCTCGGAAACGATTTTGAAATCCGATATGATAATGAAAATTGGGTTTCCGCCACTCCGGAAAAGCTGTCGGTCGCCGAGGCGGGGAAATATCTCGCGCTGACTGACGGCAGGCTGACCAGGATAAACGCCCCGTCGGAGAATCCCAACGACAGCAGGCGGCCTTATTGGCAGCAGGTGTATTTATATTATAAAAATCAGAGCTTTAAAAACTTTGAGCTTTCGCTTGATTTAACAAACACGCACGACGGCTTTGAAATGCTGCACTTTGCCCCTGCTACCGACGGCACAATATATTCTTCGGGCTTTACCCTTGCCATGAAGTACAACGCGTTTGAAAAGAAATACGATTTATTCTTAGGAGACGCGGGAGAGGCGCGGCAGGATTTGGATTTCTTCTATGTAAAGCAGGAAAGTACCGCCGCGCACGCGACTGTTACCGGGAAGGAAAAAACCGTAAACGTTAAAATAGTATTTTATAACGGTACCGCTACCGCTTATATAGACGGCGAAAGAGTGCTTGAAAAAAGCGGACTTGAAACTGCCGACTATTATCCTGCGGTAACGCTTGGTTATAACCTGGCGGAAGATTGGCAAGGCGCTGTTGATAATTTTAAAATTAAAAGCGTTAAGGCTGCATTCGAGCGCACCGAGGAGGACGGAAAATATACAAATAACCTTGACGCCGATAGTCTTTCCAATGCTCTCGGAAATGACTTTACAGTACGCTACGACCATGAAAATTGGGTATCAAGTTCTCCGAAAGAGCTTAATATGTCCGAGCTTGCCGCATATGCCGCCGTTTCGGGCGGGCGCATTGTGAGGACGAACGCCCCCTCGGAAACAGAGACGGACGGCAGAAGACCCTACTGGCAGCAGCTGTATTTTTACTACAAAAACCAAAGCTTCAAGAATTTTGAGTTTTCGGTTGATTTAACAAGCACGCACGACGGCTTTGAAATGCTGCACTTCGCGCCCGATACCGAGGGCACAATATACGCCTCGGGCTTTACCCTTGCCATGAAGTACAACGCGTTTGAAAAGAAATACGATTTATTCCTCGGAAACGCCGCCGAGGCACGGCAGGATTTGGACTTCTTCTATATAAAGCAGGATAGTACCGCCGCGCACGGGGCTGTTACAAGTAAGGAAAAAACAGTAAATGTAAAGATAACATTTGAAAACGGCACCGCCGCCGCTTATATAGACGGAGAAAAGGCGCTTGAAAAAAGCGGACTTGAAGCTGCGGCATATTATGCGTCGGTAACGCTCGGTTACAATCTTGCCGCTGACTGGCAGGGGGCGTTTGATAACTTTTCGTTTATAAATACCGTGAAAGAAGCTCCGTTTGAGAGAACCGAGGAAAACGGCAGATATTCCACCAATTTCAACAGCAGCGGTGACAGCAGTCTTATAACCCGCGACTTCAATTTCTACTACGATACGGGCGAAACGGCTGAAAATTCACTTACGGATATAACAAACGACCCGTCGAAATATATTAATCTCAACAAAAACAGGCTTGAAAGAGTTTTTGACGCGGGCACCGAAAAAAATCCGTGGGAGAACGGCAACCGCCCGTATTGGCACATGGCTTATTATACCTACAAGAACCAGAAATTCAGGGATTTTTACCTTACAGTTGACGCGTATATGCCTATGTGGGGCACGAGTTACAATGCAATAACCGTCGGCGAGCAGGGTAAGGGAATGAAGAGCAACGGCGGCTTTACGCTGGGATTCAGAAACGAATCTGAAACGGCGACTGCTGTATATCTCGGAAGCGCCGCCGACGTAAAGGTGAATTTTGACGATTGGTATATTCATGACTGCGCGGGTAAGGCGGTGTTTAACCATGAGGCGAACAATTTTGAGTTTAAAATCGAGCTTGCGGTTATCGGAGGTAAGGCGAGCGTTACGATAAACGGAACAGAGGTTTTAAGCAATATAGACGTAGGAAGCGTTGATGGCTTTATTTCCATGGTGAACGGCATAAGCGCCGGTTCCTACTTCGATAACTTCTCCGTGACCGATTACGATAAAATGGAAATTGACCCCGAAAAGCAGAGCAAAATTGTTTCGATAGAAAAGGTTAACGATATCAAGTGGGAAAGAACCGCAGAAAACAGCAACACAAATCTTTTGAATTTGCCCGAAACGCTGAAAGTTACCACAGATAAGGGCGAAACGGTTACACGGAAGATAGAATGGTCGAGCGACGATTACATACCGAGCTACCCCGGCACCTTTACCTTTAAGGGAACACCGGTTCTTCCTGTAAACAAAACCCTTATCAACCCCGACGGAATAGCCGCAAGCGTTAAGGTTACGGTAACGGTTGATTATAACATTTCAACAACGGTTAAGTTCTTTATAGACGCATTGAGCGATTTTAATAAGAATTGGGTAAATATGTATTCCCCGAACCCAAAAGCGGAGGATTATATAAGAACCACGATAGATTCCGTATATTATATGGACGGCGGCGCCATAAGGCGTAAGGACTCGGCAGGAAACGTGGGCGACCATGACGAAATAGAGTCTTTGATTTATACCGGGCGCACATTCAGGAATTTCAGGCTTGATGTTGATTTCCGTCAGGGCGCAAATACCTGGGGTCAGGCAATGGTGGTTTTCGGAATAGAGGACCCCGATACCTATCTGACCTACAACGGCGGCGGAGCCGCGGCATACCTCACAATGGAGGGCAGCGCGCGTTTCAGAGGACAGCTTGTGCGCGATACCAACAGCTACGGCGAATCGGTTTCCGCCTCTGAATTCAAGGATTACGCACGGACATGGGATTCCCAAATGCACCATATGACGCTGACGGTTACAAAGCTCAAAGCGGTACTTGAAATTGACGGAACAGAGGTTCACGAGTGCGCTTTGCGAGAGGGCTACACGGGCGGTTACATAGGCTTTATGAGCAATAAGAATATGGCTATGTACGATAATTTAAGCATAACAACGCTTGATTACGATGGAAACGTTATCACCCTTGAGGAGCACGATAACCTGCCCGATACGTTCGAACCCAACGACCCGCTGATAGGCGAGGAAGAGGACGACGGAAGTCGGGCGGAAATAATCGGCGTTGATTACGGAAAAAATCCGAACGGCAAGTACGGGTGGCTCTTCGGAAAGGGAGAAAACGGCGGCGGGCGCTATGAGCCACGCACCGGCGACCGTTTCCCGCTTTTTGCCGCCGCGGTTATTACCGGTCTTGCGGCGGTGGCATTGCTCGTTTCGCTGCGTTTGAAAAAACGTTCCGATAAAATTCAGAAAAGGAGTTCTTAACATGAAAAAAGTCAGTATTCGTTTAACGGCTGTTGTGTTGGCGGTTTTTTCTTTGGTGACCGTGGGCGGATGCCGCAAAAATCCTAAGTCATACAGCTATTATCTGAGCGATGACGTTGTGATTTCCGGGAGCAAAACGTCGGGCGGCAGCACTTCCGATAAGGATACGACCGCGTCGGGCAGTAAGGGCAACACCGCGGGCGGCAGCACCTCGGGCGGGAAAGGCAGCACTGCAAACGGCAAAACAACGGTTAAGGTTGCGATTTCTTCTCAAAGACCGACCGACACGGCGCCGCTTTTTGACGCGCTTGCAAAAAAATACCCGAATATAAAGGTTCAGGTAGACCATTACAGCGCGCCCAACTCGCAGGAATATATCGCCGCAAAATCAACCTCGGGTCAGTTGCCGGATATAGTTTTCGACGATATTGCGAATCTTCCGCTGTTTATAGGTCAGGGACTTGTATACCCGATTACCTCATATGTGAAAGCAGACCCCGAGTATAAATACGTTCCGTCGAATATAATGAAAGACTATACATACGGCGGTGAGGTTTACGCTTTGCCGCACCAGGCGTATTTTACCTGCGTTGCCTTAAATCTGGACGCTTTGGACGCGATGAACGTTGACGTTCCGGCGCTTGACTGGACGCCCGACGATATGACAAAATTTGCGACTGCCACCTCAAACGATAAATATTCTTTCTGCGAAAGACTGTTTTACCTTGATTATTATATGGCGGGAGCGTATCAGAAGAATGTAGGAATCTGCGGATACAACGCGGATACCCGTTCCTTTGAAATGACTGGCTCGCTTGCCAAAGCATGGACTCTGTTCAGAAAGCTGAGACAAACACCGAATGTTGAAGGTTACAGTCTCCGCCTTGCAAATAAATATGTAAGCCGTTTCGGTTCGGACGATGAATGGGCGGCAACAAAGCTCGGCAGAACCGTTATGATGGACTTTGAAAAGGGTACATACTCAAAGGAATATTATGAAACCCTGCTTAAAAACTGCAAGTGGACTTTCCACCCGTATCCGCAGGCGATAAAGGGGCGTATGCCTATTCATATAGACCACGCGTTTATGCTTGCCGATACAAAGGTGCCCGACGAGGCGTTTAAGGTATTGAGCTTTATGACATACAGCTCCGAGGGCAACAAGGCAAGACTGAACGCCTATACCGACAAGGCAAAGGGCAAGAGCAGCTATAAGCTCAATCTCGATTATTATACCCCCGTTACCACACACCCGGATGTGGTGTCGGCGGCGAAAAAGCTGTTTGCGGACGACGAGGTGCAGCTGTACATGTATAACAACATATCCAACTGCTTCCGCGGCGACCCCGATAAGATTTATCCCTCTTTCGGACAGATGTGGGCGGACGTTATAAACGTTGTTTCCATGAAGGTTCAGGACGGCACTAAGGACCCCGATTCTTCCGCTAAGGATCTTGAAGCAAAGGCTACCAAGGCATTAAAGGTTTATTGGGATGATTTCGATAAAAAGCTGGCTAACGTTCAAAAGGAATGGAAAGCAAAGCACAAGTAAATAACACGCCTTAAAAGCGGCGTTTCCCGCACCCGAGGTGCGAGAAACGCCCGCCGGGCAAAGCATGAGAGGGAAAATTTCGCTGTCATGTTTTGCCGGACGTATTTTAAAGGCTTGAATTGGAGGATGAAATATGGTCAGGCATTTTAAAAGCGCCGTTTCGGCTGTGTTGGCGTCGGTTTTGGCGGCTGTTTGCGCCGTAACGCCCTCGGCAAAGGCGGTTAATACCGATAAAACGCTGAAAAGACCGACAAGCTATTCGGGATTGGCGGTTAAAAATTACAGCGATTCCGAAAACTTTAAAAGCGGTATTTCGGTTTCTTCGGAAAATGTCGCCCTTAACGGCACAGCGGGCAGCAGTGACTTTCTTTTTAAGGAAAACGACGCCCTGACCTTTGAGTTTACAGCGGAAGAAAAGGGTACATACCAAATTGCCTGCGAATATAAGATTACCGACGATAAAATGACCAACAGCCTGTTTGCGCTTACGGTTGACGGAGAAGATTTTACGAGTCTGCTGCCCGTTTTGCGCAGGGATAAAGAGGAACAGTACGCGCTGGACCGCGACGGAAACGAGCTGCCGGCAGCCCAAACGCCGATAGAGGAGTGGGTTATTGCCGCTTTTGAAAATTATACCGATTTAAACCGCTCTGCAATTTCTTTGGAGCTTGAAGCGGGGCGGCACAGGGTAACGGTTAAAAACAATGTTCAGAGTATATACGTCAGAGCCTTTTATATTGCCAAGCCGCGTGCTTTGCCGTCTTATGCGCAGTACAGTGAGTCAGTAAAGGGAAAATTTTACGCCGAACCGATAGCGGTAGAGGGTGAGCGCTACGCAGTGAAAAACGATTCGTCGGTACGCGGCGCGTCTGTCAAAAACGCGGCGCTTTATCCTTACGAAACCTACTGCAGCCGCATAAACATTCTTTCCGAGGATTGGTCGAGCGTAGGGCAAAAGGCGGTTTGGGAATTTGAGGCGCCGAGCGACGGACTTTACGCCGTTTCGTTCAGGTATAAGCAAAACGCGTCTACGAATATGCCGGTTTACAGGAATATGGAAATAGACGGCAAGGCGCTGTTTGAGGAAATGAACGGCATAGAGTTCCCGCAAACAAAGTCAAATACATATTCAAATTTCACATTAAAGGCAGACGGCAAGCCCGCTTATATTTATCTGAAAGCGGGCAGCCACACTGTTTCTCTGTGCGTTACAATGGGTCCCTTAGCGGAGATATACAGCGGAATACTCGCGCTTATGGAAGACGTAAATCGGTTCGGCATGGATATAAATAAGCTGGCGTCATCCTCGGTTGATAAAAACCGCACATGGGATACCGAGGCGTATTTCCCTGACGCGGTTTCCGACCTTAAATCCTATGCGGAGCGCGCGAACGCGTTTTATAAGGAGCTTGCAAAGCTCGGCGGCAAGGAGCCTGTGTGGGCGAACGACCTTTTATATGCCGCGGGGCTTCTTGAAAAAATAGCAAAGGATTCGCGCACTATTCCGAATAAGGCCGCCGATATAAGCATGGGCGACAGCTCGGTGAGCAAGTACCTCGGAACCGTAATAGGAAAAATGGTTAACCAGTCGGTTGCGCTTGACAGAATTTACATAGGCGGCGAAACGGAGCTTCCGCCCGCGAGGGTCACATTTTGGACATCGCTTACAGAGGGGCTCAAGCGCTTTATTAAATCGTTCGGTAATAAAACCGAAAACAAAAAAAGCAGCGAGCTTAAGGTGTGGATGCAAAGCTCCATACCCTATGTTCAGACCCTGCAGCAGCTGGTAGACGAAAAATACAATTCCGAACACGGAACAAATATTGAAATTTCGGTAATGACAGGGGAGCAAAAGCTCGTTCTTGCGAACGCGGCAGGCACCAATCCCGACGTAGTGCTGGGCGTGGGCTACGGCACGCCGTTTAATCTTGCAATAAGGGGCGCGGCAAAAAATCTTCTTGAATACGACGGTTTCCTGGATTTCTACAATAAAGAGTACAATCTTGAAGCGCTGGTGCCCATGTGCTACGGAAACGGGGTTTACGGCGCTACCGAATCGCAGGATTTCAATATTCTTTATTACAGAAAGGATATTCTTAATACGCTGGGGCTGGATGTTCCCGAAACATGGGACGACGTAAAGGCATTAATGCCGCTTTTGCTGCGGTACAATATGAACTTTTATCTTCCGCTTTCGGCGTCGGGCGCTATGAAATCAATGGCGGTAACGGGACCTTTCCTTTATCAGCACAACGCCGATTTTTACGAAAAGGACGGGATGAAAGTCGCTTTTGATTCGCTTAACGCCGTTACCGCGTTTGAGCAGATGACCGATATTTACAATATTTACAGCGTTTCAAATTCGGTTGCGAATTTTTACAACAGCTTCCGTTACGGTGAAATTCCGCTGGGAATAAGCGGCTTTTCAACATATTTGCAGCTTGAACTGGCAGCGCCCGAGCTTGCGGAAAACTGGGATGTGGCTTTGGTGCCTGGTGAAAAACAGGCAGACGGCTCGGTGCTCAGGTACCAAATAGCGGACTCAACCGCCTGCATGATACTTGAAGATACCGATAAACCCGACGAGGCGTACAGCTTTTTGAAATGGTGGCTTTCCTCGGAAACTCAGCTAAGCTACGCTACGCTGCTGCAAAGCTCGCTCGGAAACGAATACCGCTGGAACACGGCAAATTTGGTTGCGTTTAAAAGTCTGCCGTATTCCGAAAAGCACAAGCAGGTAATTCTTAACCAGTGGGAAGCGCAAAAGGAAATCGCGCCGCACGCCGCCTCTTATATGGTTCAGCGGGAAACAAGCAACATTTGGAACAATGTTGTTGTAAACGGAAAGGGGCTTGTTGAGTCCATAGACTCCGCCGCGATACTTTCCAACCGCGAAATAAAGCGTAAAATGCAGGAATTCGGCTTCTGCGATTCGCAGGGAAACCCGGTTAAGGAATATTCGGTAATGACATACGCAGACCTTGTAAAGCTGCTGAAAAGCGAGGGGGAGAAGCAATGAAGAAATTTTTAAACAAACATTCGGTATTCGTTTTGCTTTTTCCTTATGCGCTGTTGTTTGTACTGTTTATAATTCTTCCCACGGTTGCGGCTATCGCGCTTTCCTTTACCGATTTTAACACAATTCAGTTCCCCGATTTTGTAGGCGCGAAAAACTATATTTCACTTTTTACCAACGATTCGGTTTTCATGCAAAAGGTTTTGCCAAACACCGTAGTGTACGCCGTATTTACGGGTATCGGGGGATACATACTTTCCTTTTTGCTTGCATGGATGCTGGCGCAGCTTACGCGGCCTGTAAGAACGTTTTTAACAATTATAATCTATGCGCCCTCAATGACGGGCGGCGTTATGCTTGCGACTATTTGGACGGTAATATTCAACGGCGATAAGAGCGGCTACTTAAACGCTCTGCTTTTAAAGCTCGGCTTTATAGAGCAGCCGGTCGCCTGGGCTCAATCGGATAAATATTTATTGCCGATTATGATAATAGTAACCCTTTGGAGCAGCATGGGCATAGGCTTTCTTGCAATGCTTTCGGGTATTACCAACGGTAATACCGAGCTGTACGAAGCGGGTTATATTGACGGAATTAAAAACCGTTTTCAGGAAATTATTTATATAACCATTCCGCTTGCAAAGCCGCAAATGCTTTTCGGCGCCATCATGGCAATAGTTGGCACGTTTCAGGCGGGCGGCGTGGGAACGACCCTTTCGGGCGCAAACCCGACCCCCAACTACTCCGGTCAGCTCATAGGCACGCATATTGAGGACTTTGGATTTCTGAGGTACGAAATGGGTTATTCGGCGGCAATTTCGGTTGTTATGCTCATATTTGTATACGCAATGTCCGAGGGTGCCAAAAAGCTGTTTTCGAGCGATGACTGACCCGAAAGGAAGTGTGGATAGATTATGTCAAAACGAAAAAAGAAGACCGCGCTCCAATCGGGCGGAATCAATCCCGAGCATTTTTCGCGCAGTCAGATAAAATTCATTCTGATTTTGGCTCCCATATGCTTTGTTATGGCTCTTCCGCTGGTTTTTATCTTCTTTAACGCCTTTAAACCGATTGACGAGCTGTTTGCATACCCGCCGAGATTTTACGTTAAAAACCCTACATGGGAGAATTTCAGCGATCTTTTCGCAATGGCGGCCGATACCGACGTGCCCGCGGCAAGGTATTTGTTTAACAGCGTAATTTCAACCGCCGCGGTCGTTATTTTAACGGTGGTTATTTCGGTTTGCACGGGCTATGTGCTTTCAAAAAAGAATTTCAGAAGTAAAAAGCTGCTCTTTACAATAAACACCCTCGGTATGATGTTCGCGTCCGCCGCGGTTGCCATTCCAAGATATTTTGTAATTATTTATACGGGGCTTCAGGATAATTTCTTCTCCAACATTATTCCTCTTCTTGTGGCTCCAACCGGCGTTTTTCTTATAAAGCAGAATATAGACCAAATGCCCGACGCGCTTATAGAGGCAGCCGTAATCGACGGGGCTACCGACTATACGATTATTCGGAAAATAGTATTCCCGCTTGTAAACCCGGCAATTGCAACCGTGGCTATTACCACATTTCAGGCGGCATGGGGCGCAACCGAGGCTTCAACCCTTTATATAGATAACGAGGCGCTGAAAACCTTTCCGTTTTACATAAGCTCGCTTACGGGCTCGGCGGGCGGAATTGCGGGCGTGGGTATGGCTGCCGCCGCAACGCTTATACTGTTTTTGCCGAATTTGATTATTTTTATTATTATGCAGTCCCGTGTTATGAATACCATGATGCATTCCGGAATTAAGTAGGAGGTATATAAATGCGCAAAATACTGAAACGCCTTTGTGTTATTTCGGCGGTTCTCGCCGTTATTTCGGGCGGTTTTAACGTATATGCTTCCGATAACACCACATACACCTACACGGTTTCGGTTGACGGCGAGTGGGTAAAAACCCAGGACGCTTATATACCAGCGGCGGTATACGCAAAGGGAACGGGACTTTCGCAGCCGGGCGATGTTTTTTATAAAAACGGAAAGCTGTATATATCCGACAGCGGCAACGCCCGCATTGCGGTTTACGATATTGCAAGCTCCGAAACCGAATTTTTCGGCGGCGATGAGCTTATAGCGCCCGACGGACTTTTTGTTACGGACGACGGAACGGTTTACGCAGCCGACCCGCAGGCGCAGGCGGTTTTTGTGTACGACGCTTCGCATAGGCTTAAAATGACAATAGGCAGACCTGAAAGCTATTTGTTCAGCAAAACAAGTCTTTATTCCCCCTGCGCGGTTGCAGTTTCCTCTGTCGGGAACATTTTTGTTGTGGGTGACGGCGCCTACGAGGGAATTATGCAGTTTAACTCAAAGGGCAAATTTTTCGGGTACTTTGCCGCAAATAAATACAAAATGACCATGACCGAGCGTTTTCAGGAGCTTATTTACAACGCAAGGCAAAAGGAAACGCTTATGGTGCGCACCCCGCGCCCGGTAAATAACATTGACGTTTCGCAGAAAGACTTGATATTCAGCGTTACCAGAAGCGACGACATGCAGGGCATAACATATGCCTCCACATCGGACGATACCCTTAAAATGCACAACATGGCGGGGCTTAACATATTTGCCGAAAGCGGCAAAATGAAAGAGGAATGGAATTTTACCGATGTGGCGGCGGGACCATACGGAAATGTTTTTGCGGTGACCCAAACGGGAATTATAAACGAGTACGACAGCCAGGGAAATCTTGTGTTCACTTTCGGCGGGCGCGCTTATGACGACGACCGCAACGGAATTTTTACCAACGCGGTTGCGATAGATGTTGACGACGAAAGCGGAATTTTATATGTGCTTGACCAGGATAGGGCGCTGGTTCAGGTATTTTACCCGACCGACTTTGCAAACCTTACCCACAGCGCGGTAGCGGCGCTTGACAAGGGCGATTATGAAAGCAGCGAGGAAATATGGGCGGGGCTTTTAAGGCTGAACGGAATGTCGCAGATAGCTCATATGGGCTACGGCAAGGCTCTTTTTTACCAGCAGAAGTACAAAGCGGCGCTGGAGCATTTTAAAATCGCGAATAACACCGAATACTACTCCGACGCATTTTGGGAGCTTCGCAACGAGTGGCTTAACCGTAATATAGGCTATATATTTTTATGCGTTATTCTTATAGCAGCTTTGCTTATTATCCGTTCCGTTTTTCGGAAAAAGCATAAAAACAGGGCGGCGGAAAAACCCGTTTCGGGAGCAAAACGGTTTTTAAAGGAAACGGCGTATATTAAAACCATGCTCAGGCACCCGATAGACGGCTACTATTACCTGCGCCGCGGCGAGCACGGCTCGGTTATGACCGCAACGGTTATATACTTTCTGTTTTTCGGCGTGTATCTGCTTGATGTTCTCGGCAGGGGGTATCTTTTCGGGGTGCTGAAGCTCAGCACAACAAACCCCGTTTCGGTGCTTATAATGTTTTGGGTTCCGCTGCTGCTTTGGCTTGCGGGAAATTACATGATAGGAACCATAAACGAGGGCGAGGGCAGCTTTAAGCAAATTTATGTTGCAACCGCTTATGCGTTTGCGCCGTATATAATTATTACTCCGTTTATTGTGCTTTTAAGCTACGGGCTTACGCTCAACGAGGCTTTTATTGTAAATCTCGGCAGTTTGTTTGTAATAGCCTGGGCTGCCTGCCTTGTCTTTATGAGCGTTAAGGATATTCAGCGTTACAGCTTCGGCGAGACGGTGAAGAATATATTTCTTGTTTTCTTCTTTATGATTATGGTTATTGTGGCGGTTTGCATTGTATATTTGTTATTCGGTCAGCTGGTTGTGTTTATCAAGGAAATTTTCGGGGAGGGCGTATACCGTGCGGGGCATTAAACGTGTATTAAGTATTTGGCTTGCGGTCTCATTCGCGGTATGCGGCATACGGCTCGCACCGGCGGCGGAAACCGAAAACAGCTTTGACCTTGTTGAGATACGCTCCAACCGCCATACAAAGGTATCGGAGAATATTAAGGCGGAAAACCGACTGTCGCTTGACGGCTACGAAAAAAAGTGCGAGAGCGAATATCTTGAAATATGGTTTAACCCGTCGGTTTATTCCATACGCATTGTAGATAAGGCGAACGGTTATATATGGGGTTCTCTTCCCGATGAAAAGGGGAACGGACTTAACAGCGGCTGGAGAAACTTTGCCAATTCGGTCTGCTCGGTTGAATATTACAACGCCAACGGCTCCGAATCGCGCCTGAGCATTTCGGAAAGGGATGTAAAATCGTTTTTTGAATGGGAAAGCGACGGCTTTTTATGCACCTTTAACGCTAAAAAGCTCGGAATAGTTTTCGATTTCAGGGTAACGCTTAACGACAGCTCTTTATCGTTTGAGGTGGTAAAGGGCAGCCTGCAGGAAAACGGCGACGCAAAAATAAAGGCATTGTACTTTATGCCGTTTCTGGGCAGCAGCTATACGGATGAGATAAACGGATATATCTTCATTCCCGACGGCTGCGGAGCGCTTATGCGTTTTAAAAAATCTTCAAGCTATATAACCGGCTTTGATAAAAAGATTTACGGTGTCGACGGCTCTATTGATTCATTAGCGCCCGCGGGAACGCTTCAGGCAAACAGGATTAACGAATATTTAGTTGACGCAAACACCGTTACAATGCCGGTTTTCGGTATAGCGCACGGCAGCGAACAGAACGCTTTTCTTTCGGTTGTTGAATCGGGCGCGGAATACGCTTCGGTAACTGCGTCTCCCGCTGGGGTCGTAACCGATTATAACTGGGCGTCGGTTCGGTTTAATTACCGTCAGCTTTATACCAAGACGGTATCGGGCAGCGGAATACCCGTGGTTCAGGAAAATGTAAACAGGCTTGAACCCAAGCTGACCTTTTACTTTTTGAACGGCGCTGCCGCCGATTACTCGGGCATGGCGAACCTTTACCGCGAGCAGCTGCTGCAAAACGGCACGCTCGGTAAGGAGCGGGATGATGAAAAAATGCCTCTGCGTTTGGAAATTGCGGGTTCTACGGTGAAAAAGGGCTTTATTTTCAACAGGGTAAAGACCCTTACCACCACGCGGCAGGCTTTAAAAATCGTTGAATCGCTGGCGGGCGACGGAATTGACAATCTGACCCTTGTATACAGGGGCTGGCAGAGCGGCTCTACCGATAAATCAAAATACGGAAAGCTGAAAATCGGGCGGCAGACGGGCGGAAAAGGCAACCTTTTGAATCTGAAAAATAAAACGGACAGTATGGGTTCGAGAATGTATCTGTATCTTGATCCGGTGCTTGCAAACGGAAATCAAATTTATATGTCATCAGACGCGGCGATCGGTATAGACGAGACCTTTATAAGCCGTACCGCGGCTAATAAGGACCGGATGTACCCCACAAAGTATTTTGCGAAAATTTCAAGAATAGCCGATGTTTTTAAGCTGTCAAAGAGCAAATTCGGCGAATGGAGCTTTGCTTATGACAGCGTAGGTTCGGCGCTTTATTCCGATTACAGCAAAAAGGCGGCTTCTACGAGAACGCAGTCGCTTAAAACGGTTACAAATGCGCTTAATACAGATAATAACGTTGCGCTTTACAACCCCAATAATTATTGCTGGCAGTACACGGACGATTATTTTAATATTCCCGTAAACAACAGCCAGTACCAGTTTGAAACCGACACCGTTCCGTTTTTGCAAATGGTGCTTAAAGGCAGCGTGGATTATTACTCGGAATTTATAAATCAGGGCTATTGCTCGCAAAGCACGGTTTTAAAGCTGGTGGAATACGGCGTGTACCCCTCGTTTATTGTTATGGCGGCGGATAATTATTCTCTGACAGGCACTGCCATGAGCGATTATTTTTCGCTTTGCTTTGACGATTGGAAAGAAAAAATCGGTTCGGTATACGAACAGACAGCCAAAGCCATGGAAGCGGTTGAGGGCGCCTGTATTACCGAGCATAAGGTGCTTTCCGAGGGCGTTGTGCGGGTTACATACTCAAACGGTAAGAAGATATATTTAAACTACCTTTCAAAAGAGGTTACGGCTGACGGGAATACCGTCGGCGCGGAGCAGTATCTTATTTGTTCTTAAATACGGGAAGGGAAGAAAACATGAAGAAATCCATTAAAAAAGCCGGGATTACGGCGCATACGCGGAACGCCCTGTGGGGGTACGGCTTTATAGGTATCTGGTTAATAGGTTTTTTCGGGTTTACGCTCTACCCCACGGTATATTCTTTCATAATAAGCCTTAACGATGTGCGGCTTACAAGTAACGGTATGCAGTTTACATGGCGTGCTTTCTACCACTATTACTATGCGCTTTCGGTTTCGGGCGAATTCAAAATGAAGATAAGCGAGGGACTGGGCTTTATTATCGCCGCTACGGTAGTGGTTGTTGTGTTTTCTTTTATAATATCCCTGCTGCTTAACAAAAAATTCCCTATGCGCACCTTTTTCAGGGTTGTGTTTTTCCTGCCGGTGGTTATAATGAGCGGACCCGTAATAGCAAAGCTGCTTACGGGCGAAACGGTGGATTTTTCAAAGAGCGGCAGTATAGTTTACACCTTTTTGGGCGACCTGCCCGAGGTTTTGAGAAACCCCACCCTGTTTGTACTGAACAACCTTACCACTATTCTTTGGTTTTCGGGCGTGCAAATTTTAATTTACCTTGCGGGTCTTCAGAAAATCAGCCCGGATATTTACGAGGCGGCGTCTATCGACGGCGCGGGCGCATGGGAAAAATTTTGGAAGATAACGCTGCCCTATATGCGGCCTATGGCTCTTTTAAACGCGGTATACACCGTGGTGGAGATCTCCAACTATTCGGAACTCGGCATAAATAAACTTATTTCAAACAATATGTTTAATCAAACGAGAATTTACAGCTATTCCGCGGCAATGTCATGGTTGTATTTCCTTATAGTGGCGGTGCTGCTTATACTTGTGTTTCTTGTGTTTAGGCTTTTCGGAAAGGGTGATAAATAATGAATATTCCAAGGCTTAAAAATATGAATGTTCAAAAGGGACGTATCGCCGCGAAAAGCACCCTGTCGCTGATAATAAAGTATATTATACTGCTGTCGGTCGGGTTTGTTTATCTTTATCCCATAATTTATATGCTGCTCGGAAGCCTTATGTCCCCGGGGGATCAGGCCGACCCGACGGTTAAATGGCTGCCTACCGTATGGTATTTTAAAAATTATGCCGAGGCGGTAAAAACCCTTGACTTTTCACACAGCTTTCTGCGGTCGCTTATCGTTGCGGTAGGACCCTCCGTTTTGCAAACGGCGGCAACGGCGATTGTCGGCTTCGGCTTTGCAAGGTTTGACTTTCCGCTAAAAAAGCTGTGGATAGTGCTCGTTGTGGCTACCTTTATAATTCCCATAGACGTAACGCTGGTTCCGAGATATGTGCTTTATTATCAGTACGGTATGACCGATACATATTTACCCGCGTATTTGCCCGCCGTATTCGGGCAGGGAATTAAAAGCGCGCTGTTTATACTTGTGTTTTACCAGTTTTTCAGGTCGTACCCGATTTCCTTTGACGAGGCGGCGGAACTTGACGGCGCGGGCAAGATAAAGGTATTTATTAAAATCGCGGTTCCCATGGCGGTGCCCGCAATTGTGCTGTCGCTTTTGTTTTCGTTTATCTATTATTGGAACGAAACCGCTCAGTTTACCATGTATTTCGGAAATAAGCTGCCCACGCTGCCCATGCGGCTTGAACAGTTTACGGCTATTTACGAGGCTATATACGGAACAGCCTCGGACACGGGCAATACGCTCTCCAACTCGGTTACGCTTGCAGGCACTACCCTTTCGGTGCTGCCCGTAATAGTTTTGTTTTTGGCTTTTCAAAAGCAGTTTATAGAAAGCATAGAGCGCAGCGGAATTACAGGCGAATAACAAATGTCAGGAGACGGTTATGAACATATTTAAAATGTATGAGGAACAAAAGGTTCCGTGGGTTCACAGGCTGCCCGAGATAATACCCGATGAGCGTGTGCGCCCGTGCGAGGTTATTTCCGCAATGGAATGCGATAATGAATGGATTCTGACAGTGCGGCTGAGCAACAGCCGCGAGTACCGCATTTCACTGTCATTTCCTAAGCTCGGCGGAATACGCGTTAAGGATAAAAAAGGCGGATATTTTACTGCCGACGCCGCTGCGGTGACCTATAGGGATGTGGCGGACGGCAGAAAAGCCGCTTCACAAAACGGTTACTCGGCAGTGCTTAAAAACGGCGGCTTTTTAATTGAGCTTTGCCGCGACGACAAGGTTTTTTACCGAATTGATGAAAACAGCCTTGAGCTGGGAATAAAAAACGGCGAATATTGCAAGGCGGCGCTTATTACGCCCATAAATACCGGCGAAAGGTTTTTCGGTTTCGGTGAAAAGTATAACGCGCTCAATCAGGTGGGGCATGTTCTTCCCCTGTGGAACGACGACACGGGCTACCACGGGCACCCCGAGGAGGGAGATAAGGTGCGCTCGTATAAAAATGTTCCGCTGTTTCACAGCTCAAACGGTTATACGGTGTTTTACAATTCCTTTTACGGCGCTTTTGCCGATTTGACCGAGCGGGAAAATACACGCTTCCGCCTTGAATTTAATTCCCCGCTGCTCGATATTTATTTTTGGCAGGGTTCTCCCGGCGATACAATGAACTGTTACACGGATTTAACGGGCAGACCCGTTCTTCCCCCGAAATGGGCTTTTGAGTTTTGGGCGGGCGGCACGGGTGAAAACTGGAACTGCCGCGGAAAAGAAAATTTTGTAACGGTGTTTAAAGAAGCGGTTGACGGCTATAAAGCCATGGGTACTCTGCCCGCCGCAATTTACGGCGAAGCGGCTCCTTCGCAATGCCTTGTCTGCCATGAAATCGCACAGCAGGCGGGTATGCGTATGCTGGCATGGAATCACCCGGGAGTGGACGCCTTTATAAGGGGATATGATGTAAAGCGCATAAGGGAAATATTCCCCGGTATTAAGGACGGCGATATTCCCATGCTGCGCAGCCCCGAGAGCGGCGAAATAATAGATAAAACCCAGTTTTACATAGATTATTCGCACCCCAAGGCATACGACCTTATTTACAATAAGTACGACCTGCTTTGGAACTGGGGTCTTAAAGGCGCCATGGTGGATTTCGGCGAGTTTGTTGAGTGCGATACCGCAGCGTACAACGGCATGAAGGGCGATGAAATGCACAATTACCACGCCTATTGCTACAGCAAAACGGTAAGCGAGGCATGGCGCAGCAGAAACGGCGACGATTATGTTCTTTTCGCGAGAGCCGCATGTGCCGGCACGCAAAAATGGGTCTCGTTTTTCGGCGGCGACCAGCGCGGCGAATTTTACGGCTTGCGGCAGGCGTATTACGGCGGCTTGAATGCGGGACTTTCGGGCTTTACCGTTTGGGGCAGCGATATAGGCAGCCTTTGCGAGTGCGACTCGGAGGAGCTTTATATCCGCTGGCTGCAGTTTGCCGCGTTCAGCCCGTTAATGCGAACCCACGGCAATCATAATCCGTGGAATTACGGCGAGGAATGCGTGCGCATTTTCAAAAAATTCTTTTGGTTCAGAAAAAATATTCTCGATTATATTTACAGTGCCGCCGTACAAAGCAATTTAACCGGCAGGGCGATAATAAGAACAATGGCGGACGCATACCCGAACGATAAAAGCCTTTCCGAGGCAGACGACAAGTTTATGCTCGGCGACTCGCTGCTTATTTGCCCCGTGCTTTATGAGGGAATGAAAAAGCGCAACGTTATTTTGCCGCAGGGTGACTGGCTTTATCTGCCCGATATGAAAATGTACGCGGGCGGAAAAAGCGCAGAGGTTGAGACGCCGATTGACGTTTGCCCCGTGTTTGTGAAAGCGGGGAGCGTAATACCTGTTAACGTCTCTGATAATTCAGAGCTTGCAAAACCGATAAACGGCGGTGTTGCGGCGCTTTTAACCGTTCCCGGAAACGGAGACTCCGTTTTTTATAACAGCGAACGCAAACGGTTTAATTTCACCGTTTCGGGAAGCGCTGAAAAGGACGGATATGTTATTTATAACCGCGACGGATATTCCGTAAGTACTTTAAAAATCGCGGGCAGAGTTACCGAGGCTTTTGCCGACGGAAAACGGCAGAGGGTTATACCTAACGGTAAATTTTCGGATATTGTTCCGGACTCGGATATTTGGGAGGAGCTGAAAATCAAATGTTAAAACCACGGTCGAAAAAAATATTTGCTTTTTTCATGAGCATCGCTGTTGTAATCTCGGTTTTAATTCCTTATTCATCGGTTAAAACAAACGCCAACGCGGCTATGTCCTCAATCTCTGTTAAATGGGCTAACCCTCAGAAAATAAGGAAAATAAACAAAACCAAAACAGAAGCGATACTCACGGCGAACATTAACGGCGAGGCGACGGAAATTCATATTTCTTTTCCTGCCGTGGGCGGCGTGCGGGTAAGAACCGACGTGACATCGGGTCAGAACGAGCCAAAGGCTTTAAAAGAGATCAGCTATTACAATCTGCCCGACGGCACTATGCTGATTGACGCGGGCGACACCGCAGTATGGCTCAACTATGCGGTAACGCCGTGGACAATGAAATTCATAGGTAACGACGGCAAGGTATCTCACACGGTTTCATCCAGGCAGATGTATTTCGGATTTAAAAACGGAGTGCTGCGCAAGGTAAAACTTGAGGGCGCACTTTCCGCCGATGAAGCAATTTACGGTCTCGGCGAGCGCTACAACGGCGTAAATCAGGTGGGCAGTACCGTAAAGCTGTGGAATATGGATACAGGCTACCATGTGGCGGCGGCAACGGTGGTAAAGGACCTTTCGTATTGCAATATCCCGTTGCTTACAAGCACAAAGGGGTATACCGTTTTCTTCAATTCCTACTACGGTGCCTATGCCGATATAGGAAACAGCAATCCCGAAAAATGGAATATGGAGTTTAACGGGACCGATTTTGATTTCTTCGTTTATACCGAAACCCCCTCGGAAAATATTGCTGCTTATACCGCCCTTACGGGTAAACCGTTTACAGCCCCCAAATGGGCTTTGGGCTACTGGATCGGTCAGACCTCAAGCCACTGGCAGTCAACCGATAAAGCGGCTTTTGAAAGTATTCTTAAAACCAAGCTCGAAAAATACAAGGCTATGGGAACGCTGCCGACAGCCGCATTTTTAGAGGGTCTTAATGAAACAAATTCGAGCGTTATGGATATAGCGGCTTCATACGGGGTGCGTTCGTTTATTTGGGAAAACCCGTGCATAACCCTCAGAAACGACGGCGGCGGACTGGGACTTGAAAGTTTAAGAAAGCTGCTGCCGGGTGTAAAGGATATGGAACTGCCCGCCCCGCACAATTACGATAATACCGGAATACTGGCTTACTGGGGCGATTTTTCAAATCCGCTTATTAAAACGGCGCTTAAAAAAGGCGGTTTTGATTACTTCCTTGATAAGGGAATGGCGGGCGCAATGGTCGATTACGGCGAGTACATAGACGAGGGCATGTCTTTTTATAACGGCATGAAAGGCGACGAAATGCACAACTACTACGCCTATGCCTACACCAAAACCGTTTACGACCTGTTTAAAGAGAAAAGAAACAACGATTTCGTGCTGTTTGCGCGCGCCGGAACGATAGGCAGCCAAACATACGGCGGAAACTTCGGCGGCGACCAGCCCTCCACCTTTGACGGTCTGCGGCAGGCGTATAACGGCGGAATAAGCATAAGCTCAAGCGGTTTTTCACTTTGGGGCAGCGATATAGGCGCGCTGCATGGCGACGCTTCTACACAGCTTTACCTGCGCTGGCTTCAGTTCGGCGCGTTCAGCCCGTTAATGCGTACTCACGGCTCGGGCGAGCGTGACCCGTGGAGCTTCGGAAAAATAGGCAAAAATACCTTTAAACAGCTTTACAACACAAGGCAGAGCCTGCTTGATACGCTTTACAGCGCAAACCTTAAAGCAGGCAAAACGGGAATTGCCATGATGCAGCCCTTAAGTTTCGTTTTCCCGGAGCAAAGCGCGCTCAGCGGTGTTACCGACCAGTATATGTTCTGCAACGAGCTTATGGTTTGCCCCGTGCTGAACGAAAATACCACCGATTTGCGCGTTACATTCCCCGAGGGGAAATGGACGGATATGTGGAACGGCAAAACGTATGAGGGCGGCAAGGCTTATACCGTTGCGGCAACCTCAAACACCGTTCCGGTTTACCTGCGCGACGGCGCTGTTATAAAGGCTGCGGTTGCGGGCGACTTTACAATGACGGGCGATATGAACTCCAAAACATATGACGCGGTTATAGCCGCGCCGTCTACCGAAAAGCGCACCGCCGAGTTTTTAACCGACAGCAAGACTTATAAATTTACAAACACCCCGAACGGCAGCGACAGCTTTACCGTATCCAACGACAGCGGACATTCCGCAAAACTTGTAATTGCGGCGGGCGTTACCGCATCGGCGGTAAAGGTGAACGGGAAAGCGCTTAAAAAACTTGATAAGCTGCCCGCAAACGATTCGGCAACAGGCTATTATGTTGACTACGAAAACCGCAGAACCCTTGTTTTCACGGGCGGCTGGAAAACCGTTTCGGTAACCGACAGCAACATGGCGCTGAAAAACCTTGCGCTCGGTGCTGCTGTAAAGGGCAATACCGAGGTTTTAAGCGGTCAGATAGAAAGCATTGTAGACGGAGACTGCACAAGCCAGTGGATGATAAACTCGCTTAAAGACAGCACGGCGGTTATCGACCTGGGTAAAGCCGAGAACCTTAAAAAGATCGTTGTCAGCTGGACCAGCTATACACCTGAATCCTACAAATTAGAGGTCTCGGAAAACGGAACCTCGGGTTGGAAAAATATTAATAACTCGGCGGCGATAGGCGGCACCGAAAGTTATGCGCCGGGCAGCGGGAAAATACGCTATATAAGAATTTCCGAAATTGTTCAGGACGAGGGCTCTGCCGCCCCCGGAATTATAGAGTTTGAAGCATACGGCGACGAGCTGACGGATGAAACCGTAAAGCCGGTAACGGACGACAGCAGCATATCAAACGATAATAGTTACAGCTATGACGACAGCACGGACGGAACGGACGCCGAACCCGACGATTCAACAGACAGCACAGAGGATCAGATTATAAAGAGACGCAGAAAAAAGGTTGTCGTTTTTGACGGCGAGGGGCTTTCGACCGCCGCAATCGTGCTTATAGTCGTCGGCAGCGTTGTTGTCTGCGCGGCGGCGGTAACCGTTCTGATTATCATTTTGCGCAAAAAGAAAAAGCAAAAAACAGGCAAGCGCTGAACCCGCCGACGGTAAAGCCGCCACGTGCCCGAATAATCGGCTTTTGCGGAAATACGCTCCTAAACAGCCGTGTATCGGGCGGCCTGACCTGCGGGCAAGGCTCTCCGAAAGAAAAGGGAGGGATTAAAAAACAGAGCCGAGGGGGGCAAACAAAACCCCTGCGGACGGGCGTTTTTTCTCAGTTTAAAAATATTTAACGGAGGTTTTTTGTATGAAAAAATTTAAAAAAGCGTCAGCCCTTATTTTATCGGGCGCGCTGATAGCAGGCACATTTTCGGCAATGCTTACCGCAAACGCCGCCAAATCGGAAACGATCGGCAGCGGTACGGCTTTAGCAAGCTACGAAAATGACTTTAACGCGGATGATTTATCCTCCGCACTGGGCGATGATTTTTCTATAGGATACGATTCTGACTCGGCGGTCGGTTCCGCACTTACGGCGCTTACCGTGGAAGAGGCTGATAATTATTCCGATCTTTTGGACGGTCAGATAGTCAGAATTAATAATGATAATTTGGAAAATACGCAGGACAGCAGGCGTCCCTATTGGCAACAGCTATATTTTTATTATAAAAATCAGTCATTTGAAAGCTTTGAGTTTTCCGTTGATTTAACAAACACCCACGACGGCTTTGAAATGCTGCACTTCGCACCCAATACTTCCGGTACAATATACGCCTCGGGCTTTGCATTTGTGGCAAAGTACAATGCTTTTGAAAAGCAGTATGATCTTTTCCTCGGAAATGCAGCCGAGGCGGTAACCGATCTTGATTTCTTTTATATAAAGCAGGACAGTACCGCCGCGCATGCGTCGGTTACCGGCAAAGAAAAGACCGTAAACGTTAAAATAACCTTTAACGACGGCACCGCTGTTGCATATATCGACGGTGAAAAAGTACTTGAAAAAACAGGGCTTGATAAGGCGGCATATTATCCGGCTGTGGCGCTCGGCTACAATCTTGCCTCCGACTGGCAGGGCTCTTTTGATAATTTTAAAATAACCGGAACCGGGGTAGCTTCATCCTTTGAGCGTGTAGAGCAACGTGGTATTTACAGCAATAATTTTGACGCAAGAGACATGACAACAGCTTTGGGCGATGACTTTGAAATCAGATATGACCATGAAAACTGGCTTTCCGCCACACCGAGAAAATTGACTGTGAGCGAAGCTGATGATTATGCCGATCTTTTGGACGGCCAGATAGTCAGAATAAATAATGCGTCGGAATCCTCCACAGACGGTATGCGCCCCTATTGGCAACAGTTATATTTTTATTATAAAAATCAGACATTTGAGAATTTTGAGTTTTCCGTTGATTTGACAAGCACCCATGACGGCTTTGAAATGATTCATTTTGCCCCCGCAGTTGACGGTTCGATATACAGCTCGGGCTTTACGCTTGCGACAAAATATGACGCTTTTAAAACACAGTATGACATTTTCCTGGGAAACGCGTCCGAGGCGGTAACCGATCTTGATTTCTTTTATATAAAGCA
>OIYS01000037.1_pt1 | contig 90991 bp, 70 predicted proteins | sample 1588271 | NCBI WGS metagenome assembly OIYS01 (sample SAMN03283286) | human gut metagenome | biome: human-associated habitat; material: feces | host: Homo sapiens | place: Peru | collected 2012 | reverse complement strand
TGGACCTGTCTCCAAGCTGCGCTCGCAAGCGAGCTTGCATGGAGTTAACCACAATATGCCGTTTCCAACGGCTCTAAAATCCGTCTTTTCGACTTTTTCAGTGCTCTCGCCTTTGGCATGTCCTTACGTTTGGGCGTTATCGTTTTTTTGGGGGGCACAGCCCATTACCGCCATTCTATTTGCGCATACCTTCGATGATGTTCAGCATTTTGATGGTGGCTTGGAAGGCGGCTTCTATCTGGTCCACCTCCAGGCCGCGTGTCTTGATGATGTGGCCATTGTAGTTCCAAGTGATGTTGGTCATCACCAGCGCGTCGGTGCTGCCGTGGGGCGGAATGCTCACCGTGTAGTTGGTGAGTCGAGGCATTTCTCGCTTCAGGTTGTCTTTGTAAATCTTCTTCACCGCTTTGATAAACGCGTCGAACTGGCCATCGCCAAATGCGCTTTGCTCGTATTCCTTGCCCTCGATTTCGAGTTTCACTGTGGCTGTAGGGTGCAAGCCGTGCGACATGGTGAGCGAGTAGTTCACAATTTTCACCTTGTTGATCACTGTGTCGCGCTTCACGATGTCGGCAACGATGTAGGGCAGGTCGTCTTGCGTCACAATCTCCTTTTTATCGCCCAATTGAACGATTCTTTCGGTCACTTTCTGCACGTATTTCTTGCCCAACTGAATGCCCAGTTCCAGCAAATTCTCGGTGATACTTGCCTCGCCCGACAGTTTACCAAGGGCGTATTCGCGTTTGCGGCCGAAGCGTTCGGGCAGCAGACTGTTGTAGTAGAGTTCGTTTTTCCTGTCGCCGTCGGCATGTACGCCAGCGGTCTGTGTAAACACATTCTCGCCGATGATAGGCTCGTTTTGCGCCACCACCACACCCGAAAACGATTCCACGATGTGGCTCACGGTGTAGATTTGCTTTTCGTCGATGCCTGTGGTCATGTGCAGCATGTCGTGCACCATAGGCACCACCGAAGCCAGTGGAGCATTGCCGGCGCGCTCGCCCAGTCCGTTGATGGTGCAGTGAATGCCTTTGATGCCCACCAATCCGGCAGCGAATGCATTGCTCGTGGCAAGGTCGTAGTCGTTGTGAGCGTGGAAGTCGAAATGCAGAGCAGGGTAGCGGTTCACCATACGCTTGCAGTATTCATACACCTGGTTAGGATTCATGATGCCAAGCGTGTCGGCAAGCATAAATCGCTCAATGGGCAGATGCTGTAGCGTGTCCATCAGTTTATACACATAGTGCTTAGAGGCGCGTATGCCATTCGACCAGTCCTCAAGATACAGATTCACCTTCAGCCCCTTGGCGTGCGCCAAGTTCACTTCCCTCACGATGTCGGCGCAGTGCTGTTCGAGCGTTTTGCCCAGTTGGAGGTTGCAGTGCCTTTCCGATCCTTTCACCAAAAAATTAATCACCTTGCCGCCCACCTTGTTCACCCATTCCACCGATTTACCGCCGTCGATAAATCCCAGAATTTCGATGCGGGAGAGTTGGCCATTATCGGCAGCCCATTGGCAAATCGCCTTTGCTGACTCGAATTCACCGATGGAAACGTGGCAACTGCCAATCTCAATGCGAGGCACACGCAGATTGGTGAGCAGCATACGCGATATGCTCAACTTCTCAGCAGTAGAGAAACTCACACCAGAGGTTTGCTCGCCATCACGCAGTGTGGTGTCGAGAAGTTCGATATGCCCAACAGCCTCGTTAGGTTTCGGCCGTGTGTCAAGTATTTTACCAAACAGTGAACTCATAATTACCCCACAAAGTTACACTTTTTTTAGTAAAATACACAGAGGGGGGGGGAGAATAGAAGTTAAGAAGTTAAAGAAGATTTTTTAGGAGTTAAGAAGTTAAAGAAGTTAAGAAGTTAAGACGATACCTTCGCCTTTTGAAATAATGGGCGTTTTTTTTATTTGGGCGATGATTATGCATTGTTGCTGAATTGTGAATGGAGTCAAGGATAAAAACTGCTTGCCGTCACGGCGAAAAATCCCTGATTAAAATAATATTATGGTAGGGACGTGATACTTCACGTCCGCCCATAGTTTTGATAATATGTTGAGTATTAATCGTTTGATGCGGACGCGAATTATTGAAAGCACTGAAAAAGTCGAAAAGAGGGATTATAGTGCCGTTTCCAACGGCTACAAGCCTTCACGAAATCTTCACTTCATTCACTGTTTTTATAGTTTTTTAGTGCTTTTGAATTATTGCGTTTCTACCATGTGAAATGCATTTTGGGTATCTTTTTATCTGACCTAAGCGGAGATTTTACCCTCTAAATATGTGGTTTTGGAAGGGGTGGTGTGTTAAGGATTGTTATTATTTGTGGGGAAGTTGTCATAAATGTATTTTTCTTTTGCGTAATCTGAATGGTTTATTAATAAATTTTAATAGCGATTAATGCTTTGGTATTCTGCTCGTTTTTGTGTAATTTTGCATAGTTTTTGTGCCGTTTTGGGGGCTATTTCCTCTCAAAGCGATACTACAACTCTGAAATAACAAATTAAAATTATATTAAACAACAAATTATGAGTTTGAATATCATTGTGCTGGCTAAGCAGGTGCCCGATACCCGCAACGTTGGCAAAGATGCTATGAAGGCCGACGGCACTATCAACCGTGCGGCACTTCCTGCTATCTTCAACCCTGAAGATTTAAACGCATTGGAGCAAGCCCTTCGCTTGAAGGAGCAGCATCCTGGTTCCACTATCGGTATGCTCACCATGGGTCCTCCACGTGCAGGTGAAATTATTCGTCAAGGTTTGTACCGCGGTGCCGACACAGGCTGGTTGCTTACCGACCGCCTTTTCGCTGGTGCCGACACATTAGCAACCAGCTACGCCCTTGCCACAGCCATCAAGAAAATCAGCGCTGAAAAGCCTGTTGATATCGTGATTGGTGGCCGTCAGGCTATCGACGGCGATACCGCCCAAGTTGGTCCACAGGTGGCTCAAAAGCTCGGTTTGAACCAAGTGACCTACGCCGAAGAAATCCTCAAGGTGGAAAATGGCGTTGCCACTATTCGCCGCATGATTGATGGTGGTGTGGAAACTGTGGAAGCTCCACTTCCTGTGGTGATCACTGTGAACGGTAGCGCAGCTCCTTGCCGCCCATGCAATGCTAAGTTGGTGATGAAATACAAATACGCCACTTGCCCAATGGAGCGCACTGGCGAAGAACCTTGGAAAGAACTCTACAACGAGCGTCCATACCTCACACTCAACGAATGGAGCGTGGCTGACGTGGACGGCGACCCACAACAGTGCGGTTTGAGCGGCTCGCCAACAAAGGTGAAGACCGTGAAGAACATCGTGTTCCAAGCCAAGGAAAGCAAGACCCTCACCGGTAGCGATGAAGACATTGCTGGCTTGATTGAAGAATTATTGGAAGAAAAAATTATTGGTTAATAGTAGTACACAACGACAATGAATAACGTATTTGTATATTGCGAGATTGAAGGCACTACTGTTGCCGAAGTATCTCAAGAATTGCTCACCAAGGGCCGCAAATTGGCTAACGAACTTGGTGTGGATCTCGAAGCTGTTGTAGCTGGTACTGATATTAAGGGTAAGGTGGAAGACCAGATTCTCCCTTACGGTGTTGACAAACTCCACGTTTTCGATGCTGAAGGCTTGTTCCCCTACACTTCAGCCCCTCACACCTCAGTGCTGGTGAACCTCTTTAAGGAAGAAAAGCCACAAATCTGCCTCATGGGCGCAACTGTGATTGGCCGTGACCTCGGTCCACGCGTTTCTTCTTCACTTTTCAGCGGTCTTACCGCCGACTGTACCGAACTTGAAATCGGCGAATACGACGACATCAAGACCAAGAAGCACTACGACAATCTGCTCTATCAGATTCGTCCTGCTTTTGGTGGCAATATCGTGGCTACTATCGTTAACCCCGAAAACCGTCCACAAATGGCAACTGTTCGCTCTGGCGTAATGCAAAAAGCCATTTACGAAGGCAAGGCTAAGGGCGAGGTGGTTTACCCAGAAGTTGCAAAATATGTTCCAACCACCGACTTCGTGGTTAAGGTTATCGACCGCCACGTGGAAGCCGCTAAGCACAACCTCAAGGGTGCGGCAATCGTAGTGGCTGGTGGCTACGGCGTGGGCAGTAAGGAAGGTTTCGACCAACTGTTCACCCTCGCAAAAGAACTCCACGGCGAAGTGGGCGCATCTCGTGCGGCAGTTGATGCTGGCTGGGTGGCAGCTGATCGCCAAGTGGGTCAAACAGGTGTTACCGTTCACCCAAAGGTGTATATCGCTTGCGGTATCTCTGGTCAGATTCAGCACATCGCTGGTATGCAAGAGGCTGGTATCATCATCTCTATCAACAACGACCCAGATGCTCCAATCAACAAGATTGCCGACTACGTGATCAATGGCACTGTGGAAGAAGTGGTTCCAAAACTCATCAAGTATTACAAGCAAAATTCAAAGTAATACCTCAGAAGTTAAGAATAAGAAGTTAAGAAGTAAACTTCCAAACAAACTTCCAGCTTCTTAGCAATTTGGAAACAATAAACATTTAATAAAGAACAAAAGCTTAATATTACAGTTATGGCTAATTACTATACTGATCATCCTGAAATTGAATTCCACTTGAGCCATCCGCTCATGAAGCGAATTGTTGATCTCAAGGAACGTAATTACGAAGATAAAGACAAGTTTGCCGATGCTCCTGTATGCTATGAGGACGCTATCGAAAACTACAAGCGTATTCTCGACATCACAGGCGATGTTGCAGCCAACATCATCGAACCAAACTCTGAAGATGTTGACCTCGAAGGTCCTCACTTGGAAAACGGTCGCATGATTTATGCAAGCAAAACTTACGAGAACCTCGACGCTACCCGCAAGGCTGGCCTTTGGGGCGTGTCGATGCCTCGCCGCTACGGTGGTTTGAATCTTCCTAACACCACATTCTCAATGTTGAGTGAAATCATTTCAGCTGCCGACGCTGGTTTCCAAAATGTGTGGAGCCTCCAGAGCTGTATCGACACTCTCTACGAATTTGGTAGCGAAGAACAACGCCAAAAATACATTCCTCGCATCTCTGCTGGCGAAACCATGTCGATGGACTTGACCGAACCTGATGCAGGTTCCGACCTCCAACGCGTGATGCTCAAAGCCACTTTCGATGAAGAAAACAACTGCTGGCGCTTGAACGGTGTGAAGCGTTTCATCACCAACGGCGACTCAGATATCCACTTGGTGCTCGCTCGCTCTGAAGAAGGCACTAAGGACGGACGTGGCTTGTCAATGTTTATCTACGACAAGCGTGACGGCGGCGTAGATGTTCGCCACATCGAGCACAAACTCGGTATTCACGGTTCACCAACATGCGAACTTACCTATAAGAACGCAAAGGCAGAACTCTGCGGTAGCACTCGCCTCGGCCTTATCAAATATGTGATGGCATTGATGAACGGTGCTCGCCTCGGTATCGCCGCTCAATCAGTGGGTGTGGAGCAAGAAGCTTACAACGAAGCTCTCGCTTACGCTAAAGAACGCGCTCAGTTTGGCAAGAAGATTATCAACTTCCCTGCCGTTTACGATATGCTCAGCCGAATGAAGGCAAAACTCGACGCTGGCCGTTCGATTCTTTACCAAACCGCTCGCTACGTTGATATCTACAAGGCACTCGAAGACATCGCTCGCGACCGCACGCTCACTCCAGAAGAGCGCAAGGAAATGAAGCTTTACTCACGCCTTGCCGATGCGTTCACTCCACTGGCTAAGGGTATGAACTCTGAATACGCCAACCAAAATGCTTACGATGCCATTTCCGTTCACGGTGGTTCTGGCTTCATCATGGAATACAAGTGCCAACGCTTGTTCCGCGACGCTCGTATCTTCTCTATCTACGAAGGTACTACTCAACTTCAAGTGGTGGCCGCTATCCGCTATGTGACCAACGGCACTTACCTTGGTATCATCAAGGAAATGCTCGAAAAAGAAGTGGCTCCTGAATTCCAAGCATTGAAGGAACGTGTGGCTAAGATGGTTGAAAAGTATGAAGACGCTATCAACTATGTGAAGGCTGCTGGCAACAACGACCTCCACGACTTCTTGGCACGCCGCCTCTACGAAATGACTGCTGAAATCATCATGTCGCTCCTTATCCTCGACGACGCTACTCGTGCTCCAGAACTCTTCGCTAAGAGCGCTAACGTATATGTTCGCTACGCTGAAGGTACTGTTGCTGGTCACTATGCTTACATCAAGGAATTTAAGGCAGAAGACCTCGCTGATTTCCTCGCAGCTGCTCCAGAAGAAGCACCTGCTGAATAATCTTTCACAGCGAAATAATTTAAACACTTTATATTAAAGATGCCGCCACACTGCTGGTGGCATCTTTTTTTTTGATAAAAGTTTAGTTTTTGCGTAGCGAAAGGGCGCGTTTTGTGTTATTATAATAGAAACGCAAAATAAACGACGATGGAGATACAAGAGTTTATCACAGAAGCAGAACATCTGCGGAGCCACTTGCTCAGTCAGGCAAAGCGCTATCTGGGCGATGCCGACAGCGCAGAAGATGCTGCGCAAGAAACTCTTGTCAGACTATGGTTGGCAAAAGACCGGATACCCGATGCCACAAAAATGAGGAATATGGCATCGGTGGTTTGCAAAAACGTTTCCCTCAACATATTGCGCGATGCCAAATCCTGCGTCGCCATCGATAGGGCAGAATCAGTTGCTGGGACTGGGAACCCGGAAAACCAACTGGTGGAGCAGGAGAATTTGCAGAATTTGCAACAAGGCATTCGCTCACTGAGCGATAAGCAACGAGCCATCATCAGAATGCGCAATGTGGAAAACTTGTCGTATGCCGACATTGCCAAAATCATAGGCACCACGGAATCATCGGTGCGCGGCATGATAAGCAAAGCAAGAATGCAGCTACTAAATCAAATGAAAGGAGTCAAGTTATGAAACAAAACGAATATATCGCATCGCTTCTTGAAAAATTTCTTGAAGGGCAAAGCACAGAAGCCGAAGAGCAAACGCTTTCGGAATACTTCAACAGTGCCGACGATGTGCCTGCTGAATGGGCGGCATATCAAGAGCTGTTTCGTAGCTTTACGACCGATGCTTATGATTTCAGCGATGAGGAAATCGACGCCATGCTTGCACCCACTCCTTCAAAAAAGGGGATTGTGGTGAGCTTGCTGCGATGGAGTGCAGTGGCTTGTGCGATAATAGCCGTACTGGCAGGAGCATGGCTGTATTATAAGGACATCGCACCATCTCCTACAATATCACAAAAGCCTGTCATTACCCAAAATGAGGTGAAAAAAGTGGCAGAAAAAAACGGAGAGGATAAAAAAGTTACAATGCGAGAAAAAATAGAAAGCCCCACACTTTTGGCACACAAGGAGCAGCAACCAGTAATGAAGCATCGCAAAAAAGCAAAGCACATTGCCAAGAAAGAGGCAACAGCCCAAACCACCGATGAAGTCAGCACCTCCGAACTGCTCGAAACGGTGAATGTGCTCACCACGATGGACGCAGAATATGCGTCAATCACTGCCAAGCCGCACAAAAATGGCTTTTTGGTGAATGTGATGTGTACTGATGGTGAAGCCAGTTCGTTTTTACTTCAGCGAAGCAGTGATGGCACTTCTTTGAAATTAACAACTCAATTAATTAATAACTAAACTCTTATCGTTATGAAAAGAACAGTTTTATTTTTAGCAGTAGCTATCATTAGCGTAGCAAGTCTTGCCGCAGAAAATGTAAAAGCCCCCACTTACATCATCAACGGCAAAAAAGTGGAAAACTTCGACGGCTCACAACTCAAAGGCAAAACCATAGCCAATTACACCATTGATGAGGACACCAACGTGCACGTGATTCTCACAGTTGACTATGTAGCAGGCAAGGCCGTGAAGAAGGTGAGCGTGTTTCAGTCTGTCCGCCCCTTAAAAGACGGCGAAAGCATCACTTCTTCAGAAGATGCAAGCCACTACCTTTCTGGTGAAGCAGTATTTGTGCTCGATGGAAAACTGGTTTCGGTGTCGGAGTTTACTTCATTGAAGCCATCTGCGTTGTCAACCGTTAGGGTAATAAAGGACAAAAATAATGCCGACTTCAAAAAATATGCCGAAGAAGCCAAAAAGCAATCAACCACAGGTGTAGAGCCAAAATGCATAATCATGGCCACCTCAAAATAATCTCCACACACATAAGCACTACAAAAGGGTGCGCCTACAAAAACAGGCGCACTTTTTTTATGATACCAACAGTCACAAAAAAGCCATTAATGATTCAACTAATTAAAAGTTTTTGTATATTTGCAACGTCAAAATATAAGGCATCCGTCTATTTATTAAATGTTGTATAACATTTGCATATATATCAGCAACAAATTGCCACATTTTCCATAAATGGGGAAATCCTATTGCCAATCATAACTAAATCAAAAAATAATTAGCTTATGGAAAAAAAGTTTTATCTGTTCCTATTCATTACCTTGTCAGTTCTCACTGCGAAAGCATGGGACGGGGAAGGCACGAAGTCGAGTCCTTATCTGATTAAAACGAAGGCCGACTTGATTGAGCTTTGCACGCAGACCAACACTGCGTTGCAAACCTACGACGGCAATTTTTTCAAGATGACCGCCGACATTGATGTTGAAGGCGATGCGCAATTCAAAGGTATTGCCACCACTTCGAAAAACAACAGTAAGCGCTTTGGTGCAACTTTTGATGGCGACGGACACACTATCCATGGCATCAATATGAACACTGTGGTATGGAAAACTGCCCCAACAGAAACCGCTCTCGGAACACCCGACGGCACCAAAAGCACCAGCAACGTGGGCTTTATTGGCTATTTGGGAGCAAAGGGCACGCTAAAAAATCTTACCATTGCCAGCGACAATAAATTCGTCTTTTTTGGTTATGGCGGCGCATTCGTTGGCCGTAACTATGGCACAGTGACTGGCTGCCGCAACTATGCCGACATCATCGGCTACTCAGCAGACATCGGTGGCATTGTAGGTCAATCGGAGAAAGGATCGGTAATTACAGACTGCTTCAACGCTGGCTATATCAGCACCGGTTTCGTGGAAAACGGTGGCATTGTGGGGAAAAGCAGCGGCACGGTAGAGCGATGCATGAACGTGGGACGCGTGGAAAGTAGCGTTATCTCCACATTCAAAGCCTCAAACAAAACTGGTATCGTAGGTGGCATCGTAGGTAGCGGATATGGCGCTATCGTGCGCGATGTGGTAAACCTCGGCACTGTGGTGGCAGCGTACAAAGCTGGTGGTATTGTAGGAAGTTGGGAAAAACCTTACAAGGAAACCACAGGATCGGGCTATAACGATATGTATCGTGCCATCAGCGCAGGCACTGTGCTGTGTGGCAACCGTGCACAAGAAGGTGGTATTGCAGGTATCGATGGCACACTCGGCAAAACCGAAGATGTGTATTGGGACACTCAAATAACTCCACTAAATGCAATGGCACTCAACAGTCACGAAAATACTACAGGTGTAGAAACATCGGTGCTGACAAGTGGAACTGTATTAGCCAACTATTCAAGCGAAATATGGTCGTTTGAGGCAGACAAATATCCTGTGCTCAAAGCATTTGCCGACGACCAGATTGTGGAAGCAGCCCGCAAGGTGATATTGTCAATCCCTACTGGCAACTCCGCAAGCAATCTGAAAGTAAACTCCACACTCAGTTCCGACAATGGCTGTAAGTGGACACTGAAGCAAGGCTCTGCTTTCTCAATCAACGGCAACACACTTGTAGCCCCTACCTCTGTTGAAAAATTCACAACCGACACTTTGGTGGCAACAATTGGACGCTTCGAAAAGCAATTCCCAATCACAAGATTTGAGCCTAACCCACTAAAGGGTGATGGCACTGAAGAAAGTCCATATTTAATCAGTAGTGTTGCCGACTGGAAAAATATGGCTTCGTATATTGAGGAAACACAATCAACATTTGATGGACAATTCGTAAAACTCACCAACGACATCGACTTTGAAGGAAAAACATTCGTGCCAATGTGCAACGGTGGAGTGTCGGATTTCCAAGGCACATTTTTGGGCAACGGCAAGTCGCTGAAAAATATCAGTTTCGCAACCACCACAGTGAACCAAGGCGTGTTCCGTGTAATTGGTGCGAGAGGTACGGTTCAAGACCTGACCATCACAGGCAAAATAACCACTAAATTTGCCTACACAGGCGGTTTTGCTGGTGCGCTCAAAGGCACACTTAAAAACTGTGTGAATCTCGTGGATTTGAAATCTACCAGTGGCGGTTATGTGGCAGGTTTCGCTGGTCAAGCCGCTGCCACAGCCCGTCTGCTGAATTGTGTGAACCGTGGCAACATCACAGCAAAGAACAATTATGCCGCAGGTATTGTTGCACAAGCTGTGGCTGATGGCGTGGTATATAACCAGTGTGCAAACGAAGGCACAATTCTCAACAACGGCACAACCACAGTGCAGTGCGTGGCTGGCATCGTGGCATACAGTAAACAAGCTCAATTCATCGAGTGTCGCAATACTGGTAAAATCTTAGCAAGCGATTCTACTAAAGTATCAGCTTTGGCTGGTATTACCGCACAATTGTTCTGCGAAGGCGAAAACAGCCAGCCAAGCTACTTCAAGAATTGCTACAACACTTCAGACCTTGAAGGTAAAGCCGTGCTATCAGGCATTTTAGCTGATGTGTCAATCAACTCAAAGAAGGTGATGGAAGGCTGCTACAACACTGGAAACATCACGGTTTGCACCACAAGCAAAACCAACCTTCTGCCATCGGCTGGTGTGAGTGCCTACTACATACCAGGCGACTCTTACACCGACTGCTACAACACTGGTAACGTGGAAGCTAAAGTGTGTGGCGAAATTGCTGGTGTGGTAGGCAACTTCAAAACAGGTGCCAACGACACAACAGCTGTAGTAACCATCAAACGCTGTTACAACACTGGTAATATTTCTGCTCCATTCAGCGTGGTGGGTGGCATTGGCGGCTCACTTTTCGACGACGCAATCACAATCGACAGTTGCTACAATACTGGTGACATTAAAGGTTTGTTCATGGTTGGTGGCATTGTCGCCACTTTAAAAGGTCCAAGCAACCAAGTGAAAAATTGTTGGAATTCAGGTTCTGTGACTGGTGCCAACCGTGTGGGTGGTTTGATTGGCTGCGACAATGGAGAAAACCGCGTTTACAACAGTTACAACACTGGTGCCGTGGCAACCAATTCACAAAACATCACCGACCACTCTGGCAGAGAAACGAGCTACTCTATCGGTGGTTTGGCAGGTGAGGGAAGCTCCACTTACACCAACTGCTACAATATGGGTAATGTAACTGGCAACAACCTGACAGGTGGCTTGATTGGCAACGTGTCGAAGTTGCGCCCAGCAAAACTTGTCAACTGCTACAACGGCGCTAAAGTGGAATGTACACTCACCGAGAATTATGGCAATCTGATTGGTGTGGATGCAGACAGTACCAACACAACAATTGAGAACACATATTATGTAACCGATTATGGCACAAATGCTGTCGGCACAGCTTACGGCACAGGACTGACCGTTAAGGCTCTTGCAGGCAGCAAGGTGCTTGGTGATGCATTCGTTGCTCCTGACAAATATTCATTGCCAGTGCTCGTCACTCGCGCTAACGATGATTTTGCCAAGGTATATGCGGCTGCTGTAGTGCTTGCCGAGGGCGACACATTCGAGAATGTGGCTCACAGCATCAACGTAGGTCAACCTAATGGCGTGGTCTGGAGTGCTTCGGTGGCAGGTGCTTCTGTCAACAACAACGAAGTACGCTTGCCACAGGGCTACGATGGCGAACTTACCCTTACAGCCACTTGTGGAGCAGCAAGCCGCTCATTCAACTTGACGATTGTTCAACAAACAGGCATCAACGACACAAAAACAGCTGATGATGTGACAAGCGCAACATACTACGATATGAGAGGCGCACATCTTGGCTCAAACCGTCCACAAAGTGCAGGCATCTATATCGTAAGCGAAAAGCATCGCAGTGGTGCCACGACAGCACGCAAAGTGGTAGTGCGCTAAAAGAAGCATATAGTGTAGAAATAAATCTAATTTCTGAATATACAAGTTCGAACCCCGAAAGTCAAACAACGGACTTTCGGGGTTCTTTTTAGTTATATCGAGGCGAAATCTTAATTCTCCGCCGCCTATTCATCAAAATCAGAAAGTGTATTCGAGGCACTCGTCGAGGAGGCGTGTGATTTCTTCCTTGTCGAGGTTTTGGCCGATGAATACGATTTTTTGCATACGGTCGCCGTAGGTCTCGTCCCAATCACGGCGCAAAGTTGGATCGGTGTCGAGCATTCGTTGCAGTTCGTTTTCAGGCATTGTGGCATAGAATTTACCTGCCTGACGAATCGTTTTTTGCTTACCTGCTTGCTCAAAGAGGTAACACATGTCGGGTTCGTCAGTGAAATAGCACACGCCCTTTGCACGAATCACATTCTTTGGCCATTTGGTAGCCACGAAGTGGTCGAAGTTCTCCAAGTTGAACGCTGGGCGACGGTAGTACACGAATGTACCGATACCATATTCCTCAGCTTCGCCCTCATCGTGGTGATGATGGTGGTGATGCCCGTGATGGTGATGACCTTCTTCATCTTCCTCGTGGTCATGGTCGTGGTGATGATGTTCGTGGTCTTCGTCTTCGTCTTCGTGTTCATATTCATGCTCGTGTTCTTCGTGCTCATGCTCATCTTCGTCGTGATGACCTTCGAGTTCACGAATCCATGTGGCAGAAGTAACCACCTTTTCAAAATCGAACAAGCCTGTGTGAAGAATCTTGTCGAAATCCACATCGCCATAGTTACATTCCAAAATCTCTGCTTTGGGTTGGAGCGCACGGATAATCTTCTTGATGCGGTCAAGTTCTTCAGGTGAAACTTCATCCACCTTATTCAAGAGAATCTTGTTGCAAAATTCCACTTGCTGGATAACGAGATTTTCTATATCTTCCTCACCGATATGCTTCTTCATCAGGTCGTCGCCACAGCCAAACTCATCACGCATACGCAGCGCATCGACCACGGTCACGATGCAATCGAGGCGTGCCAATCCGTTTTCAAGATATTTCTTGCCCATTTGAGGAATAGAGCAGATGGTTTGAGCAATAGGTTCGGGTTCGCAAATGCCGCTTGCCTCAATCGCGATGTAGTCGAACTTATCCATGCAAGTGATGTCGTGAAGTTGCTCCACGAGGTCCATTTTCAGCGTGCAGCAGATGCAACCATTTTGTAGAGCTACAAGACTATCGTCTTTTTTACCCACCACGCCTCCTTGTTCAATCAAGTTGGCATCAATGTTCACTTCGCCAATATCGTTTACAATCACGGCAAACTTAATGCCTCGCTTGTTGTTCAAAATTCTGTTGAGAAGAGTGGTCTTGCCACTGCCAAGATAGCCTGTAATCAGTAGAACAGGAATTTGTTTTATCATCATAATTTATAATGTGTTTTTAACGTTTTCTTACTGCAAAGTTACAAAAACAATCGAATAGGGCGTATCATTTTTAGTATGTTTTCATGATTTCATAGAATTTGTTCGGTGGTATCGAAAAGTTTCGTAATTTTGTATAATAAACATAATTATGTATGAGAACAATAAGTAAAATATTAACTGGGGCATTTATTGCCACCGCCACAACATTTGGCGCATCTGCGCTTGAACTGAGCGATTTCGTTCTTTCATACCGTCCTTATGGCATCGCTGCCACACAAAAGGCACTAAACGGTGAGTATTATTATCAAAAGAGCACCGATGGCTCGAAAATCTTCCGCATTGCGTATAAGAACGAAGACAACGAAACCACCATCTTTAACAGCGAGGAACTGAAAGGCTGTAAAATCACCGATTGGGACGGCTACGAGATGAGCAACGACGAAACAAAGATTCTCTTGCACACCGACACCAAGATGATTTATCGCTATTCCTACATTGCCGACTACTATGTGTACGACGTAAAGAGCCAACGCATCACCAAACTCACCGACGAGGGTGGGGAAGAGATTGCTACGCTCAGCCCCGACAACCAGAAAGTGGCATTCGTGAAGAATAACAATGTGTATATCAAAAACCTTGCCGACGGCTCTATCACCACTGTGACCACCGACGGCGAGAAAAACAAGATTATCAACGCTGTTCCCGACTGGGTTTACCAAGAGGAATTTGGCATTCTCAACTCTCTGAAATGGTCGCCAAGCAGCAACACACTGGCGTTTATCCGCTTCGATGAAAGCCAAGTGCCTATGTATTCAATGCCTATGTATGAGGGCGATTGCCACCCCAACAAGGACTATTCACTCTACCCAGGCAGTTACGACTACAAATATCCAGTGGCTGGCGAGAAAAACTCGGTGGTGAGCGTTATGGCTTATGATTTGGCCACCAGCCGTCTGCAAAAAATGAACCTCCCCATCACCGACAATGATTACGTGCCACATATTGATTACGGCACACAAGACGATCGATTGATGGTGAGCACGCTGAACCGCACCCAAAACGATTTGCATATCTACGCAGTGAATCCTGCCACCGCTCAGGCAACCGAGGTGTATGCCGAGCAATCCACTTCATGGATCGACAGCAAGAGCGCCAACGATGTGATGTATTACGACACATTCTTTGTGATGCCAAGCGAAAAGTCGGGTTATATGCACCTCTATCAATATGCCTACGATGGAAAATTGATCAAGCAACTCACTTCGGGCAACGAAAATGTGACACAATTTTACGGCTACGACAAGGCGCGCAAACAATTTTTCTATCAGCGCACCAATGGTCCACTCAACCGCATGGTGGAAAGTGTTGACGCTGCTGGCAAAGTGACCGCCCTTACCGATGGCGATGGCACATACAGCGCAAAATTCAACAGCAATTTCAAATACTACATTCGCACATTCAGTTCACAACGCATTCCAAACCAATACGCCATCTATAACGTGAACGGCAAAAAGGTGCGCGACTTGGAACTGAACCGTGAGTTTGCCGAAAAATATACCGCCCCAACTGTTCCACATCGTGAATTTATCACCGTGGAAAGCGATGGCTACACGCTTAATGGCTACATTATCAAGCCTGTGGATTTCGACCCCAACAAGAAATACCCAGTGATTATGCAACAGTATAGCGGTCCAGGCTCTCAACAAGTGCTCAACAAGTGGAGCCTCGACTGGCAAGAATATTTTGCAACTCAAGGATTTATCATCGCTTGTGTAGATGGCCGTGGCACAGGTGGTCGTGAAAAGGCGTTCCAGAGCGTGGTGTATCAAAAGCTTGGTAAATATGAAAGTATCGACCAAATTGCCGCCGCAAAATATATGGCAAGTCTGCCATACGTTGATGCAAAGCACATTGGCATTTGGGGCTGGAGCTACGGTGGCTATGAGGCACTGATGGCAATGTCAACTCCAGGTAGCGACTATGCCGCAGGTGTGGCAATTGCTCCTGTCACCTCATGGAAGTTCTACGACACTATCTATGCAGAGCGATACATGCGCACTCCACAGGAAAACCCTGACGGCTACCGCGATGGCGCACCACTTGAAAACACCGACAAACTGAAAGGCAAACTGCTGATTATGTGGGGTAGTGCCGACGATAATGTGCATGTAATCAACTCCATGCAATATATCTCCAAACTCCACGGTCAAGGCAATCAATTTGATATGATGGTTTATCCCAACATGAACCACAGCATCAACGGTTGCGGCGTTCGTCTTCCACTTTACCAACGAGTTTTGAACTTCTTCAAAGCCAATTTGCAACAAAAATAAAACCGAAAGGGCTCGTATCAAACACATAATATGATGACCAATTTGATTGTGATAACTGGACCTACGGCTTCGGGCAAGACTGGTAAGGCGGTGGCATTGGCAAAGGCACTTGATGCTGAAATCATCAGTGCCGACTCGCGCCAGCTGTATCGAGGAATGGACTTGGGAACAGGAAAAGACCTCGAAGAATACGGTGATGTGCCTTACCACATGATAGACATTTGCCCTGCTGGCTACAAATACAACCTTTTTGAATTTCTGCGCGACTATCAGAAGTGCTACGACGAAATCCGCAGCCGAGGCAAGCAGGTGATTCTTTGTGGCGGAACGGGGTTGTATGTAGAGAGTGTGCTCAAAGGTATTCAGTTGCCACCAGTGCCACAGAACGAGGAGTTGCGGGCAGAACTTTCCACAAAAAGTCTGGAAGAACTGACCGAAATCCTCAAAACGTACAAAACGCTTCGCAACAATAGCGACATCGACACCTGCAAGCGTGCTATCCGTGCGATTGAGATTTGCGTGTATTACCACGAAAATCCCACTCTCAAACTCGCCACCGAGCCACACCCTCTGGAAAATGCGCTAACCATAGGTGTGAGCATACCGCGTGACGACCGCCGCCAGCGTATCACCGACCGTTTGAAAGCACGCCTTGACGCAGGAATGGTTGATGAAGTGCGCCGACTGATTGACGAGGAAGGCGTAGCCCCCGACGACCTGATTTATTACGGATTGGAATACAAATACATCACCAAGCATGTGATAGGGGAGTTGACCTACGATGAAATGTTCACAGGGCTCGAAACAGCCATTCACCAATTCGCCAAGCGACAAATGACATGGTTCCGTGGCATGGAGCGCCGCGGCTTTCCCATCCACTGGCTACCCTACAACCTCACTTCCGACGAATTTGTTACAGAGGTGAAAGCACTACTGAAGTAAAATTTCTAAAGAATAAACACAATATAAAACAACCACGAATTTCCTGAAAAATTCGTGGTTATTTTATTGTATGATTTTGGAAAAATTACCACACGCCGTATTGGGAGCGTGAAGCATCGATGCGGAGGAGAATAAACAGAAGAATGGTGAATCCCCAAAGCGATGAACCGCCGTAACTGAAGAAGGGGAGAGGAATACCGATAACGGGGCATAGTCCAATCACCATTCCCACATTAATGCTCAAGTGGAATATGAGTATCGATGCCACACAATAGGCATAAACTCGTGCAAAAGCTGTATGCTGGCGTTCGGCAATAGCGATAACACGAAGTATCATGGTAAGGAATAGGATAAGCACAGCCACCGAACCCACAAAGCCTTGTTCTTCACCGATGGTGCAATAAATAAAGTCGGTGTGCTGCTCTGGCACATAACCGAATTTGGTTTGTGTGCCGTTGAGGAACCCTTTGCCCATCAAGCCCCCCGAACCGATGGCAATTTTACTTTGGTTCACATTGTAGCCCTGACCTCGCACGTCGTCTTCGATGGCGAGTGCCACCTTGATACGCATCTGCTGGTGAGGTTTCAGTACCTCATTAAACGCGAAATTCACAGTAAAAAGCAAGCACAAGCCAGCAATCGCAAAACCGATTGTGGTAAGGATTTTCCTGTTGTTCATACGGAAAAATTCCCACGCCAAATAGATGAGCGAGCAGATAATAACAGGGAAGAAGAACAAGTAGCCGTGAATGTCGTAGCCCAAATAATGCGCTCCAAGTGCCAACGCCCCAGTACCTAAATAACCGAGAGTAACATTGCGTGCAGCAACATGCGACTTGCAGTAGATATGAAGCATTCCCACGATGATGACCATCAGTAAGATGAACACACAAAACTCACCAAGCGTGATGTCCATAAATGGCACAGTGGAGTATTTAAGCGCAATCACAAAAATCACCACTGAAGTTAAACCGGCAAAGAGCACAAGCCCTGTCATACCCTCACGATACAGCACAAACACCAGCGCGGTATAAACCAAAGCCGACCCAGTTTCGTTCTGCAAAATGATAATCAGAATTGGTAGCACGATGATACCCACGGCTATCGCCATATTCTTGGGAGTATTGAGGCTGAAGCCGTAGGTGCTGAATAGTTTCGCCAATGCCAATGCCGTGGCAAATTTCGCAAATTCAGCCGGTTGCAGACTCACAGGCCCTAACGTAATCCACGAGTGCGAACCTTTAATGTTAGGGGCAACAAATATGGTGAGCACCAGCAGCAGAATCATACACCCATATATCGGGTAGGCATACGCCTCATAAAACTGCCTGTCGATCAGTAACAAGGAGAAACCCAAACAAAGGGAAAGGATAATCCAGCAGAATTGCTTACCAGAGTATGTGTCGAAGCTAAACAGGCTGGTTTGCTCAAAACTGTATTTGGCAGCGTAGATGCTGATAGCACCATAGATGGTCATCACCAAATACAGCACGATAGTAAACCAGTCAAGCGACTTGAATATGCTTTTTTCGTTGCTACTCACTTTATATTATTTAATTCTTGAGTTCATCATTTGATTTTCCATCTCGGTGCGCTTTACTTCGCCCTTGAGATATTTCTCTATCATCAAACTACCAATCGGCACACCATATTCAGCGCCGAAACCACCATTTTCCACATACACGGCTACGGCGATTTTGGGATTGTTCATTGGAGCGAAGCCCATAAACGCAGAGTGGTCGCGGCCGTGTGGGTTTTGGGCAGTACCAGTCTTACCACACACTTCAATGCCTTCAATGTTGGCCCTGCGGCAAGTACCGCCAGTGACAGCGCCACGCATACCAGCCACCACTTCGGTATAATATTTTGGGTCGATAGTGGGAATGCGTTTCGTTGTAAATCGTTTCAAAACGCCCACGCCTTCAATCCTCTTCACAAGATGTGGTGTGTAGAAATAGCCACGGTTAGCAATGAGTGCGCAAAGGTTGGCAATCTGAAGTGGCGTCGCCAAAATTTCACCTTGTCCAATCGACACGGAAATAATGGTATTGGCATTCCAACCACCTTTGATATGCTCGTTGTAGTATTTTGAATTGGGAAGGAAGCCTCGGCTCTCAAATGGCAAGTCCACACCAAGTTTTTTGCCGTAGCCCATGCTCACCAAGTGGTTTTTCCAAACCTCGAACGCATTCGCTATTGAGCCATACTTGCGATTGTTGAGCATATTGCGCAAGCCCCAACAGAAAAACGCATTACACGATGTGGAGAGCGCTGGTCTTAAATTCAGCGGAGAGGCGTGACCGTGACAGCCCACACGCATACCTCTGATCACGAATCCATGTTGGCAAGGATACATGGTGCTGGCGGTGATGATGCCTTCCTGCTGTAAAATCAGACCTTGCGACGGCTTAAATGTAGAGCCTGGAGGATACGCCGCCTGAATGGCACGGTTGAATGTGGGCTTATCGTTGTCGCGAAACAGTTGAGCGTAGTTTTTACCTCGGTCTTTGCCCACAAGAAGTTTGGGATTATAAGTAGGGGAGGTGACGAGAGCAAGGATTTCGCCAGTGGCTGGCTCTATTGCCACAATAGCGCCACGCTTACCCTGCATAAGTTTTTCGCCGTATTCCTGAAGGTCGAGGTCGATGCCCAATTTCAGATTGTGGCCTGCTTGTGGCTTGATGTCGTGCTTGCCGTTGTCGTAATGTCCCTTAATTCTGCCCACATGGTCGCGAATAAGAATTTCTTCGCCTTTCACACCACGAAGATACTTTTCATATTCCTTTTCCAATCCCATGTCGCCGATATAGTCGCCGGGGTTGTAGTAGTCATCTTTCTCCACTTCTTTGGCGTTCACCTCTCTGATGTCGCCAAGAATGTTGGCTGCCACAGGTAATGTGTAGTCGCGCACAATGCGTTGAACGATGGAGAAACCGGGGAAGCGATACAGTTTTTCCTGTATTCTGCCGTAGTCCATCTGGTCGATGTGTGCGAGAAACACCTGCTCACGATAGAAATTCTTCGTTTCCCTCACTTTTTCGAGACGTTCGTCAAATTCCTGTCGGGTAATCTGGAGTGTGTTGCAGAAGTCCACGGTATCAAAAGGCTGAACGTCTTTCAAAATCACGGTCAAATCGTACGACGGTTGATTAAACACAATCAACTTACCGTTACGGTCGAAAATAAGGCCACGCGAAGGGTATATCATTTTATGGACATAGGCATTTCCGTCAGATTTGTTCTTATAGGAGTCGTCCATAATCTGAAGCATGAAAAGTCTCACCACGTAGATGCACACAAGCACCACGATGAAACCGCCAATCACGTATTTCCTTTTTTCAAGGTTATAATCTTTTCTCATTTAGAGAATGCTTTTTTCTGATTTCATATGCTATCTTTTCTCGCGGCGTGTGTTCACCAAACTGTCGATACCGTAAATCAGCACGAGCGACAGGGCAAAACTACAGAGTATGCGAGCGATCGTGAGCAACACATTTTGGAATGTGAATGCTTGGATAAAGAATATCAAGAAGCAGTAGATGAGCATCAATGTGCCAGCATACTTCAAGTATGTGCCTGTGCCGATACTTTTGCACGAAGGGATGATAGCACTCGACTCATCGTCGTGAGTGACAAAGGCGTAGAACACTTTAGTGCGAATGGCTGCTATCAGCAAACACGCCAATGCATTCATACCTTGGGTGTCGTTAAACACGTCGATTGACAATCCCGAAAAGAATGCGATGGTGAACACGGCATTCAGCGATAGGCCGATGGGCAATCGAAGCAGCAAATAGATGAAGATAATTGGCGTGGCTACATTGAACAGCATGATTTTGCTGAAAATCACTTGCACCAAAACCAATATCACAAACAGTATGATAAATTGAACAGTAGTTTTTGCCATTACTTTTTCTCCTCCTTCTTTGTGCCGCTTGGGTTATTGTCTTTCGTCTCTAAAGCCTTCAGTTCCACACGCATCTTGTTGTTGAGCGCGCTCACATTCTTCAGTTGCGAAAAGTCGGTGCTCAATTTCACTTTCATAGCCATGAAATTGCTCGACATCGCCTTGTCTTCGCCCACTATCACGCCCACCATTATATCTTCGGGAAACAATGAAGAATAGCCGCTGGTCACCACGCTGTCGCCTTTAGCATATCTGCCGTCGCGAGGAAGTTCGGTCAAAGTAGCGTAGCGATAGTCCTCGCCATTCCAGATAAGAGTGCCGAATTTGCTGTTCTTCTTCACCTTGCACGACAAGCGAGTGTAGGGGTTGATGAGCGAGATGATGCGTGCCGAGTGTTTGCCCACCACGTTCACAATGCCCACCACGCCGTTGTGGCCGACTACGCCCATTTCTGGCACGATGCCGTCGTCGCTACCACGGTCGATAGTGATGAAGTTGGCAGGTTGAGCCACACTGTTGCTGATCACATTCGCCACCACATAGGAAAAGTTGCGTCCACTTCTTGCAAGAATGCCCGATGTGTCGGGTATCTGTAACTGATAGTTGTGGATCGCTTTTTTCAGTTGAGCAACTTCAAGCTCTAATGCCGTGTTGCGTGCCTGCAAATCCTCGTTCACCGATTTCAGTCCAAAGTATGACGATACACCACTGTAACCTTCATACACGGTGGCACTGATACCATTCGCCGACGAAAGGTAAACGCTTTGCTGAAACGGATTGTTGCTAAAAAGTAGTATGCAGCTGATTATCACATAAATGATAAACACAAACCACGGAATATGCTTAACTAAAAATTGGAGTAGATTATTCATAACATCGGCATTTTGCTGAAGTGTGAAAGGGCATACCTATAGATACGCATAAGAAGGCAATGACGAATCGTTGCCTTCCCGTGCGAAATGATATTCTATTTCTTATTATTGTTTCAAGAACTTGAAGTGCTTGATGTTGCGCAAAGCCACACCCGTACCCTTAGCCACAGCGTGCAGTGGATCTTCTGCCACGTGGAAAGGAATACCGATTTTGTCTTGCAAGCGCTTGTCAAGACCGCGGAGCAATGCACCACCACCAGCCAAGTACACACCGTTGCGAACGATGTCGGCATACAGTTCAGGAGGAGTCTGCTCCAGTGCGCTGAGCACAGCCGCTTCAATCTTTGAAATCGACTTTTCAAGACAGTGGCAAATCTCCTGGTATGAGATGGGCACTTCCATTGGAAGGGCTGTCATCTGGTGAGGACCATGTACCACGAAGTCTTCGGGTGGGTTGTCGAGTTCGGTAAGTGCAGAACCTACGTTGATTTTGATAAGTTCAGCGGTGCGTTCGCCCACCTTCACATTGTGTGCACGGCGCATGTGTTCCATAATGTCTTCTGTGAGGTCGTCGCCAGCGATACGAATGCTCTTGTTGCTCACAATACCACCAAGCGAAATCACAGCGATTTCTGTGGTACCACCACCTATATCAACAATCATGTTGCCTTCAGGGGCAAGCACATCAAGACCAATACCAAGGGCGGCAGCCATTGGTTCGTAAATCATATATACCTCACGGCCGCCAGCGTGCTCACTTGAGTCGCGAACGGCGCGAATTTCCACTTCAGTAGAGCCTGAAGGAATACATACAACCATAGTGAGCGAAGGCGACATCCAACCATTTTTGCTGCTCACCTTCTTAATCATGCCACGAATCATCATTTCGGCGGCATTAAAGTCGGCGATTACACCATCGCGCAATGGACGAATGGTGCGAATGCCTTCGTGTACCTTGCCGTGCATTTCACGAGCCTTTTCACCAACTGCGATCATCTTGCCAGTCTTGGCATCTTGAGCGACAACAGATGGCTCATCAATCACGATTTTATCTTTGTGGATAATAATCGTGTTAGCTGTACCTAAATCGACAGCTATTTCTTGTCTGAATGAGAAAAATCCCATAGTCGTGTTTTCTTGTCTTTTAAATATTTTAGTGTTTGAAGTGGCGGTAGCCTGTCATGACCATTGCCACTCCGTTGTTATTACAGTAGTCGATGCTTTCGCCATCGCGAACCGAACCACCAGGTTGGATCACTGCATCTACGCCTTCTTTGTGTGCGATTTCCACACAGTCGGCAAATGGGAAGAATGCATCGCTTGCCATCACAGCCCCGTGCAGGTCGTGCTTGAAGTTGTGAGCTTTTTCAATAGCGTGCTTCAATGCGTCAACGCGCGAGGTTTCACCCACACCGCTTGCAATGAGCATTTTGTTTTTAGCAAGCACAATCGAATTGCTCTTGCTGTGCTTCACCACCTTGTTGGCAAACAGCAAGTCTGCCACCTGTTCAGGTGTCACACCCTTAGTGGTGCATTGTTGAAGTTCTTCTGGGGTTTCAACGTGTGTGTCGCGCTCTTGAACGAGAGCACCGTTGAGCACTGTGCGGCATTGCATAGCAGGAACCTCGAAATCCTTCATCACGAGAATCACGCGGTTCTTTTTCTGCTTCAAAATTGCGAGTGCCTCGTCGGTGTAGCCAGGAGCGATGCACACTTCGATAAACACCTTGTTCATTTCTTCGGCTGTGGCTGCGTCGATTTCGCGGTTGGTGACATGCACACCGCCGAAAGCGCTTACAGGGTCGCCAGCCAAAGCGGCATTGAATGCGTCAACCAACTTTTCTCTTGAAGCCAAGCCACAAGCATTGTTGTGCTTCATAATCACGAAAGTGGTTTCGTCGAAATCGTTGATCAGATTCACAGCCGCATCGATGTCGAGCAGGTTGTTGTAGCTGATTTCCTTGCCGTGGAGCTGGGTGAACATCGCATCGAAATCGCCAAAGTAGAAGCCCTTTTGGTGAGGGTTTTCGCCATAGCGGAGCGATTTGCTGCCATTCACTGCAAGGCGGAGCGCACTGTTTTCGTTTTCGTCGAAATAGTTGAAAATGTGACTGTCGTAGGCACTCGACACTGCAAACGCTTCTTTAGCAAACCAGCGGCGTTGAGCCAGAGTGGTTTCGGCATTGCCGTTTTCCTTAAGAGCGTTCACGAGAGGTTTGTATTGCGCCTTGGAAGCCACAATCACCACATCGTTGTAGTTTTTGGCGGCAGCACGAATCAGTGAAATGCCACCTATATCAATTTTCTCGATAATTGCCGATTCGTCGGCACCGCTTGCCACGGTTTCCTCAAATGGATACAAATCCACAATCACGAGGTCGATTTCAGGAATATCGTATTGGGCAATTTGCTGTTGGTCGCTCTCGTTGTCGCGACGGTTCAAAATGCCACCAAACACCTTGGGGTGAAGAGTCTTTACACGACCACCCAAGATTGATGGGTAACTTGTGAGGTCTTCAACGGCTGCACATTCGTAGCCAAGTTCTTGGATGAACTTCTGAGTACCTCCTGTAGAGAGGAATTTCACACCGTTGTTGTTTAACTCTTTTAAAATTTCTTCAAGACCATCTTTGTGAAAGACGGAGATGAGAGCAGATTTAATTTGTTTCTTATCAGCCATATTTGTTTTGTTAATTCGGCATTGTTTGGCGTGACTCTATATTATAGCAAACAGCATGTGAATCAACCAAGTCTGCCTATTTGTGCAAAATAGAATACAAAATTATTAAAAATTGACCAATTATCCACTATATTTAAACTCCTAATTATGAAAAAATATGTTTTTTCACAGATTTTCGCCAATCCCCAACTTTCCACAGCGCAATCAGCATATTTTTTGCAGGCACGAGCAGGTGTGAACGAAAAAGCCACACCCAAGCAATATCTTTGCACCAAAATCGCTATATTTGCATAAAAATTAATAAGCACAACATTGATTAACCATGCAAGATTTTGCAGCAATAGATTTTGAAACAGCCAATAGTGAGCGTTCATCCGTTTGCTCTGTTGGTGTGGTCATTGTTAGAGGTGGTGAGATTGTGGACAAATACTACTCGCTCATAAAACCTGAACCAGAGTATTACAACTACTGGTGCAGTAAGGTGCATGGGTTATGCGCCACAGATACAGAAGACGCGCCAATCTTCCCCGAAGTGTGGAAACAGATTGAGCCCATGATTGGAGATATGCCATTGGTAGCACACAACAAGTCGTTTGATGAAAGTTGCCTGAAAGCCGTCTTCCGTGTCTATCAAATGGACTATCCCAACTACGATTTCTACTGCACATGCGCAGCCTCGCGCAAAGTCTGGCCAACAGGGCAGCACACCCTTAACGTAATTGCCGCCCGCTGCGGCTACGACTTAACAAACCACCACCACGCCCTCGCCGACGCCGAAGCCTGCGCCGCCATAGCCCTGGAAATACTATAAAGTACGCGATAATTATGGATATCAAACACGTATTTGACGACCCTTGCATCGTCAGGTTGGAGAATGACATTGCAAGGATAAATGATCATTGCCGCTACACTGATGAGGAAAACAATATCATGAAGCGGCTGCTCAAACAGCGTAGCGATGCGCTGTGGCAACTAAATGTGTATGACGACGAGATGAAACAGCTACTCATCGGTTTCAATGATGCGCTTCGAAAGGCCTGCACGGAGTTGTATCACAGAACAATGGCTGTCTATCAGGAATGCCTGCACCGTGATGACTTCAATGGAAACTTCGAGGTGGAAGGAGAGATATTCCTTGGTTACGAATATCCTTCACAACATCCCGTTCAGACCGAAACGGCAAAGCAGGTGTGGGAAGTTCTCTCCTGTGGAGGATTCTGTGCACTCTATGATAAGGGTTGCGCTTGGTCACTCCGTTTCAGTAAAGAGTACCCTCCTGAAGCATGGGGCTGTGAGACATTGGAGAAATGGCTGGGCATGGAAGACGAGAACGACAACTGGAATGAGGGTCTGGACAAAGAATGGTCAAAAGATCTACATCTTATAAATCCCTTCCACAATCTATACGACCAATGCTGTTTCTCTTTATACGACCTCATATATGTACGCGAGTTCAACCTGGAGGTGCATGTGGAGTTTGAAGATAAAGTGAAATACTAAACAACATAAGCGATTTTGTACAATACCAAAGAGGAAGAATTTACCACGCCAAGGTGGATAAATAGTCCGTTGTCTCTGGAGGTTTTTTAGGGGAAAGTGACAAAATGACGGATTTTGGCAGTGCTTTTTGTTGGGAATGGGAATTGCTATTAGGGGTGGTGAAAGGACATGTGAAATAACACATGAAAATGTATTATGAATTTTCAAAATTTTACCATCAAATCGCAAGAGGTAGTGCAGAAAGCTGTACAGATTGCCCAAAGCAATCAGAACCAGGTGTTGGAGCCTGTTCACCTCTTAAAAGCAGTGATGTCTGACGACGATTCGGTTGTGAAGTTCGTTTTCCAGAAGTTGGACGTGGCTGCCACCATGATTGAACGTTCCCTCGACGAGCAGTTGAGCCGCTTGCCAAAAGTGAGCGGAGGTGAGCCTTACCTCAGTTCCGACTCCAATAAGGTGTTTGAAAAAGCCAATGCTTTCGCCACGGATAATGGCGACCAGTATGTGACCGTTGAAGCCATCTTGGTCGGACTTCTTTCCGTGAACTCACCAGCAAGCAAAATCCTGAAAGACGCTGGCGCAACAGAAGATGCCTTGAAGATGGCCATCAACGAATTGCGCCAAGGCAGAAAAGCCACTGGACAAAGCGCAGAAGAGCAGTACAACGCTCTGAAGAAATATGCTATCAACCTTTGCGAACGCGCACAGCAAGGCAAACTCGACCCGGTTATCGGCCGTGACGACGAAATCCGCCGTGTGCTTCAAATCTTGAGCCGTAGAACCAAGAACAACCCTATATTGATAGGTGAGCCTGGTACGGGTAAGACTGCCATTGTGGAAGGTCTTGCACAGCGTATTGTAAGAGGCGATGTGCCTGAGAATCTGCGTCAGAAACAGGTTTACTCTTTGGACATGGGTGCTCTGATTGCTGGTGCTAAATATCAAGGTGAATTTGAAGAGCGACTGAAAGCCGTGATCAACGAAATCACCTCGTCGAATGGTGAAATCATCTTGTTCATTGATGAGATTCACACACTTGTGGGCGCTGGTAAGAGCGGTGGCGCAATGGACGCTGCCAACATTCTCAAACCAGCCCTTGCCCGTGGCGAATTGCGTAGTATCGGTGCCACCACTCTCGATGAATACCAAAAGTATTTCGAACAAGACAAGGCACTCGAACGCCGATTCCAAGTGGTGATGGTTGACGAGCCTGACGAGGAAAGCGCTATTGCCATTTTGCGTGGTTTGAAAGAGAAATACGAGAACCACCACAAGGTGAGGATTAAAGACGATGCCATTATAGCGGCTGTGCAGTTGAGCCAACGTTATATCAGCGACCGTTTCCTCCCCGACAAGGCTATCGACCTTGTGGATGAAGCCGCTGCCAAGTTGCGTATCGAAATGGACTCCGTGCCTGAAGAACTTGACGAGACCACTCGTAAAATCGCCCAACTCGAAATTGAGCGTGCAGCCATTAAGCGTGATGGCGACGCCCAACACGTGGCGCAAGTGGAAAAGGAAATCGCCGAGTTGAAAGACAAGGAAAACGACTACAAGGCAAAGTGGAAGAGCGAGAAGGAACTTATCAACCGCATTCAGCAGAATAAGATTGACATCGAACAACTCAACTTCGAAGCCGAAAGAGCCGAGCGCGATGGCGATTATGCCCGTGTGGCTGAAATCCGTTATTCTTTAATTAAACAAAAGGAAGACGACAACAAAGCCATTCAAGAGCAACTGAAATCAATGCAAGGCGAAACGGCAATGATTAAGGAAGAGGTTGACAGCGACGACATCGCCGATGTGGTATCGCGCTGGACAGGCATTCCAGTGAGCCGTATGCTCCAAAGCGAGAAAGACAAGTTGCTCCACCTTGAAGAAGAGTTGCACAAGCGTGTAGTGGGTCAGAACGAGGCTATCAGCGCCATTTCCGATGCCGTAAGGCGTAGCCGTGCAGGATTGAACGACCCTCGCAAGCCTATCGGTTCGTTTATCTTCTTGGGTACTACTGGTGTCGGTAAAACCGAGTTGGCAAAGGCATTGGCCGACTATATGTTCAACGACGAGAACATGATGACTCGTATAGATATGAGTGAGTATCAAGAGAAGTTTAGTGTGAGCCGTTTGATTGGTCCACCTCCGGGCTACGTAGGCTACGATGAAGGCGGTCAGTTGACTGAGGCAGTGCGCCGTAAACCATATTCAGTGGTGCTTTTCGATGAGATAGAGAAGGCGCACCCCGATGTGTTCAACATTCTGCTTCAGGTGCTCGACGATGGCCGACTCACCGACAACAAGGGCCGTACCGTCAACTTCAAGAACACTATCATTATTATGACCAGTAACTTGGGCAGTCAGATTATTCGTGAGCGCTTCGAGCATCTGAATGCTCAGAATAGGGCAGAGGTGATTGAGAAAACGCAGAACGAGGTGTTCAACTTGCTGAAGGCTCAAATGCGTCCAGAGTTCTTGAACCGTATTGATGAAATCATTATGTTCACGCCTCTTGACGAAAACGAGATTGCACAAATTGTTCGCTTGCAAGTCAGCGCTGTGGCTAAGATGCTGTCGAAGAATGGCATCACTCTTGAAGCAACCGATGCGGCTGTGGCATTCCTCGCTAAAGCTGGCTACGACCCTGAATTTGGTGCTCGTCCTGTAAAGCGTGTCATTCAGAATATGGTATTGAACAAATTGTCGAAAGACATCATTGCTCAAAACATTGATAGGGATAAACCTATTGTAATCGACTGCGTAGGTGATGAATTGGTTTTCCGCAACTAATTCCACGCTCCACATAGTATAGTATAATAAATTAAAAATCCCGCCTCCACAAGATGTGAGGGCGGGATTTTTTGTTATCTCAGAAAGGGTGATTACTTGGTGAGTGTCACAACGAAGGTGGCTATAGACAAACTGATGCCAAAAATGCTGGTGCCTAACTGCCATGCTGGTGGAATTGACCAAGACGAGCGCTTTTTGGTAGAGTTTGGCTCAACGTAAACCACGTCGTTTTGACGGAGGTTGTAAACTGGCGACACGAGAAGGTTCTTGTCGGTGAGGTTTACGCGTTGCACTTCGCGGCTACCGTCAGGATTGGTGTGGATAACCATCACATTGTCGCGACGGCCATGAATGGTGAGGTCGCCTGATTGTGAAATGGCTTCAAGAATGGTGATGCGGCCATTGGCTGCCTTGATAAGTCCTGGAGTGCTGACTTCACCCATTGTGTAAACATGGAAGTTTTGGAAACGAACCTCCACACCAGGCTTCTCTGCAAGGTAGCGAGGGTAAATGAGGTTGGAGATTTCCGTTTCCACTGCGCTTTGGGTTTTGCCTCCCACATTAATTTTACCGAGAACGGGGAAATCAATATTACCTTTATTGTCAACGAGGTAGTAGTATATGGAGTTGTCGGAACTGCTGTTGTTGTTGCCAGAGGAAACCATTTCTGTTTTGTTGAAGAACTTGACCAGTTCTGGATTTGTGGCAGAAACACTGATTTGAAGCAAATCGCCCGACATAATCACTGGGTCGTTGATTTTCGCTGTGGCTTTCAGCACTTCGGGTGGAAGTGTTTCGGCATTTTGCATGTAAGTGATGTCTTGAGGAGTTTTGCAACTTGCCAAGACGATGGCTAAAAATGCCATTGAAAGAAATAGTCTGATATTCATATTGTTGAAATTGTGTTGATTGAATGCATACTAATTTAATTACAAAGTTATGAAAAAAAACAAAATAAATTCAAAAAAAGCAGAAATATATCACCGTCGTCGCTGTTTTTTGTCACATATCCATATATGTAAGGAGTGGAGCGAGGTACAGCGTGTGGTGCGTATGGCGTTTGCCTTTGCTTTTTTTTGAATCAAAGATTTATGTAACTTTGCACCATACTATATAATGTAATGCATAATGAAGCAAAAATTACCTATAGAGAGCCACCCATTTCCTCCATTTCTGCCAGATGGGGCAAGAGTGCTAATGTTGGGCACTTTTCCACCAAAACCAAACAGATGGGCGATGGAATTTTTCTACCCTAACAAGACAAACGATATGTGGAAAATCATGGGGCATATTTTTTATGCCGACCGTTTCAAGTTCTACAACGCGGAGCAGCGCACCTATCGTCTGGAAGAAATCAAGGCTTTCCTCACAGAGCAGCATATCGCCCTCTACGATACCGCCACCCGTGTGCGCCGATTGAAAGATAATGCAAGCGACAAATTCCTTGAAATTGTAGAAACCATTGATTTAAAGGCTTTTTTCGCCACTTGTCCAACGCTTGAGGCGGTGGTTACGGCAGGGGAGAAGGCCACGGGCGTGATAGCCTCGATGGCAAACGTGGAGGTTCCCAAAATGGGAGAGATGGTGGAGTGTGAATATGCTGGATATCGGTTCAAATTGTTCCGAATGCCATCGTCGTCTCGTGCCTATCCGCTGGCTTTAGAAAAAAAAGCTGAGGCATATTGCAAAATGTTTCGCCAATTAGGCTATGAAATTTAAATGATTATTTGTATCTTTGCACTCGCAATCAGAATTAAAAGATGAAGAAGCAAACAATTCAATTGCTCATTGGGGCAATCATATTGGTAGCATTAGTGGCCTCAGTTATTGTCTATATGCCTAATTTAGACGCTCAAACGCTCTACAATTGGTTTAAAGACAATATGGGTTACACGCTGATATTCTTGCTGATGGCTGTTGAAAGTTCCTTCATTCCATTCCCAAGCGAGATTGTAGTGCCTCCTGCCGCATATTTTGCGTGTTCAGGTGCAGGTAATGCGAATATCAACGTGGTGATGGTGGTGATGGTTGCCACATTGGGTGCTTTAGTGGGCGCATGTGTGAATTATGTCATCTCAATGTTCATTGGCCGACCTGTGGTTTACGGTTTCGCGAACAGTAGAATCGGTCACATGTGTTTGATTGATGCCGAGAAGGTGGAAAAGGCGGAAAAGTATTTCGCCGACCACGGTTCAATCTCCACATTCTTAGGACGTTTGATTCCTGGCATACGCCAGTTGATTTCAATCCCAGCTGGCTTGGCACGCATGAACTTCCTTAAGTTCTCGGTGTTCACCACTCTTGGAGCTGGCATTTGGAACGTGGCATTGGCGACTCTTGGTTGGTGGTTAAGCACTTTCGTTGCAGAGCCTGATTTATACGCTCAGCTCGAAGCCAACAATAAATACCTTACTTACGCAGGTTTTGCATTGTTTGGAATTATTGTTTTATATATTGCTTATAAAGGCTTAAAAGGCTCACCAAAGAAAGGATAATATGAAAGTATCACCTTCACTTCTATCGGCAGATTTCGCCCATTTGGCTGAAGAACTGGAATTTATCAATGCCAGTGATGCTGATATGCTTCACCTCGATGTGATGGACGGTGTGTTCGTGCCCAACATTTCATTCGGTTTCCCCGTAATGAAATATGTGAATAAGCATTGTCAGAAGTCATTAGATGTGCACCTGATGATTGTTGAGCCTCAAAAGTTTGTGGCAGAAGTGAAAGATTGTGGTGCAGAGATAATGACGGTTCACTACGAGGCCTGCGTTCACCTCAACAGGGTGATTCAGCAAATTCACGATGCTGGCATGAAAGCAGGTGTATCAATTAACCCTGCCACACCAGTGTGCTTGCTTAAAGACATACTGCAAGATGTGGATTTGGTGCTGTTGATGTCGGTGAATCCTGGATTTGGAGGACAGAAATTTATTTCTGGAACAATAGAGAAAGTAAAAGAACTTCGCCAACTCATCGCTGCTACAGGCAGCAAAGCCATCATTGAAGTTGATGGTGGCGTAAATGCCGAAACCGGCGCAAAGTTAGCCGAGGCTGGAGTTGACATGGTGGTTGCTGGTAACTACGTTTTCAAATCAGAAGACAGAACTGCCGCAATAGCATCGCTGAAGAAGTTGTAAACATATTGGAAAGGTGCCGGAGTGGCCGAACGGGACGGTCTCGAAAACCGTTGTACCCTTACGGGTACCGAGGGTTCGAATCCCTCCCTTTCCGCAACAGAAACGAGGAAACCCCAACAGGTTCCCTCGTTTTCTTATTTATATGTGGCGTTGCTTCTTAAAATTGCAATTTATTTCAATTGGTTACTTGGGGTGTGGGGTGGTAAGGGTTTTATGGATTGGGCGATTTTTTGGATATGTTGGGGTGTTGTGCCGCAGCAGCCGCCCACGATGTTGAGTAGGCCGTCTTTTGCCATTGCCTTGATGTGGCTTGCGATGAAATCGGGGGTGTCGTGGTATTCGCCCATAGCGTCAGGTAGTCCGGCGTTGGGGTAAAAACTGATATACTTTGGGATTTGCGATGCTATTCGTTCGATTATCGGGCGCATGTTTGCCACACCAAACGAGCAATTCACACCGAACGACATAATGGGGTAGTGCTGAATGCTTGCGTATATTTCCTCAAGCGTCTGCCCTGTAAACGTGCGGGTGCTATGGTTGTTGACGGTGACCGACACCATCACAGGCACCATTGTGCCAATTTCTTCTTCAAGTTGGTTAATGGCTTGCAGAGCAGCATTGCAGTTGAGTGCATCGTAGCAAGTTTCCAGTAGCAACAAGTCAACGCCTCCTTCCACAAGTGCCTTCACTTGCTCGTAATAGGCATCGACAAAAAGGGTGAAACCAGTGCTTTCGCCAGAAGCGTCCATCGTTAAACTTTTGTTCATCGGCCCAACGCTTCCAGCCACCCACACTTTGCGCTCAATGCATTTACTGGCCACATCTTTCGCAATTTTCACACCCTCATAAGCCAATTGATGTGCAAACTTCTCGCATTGGTAATCGGATTGCGAAATACGGTTGCTATTGAAAGTGTTAGTCGTGATAATGTCAGCCCCTGCGTCGATATACTGCTGATGTATATCCGCAATCACATCGGGGCGTGTGATATTCAGAATGTCGTAGTTGCCCTTTAATGGTACTGCCCAATTTATGAAAACACCTGATGCGAAATCTTGCTCTTTCAGCGCGCGCTTTTGTAAGAGTGTCCCCATTGCACCATCAAGAACGAGGATTCGCTTTTGTAGCGCCGTCAGTATATTATCAGTAAGTTTCCCCATGGCAGTGCGACTTGAAGCAAGGTGAGATTACAAGTATTGAGTCACAAATTCCGTTCCCCATATCACAGCGGCATATCTGAGCCATTTTCCCACACTCATTGCCGCCACCGTGCCCCAAACATTGGCGCGAAGCAAACCTAAAGCCACCGTGATGGCACTGCCCAAGATGGGAATAAATGCGAAAAACGCCATCCATGCACCGCGCTTATGTACCCACGCCGATGCACGGTCTAACTTTTCTTTTTTCACATGGCAATATTTCTCTATCCATTCCATTTTGCCCAAATGCCCCATCCAGTAGCAAGTCATGCCACCCGCCACATTGCCCGCGAGGGCAGCCCAAAGGCAAATCCATGGGTCGAGATGCAACGGACCTACGCATACCACCAATATCGCCTCAGAACTCAATGGTATCACGCTTCCCGCTATAAACGAGCCCACAAAAAGCCCCCAATAGCCCCATTGCACGAAAAAGTCAACAAATGCGTCCATACGAGAGTCGCTATTTCACGAGTTTTGTGGTCTCGCCCAAAGTCACTTTCTTCTGCTTGTAGAGCAATCCTAAAGCCTTCTTGAAGTCCTTTTTTGAGCAGTTAAAGGTGTCCATAATGTCTTTTGGGTCGCTCTTGTCGTTGAGTGCCATTTCGCCACCGTGCTTTTTGAGATAGTTCTCTATCACTTCGCCAAGGTCGTCAACACGTACTTTCTCTATCTTTTCAAGCGTCACATCTATCTTTCCGTCGTCGCGCACTTGCTTAATGAAGCCTGTACGGCGGTCGCCAATATTGATGTCACCGTATATCTCATTGCTGTAAAGAAGCCCCCAAAACAAGTTATCCACAATCACCTTATAGCCCAGTTCTGTACGCTGCACTACCAGCACATCCACCTTTTGGCGATGGTAGAAGCGTGGCATCTTGTTGTCGAGGAATTTGTTGAGTTTGGCAGAAGCCACTATGCGTTTTGTGGCATCGTCAATATACACATATACTATATAACTGCGACCAGCTTGCATACGCACACGCTGCTCACGGAATGGCACCAGCAATTCCTTGTTCACCAACCCCCAATCGAGGAAAGCGCCCACCTGATTCACCTGATTCACACGCATCAAAGCAAAATCACCCACCACGGCGTAAGGTGTTTCGGTGGTTGCCACAGGGCGGTTTTCCGAATCGTTATACACAAACACGTGGAGCATGTCGTCGATTTGTTCCTCGCCTGTGAGGTAGCGTTTAGGAAGGAGCACTTCGTTTGCCTCATCGTCGATAAGATATAGTCCAAAGTCAACGAAACGGTTGACTCTTAAATCATTATATTTGCCAATTTCTATCATTATGTTTTGCTATAATTGGGGTTGATATTTTTACCGAAATCACACCTTTTTTAAGTTTGTTTTATGCCATTCACAAAACAAAATCAAAACTGTTTTTTGCATTGCAAAGTTATACATTTCCCATTAAATCCACAAATAGTATGTTTATTTATGTTAAAAATCAAATTTCTAACAAAATACGCTAATTTCTACTGACTTTTCTCTTTTTTAATCAAAAAAAATGCCTAAATTTGTGTGTCGCATGACAAAACGACAAAAAATATTATCAACATCAAAACTTAAACATAATTAGAGTTATGAAGAAGCACAATTTTTATGCAGGTCCTTCAATCATGAGTCAATACACTATTGACAACACAATTGAAGCTATTCGTGATTTCGCAGGTACTGGACTTTCAATTCTTGAAATTTCTCACCGCAGTAAAGAATTTGTTGCAGTGATGGACGAAGTCCAAGCCCTCTTCAAAGAGTTGCTCGACATTCCTGAAGGCCACGAAGTGATCTTCGTGGGTGGTGGTGCAAGCACTCAATTCTGCATGGTGCCATACAACTTGTTGAAAACTAAAGCCGCTTACATTGATTCTGGCACATGGGCTCACAAAGCTATCAAGGAAGCTAAATTGTTTGGCGAAGTTGATGTTTTGGCCTCAAGCGAAGAAGCAAACTACACCTACTATCCAAAGATTGAAAATGTGCCTACCGATGTAGATTACCTCCACATCACCACCAACAACACCATCTACGGTACCGAACTTCGCACCGATCCTGATGTGCCTGTTCGCATGGTGGCTGATATGTCAAGTGACATTTTCTCACGTCCTATCGACGTTTCAAAATACGACATCATCTATGGTGGCGCTCAGAAGAACGTTTCTCCTGCTGGTGTGACTTTCGCTATCGTCAGAACCGACGCTCTCGGCAAGGTTGACCGCAAAATCCCAACAATGCTCAACTACGAAACCCACATCAAGAAGGGTTCAATGTTCAACACTCCTCCAGTGCTTCCAATCTACAGCGCACTCCAAACCTTGAAGTGGTATAAATCACTCGGTGGCGTGAAGGTGCTCCAGAAGATGGACGAAGAAAAGGCTGCTGTTCTTTACGACGCAATCGACTCAAGCAAGATGTTCGTTGGCACAGTTAGAGAAGACAGCCGTTCAATCATGAACGTTTGCTTCGTAATGAAGCCAGAATATAAGGAACTCGAAAAAGACTTCATCGACTTTGCCGGCACTAAGGGCATCGTTGGCATCAAGGGCCACCGTTCAGTAGGCGGTTTCCGCGCATCTCTCTACAACGCACTCCCACTCGAAAGCGTGAAGGTGCTTGTTGAAGCAATGAAGGAATTCGAAAACAAATAAAATAAACCACGAAAAAGTAGGGATGCGATTTTTTCGCATCCGCCCCTCAAAATGGTGACACATTATATATAATATAAAGTTTCTCCAAATTGAGGGCTTCTACTATTTCGCTAACATAAACATTTAAAAACGATTACACGACTATGAAAGTTTTAGTTGCAACAAGCAAGCCATTCGCCCCTGTGGCAGTTAAAGGCATCAAGGAAGTACTCGAAGCAGCTGGTCATGAAATGGTGCTCGTAGAAAAAGGCACAAAAGAAGACATGATTAATGCAATTGCAGATTGTGCTGGTCTTATTGTGAGAAGCGACATCGTCGACAAGGAAGTGATGGACGCTGCCAAGGAATTGAAGGTGGTGGTTAGAGCTGGTGCTGGTTACGACAACATCGACCTTGCTGAAGCTACCGCTCACGGCGTTTGCGTGATGAACACCCCTGGCCAAAACAGCAACGCCGTTGCTGAATTGGTATTTGGTATGCTCGTTACTTTGGTTCGTAATCGCTACAACGGCACAAGCGGCACTGAACTGAAAGACAAGACTCTCGGTATTCACGCTTACGGTCAAGTAGGTCGCAACGTGGCACGCATCGCCAAAGGCTTCGGCATGAAGGTTAGCGCTCTCGACCCTTGGGTGAAAGACGAAGATATGCTCGCTGATGGCATCACTCCAGTTCACAGCGTGGAAGAACTTTACCAAAACAACCAATACGTTAGTCTCCACATTCCTGCAACTCCACAGACCAAGAAATCTGTAGGTAAGGCTCTTATCGAACTGATGCCTAAGAACGGTGTACTCATCAACACTGCCCGCAAGGAAGTGATCGACGAGGAAAGCCTCGCTGAAGCACTCGCAGCTCGTGAAGACGTTCGCTACGTAGCCGACGTGAAACCCGACATCGCAGCCGAACTTGAAGAAAAATATCCAGAACGTGTACTCTTCACTCCTAAGAAAATGGGCGCGCAAACCGCTGAAGCCAACATCAACGCTGGTCTCGCAGCAGCCAACCAAGTGGCTATGCATCTCAAAGACGGCTGGAACCGTTTCCAAGTTAATAAATAACGTATATACCCATTTCCTATAACAGAGGCACTCTCCAAAAAGAGTGCTTCTGTTTTTTTGCTCTCCACTTGAAAAAAAAGTGGGTGCTGTATGGTTTTAAAGGCTCAGTGGATAAATACTGGGGGACTGAAACAAAAACATAAAAAACAGTCTTTTGGCGATGCCAGTGCTTCGCGCCTGTCGTTAGTGCTGTGGCATGTCTGATTTCAAGCCGAGGCTTGAATCAGACACACCACATCCCCAACGCCGCCCTCTTACGAGGTCGGTGGCATCGCCAAAAGGATAAAAACCGTTCGCCTTCGGCGAAAAACCAAACCCAGTAGGGACGTGATACTCCGAGAGCACTGAAAAAGTCCAGTTTTTTAAAGAGCAAAACGAAAAATGCTTACGATTTATAACTTTTCTTTCCACAAATCGCCTCAATAAGGCTATGATAGGCAGAAAAAGAAGGGTAAAACGACTATTTCTCCGTTATTAACTTTCAATCTGAAAGTTGGTTTTACTTTTTCAGTGCTCTCGCCATTTTGAGTATTTCAGCAGTTGTGGTTAGAGGGCGAGGCGGAAGCCGAGGAACATGTAGGGTTCGGGGCGATAGGTGGCACCACGGGCTGATGCACGGACAAACCATTCGGAGTTGTTAAAAGCACCTCCGCGGCGCACGCCGTATCGTCCTGAATCAGGACCAATTGGGTTAGTGTGTTCCTTGGTTAATTCATAATATCCATACCAGTCGGAGCACCACTCCCACACGTTGCCACTCATGTCATAAATGCCCAGTTCGTTTGGGGCTTTGGTGGCGACGGGGTGGGTTTGACTGCCACTGTTGTCACGATACCACGCCACAACGTCAGGGTCGTTGCTGCCGCTGTATTTGCAGGAACGGCTATTCACTCCGCCACGGCATGCATATTCCCATTCCGACTCGGTGGGCAAACGGAATTTCTGACCGGTAAGCTGATTGAGTTTTTTGATAAAATCCAGACAGTCGTGGTAGCAAACACGCTCCACTGGACGTTCGTCGCCAACGAAATACGATGGATTGTCGCCCATCACTGCCTGCCAAAGCGCTTGCGTCACCTCGGTCTGACCAATTAAGAAGTTGGACAACGTAACTGTGTGAACTTGAACCTCGTCGCGGCCTGGGTTGCTGCCCATGTCTGGTGTGGCACCCATTTTAAAAGTGCCGCCTTCCACTTGCACCATCACAAACTTCACGCCATTCACGGTGAAAGTTTCCTTCAAAACCTTTTTTTGCTTTGGTTTCGCCGCTTTGCTGACCGTTTTCGATGATTTAGCACGAACGGCTTTTCTTGCAGCACGTTGTGAGCTGGCGTTCATGGCAAGAGGAGCCGACATCAATAGAAATGCGCCCATCAGAGCGAACATCTTGTTTATCTTCATATCGTTATTAGTATTTAAAAAATATGATTCTTTTTAAAAAGTATCTTCAAAATTACAAAAAGTAACGCGCCCCACCAAGCCTTTCGGCATAAAAAAACCACTACTAACACATAGCAAAAAAGGGAAAATAACTTACAATCACATTATTAAAACAGATAGAGAAACAACTATATGTGGAAAGATTTTGCGCATCAGAGCAAATTTTGTAACTTTGTTAGCGATAACACTAATTAAAACTCTTATGAAACATTTATTTTTAGCCATTTTGGCAGCCGGCATGGCATTCAGCGCAGCAGCCGACGACAAGGTAGTGATTCCCGACAGCACAGGCTTTAAGTTCACTGATGTGAAGGTAATTAAGAGCACTCCTGTGAAGGATCAAAACAAATCAGGCACTTGCTGGTGCTATTCTACCAACTCATTTTTTGAAAACGAAATCCTCCGCAAGACCGGTAAGGAAGTTCACTTGAGCGAAGGCTTTGTGGTATGGCACTGCTATTTCGACAAGGCACAAAAATTCATTCGCATGGACGGCAAAATCAACTTCGCCGAAGGTGGCGCAGCCGAAGATGTGCCTTACGTTTGGAATCGCTACGGTATGATGCCTAACGAAGCATACACCGGTATGACTCACGGCGACAAGAAATTCAACACCGCCGAACTCACCGCTGTGCTCTCAGGCTTCCTTGATGTGGTGAACAGCAAGAAGCTGAAAAAACTCACTCCATCATGGCTTGAAGGTTTCCAAGGCGTGCTCAACGCTTATATGGGCAAAATTCCAGAAAACTTCACCTACGAAGGCAAGAACTATACTCCACAAACATTCGCAGCATCGCTCGGCATCAATATGGACGACTACATTTCTATCGCATCGTTCACACACCACCCATTCTATAAGCCATTCACCCTTGAAGTGGCTGACAACTGGACTTGGGCTCAATATCAAAACGTGCCTGTTGACGAATTGCTCGAAGTGGCTAACTACGCTATCGACCACGGCTACACCATCGCATGGGGTGCCGACGTGAGCGAACCTTGCTTCAAATGGCGCAAGGGCTACGCTGTGCTTCCTGTTGACCACGAAGTGCCCGACTTGAAGGGTAGCGACATGGACCGCTGGACTCAACTCAGCACCAAAGACCAAGAAAGCGAAAAGTGGGACATCAAGGGTCCGGTTGAAGAAATGGTTGTAACACAAGAAAACCGCCAAGAAATGTTCGACAACAAGGAAACCACCGACGACCACGGTATGGTAATCGTTGGCAAGGCTGTTGACCAGAAAGGTAACAAGTATTTCAAGGTGCAAAACAGTTGGAACACCAACCAGCTCTACCACGGTTTCTTCTACGTGAGCGAAGCATATTTCAAGGCTAAGACCATGAACATCTTCCTCAACAAGGAAGCCGTTCCAAGCAAGATTGCAAAGAAAATGGGTTTGAAATAATCAGAAAATATACATCTCTACAAGGAGGCGCCCAAATGCGGGCGCTTCCTTTTTATTTATATAATGAAGGGTTAATTGGTGATTTTTTTGTAATTTTGCACTCTTATTCGGAAAAGGACCTCTTGCAGAGGTGTGATTTCCATCGTTTGGCAAACGAATTATTCTATAAAAACATATATTATTTCTTATGAGTTTTATTTCTACTAAAAACATCAAAGGAGACCTCTTTGGTGGTATCACGGCAGGTATTGTGGCATTGCCACTCGCACTTGCTTTCGGTATTCAAGCGTTTGGTGGCATCGACGACCCATCGGCAAGTTCGGTGGGCGCATTGGCTGGCCTTGTGGGTGCAACACTTCTGGGCTGCTTCGCCTCAATCTTCGGTGGCACACATTCACAAATCAGCGGCCCTACGGGTCCAATGACCGTAATCACCGCATCGGTGGTGAGCGGCGCATGGGCAGCCAGCAATGGCAACATGAGCGAGGTGCTGCTCACCATGTCGCTTGCAGGCATGTTCTGCGGTTTGTTCCAAATCTTGTTTGGTATCATCAAAATCGGCAAGTATGTGCGCTATATTCCCTACCCTGTGCTGTCGGGCTTCATGAGCGGTATCGGCGTGATTATCATTCTCCAACAAATCTACCCGCTACTTGGTTTGAAATCGCCAGTGCTGGTGGTGGATATGATCACCCAGTTCCCTGAAATTGTGTCGAACGGCATCGACACCACAGCCCTTCTCCTGGGCTTGGGCACCATCGCCATTATCATGGCATTCCCACGCATCACCAAAAAGATTCCAGCCACACTCGTTGCGCTGATTATCATCACCATCATTTCGCTGTTCTGTAATCTTGACGACTCACTCAAGATTGGCGAAATTCCATCGGGCATTCCAATGCCATTCTTTGCCAACGGCAGCGTGGACCTGAGCGGTGTGAACTGGGCGCAAATACTCAAGCAAGCAGTGATTCCCGGTCTTACCCTCGCAGGTCTTGGTTCAATCGACACGCTGCTCACCTCGGTGGTGGCTGACAATATCACCAAAACAAAGCACAACAGCAACCAAGAGTTGATTGGCCAAGGTATCGGCAACGCCATTGCCGGTTTGTTCTGCGGTGTGGCGGGAGCTGGTGCCACTATGCGAACAGTAGTGAATGTGAAGTCAGGTGGCCGTACACAGCTCAGTGGCGTGTTCCACTCAATGCTGCTGCTTGCTATTCTGCTTGGCTTAGGCTTCCTCGTGAAGCACGTGCCACTCGCTGTGCTGGCTGGTATCTTGATTACTGTGGGTTGGGGAATTATCGACTTCCAAGGTTTCCGCGACTTGCTGAAGATTCCACGCGCCGACGCGTTTGTGCTGATCGTGGTGTTCTTCACCACCGTGTTTGTTGACCTGCTCACCGCCGTAGGCTTGGGTATGGTGATTGCATGCGTGCTGTTTATGAAGCGCGCCAGCGACCTTGTGGAAGGCTCATATAGCTCACAAGAAATGCAAAACTTCGACAAGGAAAGCCCTTGGAGCGACGAAAGCGACATGCCAGCCAACGCAAAACACAAAATCTACATTCAGCGTCTGAATGGTCCTATCTTCTTCGGCTCAATCACCCGATTCCAAGAGGTGATGAACGATGTGCCAGCCGATGCTGAAATCGTGATTATCCGTATGCGCCGTGTCAGTTTCATGGACCAATCGGGATTGTACGCAATGGAAACTGCTATCAAGGAATTGAACGAGCGTGGCGTGATGGTGCTGATGACCATCATTCAACCACAGCCAATGTATATGCTCACCTCTATGGGCTGTATTCCTGAACTCGTTCCCGAAAACCACACATTCAAAACCTTTGAAGAATGTACGGAGTTCCTCAAAGCCAATGTGAAATAAACACAAATCGTATTGCCAAAATATGACAAAGAAGGTGTGTTGTAAAAGCGCACCTTCTTTTTTTATTCCAAATCGGTCATTAGGGCTTGCGGTCTTTCGACTTCAATGTCATAGTCCCGTATTAGATATTTCGCTTAATCAAATCGGTGAACGGCTTCCAATACATTTCGGTTTTCATTTCACCCACACCAAAAACGGAGCTGAAAGCAAGTTTGGTGGTTGGGCGTTCGTGCGCCATCGCCTTGAGCGATTTGTCGCTGAACACCATATACGGACGCTTATGCTCGCGCTGGGCAATGGTGTAACGAAGAGCCTTCAACTGGTTGAACAATTCCTGTTCAGAAAGCGTCAAGTTGAAATCAAATGTCTTTTCCACAACGGCAGGTTTCTCCTTCTCCACAAATTCCTTCTTAACGAATTGAGTGAGCTGCACTTTCTCCCTGCCGTAAAGAATGTCCTTGCCATAGGAAGTGATTTTCAAGTGATTGTTCTCGTTGTATGCCACATCGAAAATGCCAAGTTGCTGCATTTGCAGCAAATAGGCATTCCATTCAAGATTGCTTAAATTGCGGCCCACACCGTAAGTCTTTAAATGGTGATAGCCCTGCTGAATGATTTCGACACTGGAAGAACCACGCAGAATATCCTTCAAGGTGTAAAGACCGATTTTCTCGTCGGTGCGCACAATCGCACTCAGTGCCATCTGCACCAGTATGGAACCATCGAATCGCTTCGGGGGATTCTTGCACACGTCGCAGTTACCGCAGTCGTGATCGATACGCTCATTGAAATAACTCAAAAGAATCCTTCGCCTACAAATCGACGATTCGGCGTAACGCTGCATCAACTCCAACTTTTGAGTGTTGAGTTGCACTTGCCCCGATTCCTTGACGAAACGATTGTGAGAAATCACATCACCATAAGAGTAAAACATCAGCGCATCAGCCTCCAAGCCATCGCGCCCTGCTCTACCAATTTCCTGATAATACGACTCCATATTTTGAGGCATATTGTAATGCACCACCCATCGCACATTGCTCTTGTCAATGCCCATACCGAAGGCTACAGTAGCACACACTACCTGAATATCATCGTTGAGAAAGCGAGTTTGAACGGCATTTTTGACAGAAACTGACAAACCCGCGTGAAACGCCTGTGCATTCAATCCACGCCGCTTCAGTTTCTCTGCCAGCGTTTCGGTATTTTTGCGACTGAAGCAATATATGATGCCACACTCGCCATGATGACGATCGATAAACTTCACCAACGTATTGAATTTATCTGCGCCAGTATAGCCCGACAGCACGGTGAGTGAAATGTTTTTCCTGTCGAACGACGAAAGGAAAAGTTTGGCATCGGGGATATTGAGTTGCTTTCTGATGTCGTCGCGCGTGATTTGGTCGGCAGTAGCGGTCAGCGCCACGATAGGCACACTGGGGAAATGCTCTTTCAACACCGAAAGTTGAGTGTATTCGGGTCGGAAATCGTGCCCCCATTGCGAAATACAGTGGGCTTCATCAATGGCGAGCAAACTGATTTTTATGTGTTTCGACCAATTATCTAAATCGCCCAACAAACGCTCTGGAGAAATATACAGCAACTTGATTCGCCCCGCTAAAGCACAATCCAACACATCGCGATTCTGCGCCTCGGTCTGCATACTATTGATGGAAGCCGCTGGCACACCATTTGCAATCAGAGCGTCCACCTGGTCTTTCATCAACGCCAACAGCGGCGAAACCACCACGCAGCAACCATCGCTCAACAGCGCAGGAATTTGATAGCAAAGCGACTTGCCTCCACCTGTGGGCATCAGCACGATGCTGTCGCCACCACTCATAATGTGGCTTATCACCTCATATTGCATCGGCAAAAACGAGGGATAGCCATAGAATTGGCGCAATACACCAAGTGCTTGCGCTTTTAGTTGTTCGGGGTTAATTGGCATAATGAGAGCTGTTTATCAGTCAGAAAGCGTTTTGTTCGCCTCTTATCGCATTCACCACGGTAAGCACAATGATTTTCAGGTCAAGGAAGAAGTTCCAGTTTTCTGTGTACCACACATCGTATTCCACACGCTTTTCCATCTTCCAAAGTTCGTCGGTAGGTCCACGGAAACCATTCACCTGTGCCCAACCAGTCACACCTGGCTTAATCACATGGCGAAGCATATATTTATCGATGAGTTCGCTATAGGTGTGAGTTTGCTGCTCCATGTGCGGACGAGGTCCCACAATCGACATTTCACCACGCCACACGTTAAAGAACTGTGGCAGTTCATCGATACTGGTTTTACGCAAAAAATCGCCCACTTTCGTTTTTCTTGGGTCGTCCTTAGTGGCCTGCACAGTGTCGCTTTGGCTATTCACGCGCATAGTGCGGAATTTATAGCAAGTGAACGCCTTGCCGCGCAAGCCAGTGCGGCGCTGTTTGAAGAACAATGGACCGGGCGACGACATCTTGATAGCAATGCCCACAGGAATCAGCACCAAAGGCGAGAGCACAAGCACGATAGACGACACCACAAAGTCGAACAAACGCTTCATCGCCGCATTCACAGGCAAACTGAGCGGATTGGGGCGCGCTTGAAGCACTGGCACATTATCCACCGAGAAAAGTTCAAATTGTCGGGTAATATGACGGCCAAACTGTGGCACATAATAGAAATCCACTGCGTTGCGCTCGGCTATTGAAAGGAGTTTTGCAACGTCCTCATTATCAGTATCGGGTATGCAGCAATACATTTCATCAATAGGATTATCGTGCACAAACTGCTCTACCTTATCCAGCGTACCTTTATAAAATTCGATTTTACTTAAATTCTTATTATCATCAAATACGCCAACTATACGATAGCCATAGCCTTGGTCGCCTTCCAAAACGCCAATGAGCTTCTGCCCCACTGGTCCAGCACCAATCACCACAATCTGCTTGTAGTTTTTACCCAAAGAGCGATATCGCTTCAGCAACTTGCGTGAAATAATCCACCAGCTGCCAAGCCCTATACAGAAGAATCCGTAAAACTTACCAAAACTCTCCCAATCAAAGTGATCGTCGCTCAGAAAATAGGTGAGCGAAAGAAACACCACAGCATGGAGCGACACCGCCTTAATCACCTGTAGTGCAACACGGTCGGCGAAAACCACACGACGATAGTGAATATCGGAGAAGAAATAACTCACTGCCATATACGACACATTCATCATGAGCCAAACAAGTTTAGACACAAACATATCATCGTGCTTACAAAGCAAGCACACAATCATGTACGACAAATTGAGCACGACAAAGTCGATGCCCAAAAATATCCACCTGATATATTGACCGTATCTTCCCTTACTCTTCATTCCTAACAAATAGTGGTTATAGGCAAACTCCCTACGGCACGCGAGCAATACGCGGCCGTAAGGAGAATGGTTTATAGATTATAATCCTTAGATTTTTTCGTCAATCAACTTGATTTTTTGCTCAAGCATTGCAATCTCTTCCTTGATGTTTGCAATCTTGCGCTCCATCTCCTTCACAAGAGAATTACCGCTCTTAGATTGAGCGTTGAAGAAACCGAGGTTGTTTTCGTAGGTCTTCAATTCCTGCGACTTCATTTCGTAGGCACGAACAAGGCGTTCTCTTTCGTGATAAACCTTGCCAGTATCGCTCATTTGATTGATTGAGTTGGCAAAGTTAGCCATGCGTGCCTTCTTAGCCTTCATGTCGAGTTGTTCGAAAGCCTTGTCGATGGCTGCCTTGTATTCGGCATACACCTTGTCTTTCTCCTTATAAGGCACATGACCCACTTCCTGCCATTTCTTCATCAATTCACGAACCTTGTTTGGAGCATCTTCAGTTTCCTTGTTTTCAAGAATTGAGTTGATTTGAGCGATAATATCCTTTTTCTGCTTGAGGTTTTCGTGCTCAACGGAGTGAACATTCACGTTCTGCTTCTTCTTTTCTTCGAAGAATGCGTCACAAGCAGCGATAAAGCGTTTCCACACGGCGTCGCTGTGCTTCTTCACCACAGGACCAACGGTTTTCCACTCTTTCTGCAAAGCGATGAGGGCATCGGTGGTCTTCTTCCACTCGGTGGAATCCTTCAGAGCCTCAGCCTTTTCACAGAGTTCGATTTTCTTAGCCAAGTTTGCAGCAAGTTCATCTTTCATTCGCTTGAAGAATTCAGCCTTCTTTGCGAAGAACTCGTCGCAACTCTTGCGGAAACGGGCAAACAGTTCGGTATTCACCTTACGAGAAGCAAAACCGAGCTTCTTCCACTCTTCCTGCAAGCCGATAATCGCCTTAGTGGCTTCGTCCCACGCAGCGTAGGTTTTCAGATTGTCGGTAGAGATAGCCTCAATCTTCACACAAAGTGCTTCCTTACCTTCGGCATTCTTCTTTTCATTAGCCTTACGCTCTTCGAAGAATGATTGATATTTTTTATTGATTACAGCAGAAGCGTTTTTGAAACGTGTCCACAATTCTTCGCGAATTTCCTTGCTTACAGGACCTATTTCACGCCAAGAGGTGTGAAGCTGTTGCAATTTCTTGAAAGCATCCACGATGTCGGCTTCCTCGTCGAGGGCTTCAGCTTCGGCACAAAGTGCTTGCTTCTGTTCCAAGTTTTTCTTGAAATCATAGTCGCGCAGTTCTTTGTTCATCTTCAGTAAATCGTAGAAGCGCTCCACAGCCACCTGGTAGGCTTTCCAAACCTCTGTATCGTTTTCAGAAGGCACTTCGCCTATGGCTTTAAAGTCTTGCTGGAGTTGCTGAACGGTGCTGTACTGACGATTCACGTTGTCGGCATCTTCTGCTATCTCATTAATCTTAGAAATGATTTCGCGCTTTTTGGCAAGATTTTCAGCCTTCAAGGCATCTTGCGCAGCATTGTAGGCAGCTCTTTTCTCTTTGATTTCTGCATACAAGCTCTTGAACTGTTCTTCCAGCTCATCGGCAGCGGGGGCAAAAGCAGCCTCTTCATTACCCTTGGCAATGAAGGCTTCTTTTTCTTTCGCCAGCTCTTCCTTGCGGATAGCGGCAAAAGCCACCCTTACACGAACAACATCTTCCTTCACTTCGTTGACGGGTTGCTGTGCAAGGTTTTGAAGCACCTCCACGAGTTGCTTCTTATCCATAGCTGCATAGTTGGTTAACGACTCTTCAGAAACCTTTTGAGTTTCTGAAACTTGATTCACAACTTCTTCAGTGACAGCTGCTGCCACTTCAGGTTTCTGCTCTGAAAGTTCTGTAACTTGGTCTTGTTGTACAGACTCGGAGTTCAAGGTTACATCCTTTTCGAGTTCGTTGTTCGATTGGGACATTTCACGCGATTCCATAATGATATTTATTAATGACCTATGGTCAACTATTAATTAATTCCAAATTTACAAAAAAATTCCGCAAACAAGCGGTTTTTTCTTGTTTTTTTATCATTAACCCTTATTTTTTCAGTTTTTAAGGAATTGAACATCTGTTTTATAGTCACCACGCTATGCGTCGGGACCATAATACAGAATGGAACAATTGTCGGGATTAAGCAAATTTTTAGCCACATTCATCAGCCTATCTTGAGTGATGCAGCGATACTTTCCCACTTCCTTATTAATATCGGCAGCGTCGCCCAACAACTCGTACTGACACAGCTTCACGCCTTTTTTCTCGTAAGTGAGCATGTCGAAAAGCTGGGTTGACTCATATTTGTTGGCACATTTCTCTATCTCGTAGGCGGTGGCACCAGTGCGGAGGAAATCTGCCAGTTCAGCATCAATCGCCTCCTTAGCCTTGGCAAATGACACACCATCCGTCAGGCGGGCACGCACAATAAACAGCCCTGGATCATAAGTGCCAGAAACCGATGCGTCGAGTTCTGTGAAAAGCCCCGACTTCACCAACACATTTCTATAAAAGCGCGACGACATACCATTCGACAGCACATCGCTCAACATATCACACACTTGATAGTCGGCATCGCGACGACCACACATGTGATACATCATCGTCAACATATTCTGAGGCACCTCACGCTTCACCGACAAGATTCGTTGCTCAGTTTGCACAGGTTCCTGTGGCAAGTTGCGCACAGGAATATTGGCTGAAGCAAAGTCGCCAAACCATTTTTCTGTGAGCGCAACGGCTTTTTCAAATTCAATATGGCCCGAAACGCAGAGTATCAGATTGTTGACGGCATAATGCTGTGCGAAAAACGACTTGATATCCTCATGCGAGGCGTTTTTAATGTCATCAACCGAAAGTCCAATAGTGGGCCAGCGGTATGGGTGCACTTTATAAGCCAAATCGTTGCAAAAGTGATATAAGTCGCCGTAAGGCACATTCAGGCAGCGCTGCTTAAATTCTTCTATCACCACGCTCTTTTGCGTGTCGATGCTTTCGTCGGTCAAATTCAAGTAGCGAAGTCGGTCAGACTCAAGCCAAAATGCCGTTTCCACATTTTGCGCAGGAAGGGTTTCGTAATAATTGGTCATGTCAACACTGGTCCATGCATTACTGCTGCCCCCTGCCGCTTGAAGCGGAGCATCGAAATTAGGTGCATTTTTCGAGCCTGTGAACATTAAGTGCTCAAACAGGTGCGCAAGACCTGTGGCTTTCGGATTTTCATCTTTCGAGCCTACATCATACAACAAATTCAACGCCACCATTTGGGTGTTTTTGTCATAATAGTGCAACAGGCGCAGACCATTTTTCAGGCGATAGGTATTAAATGAAATCATGGCTATGTGATGCTATAGTTTTACTCCACAACTTTTGCTGAAATAATCTTGATATCGTCCACTGGGCGATCTGCTGGGTCGGTGGCTGCTTGCTGGATTTTATCCACCACGTCCATACCTTCCACCACTTCACCAAACACGGTGTATTGACCATCGAGGTGAGGAGTGCCACCCACTGTGGTGTAAGCCTCAACCTGTGCTGGGGTGAATTTCAAAGGATTCTTTGCATATTCGGCCTCGGTGAGGGCAATCAGTTCGTTTTGGAGTTCTTCCAAACCAAGTGAATCGCCTGCGGCCTGCATATTGCGAATAGAGTCAACTCGCTCTCTCACCAAACCGCTGAAAATATCTTCCTTCTTTTGGTCGCCCATGCGCTGTTCCATCATTTCCACCTGCTGTGGTGAATATGTCTTACCAGTCACGATGTAAAACTGCGAAGCACTGCTTCTGCGCTCTGGATTCACAGCGTCGCCAGTGCGTGCTGCTGCAAGCGCACCTTTTTTGTGGAAATATTGTGGATACACAAATTCAGCTTCCACGGTATAGCCGAGGTCGCCAGAGCCAAGTTGCTGACCTGCTTCAGCGGTCTTTGAGCTTGGGTCACCAGTCTGAATCATGAAATCCTTAATCACACGGTGAAAAAGCACACCATTGTACACGCTATCGTTCACCACTTTCAAAAAGTTGTCGCGGTGCTTTGGCGTTTCGTTATATAATTTCACAACAATATTGCCAAGAGTGGTTTCAAACACCACTTTGGTTTCCTTTTCGTTTGCCATTTGTTTTGCCATATTAATTTGTGCGTTCGCTCCTTGACTGAGGGAGAGAACGCATATCATGAATAAAAAAAATACAGAAATGATTCGCATCAATTTACATTCCCACAGGATAAAGACGTTTGTAAATTCTACGGAAATTATCGTCGGAAGCCTTCAGTTCCTCGGCACGTTCTTTGTAGTCGGTGCCCCAAATTGACGCAGCCAAATCGCCGAGATACACACGCTCGCGGTCCTTTTCAATAGCCGCCTTAATCAGTTTGTCGATGCTGTTTGCAAATTTTTTAGGATCAATAGCATGAAGGTAGCGAGCAGTGCTGACCACAAATTGACCAGTCTTATCAACCATAATCATAATCTCTACCAATTCAGGCATAATCTTATCAACAGAGCCAATGTGGTTTGCGATGTATTCGTAGGTGAGCAAACCATTATTAGGGTCTTTCGACAATCTTTTCTTTAATTCTTCTTGCATATAATGTAGATAATTGATGTTTATTCAATAGTCCTGGTAACCATCACCCATTTGAGCGACAATTACATATTGCAAATTTAATCATTTTTAGGGAATCTTCACCCAAAATAGCAGAGAAAACAATAGCAAAGCCGAAATAATCTGAATCATTTCGGCTTTGCTGCTTGTCTATGACGTGTGGCTCGTGGTTATTTTGCGAGCGACATGTTGATGGATATACCGTAGTTGCTGTTGGTGGTTGGGTACGAACTGGTGGACACGAGTGGCGTGTTCACTTGATAGTCGAAGTATGCACCCACAGTCACGCGCTTGCTCATCACATAGTTTGCGGTGAAATTGATACCCAATGTGCGTGTGCCGCTTGTAGGCTGTGCTATGGCATCGAGAATCTTACGGATAAGGGCTGTGTTGTTGTTGATTTGGAAATCAAGATTGAGCGTCAAGTCGTTGCTCACGCCCTTCTGCCTGTTCTTCATTTTCAGCACCGTGTTGAAGTTGGCAATCTTATAGCCAGCACCAATCACAAACGATTTAGTGCTTGTTTCCACCAACTGACCTGCCGAAGAATTAAGCGAAAGCGTGCGGGCATCGCGATACTCGGCATTAAAGGTGATGTTGTTGTTCATTGTGGCATTCACACCAATCAGCGGAGCAAACTTTTCGGTGATGGTCACCGATGAAATGTTGTAGGGCGATGATGGGCATGGGTTGCCTGAAAGTGCGTCTTGCGAGAAGCCGATACCGTCGCCTACAGCCACCCAGTCGCTATAACTTGAGAATGAGCCCACGGAATAGGTACACTGGTAAGCATGTGAGAGTGTGAAACTCTTGAAATACTTCATGAAGAATGGCAACTTCGACAATCCGTCGTAAGTCATACGCCAGTTAGGAAGTATAGAACTGAGCCCTGGAAACGGATTCAAGTTCACCGACTTGGCATCCTTACCTGAATACGCAGCAATAAACGCAGGAATCAGCACATCGCTGCTGGTGGTGCTCACCGTGCCATTCTTGGGGTCGAACGGACGGCCTGCATACACAGTGCCCTTGATGAAGCCTGCCTCAGGATAATTCAAACCATTGTACTTATCTTCCAAACGCTGTGCGATGACAGGAATATTCTGAAGGAACTTGTCGAACGCATCACTTCTATAGCCATTGTCGGCACTGAAGCCACGCAAGGCTGTAGCAATTGCCACATGCGTTTTGGTATAACTACCCGAATATAGGGTGGTCATATCGTCGTACATGAACTGCAACTGGTTGGTGCGGTTGTCGGTTCTGTTGCCTGTGAGCGTAATCTTCAAACCTCTTACTGGCTCAATCTGAATTTCTGCGCTAAATTCCTGAGTCTTGCTGTAGATGGCTGGCGAGGTCATGTTTTGGTCGCAAAGCAGCCAACCTCTTTCCTTAGCCTTTTCAATATACGACTCGTCGGTGAAACCGAATGCGAAATCCAAACCAGGAGCCATCACATCGTAATGCGTGGTTTGACCGAAAATGTCGCCAATATCAGGAATGAACTGTGGCAACGATAATTGTCGGGTATTGCGGAATTTCACATTAAACGAGCGCACACTCATCAAGAATCGGGTGCTATACTGTGCGAACTCGCTCCAGAACGTCTTTTTAGCATCGGCAGGAACCTCCACAATGGTGAACTTGATATTCTGGTCACCCTTGTTGAGAATTTCCACATTATTGTTGTCCTTCACCTTATACTTCACTTGGAAGCGTTTGCCGTCGGTGGTGCGTGCCGTTACGGTCACATTCTTCACATTCAAACTGTGCTTAATCACCAACGTGGAATCGGGATTCAACTTCAAGGTGCGCTCCAATTTCTTTGGTTTCTTTTTTGGAGTTCGTCTTGAGGTGGTGCTGTTGTTTCTGCCCCATGAATTGTAAGATGAAGAACTTGAGAACCTCTTGTTCACATCTTTCAGATATGGAATCTTATTATACAACTGATTCAAATCCCAACGGGTATCGAAATTCAGCGCTGCCTGGTTGGCAATCGTGTTACCGGAAATCACGCCATCGAGCGTAGTTCCCCTATCCCAATGATAAGTGGCGTTATAACTTGCATTAGCAGAGATAAAACTCAAAATCGGAATGGATGAGAACGGCGCCTTGTAAGTGGCTGTGAATGTCTGGTTATACGCCCAAGGTGTACCCAAATCCTTGATGCTGGTCCACACCGAGTCGCGCCAGTCGCGATAGCGGTCGGGGAACAATTTCTTGTTCACCTGTCCAACAGGCTCAAGAATATGAGCGGTGGTGTTGGTGTTGATCGACACGTTGAACGACTTGGTGAAGTTCCAACTCAAAGCAAACTGACGGTCCCAAAGGAAATTCTTACTTACCGACACAGGCAACACCACATCTGCATCAGTTTGGTTTCGGGTCTGCTGCTCGTAGTAGTAGCGAGAAATGTTGGTGTTGAACGACAGTGATGCCGGCAACCAGTGGAACTCCCAATCACGGAAGAACTTCAAATTCTTGTTCTTCGCATTAATCATTTTGTGGAAAGGCTTGAATGGCTTGGAATATGGAGTCCAGCTATATTGGAAACTACCACGGTAGTCGTTGGTGTTTTCGTAAGAATTGTTGGGATCGGTGTTGTGCTGCTTGTTGAATGAGTAGCTGAATGTGAAGTTGGCAGGATCCCAAGGCATAGGATTCTTACTCTTCACGTCAAACTTCAATCCCGACACAGAGAAACTCTCGGTCACCTTGCGAGTGACAGCGAAATCGTTGATAGAGTCGCGCTGATGACTGTTGGAGCAGGTTTCGAGCGCATCTTTCAAAAGCACGTCCTTATCCATTGGATTGTACTTTGGCGTGGTCTTTTGATTAGTGTAAGAGTAATATACAGGGGCTTTCAGTTTAGCCTTTTCAGGGAGGAAACGGCCCAAATCCACCTGAACAGCCACATTAATATTATCAAACTCGTCTAAACGGCGGCTCTTCAAACCTTGGTCCACGGAGCCGAAGCCAGTGGTCTCCTTATGATAGCCGAAGTTCACTGTGGCGATGTCGCTCAAATTCAGGTTGGCATTCACCTTGGCAGCCCAACCGCCATCTTGGTTGAAGTCGGTCACGCGCAATTCATCCACCCACACCGTACACTCCTTGGTGGAAGTGGCACGGTTACGCACACCCACCATAATCACACGCACATCGCTCAACGCAGGGTTACCCATCACGGTAATCATGTCGTTAGGATTGTTGGGGTCAGGCTCTGAATAGCGGGAATAATACGACACCTCACCCACGCCTGCCATTTTCTGTGCGTTGCGGTTCTTCTTCACATTGATGAGGGCGTCGAGGTCTAAATCGAGCATATTGCTTGTTGGCCACACTTTCTCACGGTCGCTTGAACTGTTGGTGCTGTAAACGCCGGGAGCAGTTACCGCCATCGGAATTTCGTATTCATAATAGTTGTTCTTCGCATCGGTACCGAGGCGCAGGAACAGCGACACATCGCCGTCGCGAAGGTTGGTGGCATCGCCAATGAACGCTTCGTTGTGAACAAACATTTGCAAGCGTTTGTAGGTGCGGAGGTCGAGCGAGGTGTTGCGATACACACCACGAGCCTCACCGGTCTTCAGTTGCTCCACCTTCATCTGCATGGATTGCTCATTCAACTGGGTGATTTGCGATTGTCCGGAATCGACAATTCTGCTTACGCCAGGAGGGAGAACGTAGTTCACAGGCTGACGAGTGGCATTCTCTTCAATGTTCACCGAGTTGACTGTAATCGCCCCTTCCGCTGGCTGATTGGTGCGCACATCTGGGTTATAATCGTAGTTACGCCATTCGCCTCTCACGAGTTCAAGAGTAGCGAAACGCAAGTGGGTGGTCTTCTTGAAATTCGTCATAAACATTCGTATGAAACGAATGGTAGAGAAGTCGTTGATTGAGCCCACCTTCTTTTCATATTCACGCAAGGGCACACTGAATTGATACCAAACGACAGGTTTCTTGCCGTCGCGAGTGGTAACCATGAGTTCTTGCTTATCCACGATGTAGTTCTTTCCCACCACAAGGTCTTCGGGCCGAACCGAAATCTTGTATTGGAAATAGCGCTCGTATTCGTTGAGGGTGTTGTCTTGGTTGATGTCTTCCACATCGGGCACACTTCTTGCCGACTGATACAGCGGGTCGGAAGCATCGCTTGGCGACAATGAATTGCCTTCAGTTCCGTTATATCGCTTATATCGGTCGAGAATACCCAGTTTCGCCTGGTCGTAGTCGTAGCCTCGATAGAAGTGGTAATTATCGCCACCGGGGTCGTTGATTGGAGAGAACTGGTCTTCTTCCATTTTCGCAATGGTGCTGTCGGGCAAAAGTTTGCGGAGCGACTGCACATAGTCGCGATAAGTGGAATATTCCTTTTCTTCTAAAGTGCTCAAACCATTCAAACCCACATCTTGGTGAATGCGTGAGCCTGAACTGGTGTCGAAAGCATAGGTCATCGACGATTGGGTGGAAACCTTGCCCCAAACCGTCTTTTTAATATATGTGGTGTCGCCATCTACTGGCAAACCGTTTTCATACGACTTCAAACCGTCCTTCAAAATGTCTTCACTCACTTCACCAAGGTTGAAATACAGGTCACCGCCTTCGCGATTGTCGGCATTCGGGTCGAGGAATGGGTCAAGCATCCAGAATTGGATATATTCGATGTTTGATTGCTCAAAGTTGGTGTTGTCGAGTTTTCTCATAATACCACCCCATCGCTTTTCGGGATAGAGCAGATTGCCGCTTGGGTCGAGATTCAGCGCATCTAAGTTGTATGGACCACGCTCTTGAGGATAGAACGAGAGGTTGAGCGTTTGAATAATCGACGATTCGCCATAATTCAACTCACGACCAGGGAACACCTCGCTGTAAGGAATCTCACGAACGTAGGGGTTCGAGAGTTGAGCCACATCGTTTTTGATATAGCCTGGCACCAACGAAGAGTTGCGCTGTGTGAAGAGGCGGTCGATATGATACCATGACAGCAACGCACGGTTTTTACCATAGTCGATATTGTTCGACAAACCAGCCTCTGGGAAAAGCGCGCTCGCACTTGGGTCGTAAGGAGTTGAAGCCAAGAACCAAGAGTAAGGAGAGCGCAAATCAATGCCCGATTGGGTAGATTCAAAGTCGTCGATATACGAACTACCTGCGTTTGAACCAGTTTTTGCCTGATGTGGAATGAGTTGCGCAAACTCACCTTTGAAATTGAACGATGATGGTGCTGTGGCATTCACCGTAGGAATTTTGTTGAGCAAGTTGGTGAGCCACATGAAGTTGGTCTTGTACGACACATTCGCACCCCAAATGGTGTTGTTCACCAGTTCATCGCCAATCGACACCTTTTCGGTCAAAGCCTTTTCGCCATAGTGCATCAAAGTGGCACCCACATGGAAATCCTTGTTGAATGCGTAATCCAAGTCAAGTCCCATAAGGGTCTTGCGCTGCATACTGAAAGTGGACTGGTTTTCCATCGACACACTGATATTTGTGCCGGCATCGATGATGCTCTGATTGGTGATGGTCACCGTACCCATATTGTAGTCCACCGTATAGTCGCTGTTTTCTGTCAAGGTCACGCCGCCGGCTGTCACCACTACCGAGCCGCGAGGCACATTCATGGCGTTGAGCCTGATTACATTACCTGCCGATGCCTGATATTCACCAGTCATCACATACTTATTCTTGTCGGAATACTGACGAGCCACGGGCAATGTGCAATCGTAGAGTTCTTGATACACATATTTGTCAGCAATAGCACCACCGCCCATCGCCTTTTTCAAGTGGCTACCAAACGGCTCAACAACAGGGAAAATCACCCTACCTTTTGAAGCCACCACGGTGTAGCCTTCAAGGAAGTCGAATCGTCCATCGACATTTGGTTCCTTGTTGGCATCCAAGCGGTCAAGGTTCATCACTTGAAGCAAAGGTTTACCATTGATGTTGCCTTCTGGAATATAGTTCAATTCAGTGCCAGTGGTGTCTGACAAATACTTCACGTCGAACTTGAAGTTGGTGGACTGAATTTGGTATGCGCCTAAAGAATACACGTTTTTCATCATCAAGTGCCAGATTGGCAACTGAGGTGATGTGGTGGTACCCTTCAGCATCTTCACATAAAGCGAATTTGAGGTGTTGTCGATGTCGGCAGAAAATTCACCCACTTGATAGGTCTTACCTCTGTAAGTGTATTGGAATGCCACAGCCAGCACTTCATCGGGATTCAGTGCCGAGCTCAATGTGATATAGCCCAATGAGCTGTTGACAGAATATTCTGATGAAGAAAGCAAACGGGCTTGCTCAATCTTTTCATAGTCCTTACCGCCTTCAATGCCGTAAGCCTCCAAAGGTTTGAGGACAGAAGAAGTTTGACTAATGTCGCGGGCATCGGGATAGTTGTTCTTGATTTCCGCTATCTCGTTGTTGGAGTTGTTTGACGGATTCACATCGCCACCGCCAGTGCTCCAGTGACTGTTGCACAAACGGCTGTTTTCGCCCAAGTCGGCAAACGCCACAATATTGCGCGACTCATTAAAGTTGCCACGCTTATTGGTCACCCACACTTCCACACGAGTGATATTGATACCCGACGACACCAATGGCAATTTCGAGCACCACTCATCATAATTGTCGCGGAAGAAGTGCGACAGGAAGAAGTTGCGGTTTTGGTCGTAATTATCGGCGGTGATATAGAACGAGGTGGTTTGTGCGCCACCTTTGGTGTTCACCGTCTGAGTTTGTGAATTTTGTTGCGAAATAAGCGCTGTGGCAGTAAGTTTGCCAAACTGGAGTTTGGTTTTGATACCGAACAATGCGGCACTACCACGAATCAGCGACGATCCAGTGGTCATGCTCACATTACCAGCTTCCAGATTCTTGATAATTTCGTCTTCCTTGCCTTCGTAAGCAAGTTTCAGGTTCTTATTGTCGAAATCAAATGTTGCATCTGTGTTATACGACATGTTGAACTTCATCTTATCACCCACCGAAGCTGCGATGGTGGCTTGAATCTTTTGGTCGAAATCGAAGTAGGTTTTGCGACGAGCCGCAACCGAAAGTGCAGGGTTATCGGTCTTGTTGCTCTTCACACCCATATTGATGTTGAGCGAACCAGTGGTTTTCAGTTGCACGCCACCAGGACCGAACACCGATTCCAGTGGACCAAGACCAAATTGCATATCCAAGAAGTTGAACGGTTGGTTTTTCTTCTTTTCAATGGTTTCGGTATTTTTCTGGCGATAATACTCCTGCATCGACTGACGGAGAGCGATGTCGTTGTATTCGTCGGGCGAAAGAAGGAATGGCGTAACGATGTCGTTGTCACCAACCTTTGTGCGCACCACATAATGCCCGGTTTCGGGGTCGAACTCTGCGGTGGTGGTGATGTTTGACGGTGTCTTCAAATCGGTGGGAGGCTGCACAAATTGGAGATTATTGTAAGAATCCGACAATTTATCCTGCACACCGTATGGGAGGTCAAACGAATCCTTCGCCGCCTTGTTCACACTCTTATCGGGAGCCACTGTGGGCGGTGGAGTAAACTTCTTTTCTGGAGCAGAAGTTTGGGTTTGCGCAACCACATAGCAACTAATTGCGAACGAGATGCTCAGCACGCACGCAACTACGAAAAATGATATTTTTTTAAACAATCTTTCCAACTACTTAGAGTTATCATTCAACTTCGCCCTACCCTACATCATTTTCAAGGCTTTCTTAATAGCCTGTTCCACAGTGATTGTAGGCTCGGCGGTAAAGAGCTTTTTCAATGCCTTTTGCGACATTTGCTTTGTGAAACCAAGCATCACGAGCGCCGACATTGCCTCGTCGAACACTTCACTCGTAACTTGGCTCTTATCTAATAACGTATCAGTAGATAGTTTTATTTTATCCTTGAGGTCAACAATTATTCGTTCGGCTGTTTTTGCGCCAATTCCCTTCACCGATTTCAAGATGCCCACATTCTCGGAGGCGATGGTCTGCTCAAGGTCGGAAGGTGTGAGCGACGACAGTATCATGCGCGCCGTGTTGGCACCCACGCCCGACACCGAAATCAGCAAAAGAAACAACTCGCGCTCACGGCGTTCGGTGAAGCCGTAGAGCAAATGCGCATCTTCCCTTATCGCCTCATACACATATACTTTAACCACATCTTCCTGATGCTGGAGCGCATTGAAGGAATTCAAAGAAATATTTATCATATACCCCACTCCATGGTTGTCGAGCACCACATAAGTTGGGGTCAGTTCTGCCACATTTCCTTTGATATAATCGTACATAATTTTTGCGTTTTCGTATAAATTACAAATTTACGGAAATTTGCTAAAAATCGGGCAAAATGGCACTTACTTTTTCAGGATTTTGAACACTTGGCTGCCCTTTGCTCCCATAGCCTTGACAAGGTAAACGCCTTTGCCCAAATGCCCGATATTCAGGTTCACTATGCCCATACCAGAGCACGACGCCACTTCCACGCCATTCATCGCATACGCCGAAATCCGAATTGGCGAATCGGTGGAGCAAACGAAAGCATAATCATCGCCATTAGCCACCATTTGAATATCATGGGTAGCAAGTCCAACATCATCAACGCCTGCCGACAGCGCTTGCAATATGCCCTGATAAGCATCAATTCTGCCGTTGCCAAAACGAATGCCTACAGCATTTTTACTCTTGTCGGCAGTGGCCGCCATAATCGACTTCACCTGCTCAATAGTAAGATGTGGATTGGCTTCTTGCCACAAAGCGACAATTCCTGCCACACAAGGCGAAGCCATGGAAGTGCCACTCGACACGCCCCAATAGCACATTCTGCCACTGGCATCAGCCTCCTTCATGGCGCAAAGCGACGGTTCTGACAAATAAGAGTTGACCGATGAAATCACCGCTTGACCAGGGGCCACGATATAAGGGTGAGAAACACCATTCACATCGACACCATAACTTGAAAAACTGGAGATCGTGCCAATGGCGGCATAGGTATCTCTCACCTTATCGCCATAGCATGTGGTGTGGAAGTTGCGATTCACACATGAGCCCACCGATATGGTATAATGCCCCGTTGCCATGTCGCTTATGCTGCATTTATCCGAACCATCAGTAAAACCCTTCATTCCATAAGATTGAAATGAACTTAATTGAGAACATTCCCAAACACGCAAATCTATTTCCTCGTCGGCTTGATACTCAAGTCCTATCTTATATGGGCTTTTCATTCTCATATCCGACGTCAAATAGATGCGAGTGTGACCTGTCACATCGTTTTTGCCAAATGAGACCGACAATTTTCCCGAACGGACAGCTTGAGCGAAATAATCGTTGGTGTTCAGGTTGAAAGTGGTGTCGGCCTTCAGGCAATCTGTGGTGTAAACGATGGCAGGGTTGTTGCTGTTATAAAGGAGAATTTTAACGCCAAAAGGCTTCGTATTGTTGCTCCACGCATCAACTTCTGCCTCTGATTCGCTCAAAATCGTGGCTAATGTTTGCGATCTGGATATGGTTTTGCGCATATATAGTGGCGCATAACCTTCATTGCCAGCAGCCAGCACGATAATCACATTACGATACCTTTGCGCTATTTCATCGAAGGCGCGCGACATAAAGCCATTGCCGTCGTGTGGACCATCGTGATTGCCCAAACTCAGATTTATCACGCATGGCTTGCCCACAGAAGCGGCGTATTGGGCAATGTATTGCACGCCATTCACCACATTCACCTCCGTGAGTTCGTCACCCAAAGCACACAGCACCAACTCCGCATCAGGTGCCATACCACGATAGGCGTTCACTATTGAGCCACCAGCAATGCCTGTGGTGTGGGTGCCATGTGTTTCTTTAGCATCGTATTTCAAACTCAGTATCTCGTCATCAGCATATTCCGATCCGGGCAGGCCTTCCACTGGTTTTCCTGTATTATCGTGGGGCATATACACGCGTGCAATTCGATTTTTTAAGTTGGAGTCGAGAAATGCACGATGGTTGAAATCAATGCCAGTGTCAACCACGCCAAGCACCACGCCCTTACCGGTATAAGATTGTGGCAAATTGATGCCATCGTTCACCATTTTGGCATGGGTGGAACTTGAAACTGAATCGGTGAGCAAATGCACACGATGGGATATATCAATCAAATTCACGCTATGAATATCTGAGGCTTCGCCGACAGCATTGGCAGGAATCGAAACTGTGCAGAAGCCATCAAACACGGCATTCACCTTCGCACCCTTACGCTCCAATTTGTCGAGGGCATCGGGCGAAGAAAATGACACGAAAGCCTCGATAGTAGTATCTTCTATCTGCTGCTGCGATTGGGATTGCTGACGCTCCAACCAGATTTTAGTGGCAGGAGAAAGTTGCTTCACGGAGGCAAATATCGCCAATGGAACAAGGAGTGCTAAAACGAGAAAAAATATTTTTTTCATAATCGCGAATATTTGTCGCAAAGATACAAAAAGGGGTTATAAATAGCAAGAGTCCCAACACCTTACGATGCTGGGACTCTTTAAAAATATTTTTCTAAAAAGCGGCTTACTTGCTCATAGTTTCAACCACCTTTTGGAGATTTACGTTGTCTGGGTCAACTTCAAGCCATGACTTGAATGCTTCAAGAGCCTTAGCTTTGTTCTTTACGCCATTGTAGTAAAGGCCAATGTATTGGTAAGCGTAACCAAGAGTTCCCTTATAAGGAGGTTGTTGGTCAGCAGGGAGAGCCTTAATCACGTTAGCCAAAGCTTGCATTGATTCGAGAGCTGCACCGTTGTTCTTTTCTTCGCTTGCTGCTTGGATGTGAGCCTTGTAGTAAAGAAGCACGATGTCGTTTGGCTTCAATTCGAGAGCCTTGTTGATATAGTTAACTGCTTCAACGAAATTAGCAGCCTTGGTTTCTGGAATAGAGTCGGCGATAGCCATGTCTTGGTAAATGTTTGCCAAAGTAGCGTAGTCAGCAGGCACGCACTTGTCGCTTGCAATCACCTTCTTACCGTAGTAGATAGCCTTGTCGAATACCTTAGCCTTTGAAGCTTGGCTTGCCAAGTTGCGGGCCAAATCAAGGTTGTCAGGGTTAGCTTGGATAGCTTCGTCGTAGTATTTCATTGCTTCCTCTGGCATCTTAGCCTCTTCAAGAGCCTTAGCATACATCACGAGGTCCTTGTAGTTGAAGTTGATGTCGTCGGCACCCTTCTTTTGTGCAAACATTTCCTTACCGATAGCAGCAGCCTCTTCCCATTTACCTTTGTTTTCAAGGCTGTACATCATCATACGGCATGCTGGCACATAGTAGTTGCTTGCAGGGGTAATCTTAGCCTTCAAAGCAGAAGCCACACTGTAGCATTCGTCAAACTTATCAGCGAAGTAAAGGAGCTGTGCGTAGCGAGCTTCGTCTTTGTCGAAGTGGTTGTTAGTGCTGGTGATGTATTTGCCATAGCGTTCTGCTGCTTCAGCAAAGTCACCATTTTCGTAAAGCTTTTCAGCGAGCTGACGTTGTACGAGAGCTGAATTAGGGTGAGCAACGATGATTTCGTGGAGCTTTTGGAGAGCCAATTGCTTGTTTACTTGGAAATAAGTGTCGGCATACTTCACAGTAGCTTCAATGTTGCTTTCGTCTTTAGTGAACGCCATTTCATACTTACCCATAGCGTCGCCAACATCTTCGCGAGCCATGCTCATGTCGCCTTCGCAAATGTAAGTTTCTACAATACCGTCCTTTGTCCACTTACGAGCATCAGCGATGCACTTTTGAATCTTCTTGTCGTAAGCGGTTGGGTCAGCAGCAAAGTAAGCCTCAGCGATAGCCACTTCGAGCTTAGCGTCTTTCTTAACGAGCTTACGAGCTTGCTTGAACATATCTTCACCGAACTTGTCGCCTTGCTTCAGCATCACAGCGCCCATACCAACGTAGTTGTTAGCATAGTTGGCATCAGCAGCCATACCCTTCTTGAAGTTTTCACTTGCAGCATCAAATTTGCCGTTCTTGAAGTCGATCATACCATAGTAGTAGAAAGCTTCAGCCTTGTTCGCTGCTGAATTGATGTTACGGTCGAGAATAGTCTTTGCATTTTCGTAATCACCAATTGAATAAAAATCAATTCCGTCGTTGAATCCTTGTGCGAAAACAGAAACGGAGGCTCCCAAAAGGAGCGAAGCGAAAAAGAATTTCATTTTCATTTTAGTAATTTTTTATTGTTATTGATTTTTTGATTTTCTTAATCTCAAAAACGATGCCTATGCATCTTTATTGTATGTATGTGGGTGTTAATTCGATACATCCACGATTCTCACAGGCTCTGCGCCTGGCATAATGCCAGTTTGAAGAATAATTTTTTGCCCGATAACGCCTGTGAGGAACACATAGAACTGATGTGCTGGTGTGCCTGGAGGCGCTGCATCGATTGCATAAATTTTTCTGAACAGCGGATAAGAACCGTCGGCAATATAAGCTTGGTAGGGCTTCACACCTTCCACCTTATCCATCTTGCGAACTCGAAGCACTTTCACACGGTCGGTGAAGTCGATGGCTGATGGTTCGGTTTCCTGCTCGCTTTTGTTGAGTTGCTTGAAGCGCTCCTCATCGGTCTTTTGGCTTTCACCCATGTCGTCGGCAATCCAGCTCACGCCCACAAAACCAATGGCATTGCGATTCTTTTCCACGAGTTGGAAAACTTCCTCCGACGACTTAGCAGAATATACAGGGAATGTGAAATCTTTCCCTTTCAAGAACTTTTCTTTAGCATAGTGAATCACACCCGACGCATTACCGTCGAAAAGCAGTCGGATTGAATCGTTGCGCATCTTGGTTGGCACAATCTTGCCCCAAGTGCGATACTTGCCTGTCATCAGGTCGGAGAGTTCCTGCATTGAAAGTTCGTCGATGTCACAATTCTTGTTTACAATCAGAGCCACGGCATCTACAGCAATCATTCGTGAGCGATATGCTCTGTTCTTTGATGCCAAATAGCGTTTTTGGTCCTGCGTGAGGTCTTTTTGAGTGATAATCAAGTCCACATTATCGTTGAGCAGTGAGTCGAGGGCTGCCGATTCGCTCATGTAGCGCGCCATCACATCAGACTGTGGATATTGATATTGGAAAATCTGGATTTCCTGCTCCAGAATGTTTTTAAATGATTCGTCGCAGTAAACCTTGGCAAAACCCGAAACAGCCTTGCGCTGGTCCTTATATTTTGTGCAACTTGAAAGAAGCACTCCCAAACCTGCCACCAAAAGTGCTGAAAATAATACCTTTTTCATTTGAGTTAATCGTAAAGGAAATGAAACAATCACTTTAATTAATCTTCTTCGTCGTCATCACGTCTGTTGCGATAATAGTCGATGCCTGTAATTTGGCGGTAACAACGATACACACCATAAAGCATAAACACAACAGCGAGAACATAACGAAACCATGTGAGAGATGTGTTCCAGTCGAAAAAGTTGATAAACATCAAATACGCCATTCCGAGATACACAATGACCATAAACAGTCCAAAGAACACACGCAGGGTCCGAAAAATATTATTACCAGTTTTCTTCATTCTTCAATTTACTAACTTTGTCGGTTAGACAACAAGACGCTAAAAAGGTTTATCCAACCCACATAAAATCGTTTTTCAAAGCACCTTGTTATCAATTTGTAAAGTTAAGCATTTTTGCCCAAATATCCACCACACACCACTCACTAATTAGATAAACTTAACAAAAAAGAGATGAGGAGTGAGAAATTGGAAGTTAGAAGTCAGAGGAAGGAGGGGCGGCGAACACAACAAAAAAAGCCGCAAGCTTTTGAGGCTTGCGGCTTAGTATATAATCCCGTGGAGGGAATTATTCAAGAGTAAATTTGATTAGTTCTGGAGCTTGAAGGTAACAGGGAGGGTGTACCATACGTTCACAGGCTGACCATTTTGCTTACCAGGGGTAAATCTTGGAAGGCTGCGAACCACGCGCTTAGCTTCGTTATCACAGTCAGGGCTGAGTGAGCGAACTACCTTCACTTCACCTACGCTACCGTTTCTGGTAACAACGAATTGCACGATACACTTACCTTGAATACCTTGTTCCTGAGCCATTGGAGGATATTGCATGTGAGATGCAATGTACTTCATAAGAGCTGCATCACCGCCAGGGAACTGAGGCATTTGTTCTACAGAAGTAAACACCTTGTTTTCTTCCACCTTTGGAGTTTCAACTTGAACTTTTTGTTCAACTACAGCTACTGGCTTAGGAGCTTCTTGAGGCTTGATATCAGAAACAAGACCACCGAGCTGACCTTCAACATTTTGAGCAGAAATGTCGGCTTCGTTTTTCTGAGTTTCTGTAGTCAATTGAGGTGGTTGAGTTACCTTGTCATCAGGAACGATGGCAAGTTCAGTCACCTGCTGTTGAGCTTCTTGAACTTCTTCTGGTTCTTGTTGTTCTTCTTGCTTAATGATTTCTTCTTCCTCTTCAGATACTTCTTCCGACATTTGGTTAACCACAGTTTCCTGTTGTTGCTTCAAGAGAGCTTCACGAGCTTCTTCAGCCTTCATGTCGAGATATTTAGAAACACCGAAATAGAGCAAGCAGCAAGCGATAAAGCCGAGAACAATCCACATAAACGCTACGTTGTGGCGCTTTGAAGAACTTTGACGCAATACGTATGCACCAAAATCCTTATTTCTACCCTCAAAGACGAGGTCGCACCATTCTTTCGATGTAAGATCTACACTATTTGACATAATCTTCTTTGTTTAAATATTAATAAATCCACATCATTACTTCTTAGCGCCTGGAGCAGGTGGGAGCTGAACGCCCTTAACTGCCAATGCGGTTGAATCATCCTTACTGAGAGTCTCGATCTGGAAGGTACCAATGCTATTGATTTGCATTTGGTCGAGCAGAGCAATCACATCAGAGTAGCTTGCACGGCTTGTAGGCTTGATCATAACGATAGGAGTTTGATGAGCCTCATTGAGTTCGGCAAGTACTTTAGTTGCATCGGCTTGATAACCAGCATCGTTTTGAGCATCGTCGTTAGAGTAACCGTGGTTTTCCCATTTCTTCTTGAATTCACTAATCTTCTTCAATGCCTTTTCATTCTTCTTTTGAAGAATTACAGTCAGGAAGTTGGTGTCGGTTGAACCCTTGATGCCAATACCTTTAGCTTCAATCAGCTGAGTAGCTGCTTGAGCTGGATCGAGTTTACCTTCGTAGTAATAGAACTTAGAGTTAGCTGCCATAGAAGAGTAAGTACCCTCTTTCTCTTCTTCCTTACCATCGAGGATGATAGTGAAAGCCTGAGATTCAGCAGCTTGGTTTTGGTTCTTTTCCTGCATAGCTTCGTTACTATTCGAAGGAAGAGCAATTTTCAAAGTCTGAGACTTCAACATTGTTGTACACAACATGAAGAAGGTGATCAACAACATGTTCATATCAACCATAGGAGTAAAGTCGATACGGGTCTCAAATTTTTTCTGACGACTTAAATCTTTCTTTCCCATATTACTTTAATCTTTAGCGGTTTTTAATGAAGTCATCAAAGTAAACTTGTTACGTTTGATAGACTGCAAGTTGTTCATTACGATTTCAACCATACGGTAAGGGGTGTTTGCATCAGCCTTGATAGCAATTGCCTTACCACTTCTGATATCTTCTGTTGCATCATCGCGCATAGAGAATACTTCTGCACATGCACGAATCCATTCTTGGAACTCAGTCAGTTCGCCACCATAGTTAGTCATACTGATAGGAATACCAGGACTATTCTTCAGGGCTTCAGCACGTTCGTTAACTGGAAGGTCGAGCCACTTCTTCAAATCCTTGATTGGGTGACCGAACGCATTGAGCTTAGCGAAGTCTTTGTAGTTTTGTGCTGAGAACTGAATGTTGTGCTTTTGAGCCATGATTTGCAGAACTTGCTTCTTTACGTTTTCAGTAGTAAACGCAGAGTCAGCATCGTCTTTCTTTGAAGCGCCCACAATTTCCATGAACACCTGTCCATGTCCATCGTGTTCGTTCTGGCTAACCAGCACAGTAATCAATTTCTGTTCAGGTACTACATCTTCTGAAACAGAAGCTGGAGTAATCACCTTAACTGGTTCTTCCTGAAGGAAGGTAGATGTCAACATGAAGAAAGTCAGCAGAAGAACGGTAACGTCCGACATAGCGGTCATGTCGATACGTGGGTCTTTTTTCTTAACTTTGACTTTTCCCATTGTTTTTTGTTTTTACTTTTTACTTTTTAAAAAAATTGTATTATCTCACAAAACCACTATTAATTAGTTAGCGTGGTTAGCAGCGTAAGCGTTTACGATAGCGAAACCGAGTTCGTCAACTGCGTAGGTGAGATTATCAATCTTGTTAGTAAAGAAGTTATAACCAATGAGAGCGCATACTGCGGTAAGAATACCAGATGCAGTGTTAACAAGTGCTTCAGAAATACCCTTAGAAAGTTCAGCTGAGTCAGGAGCACCAGCGTTACCAAGAGCCTGGAATGACTTGATCATACCAACAACGGTACCGAACAAACCGAGGAGGGTACCAAGAGTAGTCATAGTTGCCAAGATTGGGAGGTTTTGTTGCAATGATGGCATTTCAAGAGCGGTAGCTTCTTCAAGTTGTTGTTGGATAACAGCAAGCTTTTGTTCCTTAGGAAGAACAGTGTTAGCTTCCATTTCTTTGTACTTACCGAGAGTAGAGAAAACGATAGCACCAACAGTACCTTGTTGCTTCTTGCAGAGTTCTTCAGCCTTAGCAACGTTCTTTTCGTTAAGAGCTTTCTTCACTTCAGCAACGAACTTGGTTTGGTTACCCTTACCAGCAGCCTTGCCAAGAGCGATGAAGCGTTCAACTGTGAGAGTGAGCACTGTCAAAAGGCAGGTGAGAATGAAAGGCACAACGAAACCACCGAGGTACATAGTACCGAGAAGGTTAGTTGGGTTGCTAGTTACACCTTCGTCCTTAGTAGGAGCGAAGAAGTGAGAAGCGTAAGTGTTGCCATCGCTATATTCGAAGAAACTACCCAAACCGAAGAGGTAGAAACATTCAGCAATCACGAAGCTGATTAAAATAACGATAAAAGCATTCTTGATGCCACCCACATTACTGCTAACGCCATTGTTAGCTTTCTTAGCAACAGGAGCCTGAGGTTTTGGCTGCTGAGCGTTTTGCTTTGTTGCTTCCATAAATTTAAATAAAAATAATAGTTAAAAAATAATAAATTAAATAGTTAATATAAAATATTGTTTTTTTGCACGCCAAAAAGCCCCTTTTAAAAAAGGGCTACCAGCATAGGTAAAAATGCTATATCGCTTATGTTCACCATCTTACAGAATAATGCGCCTTTCACACGGGTTGTATTTGGGGGTATTATCCAGTAATTAATGGCAAATTTATTACAAAATATTCAATAATGAAAGGATAAAGAATAAATTTGAACTAAATTTTATGGATTTTTTAAAGTTAAATTTGATGTAATGCGGAAAAAAGCCATTTTACACTCATTTCATAATGCGATTTATACCAGAAGGCCCAACTCACCCACGCAGCGGCAAGGAGAAAATTGCAATTTTATGGGGCAATGATACATTATAAATAAGATAAAAATAGTATCTTTGCAAAACGACTATACTGGCTGCTGGCATTTTGCTTGTTTAGATGAATGCAGCCCTCTCTACACAGAGAATTACATAAACATTATTCATATATATATGGCAACATTGATTAAACTGAAAAAAGGCTACGACCTCAAACTCCAAGGAGGAATCGTGTCTGATGAAGTGACGCCGGCATCAAAAAGTGCGCTTTACGCCGTAATCCCCGACGACTTCACTGGCATTGTCCCCAGAATGGAAGTGAAAGAGGGCGACAACGTGGCCGCTGGCGATGTGCTGTACCACGACAAGAACTACGAGAGCATCAAGGTGACATCGCCTGTGGCTGGCGTGGTGAAGGCCGTGAACCGTGGCGAACGCCGAAAAATTGAGTCAATCGTTATCGAGCCCGACAATTCCGGCAACAAAAAGACATTCGACCTGAAGAATGACGAAAAGAGCGTGCTGCAGGAATCAGGCTTGTGGTGTATGACACGCCAACGCCCATACTACATCGTGCCAAAGCCCGATGCTGAAATCCGCGATGTGTTCGTCACCTGCTTCGACTCGGCTCCTTTGGCTCCATCACTGAGCGTGGTGCTTGGCGAGAAGAGAAAATACATTGAAAAAGGTGTAGAAACACTGAAATCGCTCACTAAGGGCACCGTGTATCTCGGTTGCAGAGAAGAAGAAGTGTTTGAGGCTGCGAATGCCGAAACCGTGATTTTCAAGGGTCCTCACCCTGCTGGCAACGCTGGCGTTCAAGCCGCCAACATTGCGCCAGTAAATAAAGGTGAAACCATCATCACATTAGATGTGGTGACACTCGCACGCATTGGCCACCTGTTCACAGAAGGCTTTATCGACTTCGACACCACCGTGGCTGTGGTTGGTTCAGAGGTGAATGCGCCCAAATACATGTCATGCACTATCGGTTGCCAGATTTCAACATTGCTCAACGGCAATTTGAAAAACGATGGCTTAACCGCACGAATCATCTGCGGCAATGTGTTGAGTGGTGTTAAGACGCCAAAAGACGCTTACCTTCGCTTCCCTTACCGCCAAGTGACCGTGATTCCAGAGTTGATTCACAAAGACGAGTTCTTGGGCTGGGCATCGCTGAGCCCAAAGAAATTCAGTGTGTATCACAATTTCACACACTGGCTGTTTGGCGGCGGCAAAAAAAGCAACGAAATGGACGCACGCATCAATGGCGGCGAAAGAGCCATCGTGATGAGCGGCGAATACGACCGTATGCTGCCTATGGACATTTACAGCGAATTCCTTATCAAAGCTATTATTGCTTTCGACATCGACAAGATGGAGCAACTCGGCATCTACGAGGTTGCCCCCGAAGATTTCGCACTTGCCGAATATGCCGACACGTCGAAGCTCGAACTCCAGCGCATCGTGCGTGAGGGTTTGGACAGAATGCGCAAGGAAATGGAATAATCAAGAATCAACTGAGTATTAATCTATAAAGAAAATATAATAGTGAAAGCTCTAAGAAATTTATTGGACAAGATGAAACCATCGTTCCAAGAGGGTGGCAAGTTTGCTAAACTCGAATCGGTGTTCGATGGTTTCGAAACATTCTTGTTCACACCCAACACCACATCGAGAACGGGCACGCACATTCATGACCAGAACGACATGAAGCGCACCATGAGCACCGTGATCGTGGCACTTCTCCCCTGCCTGGTGTTTGGTATGTATAATGTGGGGTATCAGCACTACCTTGCCATAGGTGAAGCATCGGCATCATGGTCCACTATGCTCCTTTTTGGCTTCTTGGCTATGCTCCCAGTGATTGTGGTAAGCTATGGCGTGGGTCTTGGCATTGAGTTTATCGGTGCGCAAATCCACCATAAGGAAATTCAGGAGGGCTTCCTGGTGACAGGTCTGCTCATTCCGCTTATTGTGCCCATCAACACTCCACTTTGGATGACAGCCGTGGCTACTGCTTTTGCCGTGGTATTTGCCAAGGAGGTATTTGGCGGCACTGGTATGAATATATTTAATGTGGCGCTCATCACCCGCGCGTTCCTTTTCTTCAGCTATCCTTCATGGATGAGCGGCGACAAGGCATTTGTGAAAACCGACGGCATCTTCGGCTTTGGCGAAGGCAACGTGGTTGACGGCTTTTCGGGTGCAACCCCACTCGGACAAGTGGCTACAAACGTGGGCGACAGCCTCAACCAGTTGAAAGATGTGGTTGGTGGCGACATCACCACCATGGACGCTTTCTGGGGATTCATCGCCGGAAGTCCTGGCGAAACCTCAATGGCAGCAATCCTCATCGGTGGTGTGATTCTGCTCATCACTGGCATCGCCTCATGGCGTGTGATGCTGAGCGTGTTTGCCGGCGGACTGGCAATGGCTGGCATCGCTTACGCATCCCCAAGTGCCACCTATCCAGCATCGTTTATCGACCCATTTGCACAGCTCTGCTATGGCGGTTTCGCCTTTGCAGCCGTGTTTATGGCCACCGACCCAGTGACTGGTGCGAGAACCAAGACCGGACAGTTTGTTTTCGGTTTCTTGACTGGTGTGCTGGCAGTATTAATCCGCGTGTATAATGGCGGTTACCCCGAAGGCGCAATGTTGGCAGTGCTGCTGATGAACGCATTCGCTCCACTGATCGACTACGTGGTGGTGAACCGCAATATCCAACGCCGACTCAGTCGCGCTAACACTAAATAATAGAGGAGGATAAGAAGATGAACAAAAACAGTAATACATATCAAATCGTCTATTCCGCTATTATGGTGGTGATAGTGGGTGCAGTGCTGGCTTTAATATATATGGTGTTGAAGCCACAGCAAGACCGCAACCGCGACAACGACACGAGAAAGCAGATTCTGGCAGCCATCAATGTGATTCCAGAAGACGATGATGCCATCGCCGCCGACTACAAGACCCACATCGTAAAAGAGTATATCGTTGACGATAAGGGCGCAGTGACCGACAGCAGCGAAAACGTGGCATTTAACGTGAACATGGCTAAAAACATAAAAGCCGCTAAACGTTTGCTCCCTGTGTTTGTGGCCAATGTGAAAGGTGAAACTAAATACATTTTCCCTGTGTATGGCGCAGGACTTTGGGGACCTATTTGGGGCTATGTGGCTATCAACGCCGATGGCAAGACCATCTACGGCACCAATTTCTCACACCAGGGCGAAACCCCAGGACTTGGTGCGAAAATCACTGAAAGCGATTTCCAAAACGAGTTTAAGGGCAAGCACATTTATATGGACGGTGCTTTTAAATGCGTGGAAGTGATGAAGAAAGGTCAAAAGAGCATGAATGGAGCCGAAACCATTGACGCTATTTCGGGTGCCACCATCACCAGCCGTGGCGTATCGGCGATGATGGACGACTGCTTAAAGCCCTACGATGCGTTTTTACAGACACTTCAAGGTTCAACCACTAAATAATCTCCACTATGTTATCAAAAAGAAGTAAAGAAATTATTTTCAACCCATTCTCTAAAGACAATCCTGTACTTGTTCAGGTTTTGGGTATCTGCTCCACTCTGGCGGTAACGGTGAGCCTTGAGCCTGCCATTGTGATGAGTGTGTCGGTGATAGCAGTGCTGGCGTTCTCAAATGTGATTATCTCATTGATTCGCAACACCATTCCACCCACTATCCGCATTATCGTGCAACTGGTGGTGGTGGCTGCACTCGTAATCATGGTGCAACAGTTCCTCTTGGCATATAACTACGACGTGAGCAAAAAGCTTTCAGTGTTTATCGGTCTTATCATCACCAACTGTATTCTGATGGGCCGCCTTGAGGCATTCGCCATGCACAACAAGCCTTGGCCATCATTCCTCGACGGCATTGGCAACGGTCTGGGCTACGGCTTGGTACTAGTGATTGTGGGATTCTTCCGCGAACTGCTTGGTTCTGGCTCTCTGATGGGCTACAAGGTGATTCCACAATGCGTTTACGACGCTGGCTATATGGACAATGGCTTGATGATTTTGCCACCTATGGCACTGATTGTGGTGGCTTGTGTGATTTGGGTTCAACGTGCACACGACAAGGAACTCCAAGAAAAGTAACATAATTGTAGCATTCTAAAATATCACTAAAAGAAATGGAAGAATTAAATCTATTCGTAAAATCGATATTTGTCGATAATATGATATTCGCCTACTTCTTGGGTATGTGCTCCTACTTGGCTGTATCCAAGAATGTGAAAACCGCTTTCGGCTTAGGCGTGGCTGTTACATTTATGCTTATCGTGACATTGCCACTCAACTATTTGCTCGACAATTACATACTTCAGCCAGGCGCACTCGCATGGTTGGGCGAAGAATTTAAAGATGTCGACCTCAGTTTCTTGGGGCTTATCATGTTTATCGCTGTGATTGCCTCGGCCACACAGTTGGTGGAAATGGCGGTGGAAAAATTCTCGCCAAGCCTCTACAACTCGCTCGGCATATTCCTGCCGCTGATTGCAGTGAACTGCGCAATCTTGGGCGGTGCATTGTTTATGCAGCAAAAGGATTTCAGCAGCGCACTCACCGCTGGCGTTTATGGCGCCGGTTCGGGTATCGGTTGGCTGCTTGCCATCGTGGGCCTTGCCGCTATCCGCGAGAAACTGGCTTACAGTAATGTGCCAAAGCCATTGCGAGGCATCGGCATCACATTTATTATTACAGGTCTTATGGGTATTGCCTTCATGAGCTTCCTGGGAATTAAATTATAAAACAGGACATCTATCATGATTTTAATAAATTCAACAGGTCTTACAGTAGCAAGCAGCGCAATTATCTTCCTTATCGTGACGCTGCTGCTGGTGGTTTTGCTTTTGGTGGCAAAACACTATCTGGTGCCATCTGGCAAAGTGAAAATCGACATTAATGGTGGCAAACGCCAACTGGAGGTGGAGACTGGTTCATCGCTTCTTGGCACTCTCCACGAAAATGGTGTGATGCTGTCGAGCGCATGTGGAGGTAAGGGCAGCTGCGGACAGTGCAAAGTGCAAGTGCTTGAAGGTGGCGGCGAAATTCTCCCTACCGAAAAGGTGCACTTCTCTCGTAAAGAGCAACAGGCTCACTGGCGTTTAGGTTGCCAAGTGAAGGTAAAAGACAATATGGACATTCAAGTGCCCGATTCTGTGCTTGAAGTGAAGGAATATGAATGTACGGTGGTGAGCAACAAATTGGTGTCATCGTTCATCAAGGAGTTTATCGTGGCTCTGCCCGAAGGTGCTCACATGGACTTCATTCCTGGCAGCTACGCACAAATCCGTATTCCTGAATACGAAATGAGCTACGACAAAGACATCGACAAGGAATCGCTTGGCGAATACTTGCCTACTTGGGAGAAATTCAACATGTTCTCGCTCAAGTGTAAGAACACCGAGTCTACAGTGAGAGCCTACTCCATGGCAAACTATCCAGCCGAGGGCGACCGCTTTATGCTCACCGTGCGTATTGCCACACCACCATTCAAGCCAAAACCTGAAGTGGGATTCCAAGATGTGATGCCAGGTATCGCATCAAGTTACATCTTCACGCTCAAACCAGGCGACAAGGTGACGATGAGTGGCCCTTACGGCGACTTCCACCCCATTTTCGACTCAAAGAAGGAAATGATTTGGATTGGCGGTGGCGCAGGTATGGCTCCACTTCGTGCACAAATCATGCACATGACCAAGACACTGCATTGCCGCGACCGCGAAATGCACTACTTCTACGGCGCACGTTCGCTTAGTGAGGTGTTCTATCTTGAGGATTTCCTCGAAATTGAAAAGGAATATCCTAATTTCCACTTCCATTTGGCACTCGACCGCCCCGACCCTGCCGCTGACGCTGCTGGTGTGAAATACACCGCAGGATTTGTGGCACCAGTGCTCCGCGACACCTATCTGGCTCACCACGAGGCTCCAGAAGATTGCGAATACTACATGTGCGGACCTGCCATGATGAGCAAGACCGTGAACGACGTGCTGTATTCACTTGGCGTTGATCCAGAGTCGATACACTACGACAACTTCGGATAATACACTGATTTCAGCAGTATGACACCACTCCACGGAGAGCCTTACCGCAACGGTTTGGCTCTCCGTTTTTTAAACCAACCACAATTTACACTGTCTGTTTAGGGAAGTTTAATAAAAAAAGTTATTCTATTTCAGGAAAAAAATATAAATTTGACATTAAAATAATGATTTACGGCATTATGAAACATTTATTGCTTACATTGCTTATCGTGCTATCATCCACTTACGGCTTCGCAAAAGATGCCGAAGTGATTCTCACACGCTTCTACACGCAGGAGGAGCACAGCATCATACCCGATAAAACCGACCAATTTCAGGTGCAAAATATAGCTCTCTCCACCGATGGTGATGCAAAAGCCATTGCCGATGCCATCAGCCAAATGGTTCAGGCGATAAACAATGACGATTTTGAACACTATGTGTTCTCCCTATACATCTATCCCCTAAATGATGGCGCATATTCCATACAGGTGGAGTCGCACGACCCGATGAACGATCCTAAGCAGCTGCGCGAGAATATGCTGGGCGTTGCGAAAATTGGGTATCGCTATTTTATGGTGCAGAAAATGCCCAATATGGAAGCACTTCAAAAGTCGCTTTTCACAAAGGCAAAGGGAAAGACCAAATTTATCAGGGAATTTGAGCTGGTGCCTTACGCCCGACGCGACACCCGCACCTCAATATTGGCAGAGTTAGAAAATGGAAAGCTTAACATCAAGGAATTGGAGATTTGTAATATCAACAAATTAGAGAATCCAGAAAGTGAAGCCCCTACTACAGAATAAATCACAACTAAAACCATATCAATTATGAACACTAACACATACGCAATAGTTATTGGCCGCCAGTTTGGTTGCGGTGGCAGAGAAATAGGTAAAATGGTGGCAGATGCACTTGGTGTCGCCTACTACGACAGCGAACTGCTGATTGAGACCGCAAAGAATAGCGGTGTGGCGCGTGAATACTTTGAGTCGAAAGACGAGAAAACGCCCTCATTCCTGTCAGGTATGCTCTCGCTCACACTCGGTTTCAACTCCGGCACTTACCTGATGAGCAACTCTCCGCTCAATGAAGACAGCCTCTACACCATTCAGAGCAACGTAATCACAGAGATTGCCGACCGTGGTCCATGCGTGATTGTGGGCAGAACTGCCGACTATGTGCTTCGCAACCACTGCAAGGTGATTAGCATCTTCATTCATGCCACAATGGACGACCGTGTGAAGCGAATCATTGCACGCGGCGACTGCAAGACCGAAAAAGAGGCAATAACACGCGCTGAGAAAACCAACAAGATGCGCTCCAGCTATTACAACTTCTACACCGACAAAAAATGGGGAGAGGCTGAAACCTACGACCTTTGCGTGAATGCAAGCGTGCTTGGCGACAAAGGTACTGCGGATTTGATCATCGACTACGTTTCTAAAGTGATGAAGAAATGAACAATACCAACCCTTCCCCCACTCCACTATTTAGTGGAAAACCCACGCAACCTCCTTACTTAGAAGATGGTGGTAACTCAACACCTCCACCTTTCAACGACGGAGTAACGCCACAGCTCTTTGAGGAACCTGCCGCCACACAGCGCCATCGCCCTATCGAACCACTGAAGAAAAATGTGGTCAACAAGGTGGTGGTGATTGCGGCAGTAATTCTTGTGGTGGGACTGCTGCTGATAGGATATTACGCGGTGAAGAAAACCGCCGTTGCGCCAGTCACAAAAAAGACCGAGAAAATTGCGGCTGCTCCACAAGCCGACTCCGACTCCCACATCACTTACCAAGAAATCACAGGTGAAGAAGCCGAAGCCATGATGAGAGAGCACATGGCTGAAATGGAAAAGATGGAGAAAATCATGGAAGAAATGATGGCTGGCGACCCATTTGCCGACATGGACAGAATGGAGGAAATGATGGGTGACGATGAATTTGCCACCACCCCACCCTCATATCAAGAGCACAAGCGTAAACCCGCCAAATCAGGCGAAATCCGCTTGGCTGGCTCTGTGGGGAATGGCCATTTCGTGATGGTGCTCAACACCAAAGACCCAAACAATATCACCGGCACCGCCGCAACCGTGGTCGGAGGCAAAGAGCGCACGCAGTATCGCCTGCTGGGCATTGGCAGCGGCAGAGACCTCACGGTATCGGTATATGACAAGAAAAATAAAATCGTAGGCACACTGAGCGGCACCTACGATGGATATGAATTTTCTGGAGTTTACACTACCGACGATGGGGAGTCCCCATTCAGAATGATGGCACAGTAAGGGGAGATTTTTTAGCACACGCTGTCGTTTATGATACGACCGTCTAATTTCTCTGCCATTTTTCGCCAATCCTTACTGCGCAAGTAGTCCTTAATGATTTCTGCGTGTTCGAGGTGGTGAATGTCGGAACCAATCATATCTACCAGTCCTTGCTTCACAAGCCATCTGGCTGTATCTTGCACCGAATGACCGTAATAGCCTGTGAGCGAAAGGATGTTGAGCTGGAACTTCACGTTGGTGCGGTGCATTTTCTCATAGCGTTCGCGATTGTGTCCGTAATAAGAGTAACGCTCTGGATGGGCGAGAATTGGGAAATATCCTTTACATCTCAACTCAAACATCATCTGTTCCGACCCAATCAGTTCTTGTGCAAATGAGTTTTCAAGCAGCACATAGTTTCCCGGCATGGGAATCACATGGCCAGCGGCATACTCTTTTTGCCAATAGTCGTCAATTCTATATTCTGCCGAAAGATGCAATTCCACATCAAGCCCAGCCTCCTTCACCGCTTCTTTAAAAATGGCGAAAGCAGCATTGAGGGTTTCAGGAGTGTTTTCGAAAGTTTCGGAAGTGACGTGTGGCGTTAAAATCACACGCTTGATACCCATATCCATATCTGCTTTCAGCAATTCGATGCCGTCTTGAATATTCTTTGCGCCGTGGTCCACTCCGGGCAATATATGGCAGTGTACGTCAGTATGGTAAAAGAGTTTTACGTCCTTATTATTTCTTTTGAATATATTAAACATATTAATTTCTGGTTTATCTCACAATCTGCAAAGTTAGTGCTTTTTTGGTTGACCGACGCAAAAAAGATTCACAAAAACAAAAATTATCACTATCTTTGAAAGAAAAAAACAAAGACATGCTTAACATTGCACGACCATTACTCCTATTGGCAATTTGCTGTAGTTTCATCTGCAATTCGGTTGCTCAAGAAGAAAACGTAAAAGTGTCAGCCGACACCCTTAACGCAGAGTGGCAAAACACCATTCTCGCCGCCATCGACTCATTCCCTGAACGAGGCGGCTACTACACAGGAGGCAAACCCAACGCCCTGTTTGCCAACACCACCTGGCAAGGGTTGCACGCAGCATACCAAATGGGAAAGAACGACCGCAAACCGTATTTCTGCCCCCAAAAAGCCCAACCGTCGTTCTGCTCCAGCGCCACATATTCGGCGCTTGTCAAGGCTCTCACAATGTGGGATAAGCAAGGCGTAATCAGCACCGAAGCATGGCGAAACATGAAACCTTACGTGGGTATTGCCGACGACATCAACACCGAGGGCATCGGTCAAGACGATGGCGAAGGATTCTGGGGAAGAGCCAACGCCAACGGCCCTTCAATCGCCGTTCTCATTCATGAGTTGAAAGCCGGTTACAGTTTTACCGCCTATCGTGGAGCGAAAACGCTACGCAACAAAGAGTCGGAATCGGAAGCATACCTCACCGACGATGAATGGCGAGCCAATCCTGTGTGGCAACATGCTGTGAAGGGCGATTTTATGAAAATTTTCTGGAACAAGAATGAATCGAAAGGCAGCGACTGCGGTGCCATCATTGGCTGCAACGATGTGAAAGGCGACGACCAGGAAGCTGGCCACAGCGTGATTTTCATGGGCTACACTCCCGACGGAAAAGTGACCTACTGGAGCAGCAACGGTCCAGGAGAGCACCCCGAACTGCTGGGCTACAGCATTGGCACTTGCAACAAGACCGACATTCAACGAGTGGTGTTCACGCGTATCACCCACCCCGAAAGATTCAACGAGGTGAAAAACATTGCCCCCAAAAACGTGAACCAATACCTCTACGACCTCAACGGCAAGAAGCACAGCAACACCGTTGAACTGAAACGCCAATGCGGTATTAAGTAACCAGTTTCAAAATTGACTAAAAACGGAATAACAAGAAACAAATGAAGTATATAAAGGATTTTCGACAGGAATATTTTTTGACTGCGGCAGAATGTAATCCCGAAAAGGAGATGCCGCTATCGCTGGTGATGACTAAAATCATTGAGGTGGCCACGCTCCATGCCAACTCTTGGGGTGTAGGGTATGCCGACATGATTCGGAATAATGAAGGTTGGGTGCTTTCTCGCGTCACCATCGAAATGCTGCGCTACCCGAAAGTGAACGAGGCATACACCTTCACCACATGGATTGAGGACTACAACCGCCATTTCTCGCAACGTAATATGGAAATCACCGACCATAACGGCGAGGTGATAGGCTATGCGCGCACCATTTGGATGGTGATTAATTTTGCCACAAGGGAGAGTTCCGACATCAGCCAATTGAGCTACCTTCGCGAGAACATCAGCACCCACGGGTGCCCTATTGCGCCACAAGGCAGACTCCGACAAATCACAAACGGAAAAACAACGGACTACACTTTCAAATACACAGATTGCGACGTGAACCGACATGTGAACACGGTGAAATACCTCGACTTGCTCCTGAATCAGTTCACTTTGGAAAAATACGACCAAAATTTTGTGAAACGACTGGAAATCGCATTTTTGAAAGAAACGCTGTTCGGAACCACAGCACAAGTCAACTGCGACGACAGCGACCCAATGGACTGCAAATTTTCAATCGATGTCGATGGCACAAGCCATGTGAAAAGCAGAATCGTGTTTAGCCCTCGAGAATAGCCGCACCGTCAACATTCTCAATGCGTGATTTCAAAGCAGGCATTTTGTCGGCATCACATTCGAGCGTCATCACACAGTCGTTGTCGAACTGCTGGTCGATTACCTTCACAGGCTCCGACTTCACGATTTTCATCATATCGTTCATGCAAAGATATGGGAAATTAAAGGTAACGCGCGCTTGCTCGTGGCACTCCAAAATCTCGGCATTCTCAATGGCAAGGCGAGCAGCCTCGCGATATGCCACTATCAAACCCGATGTGCCCAACTTGATGCCACCGAAATAGCGAACCACAGCTATCACGATATTAGTGAGTCCAAACGAATTGATTTGCCCTAAAATCGGCTTTCCTGCCGTGCCTGAAGGCTCTCCATTGTCGCTTGATAAATACTCATTGCGCTCGGTGCCAATCATATACGCCCAGCAGCAGTGCCTTGCGTCGTGATATTCGTTAGATATGGTTTTCACCACGGCTTTAGCCTCTTCTGCCGTGCTCACAGGCACAGCAAAAGCGAGAAATTTACTCATTTTCTCGGTGTATTTCGCTTGCGAACGCTCCTTTATGGTTTTATAAAAATCACTCATTACGGGTGCAAAGTTACGCAACAAAGCGTTGAATTGCAAATCACTAAAAATTTCCGCCAATTTTATTTCATTGGCGGTGTGGTAAAAATCGTAAAATTTGCGTAACTTTGTGCGATGTATGGAATCATACACACAACAACAAACAATACTATAAACACATTAAATTTACTAACATTTAAAACAAGAATTAATTATGAGTCAATGGTTTGAAACAAAGGTGAAATATGATAAGACAATGCTCGACACAGGTGCCATCAAATCGGTAACTGAGCCATATCTCGTAGATGCACTCTCTTTCACTGAAGCAGAGGCACGCATCACAAAGGAAATGGAGCCATTCGTATCGGGCGAACTCACCGTGACAGCCGTACGCAAAGTGCGCTTCGAAGATGTGCTTTACCACGAAGGTGGCGACCGCTGGTACAAAGTGAAAATCAACATGATTACTATCGACGAAAAAACTGGTGCAGAAAAGCGCTCAGCAAGTTTCAGCCTTGTTCAAGCAAGCGAATTCAAGTTGGCTCTCGACTACTTCCTTGAAGCCATGAAGAGCGTGCTTTTCGATTTTGAAATCGTGAACATCACCGAAATGGCATACATCGACGTGTTTGGTGCCGACCTTGGTGGTGGAAAAGTGGAAGAATAATGACAAGCGTTGCTGAACATATTATAAAAATTAAATCGGAGTTGCCCGACGGTGTGAACCTTGTGGCTGTTTCAAAGTATCACCCTATTGAACAGTTGCAGGAAGCCTACACCGCTGGGCAACGCCTTTTTGGCGAAAGCCATGCGCAAGAACTGGTGGTAAAAGCCCCTCAAATGCCCGACGATGTGCAGTGGCATTTCATAGGTCACCTTCAGCGCAACAAAGTGCGTGCGATTATGCCTATCGTGTCGCTGATTCACAGTGTTGACAGCATTCGTCTGCTCGACACCATCGAGAAAGAGGCGAAGCGAATTGGCAAAGTGGCAGATGTGCTTCTCCAACTCCATGTGGCAAAAGAGGAGGCGAAAAGCGGATTCGCCATCGACGAACTGCTCTCGCTGGCACGAAACGGCGAATTCAAGAAATACGAGAATGTGAGATTCCGTGGTCTGATGGCAATGGCTACATTCACCGACGACGAATCCATCATCAAAGCCGAATTTGCATCAGTTGGCGAAACCTTCCGAACTCTGCGCAACGAAAACACATTCCCCACCGACACCTTCACGGAAATAAGCATGGGAATGAGCCACGACTGGCACTTGGCAGTGGCAGAGGGGGCAACTTTGGTGCGTATCGGAACAGAAATTTTCGGCGAACGCCAATATTAGGGATAAAAAAACTATTCCATTTCAAAAATTTAATGTACTTTTACATTATCTTCTATAAGAAAAAAAACAAACATTAATAATAACTACTTTAAACAAAACTAAATTTCAAATGGCACAAAAACAGAAAAAAGGCATTTTAGTCGCCGTCATTGCTATGATGTTCCTCTTTGCAATGATTTCATTCGTCACAAACATGGCTGCTCCATTCGGAAATATTTGGAAAAATGATTATGAATGGGCAGGAATGATGGGCAATATGATGAATTTTGCCGCATATCTATTCATGGGCATACCTGCTGGTGTACTGATCACAAAAATTGGTTACAAAAAAACAGCACTTGTTGCACTTGCTCTGGGTTTTGTGGGAATTTGTGTACAATTCCTTTCAAGCACAATGGGTTCCGAAACGGAGATTTTCGGGGGATTGATGAAGTTAAACTTCCTCATATATCTCCTCGGTGCATTCATTTGCGGTTTCTGTGTATGTATCCTTAACACAGTTGTCAATCCTATGCTCAACCTTTTAGGAGGTGGCGGCAATAAGGGTAATAAGTTAATCCAAATAGGAGGGTCTTTAAATTCTCTTGCTGCAACACTAACACCAATGTTAGTCGGTGTATTAATTGGGGATTTGATTACCAAAGAGAAAATCAAGGAACTACTTGACTCTGGTGTAGCAGAAAATCAATTGCCCGAATTAACAAAACTATCGGTTGTCACACCACTTCTTTATATTGCAATGGCTATATTCGCAATATCATTTATTGTGATATTATACACAAAAATCATTGAGCCTGAAACTGAAAAAACAGAAGGAAGTGTGATTGGAAATATTAAACAAGTATTGAAATATCGCCATCTTTTATTTGGAATTATTGCGATTTTCTTTTATGTGGGTGTTGAAGTCGGAATTCCTGCTGAACTCAACTTTTATATCACCAAAATGGGTTTCAAGGGAGCAATCGCCATTGCGGGCACTATTGTTGGCATTTATTGGTTCCTGATGCTTATAGGTAGGTTGACTTCCTCGTTAATTAGCGACAAGATTTCTTCACGTACCCAATTAGTGACAGTGTGTAGCGTAGCCCTTGTGTTACTACTTGCCGCCATATTAACCCCTGACACAATCACTTTCAACCTTCCGGGTTCAAAAGAAGCGCCAAGCAATTTCTTACTTTTCCAATTTACAGGTGGCAGCCTTCCTGTAAAATGTATATTCTTTGTCCTTTGTGGACTATGCACTTCTGTTATGTGGGGTGCTATTTTCAACCTTGCAACCGAAGGTTTGGGAAAATATACAGCCGCAGCTTCAGGTTTGTTTATGACCATGGTTGTAGGTGGTGGCGTGATGCCTTTACTCCAAGACTCCCTTGCAAATGCTGTTGGTTTCGTAAATAGTTACTGGCTAGTAGTTGCCATGGTTGCCTACATTTTGTTCTACGCTCTCATTGGTAGCAAGGTGGCTAAAAGAGACGAATCTGCTGAATAATTTTCGGTAAATCATAGCATTATAACCGCTGTAGGCAAAAAACAGCGGTTATTTTTTTGCATTATGCATAAGTTTTTTTGAGAATTTGCATTATATTTTGTAATTTCGTAAAGTATTTAAAAAAGAAATAACTTAATACACAATATAATATAATTGATATCCATGATGAATGTTGATGTTATGAACAAGGCCGCCAACAATATCCGTGTTTTGGCAGCTGCGATGGTTGAGAAAGCAAAGTCAGGTCACCCTGGTGGTTCGATGGGTGGTGCCGATTACGTGAATGTGCTTTACTCAAAGTATATTGTAAACGACCCTTCCGACCCCACTTGGTTTGGACGTGACCGCTTCTATTTAGACCCAGGTCACATGTCACCAATGCTTTATGCAGTGCTTCATCTTACTGGTAAATATACAGTTGAGGACCTGCAAAAGTTCCGTTCATGGGGCAGTATCACTCCAGGTCACCCAGAAGTTGACCCTGTGCATGGCGTAGAAAACACCTCTGGCCCACTTGGTCAAGGCCACGTGATGGCAGTGGGTTGTGCCATTGCCGAGCGTTACATCGCCGCCCACTATAGCGAGGTGTTTGCTCACAAAACTTACGCATTCATCAGCGATGGCGGTGTTCAGGAAGGCATTTCACAAGAGGCTGGCCGCTTGGCAGGTCTGCTTGGTCTGAACAACCTGATCATGTTCTACGACAGCAATGCAGTGCAACTTTCCACCGACTGCGACGAAGTGTCGAACGAAGACACCGCAATGAAATATCGCGCTTGGAACTGGAACGTGCTTGAAATCGACGGCACCGACCCTGTGGCAATCGCAGATGCACTTGAAAGCGCACAAAAAGAAGAAAAACGCCCAACATTGATTATTGGGCACACCATCATGGGACGTGGTTGCGTAACTGAAGACGGTGAAAACTTCGAAGGCAAGTGCAGCACCCACGGTAATCCATTGAGCAAATCGGGCGCAAGTTACGAAAAGACCATAGCCAACCTTGGTGGCGATATTAATAATGTGTGGGCCACATTCCCTGAAGTGAAAGAACTCTACGCCGAGCGCGAAATTGAATTGGTGGCTATCGTTGCCGAGCGCAAGGCTGCACAAGAGGCTTGGCGCAAAGCCAACCCAGAAAAAGCCAAAATGCTCGACGATTGCATCGCTGGCAAGGTTGTGGATATCGACTACGCATCCATCACCCACAAGCCAAACATCGCTACTCGCGCTGCATCATCAAATGTGCTTGGCGAATTGGCAGTGAATGTTCCAAACATGATCGTTTCGTCAGCCGACTTGGCAAACAGCGACAAGACCGACGGCTTCTTGAAAAAGACCAAGGCATTTGCTCCACACGATTTCGAAGGCGCATTTCTGCACGCAGGTGTTTCGGAATTGGCTATGACATCTATTATTAATGGTATCGCACTGCACGGCGGTATGATTGGCGCATGTGCCACATTCTTCGTGTTTAGCGACTATATGAAGCCAGCCGTACGCCTTTCGGCTCTGATGGAACTTCCTGTGAAATTCATCTGGTCGCACGACGCATTCCGTGTGGGCGAAGATGGCCCAACCCACGAACCGGTGGAACAGGAAGCACAAATCCGCCTGATGGAAGAGTTGAAGAATCACAGCGGCCGCAACAGTATGCTCGTGCTTCGCCCTGCCGACGCAGCCGAGACTACCGTGGCTTGGAAGATGGCAATGGAGAACACCAGCACCCCTACTGCCCTCATTCTCTCACGCCAAGATGTGACCGACATTCCTGCTGAAGAAGGCGAAGGCTATGAGGCTCGCTACAAAGCTGCCCTTCAGGCTGAGCGTGGTGGCTACATCGTAAAGACTGACAACGATGCAGATGTGATTCTCGTGGCAAACGGTTCAGAGGTTTCAACCTTGGTGGCTGCTGGAAAAATCATCGAGAAGGAAAACATCAAATATCAAATCGTTTCTGTTCCATCAATCGGATTGTTCCTGAATCAAGATGCAGCATACCGTAACGAGGTGATTCCTACCGGCAAACCTACTTTCGGTTTGACCGCAGGACTTCCTTCTACCCTCGCTCGCCTCATTCCTAACGGACATGTGAAGGGCCTTGACCACTTTGGCGAATCTGCTCCATTTAAGGTGCTTGATGAAAAATTCGGATTCACCCCTGAAATCGTGGCTAAGGAAATCCTCGACTATGTTAAAAATGAAAAAAAATAACTATAAATCATTTTTAGGTACGAAAAGTTGGGTAATTAGAAAAAAGTGTTTATATTTGCACAATAATTTGTGGTAGAATATCAAACTTTATGATAGAATATCAAACAATTAAATATTATTTACTATCAAAAAACGTAAGTTTATGAAAAAGATTACTTTATTAGCATTTGCTTGTGCCATGTTCATGGGCAACTTTTCTGCTAAGGCACAAGAAGTAACTTATGTTGAAGATGCTGCTCAAGGCTATCTCTTCAACAAGATGCAAGACAACTGGTGGATTGAAGTTGACGGTGGTGCTGGTGTACTGATGTCAACTTGGGATGCAAAGCAAGACTTTGGCAAGCGTCTCGGCCTCAAGGGTCAACTCGCCGTAGGTAAATGGTTCTCTCCACTTCTCGGTATCCGTGTTGGTGGTGAATTCAACCAAATGATGGGTGTAACTAACAAGTATGGTCTTGGCTACCGTCCATGGAACAAGTCACTTGGCAAATATGAAGGCACCGACTTGCGTCCTTCTAAGTTCAACAACATCGGTGCATTCGGTGATGTTATGTTCAACGCTACTAACTGGATTTGCGGTTACAAGCCAGGTCGTTTCTACAATGCTGTAGTTTACGCTGGTCTCGGTATGCACTGGGTATTCGAACACGAAAGAACTGGTGCTGAATCACGTGGCGACGACTGGAAGTACGCTGGTGGTGAAGATGATGGTCACTCTCGTAACTTGAGTGCTCGTTTTGGTTTGCTCAACCAATTCAGCATCAACAAGAACTGGGCTATCAACCTCGACCTTCGTTTCGAAATGTTGCAAGAACACACTGATGGTGCAGGTCACAAGACTTGGAACGAATATCCATCAGCTCTCATCGGTGTTGCTTACAAGTTCAACAAGACTGAATGGAATGCTCCAGTTGTTCCTGTTTGCCCAGAAATCCAGTACACCGACGCTTATGTTGAAGACCTCCGCAATAAACTCGCAGCTGCAAACCAAAACATCACAAACTTGAAGAAGCAACTCGAAGAATGCCACAAGCAAAAAGTTGCTCCAGTAGAAGAAAAGGAAGAGGCTCCACTCGCAACTATCTACTTCCCAATCAACGTTTCTAAGCTCGTTGGCGTTCAAACCAAAGTCGTTGATGCAGTTGCAGAAGTTATGAAAGAAGAAGACCAGAGCTACACTCTTACCGGTTGGGCTGACAACTACACTGGTACAGATGCTATCAACAATAAACTCCGTCAAGCTCGTGCAAAAACAGTTATGGACAGACTCGTAGCAAAGGGTGTTGATGCTAGCCGCCTAAAACCTGAAACCGAGAAGGGAAACCACCGATACGCAACAAGTGCAAAGAGTGCTTCACTTGGTCGCTGTGTTGAAATCAAACGCGCTACGCGCTAAATAATCTAAACATTATATAGCATACTGAAAAGGTCTCGCACACCGCGAGGCCTTTTCTTTTTTACTTATTATATATACCAAAATGCACAAAATTGGATGAAGAGGACGATTGCCTTTTGGCAGTATAGCAAATTTTAGCGAACTTTGCAGCCGAAATGAAAGAATCCAAAAAAGACATATTATTAGCAAAGATTAGAAACGGATCACCTGTAACACGCACACAGCAACTCCACCTCGCTGCCCTATTGAGTGTACCTGCCATTATGGTGCAACTCTCATCTATCATCATGCAGTATATCGACGCATCGATGGTGGGGCAATTAGGTGCCAACGATTCTGCTTCGATTGGCTTGGTGGCGGCTTCGCTGTGGCTTTTCAGCGGCATCTGTAATGCTGCCACAGCAGGCTTCAGCGTACAGGTAGCACACTTGATTGGTGCGAAAAAAAACAAGGAGGCGAAAGATGTGTTTCGCCAATCCATCACCTGTATTCTCATTTTCTCTGCCACTCTTTCTGCCATCGGCATGGCAATTAGCGGTCATTTGCCTGTATGGTTAAGAGGCTCGGAGGAAATCCGTGAGAGCGCAAGCACCTACTTTCTGCTTTTCAGTGCGTGTATTCCACTTCTTGCGCTTGAAATGCTGGCGGCAAGTATGCTACGCTGTACAGGTAATATCAAAATACCGAGTTTACTCAACATTCTGATGTGTGTGCTCGACATGATATTCAATTACCTGTTCATCTTCCCCACCCACGATGTTACGCTGTTTGGAATGGTGATTACGATTCCTGGTGCGGGATTGAGGGTGCAAGGTGCCGCCATCGGTACAATTATTGCGGTAACCATCACTTCGGCTTGCATGATGTATTACGCTTGCTTCAAGTCGAAACATTTGCAACTCAACACCGTAAAAGGTTCGTTCAAACCCACACGCCTTTGCATCAACAAAGCGTTGAGAATCGGTTGTCCGATGGGATTGCAGCACTTGTTCATGTGCTCGGCACAAATCTTTATCACAGCGATTGTGGCGCCACTGGGCAGCATTCCGCTTGCAGCCAACTCGTTTGCGGTGACAGCAGAAAGCATTTGCTACATGCCGGGTTATGGTATTGCCGACGCTGCCACCACGCTCGTAGGGCAAAGCATCGGTGCATCACGCAGAAAGTTGGCGAAGCAGTTTGCCACCATCACCGTTACGATGGGCGGCATCATCATGGGCATTATGGGCGTGCTCCTTTATATGTTCGCACCGCTGATGATGGGCATACTCACGCCTGTGCCTGAAATCATCGCACAGGGTGCCGCAGCACTACGAATTGAGGCTTTCGCAGAACCGTTCTTCGCCATTGCTATCGTGTCATACGGTGTGTTTGTGGGCGCTGGCGACACACTTATCCCATGCGGCATCAATTTGGCAAGCATGTGGGGTGTGAGAATCACCCTCTCGGCATTACTTGCACCCACCATGGGACTGCAAGGCGTGTGGACAGCCATGTGCATCGAACTCATATTCAGAGGCGTGATGTACTTGATTCAACTGCGTTCGGGAAGGTGGATAAAAATTAAGGAAGCACAACCAGCCACATAAACACTAAAATATTCACATCATTTCAGCCTAACGCCAAGGAATAGCGCAAGCATTGGAACTGAATGGACAAGGAAATGTGAAATAGTTTTAGTAACTTTGTAAGAAGCAATTATTTATAACACTCAACCATACAAATTAGCATGGCAACTGTTGACGACAAAAAAATTATTTTCTCGATGGTGGGTCTAAACAAGACTATCAAGCAGACCAACAAAACCATCCTCAAAAACATTTATCTATCATTTTTCTATGGTGCGAAAATCGGCATCATCGGTTTGAATGGTGCTGGTAAATCCACATTGCTCAAAATTATTGCCGGCATCGACAACGATTACCAGGGCGACGTGGTTTGGGCACCAGGCTACAGCGTGGGCTATCTGCCACAGGACCCACCTCTCGACGACAACAAGACCGTACTTGAACTCGTGAAAGAGGGCGTTCAAGAGGTGGTCGATGCACTGGAGGAATATGAGGAGATCAACAAGAAGTTTGGACTTCCAGAATATTATGAGAACGAGGACAAGATGAACGAGCTTTTCGCCCGTCAGGCTGAGGTGCAGGGCATTCTCGACTCTACCGACGCTTGGAACCTTGAAACTCGCCTCAATCGCGCGATGGCTGCGCTCAACCTGCCACCAGCCGACCAAAAGGCAGAGCACCTGTCGGGTGGCGAACGCCGCCGTGTGGCTTTGTGCCGCCTGCTGCTCAAAAAGCCCGATGTGCTGCTGCTCGACGAACCTACCAACCACCTCGACGCTGAGAGCATCGACTGGCTGGAGCAACACCTCAACCAATACGAGGGCACTGTGATTGCCGTAACCCACGACCGCTATTTCTTGGACGATGTGGCTGGCTGGATTCTTGAACTTGACCGTGGCGAGGGTATTCCATGGAAGGGCAATTACTCATCATGGCTCGACCAGAAGTCGAAGCGCATGGCTCAAGAGGAAAAGGCAGCAAGCAAGCGCCGCAAAACGCTTGAGCGAGAGTTGGAGTGGGTGCGCATGGCTCCAAAGGCACGTCAAGCCAAGGGTAAAGCGCGTCTGAACTCCTACGACCGACTTCTCAACGAAGACCAAAAGGAGAAAGAGCAACACCTTGAAATCTTCATTCCAAACGGTCCACGTTTGGGCAACAATGTGATTGAAGCGCAAGGCATCTCTAAATCGTTTGGCGAAAAAGTGCTATACAAGGACCTCACTTTCACGCTGCCACCTGCTGGCATTATCGGTGTGATTGGCCCTAACGGTGTGGGTAAAACCACCCTGTTCCGCTTGATTATGGGACTGGAAACGCCAGACTCTGGTACTTTCTCTGTCGGCGAAACTGTGAAATTGGCTTACGTTGACCAACAGCACAAGGACATCGACCCAACCAAGAGCGTTTACGAAGTGGTGAGCCAAGGCAACGAACTGATGCGCATGGGTGGCCGTGAAATCAATGCGCGTGCCTACCTCAGCCGCTTCAATTTCGCAGGTGCCGACCAAGAGAAGAAGTGCGGTGTGCTTTCAGGTGGTGAGCGCAACCGCTTGCAACTGGCACTCGCACTGAAGCAAGAGGGCAACGTGCTGCTGCTCGACGAACCTACCAACGACATCGACGTGAACACGCTCCGTGCGCTTGAGGAAGGTTTGGAAGCATTTGCCGGCTGTGCAGTGGTGATTAGCCACGACCGCTGGTTCCTCGACCGTATTTGCACCCATATCCTTGCATTTGAAGGCGATGGCAATGTGTTCTTCTTCGATGGCAACTATTCTGACTATGAAGTGAATAAAGCAAAACGCCTCGGTATTGAAGAGCCTAAGCGAATCCGCTATCGCAAATTCGACGAACAGTAATTCAGCCTCTGCGCAAGCAAGCAAACAAAATAAATAAGGCTGTGCCACATCATGAGTGGCACAGCCTTATTTATTTGAAGATGATTGGGTTACTTGATTTTCATGCCTAGATTTTTCATCATGAATGCGTAATAATCAGCGGCTTCGTCGATGATTTTTGAAATGGGTTTGCCGCTGCCGTGACCTGCCTTGCTGTCGATGCGAATGAGTTTTGGCTGGTCGCCTGTGTTGGCAGCCTGAAGAGTGGCAGCATACTTAAACGAGTGGGCTGGCACCACACGGTCGTCGTGGTCGCCTGTGGTCACGAGAATTGCAGGATATTTGGTGCCATCGTTCTTGATATTGTGGAGTGGTGAATATGCACGCAAATATTCAAACATTTCCTTGCTATCGTCGCTGCGACCGTAGTCGGGAGCCCAGTTCCAACCCACGGTGAACAGGTGATAGCGAAGCATGTCCATCACGCCCACCTGAGCGATAACTGCACGGAAAAGGTCGGGACGCTGGTTGGTGACCGCACCCATCAGCAAACCGCCGTTTGAGCCACCTTGAATAGCGAGTTTTTCGCTTGAGGTGTACTTGTTGGCGATGAGATATTCAGCTGCTGCGATAAAGTCGTCGAACACGTTTTGCTTCTTCATCTTGGTGCCGTCGCGGTGCCATTTGTCGCCATATTCTGCGCCACCACGAATGTTTGCCACCACATATACGCCTCCATTTTCAAGGAAAGGAATGCGATTCACGTTGAACGAAGGCGTGAGGCTGATGTTGAAGCCGCCGTAAGCGTAAAGCAATGTAGGGTTCTTGCCATTGAGTTTCATACCCTTCTTATGGGTGATGAACATGGGCACGCGAGTGCCGTCTTTGCTGGTGTAGAACACCTGTTCGGTGATGTAGCGATCGCTGTCGAACTTCACGTTGGGCTTCCAGAAGAGTTTCGACTTGCCGTTAGCCATATCATAAGAATAGATAGAGCCTGGAGTGGTGTAGCTGGTGAAGTTGTAGAACACCTCATCGGTGTCCTCCGATGTGCTAAAACCAGCGGTGCCAATGCCAGGAAGCAGAATTTCGCCCAAATTCTTGCCTTGCATGTCGAGCAGATAAGCGTGGCTTGCGGCATCTTTCTCATAATTCACGATAAAGTGATTTTTGCCTGCCATTTGAAGCGAACTGAGCATCGCATCGCCCTCGGCAATAAACTCACGGCCTTTGCCCACGCCCAGATTGTCGATGTCGAACACCAGCACCTTTGCCATAGGGGCATTCTCGTTGGTGTAAATATAAATGTGCTTATCGTCGTTGCCCACAGGGCTGAAATTGTAGTCGTAGGAGTTGTTGAGGCGAATGAAGCGAGGGTTTTCGCTCTTGGTGTCTTTCACCAACAGCACATTGCCATCGCCACCGCTCTGATACATATACACAAAGCGCTCATCTTCGCTCACATAAGCCATGTGGAACATCAAAGGTTCCTCAAAACTACGGAACACGAGTTCGTCTTGCGATTGTGGAGTGCCAAGTTTGTGGTAATACACCTTCTGATACTCGTTTTTGCTCGAAAGTTCGCTCTTTGGCGCATCGTAGGCACTGTAATAGAAGCCGTCGCCCTGCCATGAGGCATTGGTGAACTTCGCCCACACGATATGGTCGTCGAGCATTTTGCCCTCCTTCATATCCTTCACATATATCTCATTCCAGTCGCTACCGCTGCGCGAAATGGTGTAAGCCATATAGCGGCCATCTTTTGAAAAGTCAACCGACTTCAGCGCCACGGTGCCATCGTCGGAGAGTTTGTTTGGGTCGAGCACTTCACGGGGCGTGCCATCGAGCGAGTCCATTTCATACAGCACGCTCTGATTCTGCAAACCATTGTTCTTATAGAAGAAGTATTTACCGTGATGCTTGAAAGGAATGCCCATCTTCTCATAGTTTTGGAGTTTCATCATCTTCTCCTTCAAGGCATTGCGGAAAGGAATCTTCGAAATGTAGTCTTGAGTCACCTTGTTTTCGGCTTCCACCCAAGCGGCGGTTTCGGCAGAATTATCGTCCTCCAGCCAGCGGTAAGGGTCAGCCACCTTCACGCCAAAATACTCATCTACTTGGTTTACGGTCTTGGTTTTAGGATAAGCAATCGGTGATTGCGCAAAACCTTGAGCAGCAATAGCAGCCATAGTCAATAATAAAAGTTTCTGTTTCATATTTATCAGTATTGATTTTCTGCACTAAGTTACCAATTTTTCCCCACATAACCCGAAAATCCCACACGAAATTCTATGCCTCACACGGATCTCGCGGATCTCACGGTTTTTGCATTGATGGGTGGGAAATCTCGCAGAGGTTTTCCGCTCCTTTGCTCCATGGGCTCACACAGATCCCGCGGATCTCACGGTTTTTGCTTTAGTGGGTGGGAAATCTCACAGAATTTTGTAAGGGCTCACACGGATTCAACGAGATTCAACAAAAACAATGATTCGTGCGATTCGTGAAATTCGTGGTTAAAAACCTGCCACAAATTAGCACAAATTTTCACAAATAATTCAACAGAGAAAAATAGGAACACCAGTTGAGAAATTAGATGTTAGAAATTAGATGTTAGAATAATTCCAACCAAGCCCCCGACTTCCACCTTGCCAGTTTTTTCAAAGCACCTGAAACACCTGAAACACCCGAAACACCCGAAACACTTGAAACACCTGAAACACCTGAAACACCCGAAACACCCGAAACACCCGAAACACCCGAAACACCCGAAACACCTGAAACACCCG
>OIYS01000036.1_pt1 | contig 91046 bp, 77 predicted proteins | sample 1588271 | NCBI WGS metagenome assembly OIYS01 (sample SAMN03283286) | human gut metagenome | biome: human-associated habitat; material: feces | host: Homo sapiens | place: Peru | collected 2012 | reverse complement strand
GCGTCAGACGCTGCATCTGCCCGCCGGAGAGGGAGAAGGGGTGCCGGTCGCGGCACTCCCACATATCCATGCTTTTCAGCAGCGCCTCCGTTTTCGCTTCAAACGCCGGTGTCACCGCATGGCCGTATTGCAGCTCGTGCAGGACGGAGCTGGTGAAGAACTGGAACTCCGCCTCCTGTAGGATGAACAGCACCTGCTTTTGCAGCTGCTTTGGATTTTGCTGCTTTCCGAAAAGCGTGATTCTGCCTCCGGAGGGGCGGTTAAGCCCAGCGAGCAGCTTGCCGATCGTCGTTTTACCGCAGCCGTTCGCGCCCACAAGACCGACGATCTCATGCTCCCGGACGGAAAAACCGACACCGGAGAGGGTATCTCCTGCCTTCCTGCCGTATGTATAGCGGACATCTGAGACGGCAAGTGCCGTCGTCGCTGTTTTCGGCAGCGGCTCCTTCTCCGGCACGGTGATCTCCGCAAGGTCGAGTGTACGCAGGGAAAGTGCTTGCCTCTGCTCCGCCGAGAACGCCTTTGCCTCTTTTGCGGCATATTTCCCTTTGATCTCACCGCCTGCCATGACCCAATATTCATCGGCAATATCTGCAAGATAATAGAGCCGGTGCTCACTGAGCAGCAGCGTTTTGCCCTGGCTTTTCAGCGCCAGCAGAATCTCCTTTAGCTGCTGCGTGGCTGCAAAGTCCAGGTTGGCCGTCGGCTCGTCAAGGAGAAAAATATCCGTATCCATGGCCCACGCGGACAAGATGGAGATGAGCTGTCGCTCGCCGCTGGACAGCTCGTAGACGTTGCGATCCTTCAGCCTTTCCAGATGGAATAGCCGGAATGCCTCGTCCACCCGCTGCCGTATTTTGTCCTGCGGCAGACCGTGATTTTCAAGACCGAAGGCCACCTCATTGGAACTGTTCACGGTAAAAAACTGACTTCGCGGATCCTGAAAAACCGAGGCGGCCAGTTCACCGATTTCGCCGATACGCATCCCGGCGGTGTCCTGCCCGTTCAGGCGGCAAAAGCCATTCAGCTCTCCCTCGTAAAACTGCGGTATCAGTCCGTTGATGCACCGCAGCAGTGTGGACTTTCCGCATCCGCTGCCTCCGCAAAGCACTACACAGCGTCCCGCCGGGATGCTGCCGCCGATTTCTTGCAAGGCGGGCTGTTTTTCTTCTGCATATTGAAATTCGAATTCAAAATCTATCATTGCAAACTCTTTTCTTGTTAGTTAGCTATCTCTAACTAACGGTCGTAAGAAACGGACGGATGACCCGCCCGAATCAACTTTTCGGATTTATTGCAAGGTATCGCATAGCTGCCGCCAGCCGGCGTTGGTAAAATCAAGGATCGCCTGTAAGCAGGTAAGCATTCTGCCTTCCTCCATATGCTGATTCAGCAGCTGACGGAAGTACCAAAATTGTGAGCCCATCAAAAGGCGGATCGCATCAGCGTTTGGCGCTTTCCCATAGATATGCGAAAAGAATTCCACCGTTTGTTCCGCTTTTTGATCCATCAGCTTATGCAGCATGGTTTCCATGGAGCTGCCATCGCTGCGGCAGAAAAACAAAGTGCAGTCGTCATGGTGCTCGGTCAGCAACCGAAAATATACTTGTTCCTCGGTGTTTATGGCACGGAGAATGTCTTCCGGCTGCGCGCTGCACTTTGCTTTTTCGTATTCTTCAGCAATGGGTGTAAACAAGGTTCTCATCGTCTCAAAAAAGTCCTGAAGCAAACTGCCAAACAACGCATCTTTGTTTTTGTACCTTGTGTAGATCGCTCCCGTTGTGACACCGGCTTTTTCAGCGATCTTGTGCAGAGAGGCTTTCTGAAAACCGTAAGCAAGAAACTCCGAATAGGCAGCCTGAATGATCCCATCATCCAGGGAATGGTCCTTATTGGCCATGTCGTCACTCCTCTGTGTCCAAATAATAATGCCATTATCGATAACGACATTATTATAGCATTCTTTTTGCTGCTTGTCAATGCGAATTGCACACTCCTTTGCAAAAACATACCTTGACAAATCTCGTCTCAGAAGACTATTCTCAAAAAATATGCCGATGATAATGGTTTTAGAAATATTGAATTCTTTGTGGACGATGGTTACAGTGGCACAAACTTCAACAGGCCAGACTGGTTAAGGCTTATCTCTATGGTTGAAGAAAGTAAAATCGGAACAATCATTGTTAAGGATATGAGCCGACTTGGAAGAGATTACTTGCAGGTAGGAATGTATACTGAAATGGTATTTCCAAACGCTGATATCCGATTCATTGCCATTAACAATGGCGTTGACAGTGACAATCAGCAGGACAGTGATTTCACCCCATTTCTTAATATCATCAACGAATGGTATGTCAAGGATACTTAAAAGAAAATCAGAGCAGTATTCAAAGCCAAGGGCGAATCCGGAAAGCCACTGTGTACAAATCCACCTTATGGATAAAAGACCCTGATGATAAGCACCATTGGATTATAGAGGAAACTGCAGCTAATGTAGTACGCAGGATATTTAACCTGTGTGTTGATTGATATGGTCCAAGTCAGATTGCAGGTATTCTTGAAAAGGACAAGGTTCTTGTACCTTCTGCTCATTACAAATCAATCGGTGTTAGTTATTCTGCCAAGGTGCCGGATAATCCTTATGCTTGGCAATCAAGAACAGTTTCAGATATCCTTGCACATCCTGAATATCTTGGTCACACTGTAAATTTCAAGACTTACAAGAAATCCTACAAGTCAAAGAAGTTATGGAACGACCCATCCAAGTGGCAGATATTCGAGAATACACATGAGGCCATTATCGCTCAGGAGATATTTGATATTGTGCAGCGAATCCGTGATGGCAGACGGAGGCTTACCCATATTGGTGAAATGCCTATTCTTTCCGGGATGTTGTTTTGTGCCGATTGTGGAGCAAAGCTTTATCAGGTAAGAGCAAGAGGCTGGACACACGAGCAGGAACATTTCGTATGTGCTACATACCGTAAAGTCAAAGGAGGTTGTTCTTCTCATCAGATTCACAATGTGCAGGTGGAAGAAATCTTGCTAAGGGAACTACACCGAATCATTGCATATGCTCGTGAACATGAAAGTGAATTTATCGAACTCGTAACCAAGCAGAGTGAGAATGACCTTAATCGCCGGCTTCGTGATAGCCACAAGGAATTGGAACAGGCAAAAAGCAGAATTGCAAAGCTGGACACTATCGTTCAAAGACTTTATGAAGATAATCGTGATGGCAAGATTTCTGATGAACGTTTTGCAAGAATGTCAGCAACCTAAGATTCTGAACAGAAACAGTTAGAGTAAAGGAAAATTGAACTTCAGGAGTTCATCAACAAATCAAAAGAACAAACATTGAATGTGGACTCATTTCTCAAGGTGGTACGAAAGTACACTGATATTATAGAACTTACTGCTGAAATCATAAGAAGTTTTGTAGAAAGAATTGATGTTTACAAACCTGAAAAGGTGCCGGGAACAAGAACTAAAAAGCAGACCATCTGCATCCATTTGAATTTTATTGGTGCAGTCAATATCCCGGCAGACAAAGAAAAAACGGCATAACCTACATTGTCGTAAGTTATGCTGATTATTTTAGAGATTAAAAATCCCTAATTGAAGTCACCTAAGAGCCTCCTTTTTAATGCTTGAATAGAATACAAGTAAACCTCAAAACATAATATAAGACGGACTGCTTTGAATGATGAAAATGTTTGATAGAAAACGCATAAAATAGTTTGACTAATATATAATATTGTGTTAAAATTATGCGAAAAGGAGGGTGACAGCTCTATGGAGCAATATATGCCGATAGTGTGGATAGGCTTTGCAATATTTATGTTGCTTTGCGAAGGCTTTACAACACAGCTTGTATCAATATGGTTCGTTCTCGGCTCGGTTTGTGCCGCAATAACAACTATATTCACAAGCGACATAACAATCCAGTCGGCGGTGTTCCTTGTTGTGTCACTTGTTTCGCTGATTGTGACACGACCGCTTGTAAAACGCTTTAAAAAGCGTAACAAGACAACAGGAACAAACGCAGACCGCCACATCGGTCAAGTCGGATTTATGCTCACAGATTTAACCGATATTGACGAAACAGCACAGGCAAAGGTCGGTGCGGAAACTTGGACGGTAAAGTCCGACAAAGCACCGCTTTTAAAAGGAACAAAAGTTAAGGTTCTTGCAATAGAGGGCGTAAAGCTCATAGTAGAACCCGTAACAGAATGAGAGGTAAATAATGTTAGGACTTATTATTTTAGGAATTATCCTTTTAATCCTGCTTATAGTAATCGTAAGCAATGTCAAGGTAGTACCGCAGGCACACGCATATGTAATTGAAAGACTCGGAACATATCATGTAACATGGTCAACAGGCTTGCATGTAAAAATTCCGTTCATCGACAAAATTTCAAAGAAAGTTTCACTAAAAGAGCAAGTGATCGACTTCCCTCCACAGCCTGTAATCACTCGTGACAATGTTACAATGCAGATTGACACGGTTGTGTATTTTGAAATTACCGATCCAAAGCTTTATACTTACGGTGTAGAAAGACCGCTCAGCGCTATTGAAAATCTTACTGCAACAACATTGCGTAATATCATCGGTGATCTTGAGCTTGATAACACACTCACATCCCGTGATACGATCAACGGTAAAATCAGGGTAATTCTTGACGAGGCAACCGACGCATGGGGCATTAAGGTAATCCGTGTTGAGCTTAAAAACATTCTTCCGCCCCGTGAAATTCAGGATGCGATGGAAAAGCAGATGAAGGCAGAGCGTGAGCGCCGTGCAAGAATTCTTGATGCAGAGGGTGAAAAACGCAGTCAGATTCTCGTTGCAGAGGGTATGAAGGAATCTGCAATTCTTAAAGCCGACGCTGTTAAGGAGCAGAAAATCCGCGAGGCACAGGGTGAAGCTGAGGCTATTCTCACGGTTCAAAAGGCTAATGCAGACGCACTCAAAATGCTCAACGAGGCATCACCTACCGACAGAATCATTCAGCTTAAATCACTTGAAGCATTTGGCAAAGCAGCTGACGGCAAGGCTACAAAGATTATTATTCCGTCAGATATTCAGGGACTTGCAGGCAATGTTACCGCAATCAAAGAACTTTGGAAAGATGATGTGCCAAAGGCATAATAGGTGTAAAATGTATAACAATTTTTCGGGCACAGGCTTCTGTGTCCGATTTGTTACATAAAGAATATGGGGGATAGGAAATGCAATTTTTACTCGATCTGTTGTGGTATTTTGTAATTTTCTCATTTTTCGGTTGGGCGGCAAGCAGTTTTCGCTCACTTCTTCTTGAGAAAAAATTCAGAAACAACGGTTTCTTAACATCACCGTTTTGTCCTATGTACGGATTTTCAGCGGTTATTTGTTATGCGGCGCTCAAACCGTTTGAAAACAGCAAACTGATTTTGTTCATCGGTTCAACTCTCATACTTTCTGCACTTATGGTTGTAGTCGGTGTGCTTGTAGAAAAATTTCTTAAATTTAAGCCTTGGGATTTTTCTTCATCAAAATTCAGCATTGGCAATTATATAACTTTACCGTATGCACTTTTTCTCGGATTGCTTGGTATGCTGCTTGTCGGATTGATAATTCCTGTACTTCGCACAGCTATTGAGGCAACACCATTTTGGGTGAGCCTTATTCTTGTCCTCTCGTTTTGCGGTCTTATTGTAATTGACTATATTTTCTCAATGACTACAACAATCCGTTTGTTGAGAAGAATTGCAAAACTAAAAAACACTTCTGCGCTAATGGAAAAGGGCGCAACTGAAGTGGAAATTCAGGAACTTGAAGATAACTACAATCGTCTTTTTACTGAAAACATTTTAAGAAAAAGACTTGCGCATGCGTATCCTGACCTCACTCATATGGCATATGTAAAACAAATAAGTGCCAAAATCGAGGAAGTTAAGCAGGACAATATGAAAGAATATACACAAACCTTTGAAAGCAAAGAGGACAAGCCGTTTGCATACGGATTCTGTTTTACGAAGCTTTTTTATCTGTTTGTGATCGGTTCTTTCATCGGAACAATTCTTGAAACAATATGGGCATTTTGTGTTGACGGACATTTTGAAATGCGTGTCGGTATGGTTTACGGCCCGTTTATTCCTGTTTACGGCGGCGGTGCGTGTTTTCTGACAGCCGCTTTGTATAAGCTTTACAAGCTTAATGATACGCTTGTTTTTGTGATAAGTGCTTTTGTCGGAGCAGGTTTTGAATATTTTTGCTCATGGTTGCAAGAACAGATGTTCGGAACGGTTTCGTGGGATTACAGCGACACACCGTTCAACCTTGACGGCAGAACCAACCTTATGTATGCACTCATTTGGGGATTTCTCGGACTTGTCTGGGTTCGCTACCTCTATCCGTGGACTGCAAAATTGATCGAAAAAATTCCTAAAAGAGCAGGTGCAATCATAACAACATTCTTGATTGTTTTTATGGCTTTCAACGGTTTTATGTCCGTTACAGCAACGGCAAGATGGACTCAGAGAACAGAGGGAGTGCCTGCGTCAAACAGCTTTGAAGAATATCTCGATGAAAAATTCGATAATGAAAAGATGGAATTTCTTTTTCCGGGTATGAAAAAGGCTGCAGAGGCGGGAGTTACAACCGAGGGCGTAATTTCCAATGAAAGACCGTATCTTGAGGATACAAAGCCTACAGATAGTGCCAAAATCGAACATGCCAAAGATGTATCTGATATAAAATAACTTTGAAAGTGACTGTACATTGTACGGTCACTTTTTGCTTTTTGGCGGTATTTTAAAAATAATTTCGCCTGACTATTGAATTTTAACTGATTTTTTTATATAATTAATTAGTAATGCTTTATTTATGTCGATTCAAAGCATAAATTGGCATATTTGTCCTGACTTTGTCTGCCCACGGCACGGTTTTTGCGGCAATTTATCAAGTGGGCGGAAAGGCTATGAGTAATTATGAAAAAGGTTGCAATTATTATGGGCTCCGACAGTGATTTTCCCGTAGTATCAAAGGCTGTCAGTAAACTCAAAGAATTTGGCGTAGACTATGAGGTTCATGTAATGAGCGCTCACCGTACCCCCGATGCGGCAATTAAGTTTTCGGCAGAAGCTAAAAAGAACGGTTTCGGTGTAATCATTGCCGCAGCAGGTATGGCGGCTCATCTCGCAGGTGTTCTTGCGGCAAAAACAACCCTTCCTGTGATAGGAATCCCATGTAAGTCGGCTCAGCTTGACGGTATGGATGCTCTTCTTGCAACGGTTATGATGCCTACAGGCATTCCGGTTGCAACAGTAGCAGTTGACGGTGCGGCTAACGCAGCTATTCTCGCCGTTGAAATGCTCGCACTTTCCGACGATTCTCTTGCAGAGAAACTTGAAAATATGAAAGCTGATATGGAAAAAGGCGTTGCCGAAAAAGATAAGGCAATGCAGGCTAAGGTGGCAGAGCTTTGATTAAGAATTATGTAGATATTGACACAAAACTTGACAAAGTAAATGACGAGTGCGGTGTGTTCGGTATTTACCGTAATGATGACGATATCGATGTTGTTGCCGCCGCAAATGATGCACTCTACAGCCTTCAGCACAGGGGACAGCAGAGCGCAGGTATCACCGTGAATAAGGACGGTGAATTTACAACTGTCAAGGAACTCGGCATGGTGTCCGAGGTCTTTACAAACAAAACACTTGAAAAACTTCCAAACGGTAAGATTGCAGTCGGTCATGTCCGTTATACTTCATCTGAAACACTCGACCGAGCATCTAACCAACCGCTTGTTATGCGATATATTCAAGGTTCAATCGGTATTGCAAGCAACGGTTCAATCACAAACTTTAATGAAATAAGACAAGAGCTAGAAACAGGCGGTGCTATTTTTCAGTCTAATTCAAACGCTGAAATTATGGCTTATGTTATCGCAACCGAGAGATGTGTAACAGATACGCTTGAAGATGCGGTTCTTTCTTCAATGAGAAAGCTAAAAGGCGCTTATTCAACTGTAATTTGTGCACCGAGCCGTCTTATCGGCTTTCGTGATATGCACGGATTCCGTCCGCTCTGTATCGGCAAACTCAAAAACAGCTGGATTTTCACTTCCGAAAGCTGTGTTATCGACAGTCTCGGCGGTGAATTTGTCCGTGATGTTGAGCCGGGTGAAATGGTAGTAGTTGACAAAGACGGTTTTCACAGCTATAAATCAAAGCTTTTACCCGATAAAACATCTTTCTGCCTTTTTGAATATGTGTACATTGCAAGACCTGACAGCGTAATTAACGGTGTTTGCGTGCATAATGCAAGATTCAAAGCCGGTGAACTTCTTTATGACGAGTTCCCGATTGAGGCAGATATGGTGTGCGGTGTTCCCGATTCGGGACTTATTGCCGCACAGGGTTATGCAAAGGCTTCGGGTATCCCGTTCAGCACAGGTTTTGTCAAAAATAAATATATCGGCAGAACAGTAGGTTCGGGCAAAGATAAAAAGAAAAGACTTCTCAGAACTAGACTTACTGCTTTAAAAGCTAATGTAAGAGGCAAGAGAGTTGTTATTATTGATGACTCAATTGTCAGAGGTGAAACTTCAAAACACATTGTTCGTCTTATGCGTGAGGCAGGAGCTGCCGAGGTTCATATGCTTATAAGTTCACCGCCTTTTGTGTGTCCTTGCTACTTTGGTGTGGACATTCACGATAAAGAAAGTCTTATTGCTAACAAAATGACTGCCAGTGAAATCTGCGAATATATCGGCGCCGATTCACTTGGCTATCTCAGTATAAACAGCCTCAGAAAAATTGCTGAGGGTGCAAATATAGAATTCTGTGACGGTTGTTTCACGGGCAGCTATGACGCTGAAATTCCGAGAACAATCTTTGTAGATAAATACGCTAAAAAAATTAACAGAAAGTAACGGAGTGATTACAATGAACAACAGCTTTTCCGAAAGCTACAAAGCAGCAGGTGTTGATGTAACAGCAGGCTACAAGTCTGTGGAGCTTATGAAAAAGCATGTGGCACGCACAAAAATTGACGGTGTTATTTCAGGCATCGGCGGTTTTGGCGGACTTTTTGCCCCTAATTTTAAAGATATGGTAGAACCTGTACTTGTCAGCGGTACTGACGGTGTAGGCACAAAAATCAAACTTGCTTTTCTTCTTGACAAGCACGACACAATCGGTATTGACGCAGTTGCAATGTGTGTAAACGATGTAATCTGCTGTGGCGCAAAGCCGCTTTTCTTCCTCGATTATATCGCAATCGGCAAGAATTATCCCGAAAAAGTTGCTGAAATCGTTTCAGGCATTGCTGAGGGTTGTGTTCAGTCAGGCTGTGCCCTTATCGGCGGTGAAACAGCTGAACATCCCGGTCTTATGCCTGTTGATGAGTATGATGTTGCAGGTTTCAGCGTTGGTATTGCAGACAAGCCAAAGATGATTGACGGTTCAAAGCTTTGCGAGGGTGATGTTCTTCTCGGACTCCGTTCTTCAGGTGTTCATTCAAACGGTTTCTCACTCGTTAGAAAAATCTTTGACATTAACGAAGAAACAATCAATGCCGAGTATCCCGAACTTGACAAAACTCTCGGCGAAACATTGCTCACTCCTACAAAAATTTATGTAAAACCACTCCTTGCTCTTATGGATAAGGTTGATGTAAAGGCTGTTTCGCACATCACAGGCGGCGGTTTCTATGAGAATATTCCCCGTATGCTTACAGACGGCCTTTCTGCTAAAATCAAAAAGGACAACATTCCTGTTCTTCCTATTTTCAAACTTATGCAGAGAGTAGGCAATATCCCCGAACACGATATGTTCAACACATTCAATATGGGTGTAGGTATGGTAATCGCTGTTGCTAAGGAAGATGCAGACAAGGCTCTTGAAGTTCTTGCAGCTAACGGTGAAGACGCTGTTGTACTCGGTGAAGTAATCAGCGGTAATGACGGAGTAGTGTTTGAATAATGAAAAATATTGCAGTTCTTGTGTCGGGCGGCGGCACAAATCTTCAGGCACTTATTGATGCTCAAAATAGGGGAGAAATCAAAAACGGAAAAATCTCCCTCGTTGTATCGTCAAATTCAAATGCCTACGCACTTGAAAGAGCAAAAAACAACTCGATTGCTACGGAAGTTATCAGAAGAAAAGACTTTGCTGAATTTGATGAGTATGATTATGCAATAACGGAGCTTTTAAAAAGCAAAGGCGTTGACCTTGTGGTTCTTGCAGGATTTATGACTATTCTCGGAAAGCAGTTTATTTCTGCTTTTGAAAACAGAATAATCAATATTCATCCGTCACTTATCCCATCATTCTGCGGCGAGGGTTATTACGGACTCAGAGTTCATGAGGAGGCTCTTAACAGAGGCGTCAAGGTAACGGGTGCTACCGCACATTTTGTAAACGAAGTGTGCGACGGCGGTCCCATTATCATTCAGAAAGCCGTTGAAATTCAGAACGGCGACACACCCGAAATTCTTCAGAAAAGAGTTATGGAACAGGCTGAATGGAAGATTCTTCCAAGGGCGGTTTCGCTTTTCTGCGAAGATAAAATTATAGTAAAAGACAATAAAACCGAAATTCTTGACTAACGGAGGAAAAATATGAAACCTGTATCACTTTACAATGACATTGCTTCAACTTCATATCCGGGTAGAGGCATTGTAATCGGCAAAAGTGCAGACGGCTCAAAGGCTGTTATTGCATACTTCATTATGGGCAGAAGCGAAAACAGCAGAAACAGAGTGTTTGTAGAAACCGAGGATGGCATCAAAACTCAGGCTTTTGATCCGTCAAAGCTTGTTGATCCGTCACTTATCATCTATTCTCCCGTAAGAGTTCTCGGCAACAAAACTATCGTTACAAACGGTGATCAGACCGATACTGTTTATGACCTTATGAATGATGGTCAAACATTTGAGCAGTCCCTCACAACAAGAGAATTTGAGCCTGACGGTCCTAACTACACTCCACGAATTTCAGGTATTGTTGAGTGTGAAAACGGCAAGATGAACTATGCAATGTCAATTCTCAAGAGTGCAGACGGCAATCCCGATTGTTGCGAAAGATACACATTTACATATGACAAGCCTATAAACGGCCTTGGCAGATTTATTCACACATATATGAGTGACGGCAATCCGCTTCCGAGCTTTGAGGGTGAACCTACACTCGTAGAAATCGGTAACGATGATATTGACACATTTGCCGAGAAAATCTGGAATTCTCTCAATGAGGATAACAAGGTTTCACTTTTTGTACGCTATATTGACATTGCTTCAAATAAGGCAGAGTCAAGAATTATCAATAAAAACAAGTAATTTATTTTTCGGAAAGGATGAATCCAATGAACGAACTTGCTTTAAAATATGGCTGTAACCCAAATCAGAAGCCGTCAAGAATTTTTATGCAGGACGGCAAAGAACTTCCAGTTGAGGTTCTCAATGGCAAACCGGGTTATATCAACTTTCTTGATGCATTCAATTCATGGCAGCTTGTAAGAGAACTCAAAGCAGCAACAGGCCTTCCTGCAGCAGCATCATTTAAGCATGTAAGTCCTGCCGGTGCGGCAGTTGCAACAGAGCTTTCTGACACTCTCAAGAAAATTTATTTTGTAGATGACCTTGAACTTTCTCCGATTGCAAGCGCATATGCAATGGCAAGAGGTGCTGACAGAATGTCATCATATGGTGACTGGGTTGCTCTTTCCGATACTTGCGATGTTCAGACTGCAATTCTTCTTAAAAGAGAAGTTTCTGACGGCATTATTGCTCCTGACTACACTCCCGAAGCTCTTGAAGTTCTCAAGACTAAGAAGAGAGGCAACTACAATGTTGTAAAAATCGACCCGAACTATGTTCCTGCTCCTATTGAGCATAAAGATGTTTTCGGTGTTACTTTTGAGCAGGGCAGAAATGAACTCAAGATTGACGAAGAAATGCTTCTTCAGAACATTGTAACTGACAACAAAACTCTTACAGAAGAGGCTAAGCGTGACCTTCTCGTTGCACTTATCACTCTTAAATACACTCAGTCAAACTCTGTTTGCTATGCAAAGGGCGGTCAGGCAATCGGTGTAGGCGCAGGTCAGCAGTCAAGAATTCACTGCACAAGACTTGCAGGCAATAAGGCTGATATCTGGTATCTCAGACAGCATCCGAAGGTTATGAATCTTCCGTTTGTTGACAATATTCGCCGTCCCGACAGAGATAACACTATTGATGTTTACATCTCTGATGATTATGAAGATGTACTCGCTGACGGTGTATGGCAGCAGTTCTTCAAAACAAAGCCTGAACCTCTTACAAAAGAAGAGAAAAAGGCTTGGCTTGCAACATTTAACGGTGTTTCACTCGGATCTGACGCATTTTTCCCATTTGGCGATAATATCGAAAGAGCAAAGCGTTCAGGTGTTCAGTTTGTTGCACAGCCGGGCGGTTCAATTCGTGATGATAATGTTATTGAAACCTGCAACAAGTACAATATGACAATGTCATTTACAGGTATTCGTCTTTTCCATCACTAATAGAGGTGCAGTTATGAAAATTTTAATGATTGGTTCGGGCGGCAGAGAACACGCTTTAATCAAAAAGCTTCTCGAAAGCCCTAAATGCGCAAAGCTTTATTGCGCTCCGGGTAACGGCGGTATTTCAAGAGATGCAGAGCTTGTTAATATCGGTGTTATGGATAAAGAAAATATGGTTAAGTTTGCAAAGGATAACGCAATTGACCTTGTTTTCGTAGCTCCCGATGATCCGCTTGCAGACGGTATGGTTGATGCTATGCAGGAGGCAGGAATCAGAGCATTTGGTCCTAATGCTAATGCTGCAATTATTGAAGCATCTAAGGTTTTCTCAAAGAATCTTATGAAGAAATACGGTATCCCTACTGCTAAGTATGAAGTATTTGATGATGCTCAGAATGCAATTGACTATATCAAAAGCGAAAATACTGCTCCCGTAGTTGTAAAAGCAGACGGTCTTGCACTCGGCAAGGGTGTAATTATTGCTCAATCTGTTGACGAAGCAATTGATGCAGTAAAAGAAATTATGGAGGACAAGAAGTTCGGTGATTCAGGTAACAACATCGTTATTGAGGAATTTCTTACAGGTCCCGAAGTTTCTGTTCTTGCATTTACAGACGGCAAGTGCGTAAAGCCTATGGTTAGTTCAAAAGACCACAAGCGTGCTTTTGACAATGACGAGGGCCTTAACACTGGCGGTATGGGTACAATCAGCCCAAATCCGTATTATACAGACAAAATTGCCAAAGAATGTATGGATACAATCTTTGTTCCTACAATTGAGGCTATGAACAAAGAGGGAAGACCTTTCAAGGGTTGCCTTTACTTTGGTCTTATGATTACTCCGAACGGTCCCAAGGTTATTGAGTACAATGCCCGTTTTGGCGATCCGGAAGCACAGGTTGTACTTCCAAGACTTAAAACTGACCTTATAGACATCTGCGAGGCTGTTATTGATGAAAAGCTTTCTGACCTTGAAATCGAATGGGACAACGGTGCTGCAGCATGTGTAGTTATGGCAAGCGGCGGTTACCCTGTTTCATACAAAAAGGGTATTGAAATGTTCGGTCTTGATGACAACGGCGGTGTTGACGGAGCAATCGTTTATCACGCAGGTACTAAGTACGAAAACGGAAAGTTCTATACAAACGGCGGTCGAGTTCTCGGCGTAACTGCAACAGCAGACACACTTGACGAAGCACTCAAAAAGGCTTATGCCGCAGTCGAGAAAATTTCCTTTGAAGGCGCTCATTACAGACACGATATCGGTAAAACTAAATAATATGCTAAGAGCCACTCATAATGAGTGGCTCTTTTATCAGCCTGCATTTTTAATCTGCAGTCTTAATTTGTCTGAAATCATTGCAATAAATTCGCTGTTTGTTGGCTTACCTCTGTCGTTGTGGATTGTATATCCAAAATAGGAATTCAGCACATCAATGTCACCACGATCCCAAGCAACTTCAATGGCATGTCTTATAGCTCTTTCAACTCTTGAAGAAGTTGTTTCGTACTTTTTGGCAACTGACGGATAGAGTTGTTTTGTCACGGCATTTATAATTTCAGGATGTTCAACTGACATAATAATCGAATCACGCAAATAGTGATAACCTTTGATGTGGGCGGGAACACCGATTTCGTGGAGAATATCGGTTACTTTCATCTCAATGCCAAAAGCGTCAATAATACGACCTCTGCCAAAATTGTTCTTCTTGCTCAAATCCGACAAATCGCTGATTATAGTGCTTAATTCAGCAATATTATACGGCTTCAATACAAAATACGATGCGCCTGAATTCATAATTTCACGCTCCAGAACAGGGCTGTGAAAAGAAGAATATACCATAAAAACAGGTGCTTTTGTGTTCTGTCTTGTAATGCTTCTCATAACGCCGATTGCATCAAGTCTTGTCATAAATGAATCCATCAGCACAACATCAGGGTTTTCTCTTTTAATTTTATCGCACAATTCTTCACCGTCCTTTGCGCAGAAAATTACGGAAATATTTTTATCCTGTAAAACATTGAGATTTTCCTGCGTAAATTCTGATGCTTCGTCTGTGATGATTAGTTTAATTTTGTTGTTCATTGTGATTTCCCCCAGTAATTTTTGTTGTTCTAATATTACCACAAAATGGCAAAGATGGCAATACCTTCCACGAAACTTTTTTAAAAAAACGGGAATTTCTTTTCTTATCTTGCGCTACACAACAATAAATAAACAATCAATCATATATTTAGTGTTGATTATTGTAATAATCTGCCATATATTGTGCGAAGACACCGTAGCCCTCTCTCGGATTGTTTAGAAAAACATGGGTAACAGCACCCACAATTTTACCGTTTTGAACTATCGGACTGCCGCTCATTCCTTGAACAATACCACCGCAGTTTTCAAGCAATCTGCTGTCAGTAATTTTTATGACAAAATTTTCATTCGATGTCATATTACGGTTGCAAATCCTTTTGATTTCAATTTCATATCCCTTTGGTATGTCACCGTTTAGGGTTGTGAACATTGTCGCTTTTCCTGTTTTTACTTCATCGTCACTTGCAAGCAGATATTTTTTATTGTTTTTGTAATTATCGCTCGTTAAATTGCCGAAAATTCCCAACGGAGAATTTTCATTCAATGTTCCGAGTTGAACATCAGTAAAATACCCGCTGAAACTGCCTGCTTTACCGCATACGCTTTTATCAATTCCGCTGATTTGAGCCTGAACGGTTTCGCCTGATTTAAGCGGTAACAGTACAGATGTGTCGCAGTCGCATATTCCGTGACCAAGTGCGGCAAAATAATTATTGTTATCATCATAGTAGGTCATAGTTCCTATACCTGCACAACTGTCACGAACCCACGCTCCGAGAAGATATACTCCCACGGTATTTTTAATTGGCAAAATATTTTTACTTTCAATCTTACCGTTTCGTTCCACCTCTACAGTAATTTCATCGCCATTAGATTTTTCAATTTCAGACTTTAATTCTTCGTTTGTGCTGATTTCTGTATTATTTACTTTTTTTATAATATCGTTTACTTTCAGTCCGCCGTCTTTTGCAGGGCAGACATATTTTTCACCGTCATAGTAACTTTCGAGTTTGATTATCATTGCACCGTTGGCGTAAAATCTTACTCCAAAACCCTGACCGCCGATGTAAACCTCGTTATTTTCATCAGCAGCATAAGGTGAAAAAGCAGATACAGTAAATAATAATGCGAAAATCAGGGCAACTGATATAATTTCTTTAAATTTTCGCAAAAAATTCACCTTCTTTCCGTTGCCTTTATTATCATTTGCATTTATAATATAGATTAGTGCGTAGATGAAAATATTAAAAATGTTGCTGGTAACTGATTTGCTGAAAAGCGGATTAAAGCCTGAACATTGCTAATTATTTTCTGAAATTATATCATTTTCTTATTTTGAGGTATATATGGAAAACAAAAATTCTAATCTTGTCGGTCTTACCGATTCCGAGGTTCAACAGCGTATAGATGAGGGAAAGGTAAATATTTCCACCAATATCAAAACAAAATCAATTAAAAGAATTTTTTGTGATAATCTGTTTACGCTTTTTAACCTTATAAATGTAATTTTGCTTGCAGCACTTATTTTTGTCGGCTCACACAAAAATATGTTGTTTATTGGTGTTGTGATTGCAAATATTATAATCGGTATTGTGCAGGAAATTCGTTCTAAAATCAGTGTTGACAAACTGACTATTTTGTCTGAGAAAAAAATCAATGTTCTCAGAAACGGTAAAATTGTAGAAATAAGCAAAGAAGAAATTGTTCTTGACGATATACTTGTGCTTTCAAGAGGAAGTCAGATTCCTGCAGACTGCATAGTATGCGATGGCAACTGCAGAGTCAACGAAAGTTTGCTTACAGGCGAATCTAACCTTATTGAAAAACATATCGGTGATGAATTGTTGTCGGGCAGCTTTATTTCTGCAGGCAAATGTTACGCACAGGCTGTAAAGGTTGGAGCAGATTGCTATGCTGCAAAGATAAATAATGAGGCTAAATACATTAAGAAAGTAAATTCTCAGATAATGGAATCTTTTAATTTCATTATCAGAATCTGTACAATTGTACTTTTTCCAATCGGTATTGCATTCTTCATTCGTCAATTCACTTTGCCGGATGCGACATTACAGTCGGCTGTAATCAGCACAGTTGCGTCACTTGTCGGTATGATTCCGAAAGGAATGATTCTTCTTACAAGTTCTGTTCTTGCTGTATCAATTATCAGACTTTCTTCAAAGAAAGTTCTCGTTCAGGAAATGTACTGCATTGAAACTCTTGCAAGGGTAGATGTACTTTGTCTTGACAAAACGGGAACTCTCACAACCGATGAAATGACCGTTACAGATATTGTTCCGTTTGATACTAATGAAAATCAAATTAAAAAAGCATTGTCTTCTATTGTAAAAGCATCTGATGAATTGAACGCAACTTTATGTGCATTGCGTGATTACGCAAATTCTGAATCTGCGTACAATTGCCGTAAGTTCTGCGACTTTTCATCCGAAACAAAGTGGTCAGGCGGTGCATTTGAAAACGGCAAATCCTACATAATTGGTGCGACTGAATTTGTTTTAAAAAATAGAGAAAAGTATTCTAAAGTATATTCTGAGATTGAAAAAATAAATCAAACCGTAAGAATTCTTGTTCTTGCCGAAAGTAACAGCGAGCCTGAAAATAACTCATTGCCTGATGAGCTTAAACCGCTTGCGCTCATTCTCATTAAAGATAAACTCCGTGACAATGTAAATGATACTATAAAATATTTTAAGGAGCAGGGAGTGACTTTGAAAGTTATTTCAGGCGACAGCGTTAAAACGGTTAAAAACATTGCTCTCGATACTGGAATTGAGGGTGCGGAAAATGCGATTGATATGTCAACCGTAACAACCGACAAACAGCTTGAAAAGGCAGCTGAGCGTTGTAATGTATTTGGCAGAGTAACTCCTGCTCAGAAAAAAAAGCTTGTAGTTGCACTCAAAAAGCACGGACATTCTGTTGCAATGACAGGTGACGGCGTAAATGATGTTCTCGCACTCAAAGAAGCAGACTGCTCTGTAGCTATGGCATCAGGCAGCGATGCCGCAAGAAATGTTTCACAGCTTGTACTTGTTAATAATGACTTTGGTGCAATGCCGAGTGTTGTGGCAGAGGGCAGACGAACAATCAATAACCTTGAACGAAGCTCTGCACTCTATCTTGTAAAGACGATTTATTCGGTTATACTCTCAATTTTCTTCATATTCTTCCGCACAGGATATCCCTTTGAACCGATACAGCTTACGCTTGTCGGTGCATTAACGGTTGGATTGCCGTCATTTGTACTTGCTCTTCAACCGAACAAAGACATTGTAAAGGGTAATTTCACCGTAAATATAATAGCAAGATCACTCCCCACAGCTTTTTGTATTTCGGCAGATACAATATTACTCGCAATTTTAAAGTTTATGACAGATATGCCACAGGCACAGTTCTCAACACTTTGTGTATATCTTACAGCACTTTCGTGTATGTTGCTTGTAATAAGACTTTCAATACCATTCAACGCATTAAGAACTGTAATGGTTGTAGGTTGTTCAGCCTGCATAGTAATCGGTTCAATCTTCTTTGGCGGATTATTCTCACTCGCACCGCTTACATTTGAAAATATCGTATTACTTGTAATTTTTGCTGTAGGTACATTTATAGTGTTCAATATACTGTATAACATTGCACAGCATTATATAGAAAAATTCAAAAAGGAAAGTCATCTTAAATTGACTGCAAAGAGAAATGCAAACAGACAAAAACGCTGAAAAACTGATTAAACAACTGAATAATAACGGTTATGAGGCTTTTATAGTAGGCGGCTGCGTTCGTGATTATCTTCTCGGGTTGACTCCTCATGACACGGACATATGCACAAGCGCTTTGCCCGAACAGACTAAGAAGTGCTTTGAAAATCACCATACTTTTGATACCGGTATGAAACACGGTACAATTTCCGTTGTATGTGACGGTGAAGTTTATGAAATCACAACATACCGAATTGACGGTAATTATTCCGATAACCGCCACCCCGACAGCGTAACTTTTACCCGTAAAATAAATGAAGACTTACGCCGCCGTGATTTCACGGTAAATGCTATGGCATATAACGCTGAATACGGCCTTGTCGATCCATACGGCGGTAAAAATGACCTAAAAGATAAAATTATCCGTTGTGTCGGAAATCCCGATACACGCTTTAATGAGGATGCTCTGCGTATCTTGCGTGCTTTAAGGTTTGCGTCTGTTTACGGATTTTCAATTGAAGAAAACACTTCAAAATCTATATTCAAAAATGCTGATTCACTTAAAAACATAGCAATTGAGCGTGTTACTTCCGAACTCTTGAAATTGATTTGCGGTAAAGACGCAGTAAATATTCTTGACACATACCGAGAAGTTATCGCAGTAATAATACCTGAAATCAAAGTTATGTTTGATTTTGATCAAAACAATATTCATCATTCATATGATTTGTGGCATCATACATTGACTGCACTCGGCACGATTGAGCCAAATCCAATTCTTCGTATGACAATGCTCTTGCACGATATAGGAAAGCCTTCTGTAAAAACTACAGATACATACGGTCAATCGCATTTTCAAGGTCATCAGCTTGGAAGCAAAAAAATTGCGGATAAAATTCTGCACAGATTAAGACTGCCATCTGACTTTATAGAAAAAACGCTTTTGCTTATTGAATATCACGATGTCCGTTTTAACGGCAGTAAAAAGTTAATGAAAAAGGTTATGAATCTACTCGGTACAGACCTTACACAACAGCTTTTAGCGGTTGAATATGCCGACATTTCAGCACAATCCGAATATCAGCGTGAAGAAAAACTTGCATATCTTGATACCGCAAAGACACATCTCAATGAAATAATTCAAGATAATGAGTGCTTCAAATTAAGCCAACTTGACATCAACGGCAAAGACATCTTAAATCTTGGAGTAAAAGAGGGAAGAGATGTCGGAAATATTCTTGACTATCTGCTTATGCTTGTGGTTGATGCAAATGTTCCGAATGAAAAATCCGTGCTTATCTCAAAAGCCAAAGAATATATTTACGGCAATCAAATAAATATGTAAAAGAAAGAGGATTTCAGCAAAAAACTGAAATCCTCAAATTATTTGTCTTAAATTTTATTAAAGAACCTTTGATAAAAATTCTTTTAAACGCTCATCCTGCGGGTTGTTAAAGAAGTCCTGCGGATTGTTCTTTTCTTTAATAACACCGTCATCAATGAATACAACATCAGAAGCAACTTCTTTTGCAAAACCGATTTCGTGAGTAACAACAACCATTGTCATACCTGCCTTAGCAAGTTCTTTCATAACATCAAGAACTTCGCCAACCATTTCAGGGTCAAGTGCAGATGTCGGCTCGTCAAAGAGAAGAACATCAGGGTTCATTGCGAGTGCTCTTACTATTGCAATACGCTGTTTCTGACCGCCTGAAAGCTGATTCGGATATGCGTTTGCCTTTTCGGCAAGTCCTACACGATTCAAAAGATCCATAGCGTCTTTTTTAGCTTCTTCCTTACTTTTGCCGAGAAGCTTAATAGGAGCCATTGTAAGGTTATTAAGAACTGTTTTGTGAGGGAAGAGGTTGAACTGCTGGAATACCATTCCCATTTTCTGGCGGTGAACATTTATATTGACCTTAGGGTCTGTAATATCAGTACCCTCAAAGAAAATATGACCGCCTGTCGGTTCTTCAAGTCTGTTAAGGCAACGGAGAAAAGTTGATTTACCCGAGCCTGACGGACCAAGAACAACAACTACATCGTCTTTGAAAATGTCAATATCAATACCTTTAAGAACCTGAATATCCTTACCGAATGATTTTTCAAGTCCTCTTACGGAGATTAATGCGTTATCTTTCACTCTTTTTCAATCTCCTTTCAAATCTTCTGAGGATGTACGAAAGCACAAGCACAATTACAAGGTAAATCAACGCAACCGTAATAAGCGGGAAGAATGCCTCGTAAGTTCTTGAACGAATCATATTACCTACATATGTGATATCTGCAAGTGCAACATAACCTGCAACCGAAGTTTCTTTGAGAAGTGTAATAATTTCATTGCCGAGTGCAGGAAGAACATTTTTAATTGCCTGCGGAAGAACGACCATTGTCATTGTCTGTCTGTTGTTAAAACCGAGTGAACGGCTAGCCTCAGTCTGACCGATGTCAACAGCCATAATACCCGAACGAACAATTTCTGCAACATAAGCTGCAGAGTTCATACCAAATGCAATAATTGCGGCAAAGATACCGTTTCTTACAGATGCAAGAATAATGTAATACATAATCATCAGCTGAACTACAACAGGTGTGCCTCTGATAATAGTAATGTATATGTTGCAAATCACATTAAAGAATTTCAGGACGCAATCACCGAAGCTCCTGCATTTTCTCTTGTCAAGCTGAATATCGTGAGTAGCTCTTACAAGAGCAATGACAAAACCGATAATAACACCGATAATACCTGCAAATAATGTAATTTCAAGGGTTACAAGCAAACCGCTTAAAAGCTGCTGCCATCTGTTATCTGTGATGAATGTGTTTTTAAAGCTTTCGCCAAGATTGCCGAACAAACTGCCCGACGCACTGTCGTTTACGATAATAACCTGAGTTGTGTTAGCATATGAAGTTGAAAAGTCGATATTTTTTCTTCTCTCCGGTGTGTCGGTCATACCCGCCATACCGAAATCGTCTTTACCTGTTTGAACAGCAGTGATAACAGAATCAAATTCCATATCATCAATAACAAGTTTTTTACCGAGCTTGTCACAGATTGCTGTAGCCATCATCGGGTCAAGACCGACAATTTCACCGTCCTCAACATATTCATATGGTGGAAAAGCAGCGTTCGTAGCCATATGAAGTTCACCGTCATACTTGATATCCTTAGGTGATTCATAGGGTACGGTATCGGTATTACCCTCTATGTAGTAGCTTTTGATTTTATCAAGAACGCCATCGTCTTTAAGCTCTGCAAGAGCTTTGTCGATTTTTTCGGTGAGTTCATGATTTTCCTTTGAAATGCAGATTGCATACTGCTCTTCTGCAAAAGGTTCATCAAGAATTTTTAGTCCTGCATTTGCTTTTACAAATTCCTTTGCCGGTTCACTGTCAATTACAACGCAGTCGATTTTATTCTGTGTAAGAGCTACGATAGCGTCGGCACCCTTGCTGTAACGCATAACCTTGGTGCCGTCAGCCTCATAGTCAGATACAAAAGTATCGCCGGTTGTACCTGTCTGAACACCTACGGATGCTCCCTTGATATCATCGGCGGTCTTAATTTCCTTAACCGATGAATCACCGCATCCCGTGAACAGAAAAACAGTAGAGAACAGCATTGAAATCAGTACCAATAAAGTAACTGTCTTTTTCATTGTTTTCCTCTTTTTCTTTCTCTTAAAATATTTATTTGCAAATCTTATCAGATTCTTGCAACGCCTGTCTCAACAGCGGCCTTCTTAACAGCCTCAGCAACAGTTTTACCGATTCTCTTGTCAAATGCCTCGGGAAGAATATAATCTGCATTAAGCTCTTCATCGCTCACGAGTGAAGCAATTGCAAATGATGCCGCAACTTTCATTTCTTCGTTAATATCGCTTGCACGGCAGTCGAGAGCACCTCTGAAAATACCAGGGAAAGCGAGAACATTGTTAATCTGGTTCGGGAAGTCACTTCTGCCTGTACCTACAACAGCCGCACCTGCCTTTTTAGCAATATCAGGCATAATCTCGGGAGTCGGATTAGCCATAGCAAAAAGAATAGGATCCTTAGCCATTGACTTAACCATTTCTTCGCTTACGCAACCTGCGGCAGAAATTCCGAGGAATACATCAGCACCCTTCATTGCATCTGCAAGCGAACCCTCAAGGTGAGAAAGGTTAGTAATTTCAGCCATTTCCTGTTTAACAGCGTTAAGTCTTGGATCACCCTTGCAGATAATACCCTTACTGTCGCAAAGAGTAATGTCCTTTACACCCATATTAAGAAGGTGCTTTGCAATTGCAATACCTGCTGCGCCTGCACCGTTCATAACAACCTTGATTTCGTCAAGTTTCTTGTGAACAAGCTTGAGTGAGTTTATAAGACCTGCGGCAACAATAACGGCAGTGCCGTGCTGGTCATCGTGGAAAATCGGAATATCGCACTTCTCTTTGAGCTTTTTTTCAATTTCAAAGCATCTCGGAGCGGCAATATCCTCAAGATTGATTCCGCCGAATGAACCGCTGATAAGGTAAATTGCGTTTACAATTTCGTCAACATCCTTACTTCTTACGCAAATAGGAAATGCGTCAACATCGCCGAATTCCTTAAAAAGCGCACATTTGCCCTCCATAACAGGCATACCTGCCTCAGGACCTATGTCACCAAGACCGAGAACAGCTGTACCGTCGGTTACAACGGCAACAAGGTTGTTTCTTCTTGTGAGTTCAAAAGACTTGTCATAGTCTTTCTGAATTTCAAGACATGGTTCTGCAACACCGGGAGTGTAGGCGAGAGAGAGGTCCTCAGCCGAGTTAATCGGAACTCTTGAAACAACTTCAATCTTACCGTTCCACTCATAGTGTTTTTTGAGTGATTCTTTTCTGATATCCATATCGGTAACTCCTTATAATAAATTCCCTTTCATTATACCCCTTAAAAGCCGTTATATCAAGTAAAAATCACAAATTTCATTTGACTTTTGCACAAAAAAGGTATAAAATAAATGTGCGAGTGTGTTGAACAGCTGCGAGCAGCTGCCGAAAGGTACTGTGCGAGGAAAGTCCGGGCTTCACAGAGCAATAATAACGGCTAACGGCCGCCGGAGGCGACTCCAGGGATAGTGCAACAGAAAATTACCGCCATTATTATGGTAAGGATGGAAAGGTGAGGTAAGAGCTCACCGGAGGGCAGGAGACTGCTCTGCCGTGTAAACCCTATTTGAAGCAACACCGTGGTAGGACATTATACGCTTGCTCGGCGTGTCCTTAGGAGGTGGCATCGAGCAGATTCGGCAACGGTCTGCCAAGATAGATGGCTGTTCACGACAAAACCCGGCTTACAGACACAGTCGCATATTAAGGCACCTTTTACGGGTGCTTTAATATTATTGTCGAATTTAGCAATTTGTACAAATATTATGCATATTTGCAATTGATTTAAAAATGCATTGCATTTATGCTGCTCTTTATTGTACTTTGCTTTATGCTGAAATCAATTGAACTTGATTTAATTTGATTAGTTTCAGTCGATTAATTCGACACATAGTAGAGTTTTGAAATTAATTTGAAAGGTGTGTAAAATTTGAAAACAAAATCAAAAATACTCAGCGCAATATTGAGCGTGAGCATCCTGTCGGCAAGCCTATCTGCCTTTGTATCCGGTTCACTCGGTGTTCAGGCGGCAGAAAGCTCGCCAACCGTATCGGCTAATAAGTACAGGCTCAAAGATAATATTCAGGACGGTGTAATTTTACATTGTTTTGACTGGACTTATAACGATATTAAGGCTGAATTGCCTAAAATTGCAAAAGCAGGATTTACAAGTATACAGACTTCTCCGGCACAGCCAAACGGAACAGGTACTTGGTATTGGTTATATCAGCCAATTTCATTCAGTATCGGAACAAATGGTATCGGCACAAAGGCTGAACTTCAGTCGCTTTGTGATGAGGCAGAAAAGTACGGGATTAAGATTATTGTCGATGTTGTCGCTAACCATTTGAGAGGCGATCACAACAACATAGACGACGATTTAAAGCCATCTGAGTATTGGCATACCTTCGGCGGAGGTATTGACTGGAAAAACCGTTGGCAGGTAACACACGGCTCGATTGGTATGCCGGACATTGCAACCGAAAATCCATATGTTCAGCAAAAAGTCTGCAACTATGTTCAGGAACTCAAGTCGGTAGGCGTTGACGGACTTCGTTGGGACGCCGCAAAACACATTGGCGTTCCGAGCGAGGGCGACGATTTCTGGAAATCGGTAACACAGTACGGTCTTTATAACTACGGCGAAATTCTCGGTGGTCCCGATGACCGTTCAACAGGCAATGAAGACATTATGAAAGAGTATACCGATTATATTTCTGTCACTGACAGTAACTACGGTAAAGAACTCCGTGATTCGTTTAATTCGGGCAAAGCTCCTGAGTCAAGCGGAAACTGGAATGAAAAAGGCATTTCAAACGATAAGCTTCTTTATTGGGGTGAAAGCCATGATACATGGTCAAACAACAAAGACTGGGGCTTTTCAAATGAAATGAGCCAGAATGTTATTGACCGTGCCTATGCGGTTGCGGCAAGCCGTAATAAAGTTACTGCTCTTTATTTTTCCCGTCCTTCTTCAACCAACAAAGACAGTATCAAAATGGGAGAAAAAGGCTCAACTCATTTCACCAGCAGTGAGGTTGCCCAAATCAATAAGTTCCATAATGCAATGGACGGCAAAGCCGATTACTACACCGTGTCAGACGGTTGTTCTGTAGTTACCCGTAAAGACGGCGGTGCTGTTATCGTAAAAGGCAGCGGAAGCGGCGAGGTATCGGTAGAAAACGGCGGCGGTTACGCTAAACCCGGCACATACACAGACGCTGTTTCAGGCAACACATTTACAATTACATCAAGCACCATTTCAGGTACAATAGGTTCATCAGGTATAGCTGTTGTCTATGAAGCAGAACCCGAAGGACCTTCAGCGTCGGTAACTCCGGGTTCAACAAACTACGATACTGATGAGCTCACACTTACACTCAATTTCAAGGACGCAAAAAATGCTCAGTATTCAATAGATAACGGTGAATTTGTAAACTATACAAACGGTCAGCAGATTACAATCGGCACAAACCTTCCATACGATACAGTAACCACAGTAACAGTAAAGGCAAGTGACGGCAAGACAACATCCGATCCGGAAACATATACATATACAAAAATAGACCCGAATGCCGTAAAGGTTGTTGCTTATGATAACTCATCAACAAAGTGGTCAAAGGTCAATGCATATTTCTGGAGTGATGACAATAAAGAAATGACATCATGGCCGGGCAAGGAAATGACCGACAAGGGTAATGATATTTTTGATATTGGAGTGCCTGATGGTGCAGAATATGTAATTTTCAACAATGGCAACAGTCAGTCAGATGACCTCAAGATTGCAGACGGTAATAAAATTTACAGCAACGGTTCTTGGCAGAACTATTCGGCTGTAAAACCTACTCAGCCGACAACGGCTCCAACCACAACTGTTCAGCCAACAACCGCAACACAGCCTGCTACAACTCAGCCTGTTACAACACAGCCTGTCACGACTCAGCCTGCCACAACTCAGCCGGTTACTGAACCTTCAAACAGCATTCTTATCGGTGATGTTGATTTAAACGGAACAATTACAATCAGCGATTCAACAGAAGCACAAAGATATATTTCTCACATAGCGACTTTAAGTGATAATGCTCTCATTGCGGCTGATGTAAACAAAGATTCTGTTATTTCGGTTAAAGATGCAACTTTAATTCAGGCTTATGTTGTTAAACTTTCTGTTGAAGACTCATACTGCGGTACTTACACAGGCAGTATTGAACCTACTCAGCCTGCAACAACCGTGACAGAGCCAACAACCGAACCGACTTCAATTCAGACAAAGAATTATGTTTATTTCAATAACACAGATAACTGGTCAACAGTGAATATTTATGTATGGAGTTCAACAGATTCTAATTATATGAGCTGGCCGGGTGTGGCTATGGAAAGTATTGGTAACAATACATACAGATTTGAACTTCCTGACGGCGTAGATTACGCTATATTCAATGACGGTTCAACACAGACAGGTGATTTGAAAATCCCCGATGTAAATATGATTTACTCAAACGGACAGTGGAGTAAATACTCCGGGTAAAATTTAATAAGTTTATCTAAGAGCCGCCCCGCACAATCAAGCGCATTTTGCTGTTTTGATTTTTACTGTCGGGGCGGTACTGTTATTTGTTTAAATCACAATACAAAATAAACGGTTCATCACGATTTTTTGTGGGATGGTGAACGGACAGAAGAAATAGATAGATAGCTGATCAAGGTAAAGAAGAAATCATCATCACGGTAACCGTAGCCGATCTTGTTGTTGAAACCTTCGAACTTGCCGGTGCTGATTTGATATCATCTAAATAGAGCATAGCTTTCTTTCCTCCATTGTTTGTCTTGTTAACTACAATTCTGGAGCTTCCTATGCTCTTTTTCAATACTTACTTTTGACTATCCCACATTTTTTCGTAATGAGGGTAAAAAAAAGCAATGTTTCCATTTGTTCGGAAACATTGCTTTTGTTAATTTTTTACTTATTACTTTAATTTTGTATCTATATATTCTATGTACGGTTTGCGATTATAAATGCTGTCTTGGTGATTTTTATACCATTCAAATTCTTCTTTCAATCCATCATACAAAGATACTGTATTTGGCATTAATTTATTTTGTTTTGTTACATCAAGCACATATTCGTAATCGTAGAAGCAAAAATAATCTCTTTGCGGAATATCTTTCGACACGCTTACAAATTCAATTTCTCTGCCTGCCGCTTTGTAGCAAAGCTCAACCCATTCTTTTATTGTAACGGTTTCTTTGTTTCCAACATTAAAAATATGATTACTTGGGTGCTTTTCTATTATTATCTCAATAAATTTACAAAGGTCTGACACATTGAAAAATTGCAATTTCATATCTCCGTTTTCAGGAATGTAAAATTTTCTGTCTAGAATAGCACAATCAAACGGAAATGCTTCTCTGTACAAATTTTCATACATACCGTAAAAATACGGAGGACGAAGAATATACGCATTTTGGACAGTATCAAGTAAGTATTTTTCTGCATTGAGTTTGTTAATTCCGTAATCGCCCCAGACAGAATTTTTACCGCAAGTTTGATTTTCGGCAAACGGCTGGGGATTAGTTTCGGGATAAACCGCACTTGAACTGATGAAAATGTAATCATCAAACGAAACACCTGACTTTAAAAGAGCCTTTATATGCTCATCAGTGTACGCTGTGATATCAAGAATTAAATCAAAGTGTTCGTTAGCAAACTTGTTGCCAAGATTCAATCTGTCGCAATTAATCAGACGCACACCTTGTGATTGAGGTCTGCTGTTTCTGTTTAGAACAAAAACTTCGTCACCTTTACTCACAAAATGCTCGGCTGCATATCTGCTTACAAATGTTGTTCCGCCTGTGATTAGAATTTTCATACCAAAAACTCCTTGAATAATATTTGCATCACCGTATGGTGATAAACAGCATTAATTATCTATTCAATTTTTATTCGATTTTTCAATGATTTTTTCGGCACATTTAATGCCGTCAACTGCGGCGGAGATGATTCCGCCTGCATAGCCTGCACCTTCACCGCATGGATAGAGACCCTCAATAAGCACACTTTCAAGTGTATCTGTCTTTCTCATAATTCTGACCGGGGAAGAGCTTCTGCTTTCAACGCCTGTCAAAATAGCATCACCGTCATCAAAGCCGTGTAACATTCTGCCCATTTTCACAATACCCTGAGCCATTGAACTGCTGACATATTCAGGCAAAATCTCGTTCAGATTTGAAAATTCATAATTCGGACCGATACTCGGCTTTACATCACCGAGATGCGTAGATTTTCTGTTATTAAGAAAATCGTCAACTCTTTGTATGGGTGCATTATAATTTTCACCGCCGGCAACGAATGCTTTCGATTCAAGTTTTCTCTGTAAATACATTCCTGCAAGTGGGTGTTCGGATTCATAATCATTTGGATTTATTCCTACAAGCAACGCTGAATTTGAATTTTCGGCATCTCGAGCAAATTCACTCATACCGTTGGTGCAAAGTCTGTTTTCTTCGCTTGACGCATTGACAACCTTTCCGCCCGGACACATACAGAAAGTGTAAACACCTCGTCCGTTATCAAGATGTGCATTCATTTTGTAGTTTGCCGAACCGAGGTTTTTATTGCCTGCAAACTTGCCGTACTGCGCTTTGTCAATTTTTTCACGAAGATGCTCAATTCTTGCTCCGACAGAAAAAGGTTTTGCCTCAATCGGCAACTTTAAATCATAAAGCATCTCAAAAGTATCCCTTGCACTGTGACCGATTGCAAGAATAACATTGTCTGTTTCTATAATTTCATTGCCGTTTTTGGTTTCAACGGTTATAGATTTCAGCTTGTTATCACTAAAAGTCATTGAAACAAGCTTCGTTTCAAACATAACCCTTCCGCCGAGCTCAATAATCTCGTTGCGGATATTTTTTATTGTGCCTTTTAGCATATCCGTTCCGATATGCGGCTTTGCGTTATAGAGAATTTCATCGGGTGCGCCGTGGCTTACAAATTCTTCAAGCACCTTGCGTTGTCTTATATCTTTCGTACCTGAATTTAGTTTGCCGTCAGAAAATGTTCCCGCACCGCCTTCGCCAAACTGAACATTTGAAGTTGTGTCAAGCTGACCGCTTGTCCAGAACCTGTTCACATCGGCAGTTCGCCTGTCAACATCACGGCCTCTTTCAATAAGAATAGGATTTGCACCGCTCCTTGCCAAAATAAGTGCCGCAAACAATCCTGCCGGACCGGCCCCGACAATAACAGGGGAGGGAGCATTGCCAAATTTCAACTGATTATACTCGTACTTTTTCGCAAATTGAGCATTACTGCACTTCTTACAGATTTTTTCCTCGCTGACATTAAGTTCTGCGTCAACGGTTGTCAGAAAGTAGATATTGTCCTTTTTCCTTGCATCAACCGATCTCCGAAAGATTTTACAGCTTTTTATAGCTCTTTCTTCAATTCTGAGTTGTTTTGCAACTGCCTTGCGAACCGATTTATCATCATAATTAAGACTTAAATGTATATTGTTTACTCTAATCATAAATTTTCTCCTGCAACAATTCCGCTTGCAAATGCAAAATGAAGATTAAATCCTCCACATTCGCCGCAAAGGTCAATCGCTTCACCGCATACAAAAAGATTTTTTACAATTTTACTCATCATAGTATTTTTATCTATTTCTTTGCCCAAAACACCGCCCAAAGCACTTTGTGCGTGTGAGAAATCTTCTTTGCCATTAACTGTGAATGTCATTGATTTTATAGTTTGGCAAATTCCTGATACTTCATCTTTTGAAAGCTTGGAACAAATCTTTGACAAATCAACACGGCTGGTTTTAAGAATAGCCTGTCCTACTCTCTTTTGAAAAATGCCTGTCAAAAGCTGTTCACACGGCAAATTTGCAAACAATGAAATATGTTGTCTGATTATTTTAATCAGCTTAATTTCCGAATATTCGGGCAATAAATCAAGCACTATTTTGTCGTTCGGTTTAGCAAACAATGAAAGATTAAACACGCAAATTCCTGATAAAGAATTTTCTGTAAATTGAATTTCGCCCGTTTCAGCTTTTATAAGTTGACCCTTTTCACCGTATAACTGAGCCGTTCCCGAAACTCTCAATCCTTTTAAAGTTTTCAAAACATCGCTCTTAACCTTAATCGGACAAAGAGCAGGGGAGAACGAAACAACCTTGTGACCGAAGTTTTTTAGATAATCGACTGCACTTGCGTTTCCGCCAAGCTTAGGAGCGGCTTTTGAACCGTTTGCAATCACAAGTTTGTTGCAAATGAAATCATATTTCTTTTCGCTGTCATCTGATGAGATTTTAAAAGCATTTGGAATTTTCTTTACGGAATGAATATTCTGTCCTGTAAAAACATCTATTCTGAGTGTTTCAACCTGTAAACGCAGAACATCCAGCACAGAAGCGGCGTTTTTGCTTATCGGGTAATATCTGCCCTCACCGTCATAAAAACTCAAAAGACCGAAGATTTTAAAAATATCAGCCATATCATCACCGCTGAATCTTTCAAAAATTTTTTCGCTCTGTTTTTTGAAAGAGCCGACATATTTATCGGGGGATATACAGTGATTTGTCAGATTACATCTGCCGTTGCCAGTTGACATCAGCTTTTTGCCTAATCTGTCATTTTTTTCAATTATTGCAATTTTCCTTGAACGGTCACGCCTCTTTGCTGTAATTGCACACATAAGACCGGATGCTCCGCCGCCGATTATAATTGCGTCATATATATTTTTCTTTTCCATTTTATAAATTCACCAAAAAATAAGGGCAGCATGTGCTGCCCAAAATTATTTACGGAGCAAAAATAAAGTTGATTCCGTTTGCTACAAGTACCGAACCGATACCCATTATAATACCTGCGATAACAACACCGCACATAACGGCTATAACGCTTTTCTTAAAGCCAAGGTCAAGAATACTTGCCGCAAGTGTTCCTGTCCATGCACCTGTGCCGGGAAGAGGGATGCCTACGAAAAGCATAAGTGCAACAAACATTCCGTTGCCTGCTTTTGCCTCAAGCTTTCTTCCGCCTTTTTCGCCCTTTTCAAGGCAGAAAGAGAAGAACTTTCCGATAAACTTCTTATCCGAACCCCATACGAGAACCTTTCTTGCAAAGAGATAGATAATCGGAACAGGGAGCATATTGCCTAAAATGCAGATTACATATGTCCAAAAAAGATTCAGGTCATTTGCAACCGCAACAGGCACAGCACCTCTGATTTCCACTATCGGAACCATTGAAATTAAAAATACTATTAAATACCACATATTTGCTCCTTAGAAATTATAATTTGCCAATACCAGATAAGTATAACAGATTTAAAAGCTTTTTTCAATATTTGAGCAAGATAAAATCTCCCATAATAAAGCCTTAAAATTTGATTTATTTATACATTATGATAAATAATTATTCAAAAGTTGACATTGACGGGATAATCAGTAAAATATATTTTGGAGTGATTTGATGAAAACGAATTCCTGTTCAATGCGATTCAGAATAATTATGTTTATTTTGACTGCAGCTGTAATTGCATTTGCGTTTATTCATTCTTCAATGCCGTCAGTTGAGTCGGCACAAGAGAGTGAAAGTGTGCTTGATTTTGTCACTGCAATTCTGAAATTTTTCGGAATTGATCCGAACCTTTCAGACCACATAATCAGAAAACTTGCTCATTTTACGGAGTACACCGTTATGGGAGCATTACTCTGTTCGTGTGCCTATTCATTTGACAGAATCAAGCCGATAAAATTTATACCTTACACCGTATCAATCGGACTGTTTACCTGTTTTATAGATGAAACTATCCAGCTTGGAGTAGAGGGAAGATCAGGACAGGTGAGTGATATGTGGATTGACTTTTTCGGTGTATTGCTCGGTACTGCAGTAATGCTTATTGCATTTTGGATTTACAGGAAGATACGAAAGATCAATTAACTATCTATTATGTGAATGAGAAAGGAATCAGTATGGAGAAAGTAATTCAGCCAAAAGAAAACAAAATGGGTACTATGCCGATGACAAAACTCATTTTAACAATGAGCTTGCCTGCAATTTTTTCAATGACAATTCAGGCAATGTACAATGTTGTTGACAGTATTTTTATCGGCAACTATGACGCAAACGGACTTACCGCAACTTCACTTGCATATCCGTTGCAAATGCTTTTGATTGCGTTTGCTGTCGGTACGGCAGTCGGTGTAAACTCATTTGTTTCAAGAAAACTCGGTGAGAAAAATTTTAATCAGGCAAATGACGGTGCAACTCATGGCCTTGTAACCTGTGTTTTTAACTATGTAATATTTTTATTGCTCGGACTTTTTGCAGTTCGTCCGTTTATGGCGATGTACACACAAAATGAGGCCATTCTCAATTACGGAATTCAGTATCTAACAATTGTACTTTGCTTCTCATTCTTTTCAATTGTTCAGGTTATGATTGAAAAAACACTTCAGGCAACAGGTAATATGATATTCCCGATGCTTTCACAGCTTTTCGGTGCAATTGTAAATATTATTTTTGATCCGCTTTTAATTTTCGGAATAGGTATTTTTCCGGAACTCGGAGTTCTCGGTGCGGCAATTGCCACTGTATTCGGACAATTCTGCGGTATGGTTTTCTGCCTTTTCATCCTTTTCTTTAAGAATCACGAAGTTAAGGTTTCGTTCAGAAATTTCAAATTAAAGGCTTCTACATTAAAAGCAATTTATGTTGTAGGTTTTCCGTCTGTAATTATGCAATCCATCGGTTCTGTTATGATTATCGGACTCAATGCGATTCTTGCAGTTTCGGAAGCTGCTGTAACAGTACTCGGTATCTACTATAAATTACAGAGTTTTGTATTTATGCCGTGTTTCGGTCTTAATCAGGGTGTAATGCCCATTATCGGTTACAACTACGGTGCAAGAAAGAAGAAGAGAATGTATTCCGCTTTAAAGCGTGGTATTATTATCGGTGTAATTATTATGGCAATCGGCACAATTCTTATGTGGACAATCCCCGAACAGCTTATAGCTATGTTTGGCGGCACACAGGATATTATGGACATCGGTGTTCCTGCATTCAGAATTATCAGCCTTTGCTTTATTCCTGCCGCTGCAGGCATTATATTTACAACACTTTTCCAGGCAGTCGGCAAAGGTCTTCGCAGTCTTATTATGTCATTCTGCCGTCAGCTTGTTCTCATTCTCCCAATTGCTTGGGTGCTTTCAATTGTATTTGATTACACTGCTGTTTGGTACGCATTCCCAATCGCGGAATTTTTCTCATTGATGCTTGCAATTGCCTTTTTTGTCAACCTTACAAAGGGTGATTTCAAAAAGCTTGATCAAAAGATTGAGTGATAAAGTTAAATCCGTTCACCTCAGTGCATATATTGCATTGAGGTGATTTTTTTGACAGAAAATAATAATAACAGAAATACTATTACATATGACGATGACTGGAAATCTGTATCATATTCCGAATATCCGAAAACAACAGAAGATTTTGATTCAAGTGAGAAAGAGGAGAAATCTTTATCGCCTGAAAAAAATATTGCAAAAAAAGATTCTCCCCGTCAACTTGTAATAACGGTTCAGCTTGTGTGCTGTATTCTTATAGCACTTGCAGCCTTTTTGCTTAATCTTTTTGGCGGAGAGGTTTATGCCGCAACACGGGATTGGTACTATTCAAATCTTGAAAAATCCGTGATTTTTGACACAGGTGACAATAAAATAGATTTATCAAACCTATTCGGTGCAACAAGCGATGAAGTTTCGTCTGCTAAACATTGATTTCACGGTTTCGTATTCACTCATTTGCCTTGGCGCAATATGTGTGATACTGAATATATTTTTAGGATTTCTATGTTGCATTATGGCTGTGGTTATTCATGAATGCGGTCATCTTTTTGCAATGCTTGTCTGCAAATCTCCGCCTGATAAAATCAAAATTTCACTGTTTGAAATCAAGATTATCAACTCTTCAAGACAGTTAAACACAACCCGTCAGAACATTTTCATAATTTTTTTCGGTCCTTTTGCTAATTTCATTTGTTTTATTCTGTTTTATCTGCTATACTTATGTAATAATGAAATTTATTTGCCGATTACCATGGCGAACCTCTGCACAGGATTTTTTAATATGTTGCCTGTTATGTCACTTGACGGGGGACAACTTTTATATGTCATTCTGTGCAGAAAATTTTCGGAAAAGTCAGCCGAAAGAGCAGTAAATATTTCTGCTCTTATAATACTTTTTCCGTTGACGGTACTCAGCTTTGTAGTCTTACTAAATTCAAAATATAATTTTTCACTGTTGTTTGTGTGTGCGTATCTCATTGCATCACTGTTATGCAGAAACAACAGATACTACTGACGGAGGATTTTATGGTCAGCAAAGAAGTTGAAAAATTACTTCTGAAGGTTCAAAAACCCGGCAGATATGTCGGCGGTGAACTCAACGAAGTAATCAAGGATAAAAAGAAAGTAGATTGCAGATTCGCCTTCTGCTTTCCCGATACTTATGAGGTAGGTATGTCCCATCTCGGAATGAAAATTCTTTACAGCCTTATGAACGCTGTGCCGTACATTTGGTGCGAAAGAGTTTTTGCCCCATGGGTTGATATGGAAGAAGAGATGATAAAACACAATATTCCGCTTTATGCGCTTGAAAGCGGAGATCCCGTGTCCGATTTTGACTTTATCGGTTTCACTCTCCAGTATGAACTCAGCTTTACAAATATGCTCAATATGCTCAGGCTTTCGGGTGTGCCGATTAAAAGCTGTGACAGAAAAGAACTTAAAAACATAGTAGTTGCAGGCGGACCGTGTGCCTGCAACCCCGAGCCGATTGCAGATTTTGTCGATATTTTCTTCATCGGTGAGGGAGAAGAGGTTGACCTTGAGGTTATTGAACTTTTCAGAAGGTGCAGAGCCGAGGGTAAATCAAAACAGGAGTTTCTAGAACTCTCATCTAAAATTGAGGGTGTATATGTTCCTGCACTCTATGATGTAACATATAACGAGGACGGCACAATCAAGTCATTCACTCCAAAAGGAGATGCTCCCGCTAAAATCCATAAGCGTATTATGCTTGATATGGACAAGTCATTTTATCCCGACAACTTTGTAGTTCCGCTCGTTGAGATAGTTCATGACAGAGCAGTTCAGGAAATTTTCCGTGGTTGTATCAGAGGTTGTCGTTTTTGTCAGGCAGGTATGATTTACCGTCCGGTTCGTGAAAAATCTCCCGAAACTATCAACAAACAATGCAGAGCATTATGTGATAACACAGGTTATGACGAAGTTTCGCTTTCTTCACTCAGTTCAAGTGACTACAGTCAGATTGTACCATTGCTTGACAAGCTGAATGAGTGGAGCAAAGACGAAAAAGTCAGCATTTCACTTCCGTCACTGCGTGTTGACGGTTTTACCGATGACATTATGAATAAGATTAAAACCGTTCGTAAGAGCGGACTTACATTCGCTCCCGAAGCGGGCAGTCAGCGTATGCGTGATGTTATCAATAAAAATGTTCGTGAAGACGAGCTTTTGCAGACTTGTACAACTGCATTTGCAGGCGGTTGGACTACAGTAAAACTCTATTTTATGATTGGTCTGCCTACCGAAACAATGGATGATGTTGCCGCTATTGCAGGACTCGGTCAGTCGGTAGTAGATGCGTATTACAAATGTCCCGATAAGCCAAAGGGCAAGTCTGTTCGTGTAACCGTTTCGGCATCATCTTTTGTACCGAAGCCGTTTACACCTTTCCAGTGGGAACCGCAGGATACAATTCCTGTCCTTCACGAAAAACAACAGCATATTAAAGAAAGCATTACAACAAGAAAAATTCAGTTCAATTATCACGATGCAGACACAAGCTACCTTGAAGCAGTATTTGCAAGGGGTGACAGAAAACTCTGTAAGGTTATGGAACTTGCCTGCGAAAGAGGTTTTCATTTTGACGGTTGGAATGATTGTTTCAGTCTTGAGAAATGGCTTGAACTCTTTGATGAATGTGGTGTTGACCCAACATTCTATGCAAACAGACGCAGATGTTTTGACGAAATTCTTCCGTGGGATCATATTGACTACGGTGTAACTAAGGATTTCCTTATCAGAGAATGTAAAAAAGCGTATGCAGATACAACAACACCGCATTGCAGACTGAAATGCAACAACTGCGGTGCGGCAAAATACGGAAAGGGTGTGTGCTTTGAAAAGCGTAAGAATATGGTTTAAAAAAGACTTTGAATGTCGATATATCTCACACCTTGACCTCAACCGCTGTATGCTTCGTGCGTTACACAAGAGCAAAATCCCGATTTGGCACACAGAGGGTTTTAACCCTCATCCATTTGCAACATTTCCATTGCCGCTTTCACTCGGATTCAGAGGTGTGAACGAATGTATGGATGTCAAACTTGAAGATGATGATTTTCCGTTTAAAGAAATTATTTCAAGACTCAATGACTGTCTGCCAAGAGGACTTCGTGTATTTGATGTTACAGAACCCATTATGAAAGCGGGTAAGATTGCATTTGCGTCATTTACAATCAAGATTTCCATTGACGGTGAAAATTCCCACACAGTATGCGAACAGCTTAAAGAGTTGCTTGCAAGTGAGAGCATTGAAATTGAAAAGAAATCAAAAAAAGGTATGAAAACCGTTGATATAAAGCAGGGAATACAGAGTTTTACGGTAACAGAAAAGTTTGATTTTGCAGAACTTGATGTTATTTTATCAGCAGGCAGTTTCGATAATGTGAACCCGAATTTGCTTATTTCTGCATTTGAAAACCGTTTTTCAGTATCATGTGATGTCGATATCACAAGAAATGACCTTTATAACGCAGATATGGAATTGTTCAGATAGGTGAAAGTATGTTTGAATTTACAATAAGAGAAAACGATTTTTTAAACGGATTTTTAAATTTATTGAGTGACTATGTAAATAAGTCGTATAAATTCACCATGTCGTACCTGACAAGCCCTCTTTTGTCAGATGTGCGTGAGAGTGAAAGACTTGTTTTGCTTGTAGTCAACAAGTCTGTTTTCCAGAATATGTACAGCTTCATTAAGCTGAATGACAGCAATATGCAGTTTGCATCATTTTCCTGTCTTGAAGCGGCTGTTAATTCAATGCGACTTTACAATGTTCTTGCTACAAATCCGGATTATATGCACGAATACATTACAGGAGATAAGTTTTTGCTTGAAGTATGTGAAAACGAGCTTCTTGAAAAACAGAAGGAATATAAAAAAGGTGAAGAGGAGTTCTCACTCCGTGAATTTTCTTCGGGACTTCACAGATTTAATTCCTTTGAATTAAAAAACGCAGCTGTTGCGTCACAGCTTGTTGACGGCAATATCTACCTTGGACTTTCCTGCGGCAAGGAAATCGGAGAAGATTTGCAAGATGAGGTTAGAAAGAGTATGATTGGTGCATACCTTTCACTTTCAAAGCACAATAAAATGTTTTTTAACGGCGGTATAGATGATACTCTTGAAGAGCTTGAGGACAAGCTCTATGAAAAGTTTCTTGAATATATCAGAAAGTTTTCTTAATCTTTTTGAAACTTTCACATTACTTTACAAGAATGTTCAATTTTCTGTCACATAAGACAGCTATTATATGCTTGTAAGATAAAGAAATGACAAAAACAAGTCAACTTTATCGTAAAATAAACAGCTTATAAGAACTTTTCATAGATTTCCTCTCTAATATGTCGAAAGACACAAAGGTCGGCTTTTCAGCCGACCTTTTTAATTTACAGGTGATATTATGAATTATTACTCTTTAAATAAATATTTAAAAAACACTTTCGGCGAGAAAGTGTATAAAATTTCGCTAAACGGCAATATGACCTGTCCAAATCGTGACGGAACTCTAGGAACAAAAGGCTGTATTTTTTGCAGTAGGGGAGGTTCGGGAGAATTTGCCGCCGATTCGCTTCTTTCAATTCACGAACAAATTGAGCAGGCAAAACTGCGTATCAGAAAAAAATCAGACTGTAAAAAGTTTATTGCATATTTTCAGCCGTTTACGAATACCTATGCACCGACAGAATATCTTGAAAAAATTTTCACAGAGGCAATATCTGAACCCGATGTAGTTGCTCTGTCAATTGCAACCCGACCTGATTGCCTGGGAAATGATGTGCTGAATCTTCTTGAAAAACTGAACAAGATAAAACCTGTTTGGGTTGAACTCGGATTACAAACCATTCACGAAGATACGGCTGAATATATAAGAAGAATGTATCCGCTTTCCGTATATGATTCAGCTATAGAACATCTTCACAAAATCGGTATAAATGTAATTACACACATAATTTTAGGACTTCCGAACGAATCAAAAGAAATGATGCTTGGATCTGTTAAGTATGTCGGAGATAAAACTGACGGAATAAAGCTTCAACTTTTACATATTTTAAAAGATACCGATTTATGCGATGAATACGAACTCGGAAAGTTTGATGTGCTTACAATTGATGAGTATATCGACATTCTCTGCGATTGCGTAGAATTGTTGCCTGAAAATGTTGTAATTCATCGCCTTACAGGTGACGGCGATAAGAAAATCCTTGTAGCACCAATGTGGAGTGCCGACAAAAAGCGTGTTTTAAACTCAATCAACCGTGAATTTGCAAAGCGTGATATCACGCAGGAAAGAAAGGCACAGTAAAAGACTTCCGAATCAATCATCGGAAGTCTTGTTTTCAAGAGTATTGTCGTTGTGATTTTTCTCTTTTTCAGCTTTCTTTTGAGCAGATTTTTTGCCGATTGCATACGCAATAGCCAATACAGCTAAACATCCTGCAGTTATTCCCATACCGGCAAAGAAAAATGTAATCTGTCTATCCTTTATAACGCTATGGTCAACATATTGATTGCTGTTTGCATTAACGGTAGTAGGTTCAGTAGTATGCTTACTTTTACCGCCTTTTCCTGTAGGCATCTGCGTACTGCTTTTATTATCCGATGAAACCGAAACTCCGCCAACAGTACCTGATGCATTCTTATATATCTTCACACACGATGCCGTACAATTACCGACATCGATAAAATTTACATCTGAATCTACACACTGTTCAACCGTGTAATCAATATACGCTGTTCCTGTCTTGAGCGTTTTGAAAGTAAGGAGCAAAATTTCACTTCCGTCCGATATATTTTGACCGTCGGAATTGAGAAAAACAACCTTAACATTTCCGCTTTTCTTATTCACCTGAATTTTAGAGCCACTGTTGGCAGCTTTAACTTTTCTAAATTCCATATAATCCGCATCATAAGTAAATTCAAAAGTTGCCGCACTGAGCCTTTTGTCTGACTTTGCAGAAAGTGCAACGGTAAAAAGTCTGTTCGGTTTCATATCCGCATTCTGCATTTCAAAACTTACTTTACCGGTTGCCAAAATACAATTGATTGACAAAAGCATCAGCACTGACAGAACACAAAATGTGCTAAATAATTTTTTCATAATTCACCACAATAAAAAATATTTTAAATTTTTCTTGATTTTTTTTACTTCATTTGATATAATAGTCAAGTCGTTTGGAGAGATGTCCGAGCTGGCCGAAGGAGCATGATTGGAAATCATGTATACGGTGAACACCGTATCAGGGGTTCGAATCCCCTTCTCTCCGCCACAAACGCTGAACTTTAATTTTTTAGTTCAGCGTTATTTTTTTGCCTTAATTACAATTTAAGCAATTAAAACGATTCATTTTCATACATTTAATTGTACTCTACTCCCGAAATTATTGTCAATAAAACAGGTGGTGAAGAGTTATCACTTACAAGTTTTATAGCAGGTAATCACAGGTTAAATGACACTACAAAGCATTATTCGTTTGAATATTCAAAAAACTGCCACTAAACCTTTACAAAACCCACAAGATATTGTATTATATTAGTAATTATAAATTATCGTGGGGTGTTATGTATGAAACCGAAATATAAAAGAGTATTATTAAAACTTTCAGGCGAATCACTTGCAGGCGAAATGAAGCACGGCATTGATTTTGAAACAGTTCTTAAAATCTGCAAACCTATCAAGGAATGTGTTGACGCAGGTGTAGAGGTCGGCATCGTAGTAGGCGGCGGCAACTTCTGGCGTGGCAGAAGTTCGGGTGAAATGGACAGAACAAGAGCTGACCATATGGGTATGCTCGCGACAACAATCAATGCACTCGGTGTATGCGATGCACTTGAACAGCTCGGCGTAAATGTTCGTGTACAGACAGCTATCGCTATGCATCAGATTGCAGAGCCGTACATCAGAAACAAAGCAGTTCTTCACCTTCAGAAGGGCAGAGTAGTAGTATTCGGTTGCGGAACAGGCAACCCGTTCTTCAGCACAGACACAGCAGCGGCTCTTCGTGCAGCTGAAATTGAGGCTGACATCGTTATGAAGGCTACTATGGTTGACGGTGTATACGACAGCGATCCTAAGAAGAATCCTGATGCTAAGAAGTATGATACAATTTCATTTCACGAGGTACTCAACAAGGACCTCGCTGTTATGGACAGCACTGCAGCATCACTCTGCAAGGATAACAATCTTCCCATTCTTGTATTCAGCATTGATGACCCTGAAAACATCTACAGAGCTGTTTGTGGTGAAAACATCGGTACTATCGTAACAGCTAACGACTAATTCAATTGATTATTTTACTGACTTTTTAACAATAATTATTAAACAGGAGGCATAATTATGCAGACACAGTTAAAAAAAGCCGGCGAAACTATGGACAGACGCCTTGAGCATATGCGCAAGGAATTTTCAGAAATCAGAGCAGGTAGAGCAAATCCTGCTGTTCTTGATAAAGTAAAGGTTGACTACTACGGTGCTCCGACACCTGTAAACCAGCTTGCCGCAGTTTCTGTTACAGAGGCAAGGACTCTTACAATTCAGCCTTGGGACGCATCTGTTTTAAGACAGATTGAAAAAGCTATCCAGACTTCGGACATCGGCATTAACCCCCAGAATGACGGTAAAGTTATTCGTCTTATCTTTCCACCGCTTACAGAGGACAGACGAAAAGAAATCGTAAAAGATGTTCAGAAAATTGCTGAAGAAACCAAGGTTCAGATTCGTAATGTACGCCGTGACCTTATCGACAAGCTCAAGGCTATGAAAAAGGATGGCGAGCTTACAGAGGATGATCTTAAGCAGGGCGAAAAGAAAGCTCAGGAACTTACAGATAAGTATGTAAAAGAAGTTGAGAGCATTTCTGCAGTAAAGCAGAAAGAAATTTTGGAGATGTAATATGGCTTTTTTCTCAAAGAAAAAAGATGAGCAGATTGAGGTTACAAGCCTCAATCTGCCTTCACATATCGGAATTATTATGGACGGCAACGGCCGTTGGGCAAAGAAAAGAGGACTTCCGAGAAAAGCAGGTCACCGTCAAGGTGCAAAAACTTTCAGAACCATAACAAGATACTGTTCTGACATCGGAATAAAGTATCTCACCGTGTATGCGTTTTCTACTGAAAACTGGAAAAGACCGCAGGATGAGGTTGACGCACTTATGTCACTTTTTAAGTCTTATCTTAGTGAAGCACTTGAGGATTTTAAAGATGACAGTATAGTGGTTAAGTTTATCGGCGACAAGTCAGGCTTTAACGACGAACTTCGTGAACTTATGATTGAAAACGAAGAAAGTTCAAAAGACCGTGACGGTATGGTTCTTAATATTGCAATGAATTACGGCAGCCGTGATGAAATTGTAAGAGCAGTAAAAAATATTTCCGCAGATGTCAAAAACGGTAAAATCAATACAGATGACATTGACGAAAATCTCTTTTCTGATTATCTTTACACCGCAGGTCAGCCTGATCCAGACCTTATTATCAGGCCAAGCGGTGAATACAGAATTTCAAATTTTCTTTTGTGGCAGTCAGCCTATACGGAATTTGTAATAATGAACAAATTGTGGCCTGATTTTCAGAAATCAGACCTTGATGAAGCGTTAAAAATATACTCCTCCAGAAACAGAAGATACGGCGGAGTTTGATGAGAGTTGATATAAAATGAAATCACTAAAGCCAAGGCTGTTGACAGCCGTAATAGGAATACCAATACTGCTGATTGTTCTGTTTGTATCGGAACTTTGGCTCCCATTTGCAGGAATAATCATAGGAGTAGCCTCGGCATTTATGACAGGCGAATATCTGCATGCTCGAAAAATGCTTTATAAATTGCATCTTTCAATACCTTGTATGCTTTTTGCTTTTCTGCTTTCAATTTTGGTTACAACAAAGTTTCTGTATATTCTGCTTTTTGCATTTATACTTACAGCTTTTGCTGTAATGATTTTCAAACACGAAAAGACAAATTATGCAGATGTAGCGTATGCTGTGTTCGGCACATTTTTAATTTCTTTCGGAATGAGTGCCATTCCGATTGTCTGCACATCATCTGCATCCATTACTTTCTGTTTTATATGTGCGTTTTCATTACCGTGGATGGCAGACGCAGGCGGCTTCTTTATCGGAGCATCGTTAGGCAAGCACAAGCTTTGCCCGAAAATCAGCCCTAAAAAGACTGTTGAGGGTGCAATCGGCGGAATACTTTTTTGTGACCTTACAGCCGTAATCATCGGTCTAATTTTTCATTTTTGTGTTATGCCCGATGCTAATATTAACTTCTGGGCATTGATTCTCCTCGGTGTAATTGACGCTCCGGTTTCAATTCTCGGCGACCTGAGTTTTTCACTCATCAAGAGAAGTTACGGAATCAAGGACTATGGCTCAATTTTCCCCGGTCACGGTGGAATGCTTGACAGGTTCGACAGCATAATATTTACTGCACCTGTTCTTGTGGCAATCAATCAATTCATACCTTTCATCACAGTGGGGTAAACTAAAATGGTAAATTCACTTTCAATTCTCGGATCAACAGGTTCAATCGGAACTCAAACGCTTGATGTTGTAGATAAACTCAATTTAAAAGTTTCTGCACTCACGGCTTCAACAAATATAAAGCTGCTTGAAGAACAGGTAAGAAAATACAAACCTGAACTTGCAGTAGTTTTTAACGAAGAAAAAGCCAAAGAATTCAAAGATAACATAAAAGATACAAACACCCGTGTTTTAAGCGGAATGGATGGTCTTATTGAAGCGGCAACTCAGAAAGAAGCTGACCTTGTAGTTAATTCAGTTGTCGGAATGGTCGGTTTAAAGCCGACACTCGCTGCAGCAAACGCTAAAAAAGACATTGCTTTTGCAAACAAAGAAACACTTGTAACAGGCGGTAAGCTTGTATGTGATGCGGTAAAGAAAAACGGTGTAAAACTTCTCCCTGTTGACAGCGAACATTCAGCCATTTTCCAGTGTATGCAGGGTATGCCCGAGAAGATAATGCTCAAAAAGCTCATTCTTACAGCGTCAGGCGGTCCTTTCTTCGGAAAAACAACCGAAGATTTAAAGAATGTAACAGTTAAGGAGGCACTCAATCATCCCAACTGGAGTATGGGTGCAAAAATAACCATCGACTCTGCTACAATGATGAACAAGGGACTTGAAATCATTGAGGCGAGATGGCTTTTTGATGTTCAGCCAGAAAACATTGATGTTGTTGTACACCGTGAAAGCATAATACATTCTCTTATTGAGTATGTAGATAATTCCGTAATTGCACAGCTGGGACTTCCTGATATGAGAATCCCGATTCAGTACGCAATTACATATCCCGAAAGATATGAATCACCTGTCGGCGAATTAAGTCTTGCTCAAATCGGCAGAATGACTTTTTTTGAACCCGATTATGAAACCTTCAAGTGCCTTAGAGCCTGCAAAAAGGCTCTTTCGCTCGGAGGTGTTGCAACAGCTGTTGCAAACGGTGCTAATGAGGAGGCTAACCGACTTTTCAGAGAGGGTAAAATCACTTTTCTTGAAATCGGCGACCTTGTTATGGGTGCAATTGATAACATAGACAATTTTGAGCCTACATGCGTTGATGATGTATTGAAGGCGGATAAACTTGCAAGAGAGTATGTACTCTCTATGCTATAATTTGCGGTAATATTTTTCATTGCTGTCTTTGCGGCGGCAATGAATATTTTGGAGTTGATTTATTTTAATGCAAATTTTAACAGTTGCGGCTCTCATTGTAATAGGAATATTACTTTTTGAGCTTATAATTTTTTCTCATGAATTTGGTCATTTTATTACCGCAAAGCTTTCGGGTGTAAAGGTAAATGAGTTTGCACTCGGTATGGGACCGAAAATAATCAGTTTTGTAAAAGGTGAAACAAGGTACTCGCTTCGTCTATTTCCGATAGGCGGTTACTGTGCCATGGAGGGCGAGGATGAGGACAGCGAAGAAAAAGGCGCGTTTAATAATGCAAAAGTATGGAAGAGAATGATTATCATAATCGCTGGTGCGGTTATGAATATTCTTCTCGGTTTTGTTATGATGTTTGCCTTTACCGTTCAGGCTGACAGCTACAGTTCAACTACAATATCTCAGTTTCAGCCTAATGCGTTCACAGCCAATACAGGCTTGCAGACGGGGGATAAGATTGTCGAAGTGAACGGTTATTCAATTTGGAATTCAAAAGATTTGCAGTTTGCAATCTCAACACTTCCGTATGAAACTGTAGAAGGCAGCACACTTGAAGTGTACAAAGAAAGAGCGACATCTGCCGCCTGCGGAGTGTACAATAAATACGCCAATGACAAATCCCTTTCACAAGATGAACTTCAAAAATACTACAACGCTCTCTCAGAGGGTTGTTCAAAGATAAATAAGGCTGCAAGCAAAGAAGAGGCTGAAAAGCTTCTTGACGAAGCTTGTAAGTCAATTTATGCGCTTGACAAATCATATGATATGTCAAAGTATAAAACACCCGAAATAGACACAACTACATCAAGACCGAGATTTATGGCTGATGTAAAGGTTGTCCGTGACGGCAAAGAAATAACGCTTGAAAATGTACAGTTCTTCACCTATTATGCCGATGACGATGCCGAAAAGGAGAACAAACCAACCGTTGCTTTTGACTTTGCGGTTGAGCCTATTGAAAAAAATGTCGGCACGGTTCTTACGGAAACATTTACAGAAACCTGCTCAATGGCAAAAACTGTGTGGACTTCGCTTGTATGGCTTGTACAGGGAAAATTCGGCTTCAATGATATGTCAGGTCCTGTCGGTATCGCAACTGCGGTAACTCAGGTTGCATCCATGGGTCTTGAAACAGGTTTTGCAGACGCGGTTAATAACATTTTGTTTGTAATGATACTCATAACGGTAAACCTCGGAATTGTTAATATGCTTCCGTTTCCTGCTCTTGACGGCGGAAGATTCCTGTTCCTGCTGATTGAATGGATATTCAAAAAGCCGATTCCGAGAAAAGCAGAGCAGGTTGTAAATACTGCAGGACTTGTACTGTTGCTTGCATTTATGCTCATAATTTCGGTGAAAGATGTATTCCAACTTGTAACGGGAACATTTCCCGGAATGTAGATAAACGGAGGAATTTTTATGGGAAGTAAAATTCAGGTAACTGCCGGCAATGTAAAAATCGGCGGCGGTGCTAAAGTAAGCGTTCAGTCAATGCTCAATATTCCCTCAACAGATATTGAGGGTTCTGTAAGACAGGCAAAGGAACTTGAGGCAGCTGGCTGCGAAATCATTCGTGCCGCTATTCCTAATAAAGATGCAGTAAAGCTTATTCCTGCTCTTAAAGAAGCCGTAAGCGTTCCGATTGTAGCCGATATTCATTTTGACTACAAGCTTGCTCTTGAAGCTTGTGCAGCCGGAGTTGACAAAATTCGCATAAACCCAGGTAATATCGGCTCTGATAACAGAGTAAAGGCAGTTGCTGATGCCTGCAAACAGCGTGGTATTCCTATTAGAATAGGTGTAAACTCCGGTTCGCTTGAAAAAGAAATTCTTGCAAAATACGGTCATCCAACACCTGAAGCACTTTGTGACAGTGCTTTGTATCACGCTTCACTTCTTGAAAAGTTTGATTTTAACGATATTGTTCTTTCAATGAAGAGTTCTACCGTTTCTACTATGATTAAAGCCTATGAACTTGCCGCCGAAAGATGTGATTATCCGCTTCACCTCGGTGTTACAGAGGCAGGAACAGAAAGAATGGGCATTATCAAATCTTCTGCAGGAATCGGTGCATTGCTTCTTCACGGCATAGGTGACACAATCAGAGTTTCCCTCACAGCCGACCCTGTAAAGGAAGTTTATGCCGCTCATGATATTCTTAAAGCACTTGATATTGAAAAAGACGGGGTTCAGTTTGTTTCATGCCCAACCTGCGGAAGAACAAGAATCGACCTTGTTGGCATTGCAAATGAGGTTGAAGAAAAACTCAGAAACTGCAAGAAGAATATTAAAGTTGCGGTAATGGGCTGTGTTGTAAACGGACCCGGAGAGGCAAGAGAGGCAGACATCGGCATAGCAGGCGGTGAAGGCTGCGGTCTTGTATTCAAAAAAGGTGAAATTCTCCGTAAAGTCCCCGAAGATAAACTTGTAGACGCACTTATGGAAGAAGTAGAAAAATTATAATCATATCAGCAATCTTGACATTGCTTTGGTATTAACAGAAGGAAATATATGAAAACATTAGGAGAAGTCTTTGCCTCCCAGTTCGGCATAAATCTGCCGCAACAAACATCACAGGGAGAATTGACACAACTTAATATAAACAAACAATCCCGTTTGATAATTTTGTCAGTTAATTTTGCTGGGTTAATCGACCGTAATTTGCTCTTTGAAACTGAAAAGAGTATTACAAAAGTTCTTGCTTACCATACTGTAATCAAGCCGCATTTTCCTACAGAATTATTTTCAGCCGATTATTTTTCTCAGCTTTACATAGCTGTCAGAAGAGATATTCCAAGTATTAACGGAACTCTCAACAACGCCGAGGTTAAGTTTGAAAATAACATTCTCACAATCAATCTTCTCAATGGAGGCAAATCACTCCTTGACAGCAAAGGTTTTGACAAGGCACTTGTAAAGCTCATTTTCGAAGAATTCAATCTTCATATTTCCGTAAATTATACAGGAACATTTGAGATTGAAGAAAACAGTGAAGAGTACAAAGCTGCAATTCAAAATGCTCAGGAAAAAATCAATCGTGAAAATCTTCAGAAAGCTGCTGAATTCTATCAGGAAGAGGCTGAAACAGCAGAGAAAAGGGAAGAGAAACACGCTGAAAACACTACTACAGAAATTGAAGTTCGTGAGGGCAAATTTGCCACTCCTCAGATTATTCAATCCTCAATCCGTCCTTTATACGGAAGGTCGATTAGAGGAAAGATGATTCCGATTTCGTCAATTTCAGGCGATTCTGGAAGAATTGTAGTCTGGGGCGATGTGTTTGATATTGAAAAGAAAGTCACCAAAAGCGGCGATAAAAATATTTTTACAATCGACATAACCGACTACACAGGTTCAACAACTGCTAAGGTGTTTAATTCAATTAAAGAATCCGCCGTAATCGACAACATCAAAAAAGGCGATACAATCGTTGTTCAGGGTGATGTTGAATACGATAAATATGCAGGTGAGCTTGTTGTCAATGCTCGCTCGATTGGTACTGCCCAAAAAGTAAAGGTTGTTGACAATGCTGAGAAAAAGCGTGTTGAGCTTCATATGCATACCAATATGTCACAGATGGACGCTGTAACATCAGCAGGCGACCTTGTAAACCGTGCATATCAGTGGGGACACAAAGCAGTTGCAATTACAGACCACGGTGTTGCACAGGCATTCCCTGATGCAATGAAAGCCGCAGACAAAATCAATAAAGATGAAGAAAAAATCAAAATTATTTACGGTGTTGAAGCCTACTTTATGGATGACCTTGTAGAATCCGTAAAAGGTGATGCCGACACACCTTTCAGCGGCACATTCATATGTTTTGATATAGAAACAACAGGTCTTTCAGCCGCCCGTGACAAAATAACAGAAATCGGTGCGGTTAAGGTAGAAAACGGTATAATTACCGATAGATTCTCAACTTTTGCAAATCCTGAAATGCCAATTCCTCAAAAAATTACCCAGCTCACAGGCATTACAGACGAAATGGTAAAAGATGCTCCGTCCCAGAGCGAAGCTGTAAGTGCATTTCTTGAATTTGCGGGTGATAATGTGCTTGTTGCGCACAATGCACCGTTTGATACATCATTCATTGCAAAAGCCTGCGAAGATATGGGCAGGGAGTACAACTATACATCAATTGATACAGTTGCAATCTCAAGAGCAATTCTTACCGATATAAAGAACTGCAAACTTGATACTGTTGCAAAATTTTTAAGACTGGGTGAGTTCAATCACCACAGGGCAACCGATGATGCCGAGATGCTTGCAAAGATATTTATAAGTCTTTGTCAGCGACTTACTGATGATTTCGGCATAATAAAAACCAACGATATTAACACAAAGATTGCTGGCGGAGATTTCAAAAAACTCCCGACCTATCACCAAATTATTCTTGTAAAGAATAAAACAGGTCTTAAAAATCTTTATAGACTTATTTCATACAGTCATCTCAACTATTTCTATAAAAAGCCGAGAATCCCTAAAAGCGAACTTGTAAAGCACAGAGAGGGTCTTATTATCGGCTCTGCATGTTGTGCAGGTCAACTTTATATGGCAATTCTTGCCGGCAAACCATGGGGAGAACTCAAGCAGATAGCGTCTTTCTATGATTATCTTGAAATTCAGCCTGCAGGCAACAACAGCTTTATGATTCGTGACGGCAGATTCAATTCTGTTGACGAACTTCACGAAATCGACCGCACAATCATTAAACTTGCGAAAGAACTCGGTAAACCCGTCTGCGCAACCTGCGATGTCCATTTTATGGATCCGACTGACTCAGAATTCAGAAAAATTCTTATGGCAGGTCAGGGATTTAAAGACGCAGACCAGCAAGCTCCGCTTTATCTCAGAACAACTGCCGAAATGCTCAAGGAATTTGAGTGGCTCGGCAAAGATAAAGCATATGAGTATGTTGTAGAAAATCCTAACAAAATTGCCGATATGTGCGAATATATCAGACCTATTCCAAAGGGAACATTCCCTCCGAACATTGAGGGCGCACAGGAACAACTCATCGACATTACATGGAAAAGAGCAAAAGAAAAATACGGCGACCCTTTGCCTGAAATCGTAAAAGCAAGACTTGATAAAGAGCTTAATTCAATCACAACCTACGGCTTCTCCGTACTTTATATGACCGCTCAAAAGCTTGTTGCCGACAGTGAAGCTCACGGCTATCTTGTTGGTTCACGAGGATCTGTAGGTTCATCATTCGTAGCTACAATGTCAGGTATTTCGGAAGTTAATCCGCTCTGTCCGCACTATGTATGCCCCAATTGCAAACACAGTGAATTTATCACAGATGGCAGTTATGGCTCAGGTTTTGATATGCCGCCTAAAAACTGTCCCGAATGTGGTACTCTTATGGATCAGGATGGGCACGAAATCCCATTTGAAACATTCCTTGGATTTAAGGGCGATAAAGTACCTGATATTGACCTTAACTTCAGCGGTGAATATCAGTCAAAATCTCACCGTTACACAGAGGAACTCTTCGGTAAAAACAATGTGTTCAAAGCGGGAACAATTTCTACTGTTGCCGAAAAAACAGCTCTTGGCTTTGTAAAGAAGTACGCTCAAGAACGAGGTCTTATAATGCACAAGGCTGAGGAAAAGCGTCTTGCAATTGGCTGCACAGGTGTAAAGAGAACCACAGGTCAGCATCCGGGCGGTATGGTTGTTGTACCGAGAACTAACGATGTTTACGATTTCTGTCCGGTTCAGCATCCTGCAAACGATGTAAACTCAGATAATATTACAACACACTTCGACTTCCATTCTATTCACGATACAATCACCAAGCTTGATGAGCTTGGACACGATGTTCCGACAATCTATCATTATCTTGAACTATACACAGGCATCCCTGTAATGAAGGTTTCAATGAGTGACCCCGAAGTTATGTCGCTCTTTACTTCTCCGAAAGCACTCGGTGTTACGGAAGATGATATCGACTCGAAAACAGGTACATTCAGTCTTCCTGAATGCGGTACTGCGTTCGTAAGAGGAATGCTTATTGAAGCACAGCCAAAAACCTTTACCGACCTTTTGCAGATTGCAGGTCTTTCTCACGGTACTGATGTATGGCTCGGCAACGCTCAGGAGCTTATTCACAAGGGAACCTGTACAATTTCAGAAGTAATCGGTACTCGTGACTCGATTATGACCTATCTTATGCACAAAGGTCTTGAACCCGGTATGGCATTTAAAATAATGGAGATTGTCCGTAAAGGTAACGCAACAAAACTTCTTACAGAGGAGCACTTTAAGGCTATGCGTGAACACAATGTTCCCGAATGGTATATTGATTCCTGTATGAAAATCAAGTATATGTTCCCGAAAGCTCACGCTGCGGCGTATATGATTGCCACGCTCAGACTCGGTTGGTACAAAGTTCACAAGCCTGTTGAGTATTATGCGGCATATTTCACTGTACGAAGTGAAAACCTCGACGGTGCAATTGCTATGCAGGGACACAAAGCTGTTCGTGATAAAATGAACAACATAAAACAAAAGCAAAGTGTTCACGAAGCAACCGCCAAAGATGAAGCAGAGTTTCAGACTTTGCAAATTGTCAACGAAATGATGGCAAGAAAAATCGAATTTCTTCCTGTTGACATCTACAAATCAGAGGCAAAAATGTTCAAGGTAGAAGACGGAAAAATCAGACTTCCGTTCTCATCTCTGCCGGGTGTAGGCGGTGCTGCTGCTGATTCACTTGCCGAAACAGGCAAGCACACAGAGTATCTTTCTATCGAAGATATGCAGATAAAAACTAAGGTTACTAAGGCTGTTATTGAAACACTGAAAGATGTGGGAGTTCTCAAGAATTTGCCTGAAAGCTCACAGATGTCGTTATTTTAAGGAGTTGTCTAAATGAAAAAACTGCTTTCGCTAAAAACTCTGCTGATTTGCATTTCATTTACGGTATTTCTTTTACTAGTAAAGGATAATATGAATGTTTTGTGGTCGGCTCTCGGTTGGATAACAGGCATAATTACTCCATTTGCAATCGGATTTCTTTTTGCCTATATTCTCAACTACCCCTACAAATTTTTCTACACAAAAGTTTTCGGTCGGATGGGGCGAAAGCGGAAATTCCTTGCTAACTTCAGAAAACCCCTTGCACTTATCATAACATACGCAATTGTTGTGGCAATTTTTGTAATCATCATATCTATTGTAGTTCCTCAGATTGCAGCCAGCTTGTTCAGTCTTATCAACAGCCTGCCGCAATACGGCGGAGTTCTATCCGATATGACAAAGACAGTTGTTCATTGGATTAACCATACATTCAGTATGGAAATTGATGCAAGCGAAGTAATAAATAACTTTTTCAAGTATATCACTAACTTTATTTCAGCAGGTAATATCACAAGCTTCCTCGGAAATTCAACAAATGCTGTGTTCAATGCCATTATGTCAATGTGTAACGGTGTGTATAACTTCCTGCTCGGAATCGTTATTTCCGTTTACTTTCTTGCAGCAAAGGAAAACCTTTGTTATCAAATAAAAAAACTTGCGGTTGCTTTTATTCCGATAAAGTATCTCCCGAAAATCTACGAAATAATTGATATTACAGATACAAAATGCGGTCGTTTTCTCGTTGGCGATATTATTGACGCCGCTTTTCTCGGAATTCTCACATTCGTTACTATGTCTATTTTCCAATTACCGTATGCACCGCTTATCGCTGTACTTATCGGTGTGACAAATATTATTCCGTTCTTCGGTCCGTTTATCGGTGCAATTCCGAGTGCATTTATCCTGTTCCTTATTGATCCTATTGATATGATTATTTTTGTAATCATTATCGTAATCATCCAACAGCTTGACGGCAACCTTTTCAAGCCGAAGATTATCGGCAGTCAGGTCGGTCTTTCAAGCTTCTGGGTATTATTCAGCGTTATCGTTGGCGGAGGAATGTTCGGTGTGCTTGGTCTTATTCTCGGAACGCCAATTTATGCCGTAATCTATGCCCTTGTAGGCAAGAGAGTTAAAAACAGAATTGAGTCAAAGGGTAAAATTGCTCAGGAAGCTCTTGATTTTGAAGTTCTTAACTACACAAAAATTGCTGCAGAACAGAAAAAACTCCGTGAAGAAAAAGAAATGCAGCAGAGAGAAAAATTTATGAAATTCATCAATCGTAACAAAACAAGCGATGAAGACGAGCCTACAGAAAATACAGATGAATAACAGAAAATTTCTCGTTTCATCTTTATAGTGTTGACAAATCAAATTTAGTGTGTTAATATATTACCATATTAACACACTAAAGCGTTTTGAGAGGTAATTATGAAGAAAAATTTGAAAATTACTCCCGAGGGAACAAAAGACTTTCTTTTTGCCGAATGTTCCGCTATGGATTATATCTGCACAAGCATTGAAAAGGTATTTGTAAAAGGCGGTTTTAAAAGGGTAATAACTCCTGCCCTTGAATTTTATGATGTCTTTTCAATTCCGTCAAGCGGAATCTCGCAGGAATCAATGTTTAAGACAACCGACAACAAGGGCAGAATCCTTGTAGCCCGTCCGGACTCAACTCTTCCGATTGCAAGAATGGTTTCTACAAGACTGAAAAACAACACACTTCCTGTTCGTCTTTATTACAAGCAGGCAGTGTATCGCAGTAATCCGTCACTTGCAGGAAGAAGAAACGAATTTCTCCAAATGGGTGTTGAGCTTCTCGGTGCAAAAGGAAAGAGAGCCGACCTTGAAATTCTCACCTCGGCAATAAAAAGTATTTCAGCTGTTGCTGATGATTTCAGAATAGAACTCGGACACGCCGAAGTATTCAATGCTCTTTCGAAAGAACTTGATATTGATGACGATTACAAGGAAAAAATCAGAGTATCAATCGAAAGTAAAAACTATTCTGCACTTAACAATCTTCTTGATAAACTCGAACCTTGCAAAACAGTTTCCGCTATCCGTTCACTTCCGTCACTTTTCGGTGGTGAAGAGGTGTTTGACGAAGCTTACGCAATTTGCAAAGGGACAGGCGCTGAAAGCGCTCTTGATTATCTCCATTCAATCTATAAAGAACTTTCCGTACTTGAACTCGGTAATAAACTTATTATTGACCTCGGACTTGTTCAGAGAAATGATTACTACACAGGAATCGTATTCACAGGATACATTAACGGAATCGGTGATGCTGTTATTTCAGGCGGCAGATATGACGATCTTCTCAGTGAATTTGACGCTCCTATGGGTGCTGCAGGCTTTGCGATTGATACAGATGCAATCACAATGAAACATCTTTCCGATGATAATGTAAATTATTCAGATAACCCCGATGTTCTCGTTTTTGCAGAAAACGGAAACGAAATGAAGGCTCTTAAATATGTTGATGAGCTTAATGAAAAGGGAATAAAGGCGCAGTTCAGCGTGCTTGAAACTCTTGAAGAAACAGAACAGTTTGCAAAATCAAGAGGAATTGCAAAAGTTGAAAGTATATAATCAAGCTGTCGGAAAGGATTAAATATGAAACCATTAAGAATTGCTCTGACAAAGGGCAGACTTGAAAAGACTACAATCGAACTTCTTGAAAAAATCGGATATAATTGTGATGAGGTAAAAAACAAGGGAAGAAGGCTTATTCTTCCGATCGGCAACAATGATTTCGAAGTTGTGCTTGCTAAAGCCGCAGATGTTATTACATATGTTGAGCACGGTGTGTGTGACCTTGGTGTCGTCGGCAAGGACACAATTCTTGAAAACGGTTCATCTTTTTATGAACTGCTCGATTTGGGCTTCGGCAAATGCCGTTTTGCCCTTGCAACAAAAAAAGATACCGATTTTTACAGCGGTTACAACACAAAGACAATCGCAACAAAGTATCCAAATGTAACCAGAGCATTTTTTGACGATAAAGATATGGATGTAAGAATCATTAAGATTGAGGGTTCAGTAGAACTTGCTCCTCTTGTTGGTCTTTCAGACGGTATCGTAGATATAGTAGAAACAGGTTCAACACTCAAGGCTAACGGTCTTGAAGTAATTGAATGGGTGTGTGATATTTCAGCCAGACTTATTGCCAACACAGCAAGTCTTAAACTCCGCAAGGCTGAAATTGAAGAATTGCAAAAGAAACTGGAGGCTGTCACAAAATGATTACAACTGTTGTAGCAGACGGAAAAAAGGAATACGAATTTATTGATTTGCTCAAAAAGAGAGCTCAAAATTCAGATAAAAATGTAGTTCCGATTGTTTCGGAAATCATCGAAAATGTTGCAGAAAACGGTGACAAGGCTGTAAAGGAATACACCGTAAAATTTGACGGTAAGGCTCCAGAAAAGGTTGAAATTACTGCTGATGAAATTGACAGCCTTATTGAAAAATGCGATAAGGATTATCTTGAAACAATCAAAAAGGCTGCCGCTAATATCGCTGATTTCCATAAAAGACAGGTTCAGCAAAGCTGGCTTACAACAAAGAATAACGGCGTAATGATGGGGCAGAGAATCAGAGGCCTTAAAAGAGTAGGTATCTATGTTCCGGGCGGCACTGCGGCATATCCGTCATCTGTTCTTATGAATGCAGTTCCCGCCAAAATTGCGGGCGTTGAAGAAATTATTATGTGTACACCCCCACAGAAAGACGGTACACCTAATCCGAATATTATCGCCGCCGCAAAAGTTGCAGGCGTTGACAGAATTTTCCTTATGGGCGGAGCACAGGCAGTAGCCGCTCTTGCATACGGTACAGAATCCGTACCAAAGGTTGACAAAATCGTAGGTCCCGGCAACATCTTTGTTGCAACTGCAAAGAAACTTCTTTACGGCACAGTTGACATTGATATGATTGCAGGTCCTAGTGAAATTCTCATCATTGCTGATAAGTCTGCTAATCCAAAATTCCTTGCAGCAGACCTTATGAGTCAGGCAGAACACGACAAACTCGCTTCTGCAATTCTTCTTACAGACTGCGAAGAACTTGCAAAAGAAACCGAAAAAGAACTTGAAAAGCAGATGACTTCACTTTCAAGAAAAGAAATTATCCGTTCATCTGTTGACAATTTCGGTGCAATTATCGTATGCAGTGATATGTCACAGGCAATTGAATTTGCTAATGAACTTGCTCCCGAACACCTCGAAGTATGTTGTGAGAATCCAATGGAGTATGTCGGCAAGCTTGATAATGCCGGCTCTGTATTTCTCGGCAACTACAGTCCTGAACCTCTCGGTGACTACTTTGCAGGTCCTAACCATGTTCTTCCGACAAGCGGCACAGCAAGATTTTTCTCACCGCTTTCGGTTGATAGCTTTGTTAAGAAGTCAAGTTTTATTTACTACACAGAAGACGCTTTAAGAAAAGACGCTCAAGATGTGGTTCGCTTTGCCGAAACAGAAGGTCTTACAGCACACGCAAATTCAATTAAAGTGCGTTTTGATATGAAATAAGAATGGAAGTTATGCAATGTCTTATGAATTAAACAAAAAAATCCGTGAACTTGAACCGTATGAACCAATCAGCGGTACATATAAAATTCGGCTTGATGCAAACGAATGTCCCGAAAATTATCCTGATTTCATCAAAGAAGAAATCAAAAATGCAATTGATACAATTGATTTCAACCGCTATCCCGATCCGCTTGCGGAAAAGGTTGTTACGGCTTTTGCGGATTATTACGGAATCAATCCAAAATATGTAACCGCAGGCAACGGCTCAGATGAACTTATCTTTTTGATTGAAGCCGCATTTATGGAAAAAGGGGATAGGATGCTTTGCGTTGCTCCCGATTTTTCAATGTATAAATTCTATTCATCAATTTGTGAGGTTGAATGTGACACATTTATCAAATCAGACGACCTTTCAATTGATACGGATGCACTTATTGAAAAGGTAAATCGTGACAATATCAAACTTTTACTTTTTTCAAACCCATGCAATCCGACAGGGCAGGGTATGACCGCCGAAGATGCACGCAGACTTGTTACAAGCGTAAATGCACTTGTAATTCTTGACGAAGCATATATGGATTTCTGGGATCAGAGTCTTATAAATGAGGTTGAAAAGTATTCAAATCTCATTATTTTCAGAACCGCATCAAAGGCAGTTGGCTCAGCGGCACTCAGACTCGGTTTTGCCGTTGCCAATGAAACAATTTCAAGAGCTGTAAAAGCGGTAAAATCTCCGTACAATGTGAACACATTTTCTCAGGTTGTCGGCAGTATAATATATAAAAATAAAGATTATCTCAAAAACAGACAAAAAACAATTGTCAGAAACAGAGAAAAGCTGTATAATGACTTATTGGAGTTGTCCGCTCTTTCCGATGATTTTAAGGTTTACAACAGTTGTGCAAACTTTGTTTTTGTTAAAACATCATTCGGCAAAGACTTGTGGAACTATCTCAAGGACAATTCAATTGTAATCCGTTTTATGGGCGATTACATCAGAATTTCCGTTGGCACAGAAGAAGAAAACGAAGAACTGATAAGTTGCATTAAAACTTATTTATCGAGGTGATTATATGCGCAGTGCATATGTTGAGCGTAAAACGAAGGAAACCGACATAAAGCTAAAACTTAATCTTGACGGCGGCGATATTAAAATTGATACAGGCATAGGCTTTTTTGACCATATGCTCAATTCGTTTGCCACTCACGGCAGATTCGGATTTGAGGTTTCGGTAAAAGGCGATCTCTATGTTGACGAACACCACACCGTTGAAGACACAGGTATAGTTCTCGGCAAAGCATTTGCAGAGGCTCTTTCAACAAAAGAGTCAATTGAAAGATTCGGCAGTTTTTATGTTCCTATGGACGAAGCGCTTGCGTTTGCATCTGTTGACATCAGCGGCAGACCTTATCTTGTATTCGATGCTGATTTTCCGCAGGAAAGATGCGGCGGCTACGACTGTTCAATGACAGTAGAATTTATGCGTGCATTTGCATTTAACGCACAAATCACACTTCACCTCAAATCTGTTTACGGTGACAACTCTCACCATATCACAGAGGCTTTGTACAAGGCTTGCGCACACGCACTCCGTCTTGCAGTAAAGCAAAATTCTTCAAATGTACTTCTTTCTACTAAAGGAGTGTTATAATGATTATTTTACCCGCTATTGACATAAAAGACGGCAATTGCGTCCGTCTTTTCAAGGGTGATTATGCAACCGTTCAGAAGGTAGCAGAGTCCCCATATATTGCCGCTCAGGGCTTTGCTGACGCAGGTGCAGAGTGGATGCATATGGTTGACCTTGACGGTGCAAAAGACGCAAAGCTTGTTAATGCCGATCTTATTGCGGATGTTGCAAAAGCCTCGGGACTTTCTGTTGAGGTCGGCGGAGGAATCCGTGATATGAAAGCGGTTGAATATTATCTTTCAAGAGGAATAAACCGTGTTATTCTCGGTTCAGCCGCAGTTAAAAACCAGCAGCTTGTTATTGAAGCCGTAAAAGAATACGGTGAGAGAATTGTAGTTGGCATTGATGCAAAGGACGGTATGGTTCGTGCAGAGGGCTGGATTGACAATTCGGAAATCAACTACATTGAGCTTGCAAAGCGTATGGAAGATGTCGGAGTAAAGACGATTGTGTTCACAGACATTGATCAGGACGGTACTCTTGCAGGTCCTAACCTTAAACAGCTTGATAACCTTGCTCACGAAGTCAGCTGTAATATTATCGCAAGTGGCGGTGTTGCAGTTCTCAAAGATATCGTTAATCTTGCAGAACTCGATGTCTACGGTGCAATCTGCGGCAAGGCTATTTACACAGGTTCGCTTGATTTGAAACAGGCGATTGAAGTAACAAGTAAAATCTGAGGTAATTATGGATCTTGATAAATATTTTGTAAAATCCGAACTTATTCCCGCAATTATTCAGGAAAAGTCAACGGGTGAGGTACTTATGCTTGCATATATGAACCGTGAAAGTATGCAAAAAACTTTTGAAACCGGTTACACATGGTTCTGGTCAAGAAGCCGTCAGGAGCTTTGGAACAAGGGTGCAACATCAGGTCATTTACAAAAGGTAATTGATATATATGCCGACTGCGATGACGATACATTGCTCATCACAGTTGAACAGACAGGTGCGGCCTGCCACACGGGAAATCATTCCTGCTTTTTTAAAAAATTAAAATGAGGAGAATTTTAATATGAACGACAGAGAAGTTCTTGAAGCACTTTATGCTACAGTAGAAAACAGAAGAGATAATCCAAAAGAGGGTTCATACACTTGCTACCTTCTTGATAAAGGAATTGACAAGATTCTTAAAAAAGTAGGCGAGGAGTGCAGTGAAACAATCATTGCGGCAAAAAATGATGATAACAGCGAAACTGTTTATGAAATTGCAGACCTTATCTATCATCTTACAGTTATGATGGTTAAGCTTGGTATTCCGCTCGAGGATGTTCTTACCGAGCTTGACAAGAGAAGCGAGAAGACAGGAAACCTTAAAAAGTTCCATGTTGTCGATAAAAATTCTTAATAAAGACGAACAAAAAGGCCCTATGACTTTGGTCATAGGGCTTAACAATATGTAATATTATATTATATTATTTATTTATGCGTTAACAAATGCGAATTTTGAAATGGCCTGTTTGAGATTATCGTCAGGCTCAGATTCAAGAAGAAGCTCAATCGGCATTTTTTCATCAATTGTAAAAAAACCCATCAAAGAATGAGCGTCAACGGTATTATCGCCGTTTCTAAGCATCATTACTGTATCCGGAAAGTGAGCAAGAGTTTCAAACATATCGATCATTTCTTTTTTATCTTTTATTGAAACCGGTACAGAAAACAAGATCTCACCTCCATTGTTTAACTTGTCTATATTTTATCATTGATATTTGTTAAAATCAACAATAAATTGATGAATTTTTGCAATTTCAACTATTTACCTAAAAAAGGATGATTATTAAATGAATTTTAATATAATTACACTCGGTTGCAAGGTTAATCAGTATGAATCACAGGCAATGCGTGAAGATATGCTGAAAAACGGTTTTCTTCTCTCGGATGACAGGGACAGGGCTGACATAACAATCGTAAACAGCTGTACGGTAACATCCGTAAGTGATGCAAAAAACCGCAAGATTCTAAACCGTGTCCGCCGTGAAAATCCTGACGGAATTGTTATTCTCACCGGCTGTATGCCGCAGGCTTTTCCAGATGAAAGCGAGAACTTTTCAAATTGCGATATCGTTCTCGGCAATGCAAAGAGAGCCGAACTCGTTCCTTCAATTTACAAGTTTCTCGAAGAAAAACAGAAATTTGTTCATATAACAGAGCATATCGGAAAAGGCGAAAAATACGAAAACCTTTCCGTATCGTCACTCGGAGAGCATACAAGGGCTTTCATTAAAATTGAGGACGGTTGCAACAGATTCTGTTCTTACTGCATTATTCCGTATGCAAGGGGCAGAGTGCGTTCAAAATCTCTTGAAGATTTAAAGGTAGAGCTTATTCAGGTTGCCGCAAACGGTTACCGTGAGGTTGTTCTTGTTGGTATTAACCTTTCCGCCTACGGTCTTGACGAAGATTTTGATCTTGCTGATGCTGTAGAATGTGCTTGTTCCGTTGACGGAATCGACCGTGTAAGACTCGGTTCAATCGAACCCGAAAGAATGGATAAAGAAATGATTGCCCGTCTTGCCGCACAGCCAAAGTTCTGTCCGCAGTTTCATCTTTCACTGCAGAGCGGTTGCGATAACACACTCAAAGCAATGAACCGTCACTACAATTGTGCAGAATACGCTGAAATTGTTACAAATCTCAGAAACGCTTTTGAAAACAGCTCTATGACAACCGATGTAATGGTTGGATTTGCAGGTGAAACAGAGGAAGATTTCAACGCATCTCTTAAATTTGTAAAGTCAATCGGCTTTGCAAAGGTGCATATCTTCCCGTATTCACGCCGTAAAGGCACTGTTGCCGATAAAGCACCAAATCAAATTGATCCCCAAATCAAAGAGCAGAGAGCCAAAATTATGGAGCAGGTCTGCGATGAAACCAGAAGGGAATTTCTTAAAGATCAGGTTGGTCTTTGTGAGTCTGTTCTCGTTGAAAGACTTCGTCACGGTTATCTTGAGGGTTACACAAAGAACTACACTCCTGTTCATATTAATTCCGAAGATACAAGTCTCTGCGGTAAAATTATTGATGTGAAAATTACAAAATCATTTGATGACTACTGTGATGCTGAATTAGTTTAAAGCGTTAATAAGATTATTTATTTCTTTTTTTGCAGTATCATCCTCAAGACAATTATAGCTGTAAAGCATAAAGCCCCTGACAGATTTGTTGTTACGCAAAATACCGTATTCATCGGCAAGAATACTGTCGCTTAAAAGCCATGTTTCTTCGTCATATTCTCCGTTTCCTGCCTTATAACCGCCAAGACCGACATACAGTTTAACATTTTCGTCAAAATCAAGAGATGTCCAGCTGTCAAGGCATTTTTCAAAGGTCAGGGCAGGATTTTCAAGGCTAAAGTAAATTTGCGGACAGATGTAATCTGCAAAGCCTTTACAGGTACACCACGATTTTACATCGGCATACAATCCGTCATTGTTACCTATATTTCCTTGCGGTGATATGCCGAACTCAACTGACGAATCCACACTTTTAATCGTTCTGTAAACCTTACAAATCAGCGTATTTACATTTTGCATTCGCCAAATATCAAGGCTCATAGAGTTTTCTTTACCGTATTTATCGACATAAGCACTATACTGCTTTTTATCAAAACTTTCATCCTCGGTAGGGTAGAAGTAGTCGTCAAACTGTATCCCGTCAACATCATAATTTTCTGCAATTTCCTTTACACCGTCACAAATCAGCTGTCGTGCAGTTTCATTTGACGGATCAAGAAAAATTCCGTTATCGGTTTTTATACCTATTTCGGAATCCTTTATGTAAGGATTGTTGTCTGAAAGTTTTTTCGGAGTTTCATTTGAACTGACTCTGTATGGATTAACCCACGCATGAATTTTAAGATTATATTCTTTACAAATATCACACATTATTTTAAGCGGATCATAGTTCGGATTTTTGCCTTGTGTGCCTGTAAGAATATGTGACCATGGGAAATAGCTTGACTTATATAATGCGTCACAAAACGGCCTTACCTGAACGATAAGAGTATTAAAACCGCTGTCACGGCATTTTTGTGCTATTTCGGTAAATTTATCTTCAAACGCTTTTTGTGTTTTTGAGCTTTCATTTTCCATTGAAAGCTCCATATATGACACCCACACGCCACGCATTTCTTCATCACTTTCGGGTGTGTCGGCAGTGGATTTTGACGATACCGACACAGCATTATCTGCTTTAATGGCATTTTGACTTGGTTTTCCTCGTATAAACGAGCTTACGCAGATAAGGCTCAACATAGCTATAATTGATACTGCAATCGGAACAATCTTTTTGTTTTTCAATCAAATCATCCTTTGGAGTTCTCATGGAAATTTTCATCATATACATTTGCATCATCAGCCTGATATCAATTATTGTAACAGTCTGTGACAAATACTTTGCAATTCACCACAAATGGAGAGTACGAGAAAGCACATTGCTGATTCTCTCCGCACTCGGAGGAAGTGTTGCAATGTACATTACAATGCAATTAATCAGACACAAAACAAGACACATTAAATTTATGTTCGGCATACCGATAATATTTATTATTCAGCTGATAATTCTGTTTTTTGTTTGGAGGATGATTTATGTCTGACAGACTGTATTTTCCCGTATCTGACGAATGTGACAATATGCTTGCTCAAAGATTTCTGCGTGATAAATGCGGTCTTTCTGCAAGAATAATAACACGACTGAAAAGAGAAAAAGACGGTATTTTGATGGACGGGAAAATTTTAAGAACAATTGACTGTGTGCAAAGCGGAAAAACCGTTTCAATTGCAATTCCCGATGAAAAATGTGAAATTGAACCGACAAAGGGGACACTTGATATAAGATATGAGGATGAACATTTTCTTATGGTAAACAAACCGCATTCCATGCCTGTTCATCCTGTAAAGCAGCACCAAAGCGATACGCTTGCAAATATTGTTTCGTACTATTGCAGTCAAAACGGCAAGCCGTTTGTATTTCGGGCAATTAACCGACTTGACAAGGATACATCAGGACTTGTTCTCATAGCCAAAAACCGTTTTACAGCCAATGCCGTAAAAAATAAAACGCACAAAGTCTATTACGCTTTATGCGAGGGTGAAATAAATATTGAAGGTGTAGTTGATAAGCCAATGGATTTGCGTGATGATTCCAAAATGGTGCGAATTGTCCGTGATGACGGAATGAAAGCAGTTACGCACTACAAACCGCTTGTTGCAACAAAAGATTTTACATTGCTTGAATTGTGGCTTGAAACCGGCAGAACACATCAGATTCGCTGTCATATGGCTTATTTAGGGCATCCGCTTATGGGTGATGACCTCTACGGTGGAAAGCTTGATAAAATATCAAGGCAGGCACTTCATTGTGCAAGACTTGAATTTTACCATCCTGTAAAAAATGAATACATAACGGTTACTGCAGAAATTCCCGAAGATATGCAGTCTGTAATAAACAACAAAGAGGATTGAACAATAAAAAGTTCAATCTTCTTTAAAACTTACAAACTTTTATTGACAATGCCCGGACAAAAAATCTATGTGCGTTCCTCACACTTGCAATGACAGCAACATTATTTGCTGGTTGTTCAGGAAATTCCGATTCATAGGATTCAACATCGTAAGTTGCAACAAAAGACAGCACTTCGTCGGATAAAACCTTAAAAGTTGCCGTGTTTAATATGCCGACACTTTATCTTATGCAGACTTTTAATGATATGGGTATTCTACGGATTAAGCCTCATTACTTCATTTTAAATAAATTCTGTCATATTGCACAAAAATGCATAATAAAATTTGTAACAAATAATATCTAAAAATCATAAATTATCCCCACAATCCCCAACTCTTGAAGATTTATACCTCTATATTTTTGAACAAGTAACGTGATATTAAAATTATTGCCGACAAGTAATGGCGTTCTATACTAATACTTGTCGGTGTTTTTATGCACTTTTTACATAAAAACGGAATGGCATAACGGAATATAAATACGCCGATAGTGTGGATAGGCTTTGCAATATTTATGTTGCTATGCAAAGGCTTTAAAACACAGCTTGTTTCAATATGGTTTGCTCTCGGCTCGGTTTATGTTTACGGATTTAAGCGATATTGATGAAACAGCTCAGGCAAAGGTCGGTGCCGAAATATGGACAGTAAAGTCCGACAAAGCACCGCATTCAAAAGGAACAAAAAGCAAGGCAACTGTACTTACATAACTTTCTCTCCGAAAAGCCTTTATGTGTTTATGGTGATAATTACTAATTTCTTGATATATTAGTGTACAATAATAAATTAGTCACACAAACTTTGTCAATAGTGGGAAAAAATAAAATATTGTTGTTGAAATAAATTGGATGTTGTATTATAATAGAAACTAATAATGCAGAAAACGAATCAATATGTAAAACGGAGGTAGTTCTATGGAAGAAAAGGATGAAATTATTATTTCATTGTCAGATGTATGGAATATTATTAAGAAAAATGCAGCTTTTATTATTGTAGTTACGCTTATTTGTGCTATCGGAAGCTTTTTTATAACAAGATATTTTATTCCAAAGTCATACACATCTTCAATTCAGTTATATGTTGATACGTCAAATGATGATGAAAATAAAAACAGCCCCAATATACTTTATGAGCAAACCTATGCACAGAATCTTGTTGCTACATATATTAAAATGCTGAACACAAATACTTTTTACGCAGAGCTTTCCGAGCATATAAACAACAAATATACCGCTAAACAGCTTAGCGAAATGGTTTCTTTCAGCAGTGACGAAAAGACGGAGATATTTGACGCTAAGGTTACTTCTCCTTCTCCAAATGATTCAAAGCTTATAGCTGATGCGGTTGGAAAGGTTGCACCTGAGGCTATTTCAAGACTTAAATCCAAAGCAACGCTAAAGATAGTTGATTATGCTCAACTGCCTACTACTCCTTCATCTCCGAATGAAATAAAGAACGTAATAATTGCAATGATAGTAGGACTTGTTATATCTGTCGGAATTTCATTGCTCAGAGCGTTCCTTGATAAAAAGATGAGATACAACGAGGAAATGACTATGATTGGAGATATTCCAATTCTTGCAGCTATTCCAAAATTTGACGCAGTAAATAAATCTAACAAAAAAAGAGATAAGAGGGAGTCAGTATGAAAAAATATCCAAAAAGAGGCTCTTTTCAAGATGTAAAACTCAATGCAGAAGCTGTCGGCTTTCAGATTAAAGAGTCTTATAAAAAAGCAAGAACAAATATTGCTTATTCAATTGTAAAAAAAGGCTGTAAAATGGTGTCTGTTACAAGCTCTTCAAAATCCGAAGGAAAGACTATTACTGCAGTTAATATAGCTATTGCACTTGCACAGCAGGTTGATACCAGGGTACTGATTATTGATTGTGATTTGAGAAGACCTCGAATTCAATCGGTGCTTGAAATACCTGTTGACAAAGGAATTACAAATTACCTCAATTTTGAATGTGAGGTATCTGATATAGTTTACACTTCTAAATTGGACAATCTGGACGCTATCTGTTGCGGTACTATTCCTCCGAACCCGTCGGAGCTTTTATCAAGTGACAATATGAAAGAATTAATCAAAGAGCTTTCAAAACAATATGATTATATTATATTTGATACTCCGCCAATTGGCGTAGTAATTGACGCTTTACCTATAATAAAGCAAACTGACGGTGTTGTTGTTATAGTCAGAGATAATGTTACCGACATCAGGGACTACAAAAAAACAATTGATATTCTCAAACGCTCCGAAGCTAATATTATCGGTGTTATATTTAATGATGTTGAGCCTGTCGGTAAACGCAAATACGGCGGAGGATACAAATACGGTTACTACGGCGAATACGGCTATTAATTTTTTTGTTAGAGGGGTGTAGTTTTGGCGAAAAGAATGTATGCAAATGAAAGAAAAAACAATATTTTCGAAAAAAAGCTTATGCCTGAAAATAATATTTATTATGCAACCTTAAAAACAAGACACGGTTACCGGTGGCTAAGAAGATTTCAGGATATTTTATTCTCTCTGATAGCTATTATTATTCTTTCTCCCGTTATGCTGATTACAGTTATTTCTATCATTATTGATGATCCCAAAGGAGGTCCTGTTTTTTCGCAGATAAGAGTTGGAAAAAACGGTAAAGAGTTTAAAATGTATAAATTTCGCTCAATGGTTGTTGATGCGGAAGACAAGCTTAAGGAACTACTGAAAGAAAATGAAATGGATGGACCTGTTTTTAAAATTACCGATGATCCGAGAATTACAAGAGTCGGAAAATTTATAAGAAAAACAAGTATTGATGAGCTCCCACAGCTTTTTAATATTCTAAAAGGAGATATGAGCATTGTGGGACCTCGTCCTGCTTTGCCCAGAGAGGTTGAGCAATATTCTGTTTATCAAACCCAGCGATTGTTTATTACACCGGGTCTTACGTGTTACTGGCAAATTCAGCCAAACAGAAATGACATTTCTTTTGATGAATGGGTCGAGATGGATATACAGTATATCCGTGAACGCAGTTTCCTTGTGGATTGGAAAATCATATTTAAAACAATTATCGCAGTTCTTACTAAACAAGGAAGATGATTTTTGGGGTACATATGAAAGGCATAATTTTAGCAGGCGGATAAAGTGATATTACCGATTTTGAAGAAGTTGTAAAATCGGATTGAATGATATATACAGTTTTAACAAGATTCATACACTGACAGTGTTCGATTCAACAATCCAACACTTAGAAAAAACATCATTGCAGGGTATACAGGGTTCAACTGTATAAAACAACACTTCGGTTATAGAGGAATAGAGACGAGTGTACTTAACTTGATATTTTATGGAGTAGAAAACAAGGGCAATATTATTGTCGGGATAATTGGATACGACAGCATAAAAAAACACTTAGTCGTGTGAACGGTAAGAGGAATTAGAGAGAAAGACCATCCATATGGATGTGTACATAGAAAATTAGAGGATATGCCCGATGAGGGCCGGAGGAGTAAATAACATGAAAAATTACAAAATCGCCGTTGCGGGCACTGGTTATGTGGGTTTGTCAATTGCCACATTGCTTTCTCAGCACCATCAGGTGACCGCAGTTGATATTCTTCCAGAGAAGGTTGAGATGATCAACAATCGCAAGTCTCCAATTCAAGATGACTATATTGAGAAGTATCTCGCAGAGAAAGAACTGAATTTGACCGCAACGCTGGATGCTAAGACCGCATACGCCGATGCTGATTTCGTTGTTATCGCGGCCCCTACCAACTACGATAGCCACACCAAGCACTTTGACACATCTGCAGTTGAAGCTGTGATCAAGCTGGTCATGGAATATAACCCGAACGCCATCATGGTCATCAAGTCCACGATTCCTGTGGGCTATACGGCATCTGTGCGTGAGAAGTTTAACAGCAAGAACATCATCTTCAGCCCGGAGTTCTTGCGTGAGTCCAAGGCTCTATATGACAACCTGTATCCAAGCCGTATCATTGTTGGCACTGATCTGAACGATGCGCGATTGGTAGAGGCGGCACATGAGTTCGCTGGTCTGCTGCAGGAAGGTGCTATCAAGGAAAACATCGACACTCTGTTCATGGGCTTCACCGAGGCAGAGGCTGTTAAACTGTTCGCCAATACATATCTGGCCCTGCGCGTGGCTTACTTCAACGAACTGGACACCTATGCAGAGAGCAAGGGGCTGAATACCCAGCAGATTATCGATGGTGTCTGCCTTGATCCGCGTATCGGCAGCCACTACAACAATCCGTCCTTCGGCTACGGCGGATACTGCCTGCCGAAAGACACTAAGCAGTTGTTGGCTAACTATGCCGATGTGCCGGAGAATCTGATCGAAGCTATTGTTGAGAGCAATAGAACGCGTAAGGACTTCATCGCGGACCGTGTCCTGAAGCTGGCTGGTTACTACGGCTATGACGAGGATAACGAGTACAATGCACAGCAGGAAAAATCTGTGACCATCGGTGTTTATCGTCTGACCATGAAGAGCAACAGCGATAACTTCCGTCAGAGTTCTATCCAGGGTGTCATGAAGCGCATTAAAGCAAAAGGTGCAACTGTCATTATCTATGAGCCGACCCTGAAAGACGGTGACACTTTCTTTGGTAGTCTGGTGGTCAACAATCTGGCTAAGTTCAAGGAGATGAGCCATGCCATCATTGCAAACCGCTATGACAAGTGCTTGGATGATGTGAAAGAGAAAGTTTATACGAGAGATATTTTCCAGAGAGATTAATACATAAATTAATACATAAAGAGAGTGAATGGTTATGAAAGGTATTATTTTAGCGGGTGGATCAGGCACTCGTCTGTATCCATTAACGAAAGTTACGAGCAAACAACTCTTACCTATTTTTGATAAACCGATGATTTATTATCCTATGTCTGTTTTGATGAATGCCGGCATTCGTGATATTTTGATTATTTCCACGCCGCAGGATACCCCTCGTTTCGAGAATCTTCTTGGTGACGGTCATCAGTTTGGCGTTAATCTTACATATGCCGTCCAGCCGAGTCCTGACGGACTTGCTCAGGCATTCATAATCGGAGCTGATTTTATCGGCGATGACGATGTCGCAATGGTACTCGGTGATAATATTTTTGCCGGTCACGGTCTTAACGAGAGATTAAAGTCTGCCGTTGAAAATGCGAGAAAAGGTAATGGCGCTACTGTTTTCGGGTATTATGTTGATGACCCTGAAAGATTTGGCATTGTTGAATTTGACAAGAACGGCAAGGCTGTTTCTATTGAAGAAAAGCCTGAAAAGCCGAAGTCAAATTACTGCGTAACGGGTTTGTACTTCTATGATAACAGGGTTGTTGAGTATGCGAAAAACCTTACTCCTTCCGCAAGAGGCGAGCTTGAAATAACCGACCTCAACAGAATTTATCTTGAAAATAATGCCTTGAATGTTGAACTTCTCGGACAGGGTTTTACATGGCTTGATACAGGCACCCATGAGAGCCTTGTTGACGCTACAAATTTTGTAAAAACAGTGGAAACACATCAGCACAGAAAAATTGCCTGCCTTGAGGAAATCGCATATCTCAACGGCTGGATATCCAAAGAGGATGTACTTGAGGTTTATGAAGTGCTGAAAAAGAATCAGTACGGTCAGTATCTGAAAGACGTACTGGACGGAAAGTACGTAGACTATCTTTATTAAGAGGGGAAAACAATATGAAAAAATATCTGATTACCGGTTGCGCCGGTTTTATCGGTTCCAATTTTGTTTATTACATGTTGAAGAAATATAACGATATCCTGCTGGTCAATCTGGATAAGTTGACCTACGCAGGTAATCTGGAAAACCTCAAGGGCGTGGAGGGCGACACTCGTCATGTGTTTGTGCAGGGAGATATCTGCGACAAGGAGCTTGTTGCAGGACTGTTTGAAAAATATGATTTTGACTATGTGATTAATTTTGCGGCAGAATCTCACGTCGACAGAAGTATTGCCAATCCCGAAATCTTTGTTCAGACAAACGTAATGGGTACTGTAAATCTGCTCCAGAGAGCAAAAGAGGCTTGGTATGACGCAGAAGCAAAGACGTGGAAAGAGGGCAAAAAGTATCTTCAGGTTTCTACAGATGAGGTTTACGGCGCACTCGGTGCAGAGGGATATTTTATGGAAACTACTCCGCTTTCTCCCCACAGTCCGTATTCTTCCTCTAAAGCAAGTGCTGACCATTTTGTTATGGCGTTCCACGATACATACGGTATGCCGATAAACATTACACGCTGTTCAAACAACTACGGTCCTTATCAGTTTCCGGAAAAACTTATTCCGCTGATGATTAACAATGTAAAGCATCATAAGCAATTACCTGTTTACGGTGACGGTATGCAGATTCGTGACTGGCTGTATGTTGAGGATCACTGCAAGGCAATAGATATGGTTGCAAACGGCGGAAAAATTGGTGAGGTTTACAATGTCGGCGGTCATAACGAACGTCCGAACATCTTCATTGTAAAGACGATTATCGAGCAGCTTCACGACAGATTGCAGGACGAGGGAATTTCAGAGGAGCTTATAAAGCACGTTGAGGACAGATTGGGTCACGACAGAAGATACGGAATTGACCCCACAAAAATTAAGAATGACCTCGGCTGGTATCCCGAAACTCCGTTTGAGAAGGGAATTGTTCTTACTATTGACTGGTATCTTGCAAATGAAGAGTGGATGAACAATGTCACAAGCGGCAATTACCAGAAATACTACGAAGAAATGTATAAGAATAAGTAAGAGGTCAGAAAGATGAAGTTTTTTGTAACAGGCGTAAACGGTCAACTCGGTCATGACGTGATGAATGAGCTTGCAAAGCGTGGTTATGAGGGAGTGGGCTCTGATATTCAGCCTGCTTATTCCGGAGTGGCAGACGGTTCTGCTGTAACTTCTATGCCTTATGTTCAGTTGGATATTACCGATAAACAAGCGGTAGAAAAAATTATCACCGAAGTGAATCCTGATGCTGTAATTCATTGTGCGGCTTGGACTGCGGTGGATATGGCTGAAGATGACGACAAGGTTGAAAAAGTCCGTGCCGTAAATGCAGGCGGTACACAGAATATTGCAGATGTCTGCAAAGAAATAGACTGCAAGCTGCTCTATCTGTCCACAGATTATGTGTTTGATGGACAGGGTACTCAGCCTTGGAAACCGGATTGCAAGGATTATAAGCCGCTGAACGTTTACGCTCAGACTAAGCTTGAAGGCGAGCTGGCAGTAAGCAGTACACTTGAAAAATACTTTATTGTCCGTATTGCATGGGTATTTGGTCTTAATGGTAAGAATTTCATAAAGACTATGATTAATGTGGGAAAAACACACGATGAAGTGCGTGTAGTTAATGACCAGATCGGCACACCTACTTATACTTATGATCTGGCAAGACTTCTGGTTGATATGTGCGAAACCGAGAAGTACGGCTATTATCATGCAACAAACGAGGGTGGATATATTTCTTGGTACGACTTCTGTGTTGAATTTTACAGGCAGTATGGATTAAAAACAAAGGTTACTCCTGTGACTACGGAAGAATACGGACTCAGCAAGGCTGCCCGTCCTTTCAACAGCCGACTGGATAAGAAAAAGCTTGTTGAAAACGGCTTTACTCCTCTTCCGACATGGCAGGACGCAGTCAGCAGATATTTAAAAGAAGCACAGCTTTAAGGAGATTTTGAAGATGGGACAAATAAATGTCGAAAAAAATGTTGGCGGTATCGAGGGACTTTGCGTAATTACCCCTGCCGTTCACGGTGACAGCCGCGGTTATTTTATGGAAACCTACAGTCAGAGAGATATGAAAGAAAACGGAATCGATATCAATTTCGTTCAGGACAATCAGTCCATGAGCGTGAAAGGCGTGCTCCGTGGACTTCACTTCCAGAAGAACTTTCCGCAGACAAAGCTTGTAAGGGTAATCAAGGGTTCTGTTTTTGATGTGGCAGTTGACCTCCGTTCAGGAAGTGAAACCTATGGCAAGTGGTACGGCATAGAACTGACAGAAGAAAATAAAAAGCAGTTTTTAATTCCGAGAGGCTTTGCACATGGCTTCCTCGTGCTGAGTGATACCGCAGAATTCTGCTATAAGTGTGATGACTTCTATCATCCCAACGACGAGGGTGGAATGGCTTGGAATGACCCTGAAATAGGCATTGAGTGGCCTATGCTTGAGGGTGAGTATAAAGGCAATGCAGATTCAGAGGGATACACTGTTGACGGCACACCTCTTAATCTTTCAGACAAAGATAAAAAGTGGCTTGGATTGAAGGATACATTTAGGTTTTGATTATATAAATTTAGGAGAATGATAAGTGGATAAAGTAGATTATTTAGTTGTAGGCTCTGGCCTATATGGTGCTGTTTTCGCACATGAAGCTAAAGCACTTGGAAAATCTGTATTGGTCATCGATAAGCGCCCTAACATTGCGGGCAACATCTATACCGAGACTATGGAAGGTATTCATGTGCACAAGTACGGAGCGCATATTTTCCATACCAACAACAAAAAGGTTTGGAACTATATCACGCAGTTTGCAGAGTTCAATCGTTTCACTAACAGCCCTGTAGCCAATTATAAGGGAGAGCTTTACTCACTTCCATTCAACATGTATACATTCAATAAAATGTGGGGGGTTGTCACGCCGGAGGAAGCCGCCGCAAAGATTGAGGAACAGCGTAAAGAAATCATCGGTGAGCCGAAGAATCTGGAAGAGCAGGCAATTTCTTTAGTGGGTCGCGATATCTATGAGAAGCTCATTAAAGGCTACACTGAGAAACAGTGGGGGCGTGACTGTAAGGATCTGCCTGCATTCATTATCAAGCGTCTGCCTGTCCGCCTGACATTTGATAATAACTACTTTAATGCTTTGTATCAGGGAATCCCAATTGGCGGATATACTAGGTTGATTGCTAACTTGCTCGAAGGCATCGAGGTTCGTCTGAACACAGACTATCTTGAGCACAAGATGGAACTGGATGCCATAGCCGGTGAAGTCGTTTACACGGGTCCTATTGATGCTTATTTCGATTATAAGTTGGGTACGCTGGAGTATCGCTCAGTTAGATTTGAAAATGAATTGCTGGACAAACCGAGTTTCCAGGGCAATGCAGCTGTCAACTATACTGACCGTGAAACGCCTTGGACTCGCATCATTGAGCATAAGTGGTTTGAATTCGGCAAGGACGAGAACGGTGATGACCTACCAAAGACCATCATCAGCCGTGAGTATAGTAGAGAGTGGAAACCTGGTGACGAGCCGTACTACCCGGTCAACGATGAAAAGAATGGAAAGCTCTATGCTGAATACAAGAAACTGGCGGATGCAGAAGAAAGGGTAATATTTGGAGGCCGGCTTGGTGAATACAAATATTATGACATGGACCAAGTGATTGCTGCGGCTTTGGACTGTGCAGAGCAAGTTTTGAATTGAGAGGTATACACTGATGAAGAAAAAAATATTAATGGTTTGTGAGGCCTTTGGGGGCGGTGTTTTTACTTACGTTTCTCAGCTCTGCAATGATATGGTCGATAGTTTCGATGTGTATCTGGCATATTCGCTCAGACCGCAGACACCAAAGAACTATAAGGAGTTTTTGGATGATCGTGTTCATTTGATTGAGATGAAGCACGTCGGCGTGAAAGGACTAACTAATCTCAAAAGCGATATAGCCGCAATTAAAGAACTTCGTCAGATAGAGCAAGAAATCCAGCCTGACGTGATACACCTTCACTCATCTGTCGCAGGGGGACTTGGTCGGTTAGCGTATAAGGGAAAGAATAATACTGTCGTTTATACACCACATGGGTACGCTCACATTTTGATGGGACCTGGAAAGAAAAGCCTGATTTATAAAACGGTTGAGAAGATTCTTGGTAATAGAGCCCTCACCCTTACTTGCTGTGAGAGTGAAGATGAAGAAGCAAAAAAGTTCTCAAGAAGAACTGCATATATCGAAACAGGCGTGAACTTGGCAGATTTGTCGGCTTCGCTTGATGGAATAGAACCTGTTAAGAGTGATAAGTTTACCGTTTTTACGTTGGGTCGAGCCTGTGTTCAGAAGCAGCCTCAGTTATTTAATCGTATTGCAGAACTCGTACCCGAAGCCAGATTTGTATGGATAGGAAATGGAGAACTGGAGAATGAGTTGACTGCTCCGAACATGGAAGTGACCGGATGGAAGCCGAGAAAAGAAGCTCTGGCAATGGCAAAAGGCGCCGATGCATTTGTTCTGTGCAGCCTTGGTGAAGCAATTGCAATGAGCTTGATTGAAAACATGTATATCAAGAAGTTGATTCTTGTCAGCAATACAATGGGAAACAAAAGTGTAATCCATGACGGTGTTAATGGATATGTCTGTGATACGGCTGAGGAGTATGCTGAGAAAATCAAGAATGCCATGAAAGCATTTCCGACTGCACTTCCAGAAAAGGCATACCGGGATGTGCTGGATATTTATAACACCGAGGCAATGAAACAAAGGTATATTAGATTTTATAGTGATGCGGTTTTAGGTAAGTATCGATAAGGATGTTGAGTTAATGAAAAAAACAGCTATTGTCTCGTGCTATTTTATACACAACTATGGGAGTATGTTGCAGGCTTATGCAACACAAAAACTGCTTGATAAATTAAATATAGAAAACGAGACCATCAATGTAAGTGGCTTCCTTGGCGAATTTAGAAAAGCGCAGTATTCATATATTCTGAAATCCGGAATTAATTCTGATATTTTTAGAGATCGACTTGGCAAAGCCAAAAATATTCTTATAAAGAAGTTCCTAAGGAATGACTATACCAGTAATATTAAGCAGAGAGACATTAAGTTTGATGATTTTGCAGAAAGCATAATTCGTAAATCTCAAGTATATGTATCGCTTGAAGATCTTGCGAATAAATGTAGCGATAATTACGGTGCTGTTCTTATTGGAAGCGATCAATTATGGCTTCCAGCGAATATTGCTGCAGATTATTACACATTGAATTTTGTACCGGATGAAATGAATTCTGTAGCATATGCAACTAGTTTTGGAGTTTCCACATTACCTGGTGATGCTGCGGAGATGGCGAGGAGGTTCCTACCACGTATAAAGCATATAAGCGTAAGAGAGCATGCAGGACAAAAGCTTATAAAAGAACTCACGGGTAGAACTGTTCCGGTGGTTTGCGATCCAACTTTACTTTTTACTGGTGAGGAATGGATGGAAATCCAGCAAAAAGATCGAATTATCGAAGAAGCTTATATTTTTTGTTACTTTATAGGCAGCACCCAGATTCACAGAGATTTCGTGAGAAGATTAAAAAAAGAAACAGGTCTGAAGATAGTTGCGCTTACTCATGTAGATCATTATATGAAATGCGATGAAGGTTATGCAGATTACACTCCTTATGATATAGGCCCTTCTGAATTTTTGAATTTGATTCGAAATGCGAGCTATGTATGCACAGATTCGTTTCACAGTACGGTGTTTTCAATTCTTTATAAGAAAGAGTTTTTTGAGTTCAAGAGATATACGCAAAATACAAAGCAATCTACAAATAGCAGATTGGATACATTATTTGATTTGACCGGAATTCGCGGCCGTATGCTGGACGGCAATGAGAATATTCGGGACTGTCTTAATATGAAGCTTGATTATGAGGAAGTACATAAAAAACTGGCTGCAGTAAGAAAAGAGTCATATATTTATTTGGAAAAGTCACTCTCTGATTCAGAGAATACGGATATATAAGGGAGACAGCACTATGATTAATATAACAGATAAAAGCGCCTGTTGCGGATGCTCAGCTTGCGCTGCCATCTGTCCTAAAAATTGTATACAGTTGAAAGAAGACGAGGAGGGATTCTTATATCCTTTTGTTGATGCAACAAAATGTGTAAATTGTAATCTGTGCGAAAAGGTATGTCCGATTATTAATGTAAAACCAGACAAGCCGTTTGCACAGACCGCGTATGTAATGCAGCATAAGGATGAGCAAGTTAGGCATGAAAGCACAGCAGGAGGCGCATTTACTGCAATTGCAGAATGGTTCATTCAACAAGGCGGAGTTGTATTTGGTGCTTCGTATGACGCAGATTTTATGGTAGAACATTCATATGCAGAGAACTTAGAGGGATTATCTAAATTCCGAAACAGCAAGTATGTACAGAGTAATATCGGGGATACTTTCCAAAAGGTAAAGGAATATCTGAGACAGGGGCGATGGGTGTGTTTTAGCGGGACACCATGCCAGACAGAGGGATTAAAAACATATCTTGGGAAGGAATATGAGAAACTTATAACAGTAGATGTTGTCTGTCACGGTATTCCATCGCCACTAGCATGGAGAAAGTATCTGGAGATGCAAAAAGAAAAACTGGGAGAGTTCTCCCAAGTATTATTCCGAGACAAACATTATGGATATAAGTATTCTACCATGTCCTTCTTTGACAGGTCGGGAAAGAATATCTACGCATATGGAATCGATACAGACCCTATGACACGGGCTTTTTTCTCTGATATCTGTGACCGTCCGGCGTGTTATGACTGTGTGTTTAAGAAACGTTACCGAGTAAGCGATTTTACCATATGGGATTGCTACTCAGTGTTCCAGTTTGATAAAAGGCTGGATGATGATAAAGGCACAACGAGGGTTTTGATCCATTCGGATAAAGGAAGACAGCTGTTTGAAAAAATCAAAGATACTGTTAAGTGGACAGAGGTAACAGCAGATGAACTGACTGCTGGCGTAAGAGAAATGGTTAAATCCGTAGGAACAAATCCTAAAAGGGATGAATTTTTTACAGATGCACATTTTATGAGCGGCACTGCATTATATGAAAAATATTTTCCCGAAACAGCCAAGGTTAAGTTAGCGCGTTTTGCCAGAGTTGGATTGTGTAGGTTAGGAATATATGCATTCGTTAAAAGAATGATTACTAGAATAAAATCATTTAGGTGATAATATGCTCGATATGCTTACAATCATTGTTCCTGTTTACAAGATTAAAGAAGAATTTTTGCGCTACTGCATTGAAAGCCTTCTTAATCAGGGACGCAAAGATTACAAAATAATATTAGTCGATGATGGCTCTCCGGATAATTGCGGTGCTATTTGCGATGAATACGCTGAGAAAAATTCTATTCTTACTGTCATTCATCAGGAAAATCAGGGTGTATCTGTTGCAAGAAATAACGGAATCAAAGCCACTGATACTAAGTGGCTGTCCTTTGTAGATGCAGACGATTGGGTAGAAGATAATTATATTAATGAACTCTACAAAGAGCTTAACGGAGATGCTACTGATGCAGATGTAGTTATGTATGAGTACAGCCGTGAGTTCAGCAGTTCAAGGTCAGAGGAGTCTTTGAATATTGAGTCAGGATATTTAGATAATGGAATACTGGAACTGGTTAGAAAATCTACATTTTATAAATTAGCGATAGACGGAAAATACAATCCGTATTCTGTAATTGCAATCTGGAATAAAATATATAGGACTGAATTTTTGACAGAAAACGATTTGTGGTTTATACCTGAGGCAAGAAAAGGGCAGGACCGACTTTATAATGCGGATGCTTTGAATTCAACATCAAAAATATATTATTTACACAAAGTTTTCTATCGCTACCGTTGTTGGGAAGAATCACGCACCAACAGATATGATAAGAATGTACCTGTTCTTACAGCAATTGAAATTAAAAGCCTTCAAAGCATTATCAAAAAACACAATCTGCAGAATATAGCAGATGAATACCTCAAGTGTAGGATTTGTACCAGACTTTACACATGTATGAGGTTATATTATTTTAATGATAATAATGGAAAAACACTAAAAGAGAAAATTTCTGATGTAAAAAAACTGGTACATTCTGAACCATACAAGGAAGCACTGAAATCTGTAAATCTCAGATTACTGAATACACAGGAAAAAATATTTGTTTTATGTATGAAATCAAAGTTGTATCGTGTTGTGTATATGCTTGTGAAAGCTAAGAGTGAAAGCACGAAGAAGAAACTAAACTGAAGCCGGCAGTTTCCTTTACTGATGGACTCTGAAGATTCAATGTTGGAAAGGAATGAAAAACGAATAATGGAAGAAACAAAAACATCATCAGTTGTTATGACAACATATAACGGAACTGAGTATGTTATACAGCAACTTGAATCATTAAGAAGTCAGACGCTGGCACCTTTGGAAGTTATTATCGCTGACGATGGTTCTACAGACGCAACCGTAGATGTTATAAATGAATATATTTCTAAAAACGGACTTTCCAACTGGTATGTTATCAGGAATAACGTCAACAAAGGTTGGAGACGTAATTTCGTAGAAGCGGCGGCACTTGCAAAGGGAAAATATATTTTCTTTTGCGATCAGGATGATATTTGGGTAAAAGATAAAATTCAAGTTATGGTTTCTGCTATGGAAAATAATAAACAAATCAATGTCCTTGCAGGAAGATACATTAAATTTCAGAATGAGATTCCCGAATTTGAAATTTCAGGGAATGAGGTTCATCTTGTTAAAGAGGATAATCACTTATTATTTACCGATTTCCCCGGGTGCGTGTATTGTGTTCGCAGAACATTTTGGGAAGAAATTATCCAATTCTGGAATGGTGTGTTTTCACATGATGCTATTTGCTGGGCTACTGCAAAGCTTCAAAAGTCTGCATACATATTAGAACGTCCTGTTATATATTGGCGCAGGCACTATGGTAGTACTTATACTGTTACGAGCCGCAAGTTAAAAAATAGGGAAACAAGAATAGAATGGTTAAAAACAGCACAGGAAAACATTGAATGTCTAAAAAAAATCTCTGCTGCGTTAAAGCTTGACAGTTTAGCAACTGCAAAGATTAGTAAATATTCAGAGTTCAACAAGCTGAGAATTGAGATGCTTGATAAGCATAAAATTGTAAATGCGTTTAAGCTAATAGGAAGAATTGATTGTTATAACAAGAAGAAGCAGTTGCTTTTGGAAATATATCTTTCTTTTAAAAAATAGAATCTCAGAAGGGCGAGAAAATGGAAAACAAAGAAATAGCAGTTTTGTTAGCAACATATAACGGTGAAGAATATATTAGTGAACAACTTGACTCGCTGCTTGCTCAAACGTATCAGAATTTCGTATGTTATATCCATGATGACGGCTCAACAGATGGAACGCCGTCAATTATCAAGGAATATACTGAAAAACATCCTGATAAATTTATCGGACTGACATATGAAAAAAGCGGTGGAGCCAAAAATAATTTCTTTTCATTGATGAGAAAGATGGAGAAAAGAGAGCATCTGTATTATATGTTCAGCGATCAAGACGATGTCTGGATGCCGGAAAAAATTCAGATATTAGCTGACGAAATCAAAAGAATTTCAAAAGATAATCCTCACAGTCCAAGTCTTGTTTTCTCCGATTTGTGTGTAACTGACAACCAACTCAAGATAAAGTATGATTCATTCTTGAGGGCATCCGGAAAGAATGGAACCAGGACTGATTTCAATTTTCTTCTAGCCGAAAATGTAGTCGCAGGCTGCTCGTGTATTTTTAACAGAGCTTTATTGAATTTGGCAGTTGTTCCTGTAGACTTGCAAAATGTATATATGCATGATTGGTGGATTGCACTTATAGCATCGGCATACGGTAACATTAAATATATCGATCGTCCTACTGTTTATTACAGGCAGCATGACGACAACAGTGTGGGAACCAGTGCAAGAAATAGCCTGAACAGAAAAATTGACCGCATAAAGAAAACGCTCACACTGAGAATCTTTTTTGACGCTCATAATGATGTTATGGCAAGGTCAAGACAGGCTAAAGAATTAGAGAAAATTAAATTGCCCAGCCAATATAGCGATATTGTAAGTGAGTTTGCGAGCTTTGAAAATAAAAATAAAATTACTCGGGTAAAGTTTATGCGAAATAATAGAATATATAGGAATGTCAGACCTTGGCTTTTGGTTATTTGTGCATAGCTTAATTTTGTAACCATTGATGATTAATATACTTGAGTGAGATAGGATGAGAGAAAATGTTTGATTTTGGTGAACCGCTTGTATCTGTAATAATTCCAACTTATAACAGGGAAAAAATAATTTCCGATTCAATTTTCAGTGTATTAAACCAGACATATAAAAATTTTGAGTTAATTATAGTTGACGATTGTTCCACTGATAACACTGTGGATGTTGTGAAAAAAATCAATGATCCCAGAATTGTTGTTCTGAGACAGCCACAGAACATGGGAGCATGTGCCGCCAGAAATAGGGGTGTTGATGAATCCAAGGGTTCAATAATTGCATTTCAGGACAGTGATGACTTGTGGAATGAGCGTAAACTTGAAAGGCAAATATCAGAACTGTATAAAAACCACGCAGATATTACTTTTTGCTCTGCTCAGCGGATTATGAATGGGTCTACCGAATTTCTGCCTGAGGTTAGAGGCAGCGGTTTCATTGATAAAAGAAAGCTTCAAACAAAGAGCATGGTGAGCACCCAGATGCTGGTTGGGTTTTCCGAATGTTTTAAAGCGGAAAAATTTGACGAAAGATTTCCAAGATATCAGGATTATGATTTGGTTATACGCCTTGCCGAAAAGTATAAGTTTTATTATGTAGATGAACCACTGGTAAGTATTTTGGTGCAGTTTGATTCTATAACTAATGATTCAAAGAAGTTAATTGCAGCACGAAAATTGCTAATCGAAAAGTACGCTGATATAATGGCTGATAACAAGGATATGAAGTGTGATATGTTCAAAAGTCTTTTACATAATGAGGCAAAGAATGGAATTTCAGACCCTTCTGCGGCAATCAACCTTTTTAATGCACAAAAATCAGTTAAGAACGCAATGCTGGTCATTATGAGCATTATGGGTATTTATAAATATACTGTAAGAGACAAGTAAGGTAAGGCAATATATAGTTATGAAAAATCGTTTTATTATAATTGGTCCGGGAGAGAGAAATAATATTTTAAACCATTCTTTTGTTGAGGTAATTCAGGGGGAAATAGAGAATGCTTCTTTTCTTAATCCCTATAATTTTAAAAGTAAATTTATTGAGAAAATTTATAATTATGTGTATAGACTGAGTAACAGAAGATTCTTTAAATGGATTCCTAATTCAATATGGAATCATTTTTCCGTTCTCAACCAGATTTCCCCGGAACCTAATGAAAAAATATATCTAATTTTTGTAATTGGAAGAGATGTTGACAGATTAATTGTTCCTTCGCTTCTGAGAGGTATGAAAAAGAAGTTTGGACATAGTATCTGCACCGCTTTGTTACTTTTTGACTCCATTGATGTTACCAAGGATGTTAAGGGATGGGGAAAAATAAAAGATACTTTTACCTTGTTTGATATAGTTGCAACTTTTGATAAGAAAGATGCTTGCACATATAATTTGATGCACTTTTACGATCCTTATCCTAAAATGCAGATGACAGATACTTTGGAAATTGATGAAGATATGTTTTTTATTGGTGTTGATAAGGGCAGATGTGAAATGCTGAAGCAAATAGCAGTCAGAGCAAATTTTGCCGGGATACGGTGTGATTTTGAGATATTCGGTTTAAATCCGGAATACGAAAGCATTCCCGGATTAGTCCGTCTGGAGAAATTTCTTGAGTATAGTGAAACCTTGAAAAAGGTTGCCCGATGCAAATGTCTGGTAGAATTACTGGCAGAAGGGCAAACATCCTGCTCTTACAGATATTATGAGGCAGTTGTTTACAACAAAAAACTTATTACGAATAATAAATATATAACAGAAATGCCGATATACGATCCAAAATATATGAAATATATTGAGAGTGTTGACGATATAGATTGGGAATGGATTAAAGATGAGTCTGCTGTTGAGTATAATTATGATAATGAATTTTCAATTTCGGAACTGTTTAAGAAATTATTAGATTACAATCAGGGAGGAATATGATGTTATCACCGGTAACTGTGGGAATATTAGGCTGGTTGTGTTTTCTGATAAAAAATATTTATAGTGCAAGGCTTGTTCAAAAAAAACTTGTCTTAAATAAAAGAGATCTCAGATTTATATCTGCAGGTGTACTTTTGTTTGTGACATCATTTTTTGTTGTATATAATACATATAATGCTGATTATCAGATGTATGAGTATATTTACAGTACTTATTCGTCAAGCATTTTTAATGGAAGAACTCCAATTTTTGAAGTGATATGCTATTTCGGGAATTTAATCGGTCTGGATTATCAGACTTTTTTATCCGTTGTGTTGCTTTTTTCACTCTTTTCCATGTTTTTATTTATTGCAAAGTATAGCGAAGAACCTGCATTAATCTTTTTGATGTATATGCTTTCAGCAGCCATTATGGACGGAATTCAGTTTAGACAGTTTATGGCTACAGCTGTCTTAATGTTTGTTTTGCCAAATATACTGCAAGAGAATACAAAAAAAGGACTGATTAAATACATCATAGGTGTTGCAATATCTGCCGGTATTCATAGCTGTTTCGTATTTTGTTTTGTTTTTGCGTTGATAAAAGTTGAATGGCGTAAGAGAATAAAATATGCCATAGTTATTACCATTTTGGGCATAGTAGGATTCGTTATTCTTCAAAAAACAGGCTTGATGATTGATATTCTATCTCATATAATGTCTGACGAGAAAATTGAGTTGTATCTTGTTGCAGACAAATATCACAGCTCTTCCGGTATGGTATTAAGGTACATAATTTCTCAGCCTGTATTACTTGTTGCAATATTGTTCCTAATTAAGAAGTTTGGAAAGTACAAACCAAATAATCTGCCATATATTAATGCTGTAATTGGAATGGATGTATTGGCACTTTTACTTTGCCCGATATTCTTTTATTCTCTTCAGTTCAGAAGAGTGTTACGAATTTTGTTTATACCTTCTTTTATTGCAATTGAAAAGCTTGCCCCACGAAAATGTGGACAGATGTTTTACATTGCAAGGATTGCTATGTTAATATTCTCCTTGATTTCATTATATTGGAATCTTTACTCTAACCCAGAGCTGTTGGATAATTTGTTTTCCAATAACTACTTCTATTGACAGATTTAAAATCTGTTCTGAAGGGATTTTACGAAATATTTTCCTGGACTCTTTTTCCGGGAACTTTACCGAACTGAACAATCCGGTATGAAAGGGGTTATAGATATTGAAGATAAAAAAAAAGAAGTCAGTTGGAATTAATGCTGTTTTAAATATAATCAAGCAGTGCTGTGCTATCATATTTCCGTTAATTACTTTTCCATACGCATCACGTGTTCTGGGGGTAGAAAATTATGGAAAAGTAAATTTTGGTACATCAATAATCAGTTATTTTACGCTCCTTGCCGGATTAGGAATAACAAATTATGCTATCCGTGAGGGAGCCAGAATAAGAGATGATAAGGAAAATTTTTCAGCATTTGTAAATGAAGTGTTTACTATAAATGTCGTTACTACGCTCATTTCTTATGCTGCACTGTTTCTTACCTTGATTTTTTGGGATAAACTTGGCAGTTACCGTGTTCTTATACTGATTCAGAGTCTTAGCATTTTATTTACAACAATAGGAACAGACTGGATTAATTCGATATATGAGGAATATGCTTATATTACAATAAGATATGTAATTGTTCATATTATAGCAATAGCTCTTATGTTTATATTTGTGAGAGATTCGTCTGATTATATTATTTACGCATTCATTGCCATATTCGGTACTGTTGGGGCAAATGCCATTAATATTTTTCACATCAGAAAAATAGTTAAGCTTCGCTTAGTTAAGGTGAAAAATCTGAAATTGCATTTGATTCCTATGATAATGCTGTTTTGTAATTCATTATCAGTGTTGATTTATGTTAATTCAGATGTAACTATGCTTGGAATTCTGTCAGATGACAAGTCAGTCGGAATTTATAGTGCCGCGACAAAAATTTATAACATTATAAAACAACTGATCAATGCTATAATAGTAGTGATGATTCCCAGATTATCTGCTTTACTGGGTAAGAAAATGTATGATGAATATAATAAGTTGCTTAGAAATTCATTTCATGCAATTGTCACATTATTGGCGCCTGCGATTACAGGTGTGTTTGTCTTAAGTTACGAAATTATTTGGATTATAGGTGGAGAACAATATGCCCCGGGCTATGTGGTGTTAAGCATTTTGAGTATTGCCCTGGGAGGTTCTGTATTTGCAAATTTCTTTAACAATGCTATTTTGGTTCCAAATAAAAAAGAAAAATATTTTCTGATTGCCACCCTTACAGCTGCAATTGCTAATATTGTTTTGAACTTTATTTTTATTCCTACATTGGATTACGTCGGGGCAGCAGTAACCACAGTTATTGCTGAATATATTGTTTTGGGTTTTGGCATTTTCTTTTCCAGAGGTTTGTTCACGTTTAAGGTCATTTGGCGTGATCTTATTTCATCTTTGAGTGGCTGTATTTTTATAGTCTTGATATCATTTGTATTACATGAATTTATAGATTCAATCCTCTTACGCACAGTAGCTATATGTTTAAGCTCAGTCATTGGATATTTCTTGATTTTAATAATATTTAAGAATTCTCTTGTTACTAATGTAATAGTTCAAGTTAAGAAAAAATTGAATGAATTTTGTAAGCGCTTTAAATAAACATGTAGTGAATTGATCTTGCAAATCATGTATAGTAACAAAAGTAAATCGGCTTTTTTGCGTTATTGAGTTGATTTTGAGCGTCGCCATAGTTGCTTTGTTAAAAAGATTCATTATCTGTTATTTAGGAAGTTTTATTTCAAACACATTTTTATGATATTCAATTAAACCTTCTTTTTCCATTTTCGCAAATTGCAATAGCAAGTTGAAACAATTTTTTAAGAATATCATGTTCATTGAAGTAGATATTTATAAGTCACCGCATCAAGTAATGTTGTAACAAACATTTAAGTAGCGTATATTCTATCTAACTGAGTTTCAAACAGCTCCTCAGGTGTGTGATAGTTAAGAATTTTTCTTGGCAGTCCATTGATTGCATCAGAAAAGAAGAGTATATCTTCTGCACTATAGTCATCTATGCTTTTACCTTTAGAAATGAACCGTCTTAACATTTTGTAGTGACATTCATTAGTTCCTTTTTCACAAGATGTGTATGGATGAGTAAAATACACGGATATTCCGTTATTTTCTATGTTTGATAGATTAGCAAATTCAGAACCATTGTCGCCTGTGATACTTTTAAACACTTCGGATTTCTTAGTTCCAAAGCGATTAATCAGGTTTTGTAGGGCTTCATCCATAGCCATTGATGAATGATCTTTTATTTTTATCCACAAAGACGTTCGTGTTTTTCTTTCGACTATCGTCATTATGGCTGGCTCTGTATCATTCTTTTTACCAAGCACACTGTCTATTTCCTAGTGACCGAATTCTTCCCTTAAATCCACTGTTTCGGGGCGTTCTTCAATACTTTTGCCCAGTATTTTTCTGTTTTTTCGAGTGCTTGAGGATTTGGTGTTTCGCTTAAGCTTTTCAGGTAAATCTATGTTTTTGATTGGCAGTAATCCTAAATCCACATAGTTGTAAAGAGTTTTGGTACATACCATTTCATCAGTTGAAAACAGATTGTTTTTTTGGGCATATCCGACACTGGCATCTAATGACCAACCCTTTTTGTTAAACATTTCAACTACATAATTGAGAAATTCAACACATTCAAGGCAACGGTAATTCTTTTTGCTGTTTACTCGCTTTTCTTTGTATTTCTGTTCAGCAATATCAGGTTTATACCTTTTGACTTTGCCGTTATACAAATACACAGTTCCACACTGTACCTCTTTATTGATTGTGTTGTACGGACGATGAAGTTCTTTGGCTATTTTGTAAATCGACCAATGGTCTATATTAAGCCTGACTGATATATAGTATCGTTCTTCTCTTGTTAAGTGTTGACCTTTCTTGTGTGTTGGTGTAAAACTAAGTGTATCCATAGTGACGGTTTCCTTTCGGATTTTTGTTGTGGTAACTTAATTCTACTACGAAATCGTTTCTATGGATATTCTTTTTTATTGTTTCATCTTCATTTTACAATCTGCGAGATATTTATTATCAAACAATCTGTTATCTCTGAAACGCTGACCGTCAGGTGTCGTGTAAGTTATATATTTATATCTGTCAATCCACTTAACACCGTATTCCAAGCGTTTCATATTCTCGATAAATTTTTCTTTGCTCTGGCTATGAACAACCGCCATATCTATAGCGTTCATAAGTCGGAGCTTTTTACTGTCACCATGAATTGCAGCCCTATATTCTCGTTGATTCATTGAGCGTTGTTTCGGCTTCTGATAGGGCGTTAATACTTCAAGCCCGAACTGCTGACATATTTCATCCGAACGATTCCGCAGTTCTTCCAAGCCTTTCTCATTTATCTGAATCTTTAATCCCGTTTCGCTGTTCACAGAATTTACAACAAAGTGATTATGCCAATGGTCACGGTCGATATGCGTAGCCACGACTACCTCAAATCCTTCAAAGGCTTTTGCCGTTTCCAAATCTATCTGATGTATCTGCTGAGGAGTTGCTCCGCAATCTGGCTTGAAGGATTGCACATACTGTTTGAAGAACACTCCCTTTGCTTTATTGAAACAATGCTTTGTCGCCATAAATTCATTGAAAGCGGCTTCCGGAACACAATTCTGACCGCTAACAAGCTTATATGAACAGTCATTCTCATTGTCATAAAACATAGTTTCCTTATCCTGCATTACATAATCAAGAACTCTTTTCATTGCCGTTGCAGTTTGTGCTTCTTCGGGAATAGCTACAAAGGTTGCCGTTACGAACACCTCCTTGATATCTCATCAAGCATAACAACAGCGTTTGAATATTGTTCTTTCAACTCCGATAACTCAGGACAGATAATTTTGCCCTTATTGCACAGAGTCGTAAGCTGATTAAGATTTCTGCCTATTGCTTTAACCTCTTTAAGAATTTCGGGTAATCCGTCAACAATCGTTATTTTCTTATTCAATGCCGAGCGTGTGACAAATTCAGTAAAATTCATACTTGCCTTATCCGCTTTTGATTTTATTAGATTGTATTCGTTTTCACAAAATCTCAATGCCACCAGTTTGTTTTTAGTAATTGTTTTGGTTGTAATCCTCTCTTTCTGTAAAATATGGGGTTTGGGGATTCCCCGACAAGCGTTTGTATATCGGCTGCCGTCTTGCGGCGGTCGTATATACAAACAATATGCTTGCCTATCCCTGAAGGGATAGATTGTACTGCTATCATCTCGCATCAGCTCCTTTCAACCATATATAAAAATCCCTGCGTAAATACTGTATAGATATGCCTTGACAGTATCCTCGCAGGGATTGATTTTGTGTTATACATTTGTCAAAGAGCACTTACAACAGAGAAAAATATTCTGTGTGAGCATTTATTTTACCGGAGATTGCACTATACGTCAAGGCTCATTGATGAAAAATATTTACATAATTTTCTTTCACTTATTGCATTTTAATATTCAATATGATAGAATGAAGTTGCAACATAAACTTTATATTTTCATCTATACAAGTGTGTATTTTTATTTCGGTAAAAATGCATGCTCTACAAAGCATACTTGTATTAGATGTTTAAGTTTGTGTCGCAGCAATCGGAGCAGTGCGTTTTTCGTGCGTAGCTTCGGCTACGCACTTTTTAATTTGGAGGAGTTTTCATCATGAAAAAATTTTTATCTTCGCTATTACTCATAGCAATACTTACAAGTATAGTCTTTTGTGTTCCGATAACTGCTAATGCATCATCTGTAGTTGAGAGTGCTATTTCATGGGCAATTAATATTGCAAATGATAATTCTCACGGTTATAGCCAATCGGTAAGATGGGGTCCAGATTATGATTGTTCTTCTTTTGTTATCTCTGCTTTTAAAAGTGCTGGAGTTAATACTGGTTCTGCAACATACACCGGTAATATGCGAAATCAATTTACTCAAAATGGATTCCAGTGGATCCCGTGGAGTCAAATCGGTGGAACATCTAATTTAAAAAGAGGCGATATATTATTAAACGAGAAAAGTCATACAGAAATATATTTAGGTAATAATACAAATGTAGGAGCACATTCAAATCGTGGTTATCCTCAACAAGGTGATCAAACTGGAACTGAAGTATCCGTTTCAGGTTATTACTACCATCCTTGGGATGGTGTACTACGGTATATTGGTGGTGATACTTGCTCATGTTCAGAAAGTTATGCAGGGGGCTATACTGTTACAACAAACAGTTTACCTCTAACAATGAGAAGTGGTCATGGGACAAATTTTTCAACTGTAACTAGTATCCCTAAAGGCGAACAGGTTTATGTAAGTAAGTCTGATGGTTCATGGGCACATGTAGAATGGAACGGATATGTCGGCTTTTGTAGTATGCAATACCTTACAAAAATAGAAGAGAAACCTGCACCAAGTGGATATAGTATAAGTGTATCTCCAAGTAGTTTTTACGATAATGAGATATCTACAGTTACAATCACTCCCTACGATTCTAACATTACAAATTATAGATTGCATTTTATTGCTCCTGATGGTCGAATAACTGACCCTGATTTAGGAAATAAAAACTATTTTAATTTTGTTTGTAGAGGTGTGTATGGCACATGGAAAGTATATGCTGAAATAACCAATGGAAATGGAACTTTCTGTGGTTCTGTTGATAACGGTTGTGTTTCTTTTGATATAAATGAAGTAAGGCTTGGTTCCCCTGCCGATATAGGAACAAACTTCTATGCCAGGGTTGGCTGTTCGGGTACAAGTACCGTTTTAACTCATAAAGATACATGGAGTGATTATACAAATGTATACATGGACAATAGTACTCTTTCGGATAATCAATTCTTCAAATTTGTTAGACAGTCGGATGGAAGTTATGTAATTTCTTCAAAAAAAAATAACAACTATTGCTTGGATGTAAATAATAACAGCTGGAAGAGTGGAACAAATGTTGGAATGTATCCATCTAACGGCTCAAATGCACAGAAGTGGAATATATACTATGCAGGAAATGGATATTATTATTTAAGACCTTTTGATTATAATTCTGCAATGTTAGATGTAGAAGGTGCATCATCTGAAAGTGGTGCAAATGTTCAACTTTATACTTTTAATGCAACTGATGCTCAAAAATTCTCAATTACAAAAGTCACAGATACAACAATACCGACAGGTTCCATAAGTTCAACTAATAATGTCTCTTCAACTCAAACAGTAACACTTTCACTTTCAGATAACAAAGGATTAGTAGGTTATTATTGGGGAACAAATAGTAATTATTTAAATAACAAATATGTTCTAAATATTAGTTCAAAAGTAACAGAAACAGTTTCTAGTGCGGGTACTTACTATCTTACAGTAAAAGACACCAGCGGTAACCTATCCAATACATCATCTATAACGTTTTATAAAACAACGTTGGATGCAAATGGGGGTAGCGTTTCACCATCCAATGTTTTAACAAAGATTGGTGATTCCTTTACACTTCCTACACCATTACGAAGTGGATATACATTTAAGGGATGGGGCACTTCCTCTTCATCTACTAGTGGAATTAAATCGTTGAGTCCTACATCAAATAAAACATATTATGCTATTTGGGATAAAACTACTAGTTTGACGGCTAATACATCTAATACAGCGATGATTTCAAATGCAGGTGAAATTAGGTATTATACATATACTCCTTCATTGACTGAAAAATATGTAATTTATTCTACTGGCTCTGAAGATACGACAGTTTACTTATACGATTCAAGTGGTACAGAACTTGCAAACAATGATGATAGTGGTGAAGGCCGTAACTTCCGTTTAGAATACGATTTAGTTGCAGGTGTTCAGTATAAATACGGAATTAAATATTGGAGTTCAACAAATACAGGTTCTATTGCATTTAAATTTGGAAAAATATTCACCGTTTCATATAATGGAAATGGCGGAAGCGGAGTACCATCTTCTCAAAGAAAAGACTATGGAACAGATATTGTTATAAGTAGTACAACACCAACTCGAAATGGATATGAGTTTTTAGGATGGTCAACTTCTAGTGTAGCGACAAGTGCTACATATAAAGCAGGCGATAATTATGCAATTAACGCTTCCAATACCTTGTATGCCGTATGGAAAGATACAACAAAACCAGCGGCAACAATAAGTTCAACAAAAAATATTGCATCAACACAAACTGTTACATTAAATCTTACAGATAATGTAGGTGTTACCAGTTATTATTGGGGAACAAGCAGCTCACCTACAAGTAATTTGTATAATAGTATAACAAGTACAACAAATAAAACCATTACCAAAACGGTTTCAAGTGCAGGTACATATTATTTAATCGCAAAAGATAATATCGGAAATATTTCAGCAACGCAGTCAATTACATTTTATAAAACAACGTTGGATGCAAATGGAGGTAGTGTTTCACCTTCGAGTGTTTTAACAAAGAGCGCTGATTCCTTTACACTTCCTACACCATTACGAAGCGGATATACTTTTAAAGGATGGGGAACTTCCTCTTCATCTACTAGTGGCATTAAATCGTTGAATCCTACATCAAATAGAACATATTATGCTATTTGGACAGATGATTTGGCATATATGTTATTAGGAGATATAAATGGAGATAACGCAATAAACATAAATGACGCAACTGAAATTCAAAAGTACATTGCTGAACATATAGAATTAAGTGACAAACAAAAAGCAGTTGCCGATACAAACGGTGACGGAGTTGTAAAAATCAACGATGCTACACAAATACAAAAGTATATTGCAAAGCTTATACCTAAACTCGGATAATTATTTAAAAATCCTATCTGTCTATTTCAGACAGGTAGGATTTTATGGCTCTATGTCAATAGTTGGGGTAGCATTAAAACAGAATAATTGAAATTGACAAGTGGTGGTTGTTTAAACTGCCGCTTGTTTTGTATTGTTTTTTGCTGATTTGAGTGAGAACATATGTAGAATGCGGTTGCGGAAGCGGTTAAAATCTCTGTAACCATACGCATTTCTTTTTAGGACTTTAATTTTGTTGTTGCAGCCTTCAATAAAACCGTTTGTAAGCGGTGTAGTGAACGAATCGAGTATTCCTGTCAGCCAATTTTGCATTGTTTTCGCACATTTTACAAAGCGTGTAATGCCACAATCATAAGCGGAGTTAATCCAATCAGACATTGCCTTTTTGGCAGACTGCCTGTCTTGGCAATCAAGGATTTTGAGAAAATCTTCCTTGTAAAAGTGAGCCGTACACAGATTCGGTGAAGTATACAGCATAATATTTACCTGCTGTTTTTGTTCATCATTCAAATCATCAAATCTTTTTAACAATAGCTTTCTTGAATTTTTAAAATATCTGCGATGTGATTCGCTGAACTTCTTTTGTTCTTCCTTTCGTACACTCTCAAATGCGTACATAATCTGGCGTATCCAGTGGTATTTATCAACAATTTTGGTTGCTTTTTTGAACCAAACCGAACTGATATCTGAAAAAGTCCTTCACATATCGCTGACGAAGTATTCAACCTTATCTCGCTCGGATTTATCAAATTTTTTGAAGTATTTAGACAAACAATACTTGGTTCTTTTAGGCAGAATATCTAAAACTACCTTGTTATCAGGATCGGTCAAAATACATTGATACTTTTCTTTGCCTGTATTGCCCTTGAATTCATCAATAGAAAATGCTGTCGGCAGTTCTTTTAGTGAATATGAAACCAAATCAAATATTCTGATAACAGTCGGTAATGACAGATTTACTTCCTTAGCAACGCTTGTAAAAGATGCCTCACACCTTAATTTGTCGATAACATATGCAACTAATCTGTTTGTCATTCTGTGAAAACGGGGAAGAAAAGAATTCTTTTCATAAAACCGCTTTCCGCATGAGCAACTATATCTACGCTTTTTGAGGTGAATGAAAACAAACTTTCCAAAAGCCGGAATATCCTTGATAATCTGTTCTCGGTAATCGTGAATTTTGTCTGTATGATTTCCGCAAGCAGGACATTTGTGAATTTTCCGCTCAAGTTTGCAGTAAATGTGAATAGTATCATCAATTTCTTCAATGTTTTCGATTAAAACACCTTGCAATCCGAGTAATTTTTCTGTAAAATAATTGTAGAGCATATTTTATCCTCCGTTCTGGTTTCTAGTCAATTCCATTTTAACGGATTTTAGGTAAATATGCTCTACTTTTTTGAAATTTTTTTGTAGGCTCTATTCCTTACCCCAACTTTTATTATAGAGCCAAATCATGTGCTCGTATTTTTCGATACGGCACTGATTTTTTCATTTGTAGCCAGTTGATTTCTGACCATTGCCCAATTTTGAACCTTACTGCCATTCCACTTT